>Ga0210383_10000173_pt1 | contig 65501 bp, 109 predicted proteins | sample IncBWC14OmetaG_FD_160072 | JGI IMG/M metagenome (GOLD analysis project Ga0210383, IMG submission 160072) | Forest soil microbial communities from Barre Woods Harvard Forest LTER site, Petersham, Massachusetts, United States - Inc-BW-C-14-O ...
GACTGCTTGATCCGGAAAACATCGCGGCGACTGATGCCGGTCCGCGCGGGATAATTGGGGTGATTGGCGAGAAGAAGCTCGAAGGCGCGATCATGCTCGGATTCGGCTCGACGTGGTATTCTGATGACATCACTCTGGACGAATATCTCAATTTTGTGGACCCGGAGCACCGTGCTTCGAACCACGCTCAAACCTTAATCGGATACGCCAAGCACATGGTAGATCAGATCAGGGCGACCCACCAAGACCTGAAGCTCATCATCGGCGTGCTCTCGACCAAACGAGCTGCCGCAAAGGTTCGGCTATACGAGCGCCAGCTTACCGCCGCTGGCGCATTCTTCGTTTATCCCGCGCCCGACAACATCGAGCCGCCGCGGCATCTGTACAGGACACGATAATGGGCGGCAAAACGAACACCAGCACCTCGCAGCAGACCTCGACGCCCGTCAATCAGGCCGCGTTGCAGAACATCTATAACACGGTGGCCGGTGCAGCATCCACGCCATACACGCCGTACAGCGGAGAGCTCAATGCTGGGATCAACGCGCAGCAAACCGCCGGCATCAACACGATTAACGGAGCGTCGAATTTCGCCTCGCCCTACATCCAGTCGGCGGGCGCTTTGGCTCAGGGTGCGGCTAACCCGCTGACCTCGGCGCAGATCCAGCAGTACCAGAACCCATATATCCAGAACGTGGTCGACGCCACACAGGCACAGTTCAATGACCAGAACGGTCAGGCACAGAACGCGCTGAAGGGCAACGCGGCGTCGCAGGGAGCGTTGGGTGGTGATCGGCAGGCCGTGGCACAGACCACGCTTGCGAAGAACCAGCAGATTGCCCAGGCGCCAACGATCGCCAACCTGTATTCCAACTCGTACAACAGCGGCTTGCAGACCGCAGCCCAGCAGTACCAGCAGAACCCGTTGGCTGCTGCGAGCAGCTTGGCGGGCATTGGGACGGCAGGCCAGACCGCCGCATTGCAAGGTGGACAAGCCCAGATCGCCGCCGGCACGCTGCAGCAGCAGACGCAGCAGGGCGCCGATACCGCAGCGTATCAGCAGTACCTTCAGGCGCAGGGCATTCCTTATGCGCAGGCCGCGTTCCTGCAGCAGTACGGACTTCCCACAGCTCTCGCGCAGGGAACCACGTCGAGCGGAACGCAGACCTCGCCGGGCCCGAATCCTTTCACGCAGGCGCTGGGGCTGGGCACGGCCGCCCTGACTGCGTTCAGCGATGAGCGGGTGAAGGAGAACAAGGAGGAGATCGGAAAGACCTATGACGGCCAGCCGATCTATCGGTTCAACTACATCGGCAGCCCGATGACGCAAATCGGGCTGATGGCGCAGAACGTCGAGCATTCGCATCCCGACGCGGTTGGCGAGTCTGGCGGCATCAAGACCGTCGATTACGGCAAGGCGACCGAGGACGCGGCTGGCCGTGGTAAATTTGCCTCAGGTGGCGCGGCGTTGCCGTTCGGTGGCGTATCGTTCATTCCGGGCGGCGGAGCGTCGAACGCTCAACTGCATGCTCCATCGCTCTCGTTCGCGAAGCCTCAGGACAGCGGCGGTGGCATGGATGCGTCGCTCGGAAAGTTCATCGGTACGGCCGGCAAGAGCGGCCTGTTTTCTGATCCGGCTTATGGTGGCGGCAACGCTCTCACCGGGGAATACGGTGGGAGCTCTAGCAATCCCCTTCCCGGACTGGATGCCTCGGACTATGGCCCGGGATACAGCTCGGGCGGTTTCGTTGACGCGATCCATCAAATCCATCGAGCGGTAAAGCGAGCCAGCGGCGGTGCGGTTGGAAATACCCCGTTCCAGTCCTATGCCGATGGCGGATGGGCCATGGATGATAGGTTCGGCGCGGCGTTCCCGCAGCGTGACGTTCCGCCGCCTCCGATCCTTGCAAAAGACGACGACGTGGTGAACCCCGGCGATCCAATCCGGATGCCTGATCAGCCAGCCGTTGATGCATGGCGACAGGGCGTGGATAAAACGAGCCCTGCACCTGAGGTCAATCCGGCCGCTGTCCCGGCAGCAAGCCCGATGCGTGCGCCGCTTCCCAAGCAAATCACCAACCCGGACGACACGCCGACCGAACCGACCACGGCGCTGGCGTATAGCGGTGCATCTCCGATGACGGCACGACCGACCGAACCCGCGGCGCCGGAAAGCCGATGGGGTGGCTTCAACCCGTTTGGCCTGTCCGACAAGGCTCGTGAGGCCATCATCACGGGCGCGCTCGGCGTGGCGGCGAGTCGGTCACCGTTTGCGCTCTCTGCGATCGGTGAAGGCGGCCTGTCTGGCATGAAGCAGTATTCCGCCTCGACCCAGGCAGAGCAGGAGGCTGCGGACAAGGCCGCGACGCGCGGGCAAGAGCAGCAGCGGATCGACCTGCAGGCAAAGCAGATCGCTTCGAACATCGAGAATCAGAAGCGAGAGTTAGCCAGTAGTCCGCTAATCCCTGACGGGAAAGGCGGAATGATGGTCAACCCTGCTTACGTTGACTCCAAGAAAGCGCTCAAGGATCTGGATATTCCCACCGGATATCGCGAAACGAAAAACGGCTATGAGGCTATCCCAGGTGGCCCAGCAGACCCGAATGTATTGGCGCGCGTTACCAAAGCAAAAGGAGAGCCGCCGAACGGATATCGCCTGAGCGCGAGCGGCGGACTTGAGCCCATTCCCGGCGGCCCGACCGATCCTGCTATTGTCAAGGCTCAAGCCGAGGCCAAGCGAGTTGCCGCCTCTGTTCTGGATGACGACACAATCCACGACATGGCGGACCAGTATCTTGCCGGCGATCGAACGGTGATGCAAAACCTCGGCCGCGGCGCTCAGGGCTCGGAGAACATCGTCAAGCTGCGTCAGGCAATCGCCAAGCAGGCGCGCGAGGCTGGGCTCGACCCGAAGGGCATCGTCAACGCATTCAACGAACAGGCTGGCGCGATTGCCGGTCAACGTGCCGTCGGCGTCCGTGCAGCGAACATCTCGCTTGCGGCGAACGAAGCAAACAACATGATCCCGATCGCACTGGCTGCATCGGATAAGGTCGCACGAGGCGACTGGATGCCATGGAACGAGTTGGTCCAGCGTGTGCAGAAGGGTCGCAGCAGTCCGGAGCTCGCCAGCTTCGTGGCGGCGACGAACTCTCTCGTCAATGCCTACGTCCGCGCGGTGTCGCCATCTGGCGTCCCGACCGATTCGATGCGTCAGCACGCGTACGACATGCTTAACTCGGCTCAGGGTCCCGACGCGTATAAGGCCGTGGTCTCGACCATGCAACAGGAGATGAAAGCCGCCCTGTCCGCACCTGGCGCCGTGAAGGATGAATTGCGCAAGGGTAATGACGCAACAGCGGCCGCCGGGCATTCCGCTCCTGCGCCGGCCGCCAGCAAACCAGCCACTGTGATCCAGAACGGCCACACCTACACGCTGCAGCCTGACGGTAGCTACAAATGAGCCAGATCAAAAAGGCGCTCATCGTCGCTAAGATCAAGGACAACGATAAGGCAAAGCGCGGCTCGCTGGATACGCACAAGCGCGGGCCGTGGGATCGCGGCAAGGTCAAGAAGGCCGAGGGCGGCGACGTGGATAAGCCCGCGTTCGATCCATCCAAGCCGTTCGAGGCTTCGGATCAAAAGCCGGCGTTTGACCCGTCGAAACCGTTTGATGCCGCTCCTGCCACCCCAGACAACGGGACGCTACACGCCATCGGTCATGGCGCGTTTTCCGGTGTGACGGCCGGCTTCAGCGATGAGCTGAGCGGGCTCAACGCTGCCGGTCCTTCATGGGTCGATAAGGTGCCTTTGGTTGGGGCTGCGGCGCGTCCGGTGGCTGGTGCGGCCAAGCTCGGGTATGAATACCTGACAGGCAGTGACGTTGGGGCCACCAAGCAGTACGAAGAGGCCCGAGACGCTGAGCGTGCAGCGCAAAAATCAGCGCAGGAGCATCATCCGCTTGCATACGGAGCCAGCGAGGCTGCAGGGGCAATTGCTCCCATGTTGGCGGCTCCGGAGGTGATGGGACCGATTGAGGGTGCCGGCACGCTAACCAATCTATCTCGGCTGGTCGGAAGCGGTGCCGCGGCGGGCGCAGGCTATGGCGGGCTATCCGGGCTCGGCCAAGGAACGGATGCATCCAGCCGGCTGGAAGGTGCCGGTACTGGCGCGATCGGGGGCGGGGCAGGCGGCGCATTAGGCGCTGCGGCCGGTTCTGCGCTCGGTGCAGCAGCCAATCGATTCGCCAAGCCGATCGTTCAGACGGTAAGGGGCTGGATTGATCCGGAGGCCGAAGCAGGCCGGCGCGTGGCTACTGCTCTCCGTGCAGACCAGAAGATGATCGATGCCGGCACCGCAAAGGGCATGTCGCCGCAAGACTGGATTGCTGCTCGTCAGGCTGGTGAGCCTGTGACCCTGGCTGACCTCGGAGCTGGTAACACGCAGTCTCTGCTTCGGTCTGCGGCCAACACCTCTCCCGAAGGGCGCGCGCTCCTTGAAAAGGTAATTGAGGACCGGTTTTTGAACCAGAGCGAGCGTGTCGCGGGAGATGTCCGCAACCTGGTGGCTGGCGGCGCCAATGCCGGAAAGACTGCGGATGAATTGGTCGAAGCGTACAACAAGGGGCGGGGCCCGCTCTATAAGCGATCTTACACGGAAGGCGACAAGGAAATCATCTCCCCGGAAATGGAGAGGCTGATGGGAGCGCCTGTTTTTGAGCAGGCGATGAAAAATGCGGTCACCTCGGGAAAGGACCGTGCGATCTCGGAAGGGTACGGAGCATTTAACCCCGGCGTCACGGTCGAAAATGGTCTGATCAAGTTCTCCAAGACGAAGCCGAACGGAGTTCCTCAGTATCCGAACCTGCAATATTGGGATGCGGTCAAGAAAGAGCTCGACGGCATGGCCAGCGTGGCCCAGCGTCAGGGTGACACCACATCTGTTGCGGGAAAGCTTGCCAAAACCCTGCGGGACGAGCTCGACAAGCAGGTTCCGTCTTACGCTGATGCCAGGGGCTTCGCAGCCAACTTCTTTGGCGAAAAGGACGCGTTGCAGGCGGGGCGAACGCTGGCCGGCAAGAACGCTGATCCCCAAGTCATCAAGCAGGCCATCGGAAAGATGAAGCCTGACGAACAAAACCTGTTCAGGGAAGGATATGCCTCCGACTGGGCCGATCGCGTGATCAGCAATATCCGTGATACCCGCGACATTACCAAGGCCATGTTCAACTCGCCAAACGAGCGAGCCAGAGCAGAAGCCGTTTTCGGACCGGCGGGAATGGCCAAGATCCAGGCCCGGATGACGCTTGAGACGATTATGGATCGTGCCAGACAAGCCATGGGCGGGTCAACCACGGCCCGGCAATTGATCGAAGCGGGACTCGCGGGTGGTGCGTTGAGCGGGTATGCCAGCGGCTGGGACCCGGTAAAAGCATTGGAGGGCGCTGGAGCAGCAGCTACGGCCAGATTCGGCGCAGGCAAGTTCTTGGCGTCGGAGGTCTCTGCAGGTGCCAAAAAACTGGTGGGTAAGGTCGATGCCACGACGGCTCGTAACGTTGCCAGATTACTGACGTCAAACAATCCCGGTGATTTGGCGCAGGGCCTACGTATGGCGACCAAGAACGAGAAGATCTCGGAAGGGCTGCGACGAATCGCTAATACGCTCTCGCTGTCCGGGAGCGCCCCAAGCGGGGCGAATACCGGCCGGCTTATGATCAATGTTCCGCAGGGTCCGATGGCAGCAGGCGCCCAAGACGAAAAGCCAAAACCCTAGTGGAAACGGAACCAGAAGCCAGACGGAAACCAGATACAGCAGGGTCATAAATCTAGCCATCTAGTTCGTATAGCACGAGAATTTGACGCGGATGGCAAATAAAAGTAGGTTCGCCACAATTCATCGAGGGACGACGAGGAATGGCATTCATCAACACGCTTTATAATCTCTGGCCGAACGGCGATGAACGCGTTCCGGGGCTCCGCGACGGTATCGCCGCCAGCGCGCCGTCGGTGTTCGCAAAATACGGTATCGACAGCCCGCTAGTGCTCGCGCACGTCATGGCGCAGATCAGCCACGAATGCGGAGCCGGCCATGACATGATTGAGAACTTGAATTACTCGAACGCAAGATTGCGCGCAGTATGGCCGAGCCGCTTCCCGACGGTCGCCAGTGCACAGCCTTTCGTCAACAATCCCAAGGCGCTGGCGAACAAGGTCTACAACGGCCGCATGGGTAACAAGACGGGCTCGGACGACGGATGGAATTTCCGGGGCCGCGGCGGCTCGCAGACGACGGGCAGGGAGGGGTATGAGCGCGTTGCCAAACAGACCGGCCTCGACGTCATCAAGGATCCAGACATCCTGATTCGCCCCGAAACCTTCCTGCTCTGCGCAGTGTCCGATTTCGTCAACTGTGGGTGTCTACCTTATGCGAGGAAGGATGACATCAGCGGGGTTACGAGGGCCCTCAATGGTGGATTGACCGGTTTGCCCGAGCGCAAGGAATGGCTCAAGCGCTGGAAGGCGGCTAATGTGGCCGTACCGGTGGCGTCATGATCGGCGTCGGCATAGCGGCAGGCGCCTGTCTAGCCTGCATGGCCCTTCTCATCTGCATGTTCTGGACGTCGGTGTTGGCTCTTGCTGTTGCGTGTGTGCTCATCGTCGCCGGTATGATCAAATCGACTATAATCCGGGTATCCAAAGCTCACCGATAGGAACAAAGTCAATGCGCCTTCCGACCCAAGCCGAAATCAATACCGCCGGCCGATATGCTGGCGCGATTGCCGGCACCGCGATTTCTATCTTTGGTCTTCAGGCCAAAGGCATCTCCCTCGATCAGGTCAAGGCTGTGATCGCGGCTTGCGGCACTGTCATCAACGACATCTCGATTCTGGTCGGCGCTGCTGCTCCGCTCTATCTCGCTATCCGCGGCATCATGTCGTCTAGCAAGACGAGCCAGGCTGCGGCGATCGGCGCGAGCCCGTCAACCACCGTGAACGCCATTTCCGGGGGCAGGGCGACTGTCACCATCAACGATCCCGCCATGGCGCAGGCGGCACTTGAAGCTCAGAAAACGGCATCATAAGGAGCAAGTTCGTGCGGAAAATCATCCTTTCTATCGCGCTCGCGGCCAGTCTTGCCTCGCTGCCAGCGTGCACCACCTTCCAGAAAATCGGTCAGGCGATCGAGGTCGCTGGCGACGTCAAGGTCAAGAGCAAGACGGCCTATATCGCCATCAACGTGTTCAATGCCGCGGAGCGGTCTGCAACGAACTATCTCAAGCTGCCGATGTGCACTGGAGTCGGCAATCTCTGCCGCGTCAAGGGCGCAGCCGAGGCTCTGGATGCACCGTTCAATGCCGGCATCAAGGCTCGTAACGATCTCCGAGGCTTCATGAAGGCGAATCCGGGCACGCTCGCCGATGCCGGGCTCTACAACACCCTCGTCGCCGCAACGGAATCGCTGCAGAACATCATGAACATCTATGGAATCGGGAGCAAGTAAATGCAGGCCATCATCACTCCGCTTCTCGCGCTGCTGCAGCAGCTTGCGCCGGGTGCCACGACGCAGATCATCGGTCAGGTCATCTCGATCCTGACGGCACTCGTGCCTGTCCTGATTGCTGAATATCGTGACCTTTTGCCAATCGTTCAAAACATCATCAGCGCCTTGCAGGAAAGTGACGACATCACAGATTCTCAATGGGACGCTCTCGACGCCATGTCGGCCCAATACGATGCCGAGTTCACGGCAGCGCTGGCGGCGGCGAAGGCACAGGACGCTGCGTCGTAATCCAAATGTGAAGCAGTGGACTTGACGGGAACAATAGACGATGGTGGATGGGTTCCCGATCGATAAGCTCGTCAATGTTATCTTGACGGGCAGCCCGCTAGGTATAGCCGCTCTTGCCTTGCTGATGTGGTTTTTCCAACGTCAGGATGGCAAGGAAAAGGACCGAATAATTGAGGCTCAGTACAAAACCATCGTCGACCTTACACGCGAATCGGTCGGCGGCCTTGCCAACGTCACGAATGCAGTGGTGGCGATCGACAAGTCGATCAGCAGAGTTGAAGCCCTCGTTGTTGCGATCCAAAGCGTGTTCGCGTCGCACGCATCCCGGAAGTGACCAATGCTCCGGTATCTCTGGCGAAAGGCTCGGGATATGAACGCTGCGATAGCGATGCACCAGGTGCGTCAAGCCAATCTTCGTCTCGAGCAGGCAACGCGCCGCCTGAGCGGTACGGCCGACAAGGTCAGCCGCAGCACTGACGACCTTCATCGAGTGCTGAAACCCTACACATCCGCGCCGGACCCGATCACGGCATTTTTCGAATTGTTTAATAATTACCGAGCGATGGATGGTGATTGATGGCTAACTTCATTTTCGAGCTTTCGAACAGCGTTCGCACTATCAATCAGCAGGCTACATGGTTTGTTCTCCTCTTCTATTGGGCGTATGCGATCTGGTTTCCAGTCCCGAGCGCGATTGCTCCTGGAGACGTTCGGAGGTTCGTGTTTGGACTTCTGATCAGCATGTGGCTGCATGACACGGGCGGACTGATTATCGGCTACGTGATTTGGCTGTTCAACGCGGTTGTTGTCGGAAAGACGATCGGGCAGCAAGTTATTGCTATCGCTCACATTATGATCGTCGCAGTGCTGTCGTATAGCCGGTTTGGCAATTGGCTTTGGCTTGCTCTTGTCGGCGTCGATGTGGCCTATATCGTATGGGCGATATCCTAATGCTGGCCGGTGTCGTGCTGCTCGCCTTGGTGGCGCCAACGTCGCTGCCTCCGGGCTATTCTTGCGAGGATATCCGGCGTTTCGTCGCTGAGCATGGCCGAGCCGCCTCGATCGTGTGGGCCATGGAGCATGGAATCACCTTGCGCCAGATCTATCTGATCCAGCGGGAGTGCAAGATATAGCTTGTTGCGCTAGGCTTCGATTGCGGGTATAGACGCTGCGTGGCGACGTTCTGCGTTTCGCCGCGTCTCTGGTGTTAACTTCCTCCCCTTGACTTTAGGCCCTTCTCCCCCAGAAGGGCCTTTATTTTTGCATCACCCCGCCGTACTATCACTGTGATTTGTGGGGTGCGTCACATGCAATTCAGCCGGGATCTTCGCCATTTGGACGATGAGATTTGCGCAAAATACGTCCGACGCAGCAAGGTGGGACTGTTGATCGCATTTCTTAGCGGCGTTTTGCTGTTGATTGTTCTCTTCATGAATTTCGCACGCACATAGGGGGAATCCAGAATGGAAGACGTTATTGAGATCGCGCCGATCAGCGTGGGAGATGTGTTTCCTGAGCTGACGCTGCGGGAGCGCAAGGTGTGTGCCCTGACGGTGCAGGGCATGAGCACCAAGGAAGTCGCGATGTCGCTCGGGATCAGCCATCGGACGGTCGAAGATTACCGCATGGAGATCTACCGCAAGACCGGACTCAAGACGATGATGCACGTCACTTTCCGCGTGTTTGGCTCGCAGAAGGTGGTCGCATGATGCCCAAGCAGCCGGTATTTGGGGATATCCTGCTCGCCGCTCGTCGTGCACAGGGGGTGACACAAGAAGGGTTGTGCAATCGATCTGGCGTTAGTCGTGCCGCCATAGTCAAGATCGAGAGCGGCGCGAACACGAGCATAGAAACCGCACGAGCCTTGGCTGAGGGGCTTGGTTTCGATTTGAAGATCGAGTTTGCACCGAAGGTGGCGGTAGATCCGGTCGACGCCATCTACGGGTTCAAGACATTCCTGGATGAGGTTCGGGCACCGTCAGAACTTATGCTAGGCTTCAGGCCTGCGAAGCGCTGAGGCGAGGGCGAGGCACCCGAGCCGGCAGAGGATCCGGATCATCCCCGAAGCACGCGCGCTTGATCCCGCAGCCCGTGCAGAACGCATAGCATTTGGGGCCGCCGGCGGATTTGAGGTCCGCCGGCGCGCAATCGTCACAGAGTGGCGGCGTCATGAGATGGTCCTGAATGGTATATCAATGAAACCGTCAAACTCTGGGCGTGCCTGGTTCATCAACCGCCATTCCGCCATCGGGATCGCGGTGCTGATGTACAGGGCTTCCTCCGCGTCCCTCAAGTTCTGCAAGGCGGCCAGCACTGGACTGCGGCCATAGGGCTCCAGCAGTTCGACGCGGGGACGTGGAAGCTTCATCAAGCTTTCCGCGCGCACGATGGCCGGCGCGGCCACGAACGAGATCAGGCCGGTGATGAAGCCACGGCGCGTCGTCATGGGAACAACCCCTGCTCAATGGCCTCGTCGAGCGTGATGCGCCGCTGATAGACGATCCGATAGCGGCGCTTCTCGACGTTCGTGACGCGGCCGCTGTGATCCACCATCGGGCAGCACGCAGCAGCGCCCCAGCCAGCGGGTGGCTTCGGTGCAGATTTCGGTTGTTTCGTCATTCCGTCCTCCTCGTTTGGAGCCATTTGACAATACCATATTCCGTGTGATAGCGATCATCTAAATTCATTGGGTGGCGCGCTGCCGTCCTTTTCGCCCTAACCGCGAGGCTCGCGGGAATAGGGTCCGCAAAAGGATGCTATTAGCGTGGCTAATACGTTATCTCCCAACGGCTTCCAGTATTTCGGTCGCCTTGAAGGTGGTTCGCCCACCGCAGGCCTCACCACCCGCCTCATCGCCAGCACCGACACCGCGGCCGTCGGCTACGGCGACCCGATCACGTCGCAGGGATCTGGCTTCGTCTCTGCTTCAGCTCCCGGCACCACGCAGATCGACGGCATCTTTTACGGATGCGAATATCTGTCGACCGCGATCGGCCGCCGTGTCTGGGCCCCCAATTATCCCGGCTCCGGCGCCAGTGGCCCGGTGAAGGCGTACATCTGCGATGACCCGCAGAGCATGTTCGTCGTCCAGTCGGACAATTCGGCCATCGTGTTCTCGGATATCCAGGCGAACATCAACTTCCTCGCCGGCACGCCGAACGCCACGACCGGCTTTGCCACTTCCTCGGTCAGCCAGACCACGATCAGCACCACCAACACGTTGCCCTTCCGCATCGTCGGGCTTTACTCCGACTTCGCGCCTCCGGGCACCGACGGCACGGACAACACCTCGGCGAACAACCGGGTGATCGTGACTGCGAACAACTGGGATCGCAAGTCCCTCACCGGCATCGTCTAAGGGGATTTGATCAATGCCTATTGCTCTCAGTTCAATCCGCAATCTGCTTCTCCCCGGCCTCTGGTCCGTTACGGGAAAGTACGATCAGCTCCCGGCCGTCCGCAAGCAGATCTTCAAAGAGCGCAAGTCGAACATGGCGCTCGAACAGTCGACCAGCATGCGCTACCTGGCGCAGGCCTATGTGAAGCAGGAAGGCGCGCCTACCCAGGCGGACAACGCCTCCGGTCAGCGCTACACGTACAACCAGACTCACAACGAGCTGGCTGTCCTGTTCGCGATTACACGGAAGGCCATCGACGACAACCTCTACAAGACCGAGTTTGGCCCGGCCGTGATGGGCCTCAACGAGGCCTTCTATCGTACCAATGAGGCGTTTGCGGCCGACGTGTTCAACAGCGCCACGGTCTACAACAACGCGATCGGCGGCGACGGTCAGGCACTCCTTTCCACGGCACATCCGGTGGACAGCGGCACGTTCTCGAACCTCGCATCTCCTGCGGCGTCCCTGAACGAGACCTCGCTGCTCAATGCCCAGGTGGCGATCAACGCGAACTTCCGCGACAACGCCAACCAGCGCATGAACGCCAAGCCGCGCCGGCTCATCATTCCGCCGCAACTCGAGCCCACTGCCATCCGCCTGCTCAAGACCGAGCTGCGGCCCGGCACCGGCAACAACGATGTCAACGCGATCCTGTCCACTCAGGGCGGCGTCCCGGACGGCTATCTCGTCTGGAACTATCTCACGTCGCAGTTCTCGTGGTTCCTCCAGACCAATCAGGACGGTCTGGTCTATATGAACCGCGTACCGTATGAGTCGGACCTCTCGGTCGAGTTCTCGACCGACAACCTTCTCGTCAAGGGCTACGAGCGTAATAGCTACTCGTATAATGAGCCCCGCGCGCTGTACGGCTCCAACCCGACCTCGTAATAGGAGCCGTACATGCCCAACGGTTACTCGGCTACAAGCTACCCCAATGGGGTGAACAACGCCAGCGTCGGCACGGTTACGTCGCAGTATGTAGCGCCTGACCCGTCGCTGATGCACACATTCTTCGATGACTTCGATTCGTACATCGTTGGTGCGGCTGGTGCTGCCACTTGGGTTGCGACTGGAACGGGCGGCGGAACCTCCGCGCTCGTTGCCGGTGGCGACGGCGGTCAGTTAATCCAGAACACGACCGCGGCAAATAACGACTCGAACATTCTGCAGCTCAGGGCAACGTCGTTTATTATCACGCCGAACCAGGACTGCTGGATCAAGACTCGCTTCCAGCTTACGAACGCTACGAATGCCGCGTTTGTAATCGGCCTGATCGCAGATGCGACGCCGTTCAGTGCTATCACGAATGGCTTCTACATACAGAAGTCGGCGGCGAGCACCACGCTTACTGCGAAGGTGACAAAAGCGTCTGCTACCTCGACGATCAATATCGGAACGCTGGCGAATACGACCTTTGTCAATGCTGGCATGCACTACACTGGCGGCACAGTTGCTGTATACTTCAACAACAGCTTGGTCGGTTCGCTCCCAGTCACGAACGTTCCGACCGCAGCTTTGAACGTCACCATGGCTGTCAGCAATGGCACGGCTGCGATCAACGCCATGACCACGGATTATATCCTCGCCTCCACGCTCCGCGCCGCCAGCGCGATGTAACCTGAAAGGTCATTTGATGTCACGCGCGCGCCATATGAAGTCCTGCAAGGCCAAGGGTGGAGAAGTCTACTCCGGTGCCGGTTCGAACGTGGTCAAAGAGGCCATGGAAAAGAAGCGGGGCGGCTCGGTCAAGAAGGAAGTCGCGATGCCGGAGGGCGGCAAGCCCAAGGCTCGGATGGACAAGAAGCCGCGCCGGGCCAGCGGTGGACGTGTAGGCTCGGACAAGTCCCCGTTCAGCTCGGCCGCGTCGCCGGGCCAGAACACGGAAGCCGCAAAGCCGTAACATGGCGAAGCTGACCGCCGAAACCCGGAACGATCTGCCAGACAGTGATTTCGCCGGACCGGATAGGTCTTATCCGGTATACGATCGATCTCACGCGAAGGCCGCTCTGGGAAGAGTGAGCGAGTTCGGCACCTCGGAACTCAAGGCCAAAGTCCGGGCCAAGGTCCGTGAAAAATACCCGGATCTTGGCAAAGACTAGGTCCGGAGAAATTGGCGCCTCCGGGCGCCTTTCTTTTTAGAGAGGCTCCATGCTCAAGCACCGTATCGCGCTCGCCCTGGCGATCTCCATCCTCTTCCCGGTATCGAGCTATGCCGATACCCCGGGCGGCTTCCGACCGATCACCGCGACGTCTACGGCGACGATCAGCGCGACGTCATCGAGCTCGGCCCCGACGAACGCGAACAACGCGCTTCAGGCTCTGGTTTGCAACATCGGCACGGTGGAAGCCTTCGTTGCGATCGGCCCGTCAACTGTGACGGCAACGACCAATGGCATGTCGTTCTCCGGCGGGTTCTGCACCACGTTGCAGCTCAATCCCGGCAACTACCTCGCTGCGATTACTGCGACTGGCACCACGACGCTCCGTATCACGTTTGCATCGGGTCATGGCCCGGTTGCATGGTCCGGAAGTGGCGGAGGCGGTGGCGGTGGCGGCGGTGCAGTATTCGGGCCGACTGCGGTCGGAAGCGCCGCGGCAAACCCGCCTGTTCTGGTGGGTGGCACCGTAGACGGAACGGCGGCCGGCACGATCTCGATGCTGAAGGTCTTGGGAGGCCTCGCATACATCAACTGCGCCAATTGCAGTGGATCTGGCGCCAGCGGCACGGACCAGGCTGCATTCACTGCGGGCGCCTCGGTATTCGCACCCTATGGCGGTGTGTTCAACGACGGCCTTACCACGCTGACCTCGGGCACGCAGGCCATGCAGCGCATGACGAGCGCGCGAGGAGGCCACGTCAATTTGCGCAACAATGCCGGGACGGAAATCGGCTCTGCGGCGAGCCCGCTGTTTGTCGGCCCCGGCACCAGCCAGACCTTCCCGATTTCCGCTGCGGCCCTCCCGCTCCCGACCGGCGCAGCGACCTCGGCGAACCAGCCAACCAATGCGGCATTGGGCTCGACCACGTCCGGGCAAACCGGAAATCTCGCGCTCGGTGCCGTCACGACCGCGGCCCCGACCTATACCACGGCGCAGACCAACTCGCTCAGCCTGACCACGGCCGGTGCACTCCGTACTGACGGGTCTGCCGTGACACAGCCGGTGTCCGGAACGGTTACGGCTGCACAGGCCACTGCGGCGAATCTCAACGCAACCGTGGTCCCGTCTGCGCTTGCGGCATGGGGCCTTGTCGCATCGACCCAGAATGGCGCTACCCCGACCAACGGCCAATTGTCGTTGGGTCAATTCAACACGACCCCGACAACGATCACCTCGGGCAACGTCTCGCCGCTCCAGATGGACGCCAACGGCAACCTGTTGGTGAACATCAAAGCTGGCGCTGGATCGGGCGGTACGGCGCTTGCCGACCAAGCCGCGTTCACCCAGGGCACCACCAGCATCACGCCGACCGGCTGTCTGTTCATCAGCAGCTATGCGGTGCTGACCACTGGCAAGGCCGGCGTCTTGCAGTGCGACAACACCGGTTCTCTGTTCGTCAACGTCAAGAACACCAATGCGAACGGTTCGGCGACCTCAGCCAACTCATCCCCGGTGGTGATCGCATCGGATCAGGCTGCTGTTGCCGTCAAGGGCAACGCTGCATCCGGCTCGGCGGTATCGGGGAATCCCGTCCTGACAGCCGGCTCGGATGGTACCAACGCGCGCTCGATCTCGACGGACACGTCCGGACGTCAGATTGTTGTGCAGCAGGCGGGCCCATCCAACGTCACCCCGACCAACTGCTCCGGTACGATCACCACGGGCGGCACGGCGCAGAACGCCTTTACCGCCCAGACCACGCTGCACGGCTTTACAATCGTCAACATTGATACGACGGAGCCGCTGTGGATTTCGTTCACCACCACCGCTGCCGCCAACACTGCGGCATCGTATCCCCTGCAAGCTGCGACTGCCACAACCTTTGCTTCACCGGGTTCCTTTACCACTCCTCAAGGATTTGGTATGAACACGGCACTATCTGTGGTTGCTGCTACAACTGGACATAAGTGGTCATGTACCTGGTTTTAGTAGCACCCTGAACAACGGGGGTTATCGTGGTAAAGCCGCACAACTGGCCGCTGATAGCAGTTCTATCTGGCGCTGTTTTTGGTACTCCCTTCATTGTAGCCAAGGCCGATTGGGGTGGAGGCGGGGGTGGTGTTAGCTCGGTCAACGGCTGCACGACCACATGCAGCGTTACTCCAGGAAATTTCGTCGGTTCATTCACCGTTGCCACCCTTCCGACATGCAACGGTACTACCACTCCCTACGGCTCGGTAGCCTATGTCACCGACCTGGGCGGCGGGGCCAATAATGCCAAGTGCATCGCCAACGCTTGGCAGCACTTCTCGTTGGGTGTCCCTACCACTAGCTCGGCCACGTCCGGCACTATCAACGTGACACCGCTGGTGAGTGCGCCGATCTGGCAACTAACCGGCACTGTCCTCATCGGGAACACGTTGACGATGTCGGTGTCTACAACGAATCTCTACCCCGGATATCAACTCAAGGTTATCGGGCCGCCGTCGCTTCTTGGCACTATCCTACTCACTGTCACTGGAACAGGCATCAACTTGCCTATTCTGTCAGGTGCAAAGAGCGAATATTTCTGGAACGGGACCGCGCTGGTACAGACTCAATGAAAAAACTGCTAATCGCTGGCCTGCTATCGTTCACCTGCATCGGTGCGCACGCTGGCTGGAACGGCTCTCTTGATGGCTGGAGCAACCCGACCAAGATCTCAAGCGGAGCGCTGTCCTGTTCCTATACGCCAGTCACCTCGGGAACGCAGGGCACTCTCTACACCGGCGCGACGCCCAGCGCCTCGGGCGGAACGCCAGCTTACACGTTCTCGGAGACCGGGTCGCTACCGACCGGGCTTTCAATCAGCTCCTCGACCGGCATCATTTCAGGCACCCCATCCGTCTCCGGAACGTTCCCCAGCATTCAAGTCAAGGTCACTGACAGTACAACCACAGTGGCTAACTGCGGATCGGCGTTCACGCTGACGATCGCGGCGAGTGGCAGCGGTTGTACGGAGTCTGCCGCGTTCCTGTCTGGTATTACCACGGCCTACACCACTGCCTATCAGACGATGATCTGCGGTATGGTCACTGATGGCGACTTCGCCAAGCTGGACCGGCTGTATATCCACGCCACCGACAGCACGGCCGCGGCGCTCAAGGACATCATCACGGCCACCAGCGCCACGATCACCGGCACCGCGACGTTCACGACCAACACGAGCTATACCCCCACCGGTAACGCCACGCTCAACACCGGCCTGAATTACTCGACGGCGACCAATTACAAGACGTCGAGCGCCATGCTGATGGCCGGCACGCTGGGTGGTGCAACGGCCGATAACAACTGCCCGATCGGCGAGGCGGCGCCTTCGTTTGATATCAACATGCAGGTGTTTTCGTTCGGCGGCGGCATGGGCGGTGCGATTAACGGCGTTGGCTTCGCTACCGGCACCGCCGGCACGGCTTCCGGCCTATTTGCGGGTGATCTCAGTGGCACCACCCTTACCAATTATTATAACGGTGCAACCAATGGCTCGGCCACCGGAACTCCCTCAGCGCCGAACAACACCACGGCTCAAGGCTGGCAGTGCGCTGGCTCCGGATCGACATACCTTGAACCGGTGTTCGCCGTGGCTGTCGGCGGTTCGTTGGGCTCTGCTGGCCAGCTTCGCGTGTTCAACCGAATCTACGCATTCGTTCATACGGTAAATCCGACGGTGTTCCCATGAAGCGTATCCTTTTCGCCGGCCTCCTGACAGCGATCATCGCTGCTTTGCCGGTCAATGCCGCGTTCTTTCAGGCTGCGGTAAACGGCGGAGGCGGGGGTGGTGGGTCATTCTCCGGGCTGCTCAACACCTACACCGGGGCGACGTGGGGCGTTTCGGCCTACAAGCTCAATTCCAGTTATGCCGGCAGTTGGGGGACGGTCCAGCGGCAGAGCGACAGCGCGACGCAGGCGATCGGCTTCCTCTCGAACGGCAAGGTCGACGTCGCCAGCTTCAACACGTTCTGTGCCAGCACCTATTGCTACCTGAACACCTGGGTCGATCAGGTCAACGGCATCAACGCATCGGATGCCTCTACGGCTGGGCATAAGGCGCGGGTGATTGTCGACGAGAACTCCCTGCTCGCGGTTTGTCCGCAGCCGGGTTCGAAGATGACGACGACGTTTAGCTCGACCGTCAACACCGCGCAGCAGCACCTGTTCATGGTCGCGAACCTGCACACGCTGGATTATAAATGGAGCCAGGCGAACCTGCCGACATGGGTCACGACCGGCAACATCACGAACGGTTCGGCCAATATCGCCTCCATGGCCTCGCAGGTCGGTCTCTCGACGGCGAACAACCAGACGCAACTCGGCACCAGCCCCGGCATCTATGACAGTGCTGGTTTCATCCCGCACGCCTCGGCCACCTCGGGCACCGGTCAGTCCTACCTGAACACGCTGCCGACCGGCACCACGGGCACGATGGCGTTCGCGCCCGGCAATATCGGGCCGACCGGCACGCAGACCGGCGACACCCTAACCATCACCAATTCGGTCGGCGGCGGCGTCTGGATCATGAACGGCCCGGCCGGCGCGCAGTTCGACAGCGTGGCCTATTGGGGCGTCGGCGCGGCATCGGCGAGCTCGAACCAGGCCAGCGATTTCAACGCGGCGCGCAACGGGTCCCCGGTCTTCGGACAGTTCCGGATTGACAACGGCATGCGCAGCCAGATGGCTGTCTGGGATTACGACACCTCGACCACCCAGTTGAACTATGACGCGGTGAGCCTGGGTACCATCGCGACCGGTGGCAACATCACCTATTCGACCAACGTGGGCATGACGCTGTTCGCGAACGCCTCGGGCTCGGAGAGCGCCAGCAATTCGTGCTTTGAGACGATGGTGCTCTATCCGTCGACGCAGGCCAGCCGCGTGGCGATGGCGACCTTCCTGCAGGGTCAGGGTGGCAACACGTTCCCGTTCGCACCGAACACGTCGGACGGCTTCACGATGGCTGGCAGCTACGTGCCGAATGCCTACACTGGGCCGAACAATGCCTATGGCCAGAACACTTATGGCCCGGACGTGCTCGGGCAGTCGTGGCACCCGCAATCAGGCGGCTATGTCTGGCCCTCGATAGCGCGCGCGACCAACATCAATAACACCGCCACGATGTGGCGATTCATCGTCCAGCCCGGCGACAGCGACGCAAATATCACGATCCAGGAGCGGTCCGAGATCGATAATGCTCTGGTGTTTACGCCCGGCCAGCATTTTTCGATCTATTACACGTTCAATTTCGAGCAATATCAGACACATAACGGAGACTGGTGCTACGGCGGCCAGGTCCACTACAACGACGGCGCCGGCAGTCCGGGCACGCCCGACCTTGTCACGTTCTCGTGCCTGAATGGGCAGATTCAGTTCCAGACGCAATGTTGCGAGAGCGGGGGCAATCCGGTCACGACCAATTGCGGCTCTCCGTTTACCCTGACGGTCGGCACGACCTATGCGGTGGAAATCGAGGGGTTCTGGTCGACGAACCACACCACCGACACGATCACCATCAACGCAGGGCCACGCGGCTCGACGCTGCCGTTGATCTGCTCGAAAGGCCCCTCTGCTCTCTGGGACAACGACACCGGGGCCTATCTGAAGGCGGGGCTATATCAGGGTTTCCCGTGGTCCAATCCCGGCACCACCATACTGCGTCAGACCAACATGCAGATCTCGACGACGCAGAATGCATTCTCGGCCTACATCACGACGCAACCGGCGGAGCCGACGCATCCTTAAGCGGCATGGTAGCGCTCATTTTCCCTCCTCCCTGTCCTTCTCGAACTGCTTCTCAGGATCGAAGGAGGCGGCAGAGTCGGCGAGGGTGGCGTAGTGGTCGAGGTTGATGCCGCCACCGACAAGATGAGGTTCGATCTGGCGTGAGCCAACGGGCTGGGCCTTTGCTGCTTCGATCATGGCTTTGTAAGCAGAGGCTTGGATTGACCTATTGCATGGATCATCGTGGCCGCCGCCATCTTCTGACAGCCCAGCGTCAACCATCGCTTCTGTCGGCTCTTTCGGCACCACGACATAGCCAGCGGCCTCTATCGCGGTGAGGGCGGCTTGGGCTGATAACAGACAACTGGCGTGCTTTCCCATCCGCTTTAGATCATCGTACTGGGTGGGCCCGGTGATCGCCCGCGCGATCTTCTCTTTCATCTCGTCCATCATCGATATACTTCCTTGCACCATGCCCGCGCCCTACGCATTTCCTCAGCACCGAATTGCTTTTCGTAGCTATGCATCGTCATGAGCTTCGATATAAAAATCGCGCTGGCCGGCCGCAGTGTGAGATACCATCGGAGACCCCTCATCATCATCCCTCTCCCGATGTTCGCTTGAGACGGTCGATCTCGGCATGAGCTTCACGGCGCAGTCCAGCCTCTACGGAGGCGGCCTGTTTCCACTCCTCGAGCTCTGCTACGAGCCTGTCATAGGCGTTACAGGCGTCTACGATGAAGTTCGCCACCTCTGCAGAATTAGCGCGAGCATGCGCCTCTTGATTGCCTTTGCCATTCGCGCAGATCAGGAACTCAACTTTATTGTCTTCGCCACGAATCCACGGCACCGGTGGAAGTTTGGTATCTCTCATGATTTGTCTCCTGACGGGATAATCCTCTACTGATCGCCCCAGATTGACCACCACGTCGGCCTTGGATCGGATTGCCGCCGACGTGCAATGCTCCTCGGCAACGCCCGCCAGCCAGTCCCGCTCCTCCGCGGTCAGCACCACCCGGTATTCGTCGAGAGGCTTGGGATCGCCGCGGCCGAACGTGCCTTGGCGCTGTGGGGCTGTGCGGAGCTTATGAAGCAGTGCTGATATATCCAAGGTCATGCACCTGCTCCCGGCAAATCACGGACGTACAGCCCCTCATAGTTAACACCGCGCCGGTCAGCCTCTATTTGAGCGGCCTCCTCATCCTGCAGAATAACCCACCGATCTGCGAAATCAGGAAACCGAAATGCGACCGGCCGCTTCCGTAGCGCCACATTCTCAACCGGTGTGACCATCTGCGCGCGCTGGCTTACTATCGTCTGAGGCGCAGCGCCCCAGAAAAACTCGCCAGACGAGACGATATAGGCGTCGATACGGCCATCGTTGTTGCCGTACTCGGTCTTGAGGCAGAGCTCTCCGCCCTCAGAAAGGAATAGTCCGATCGGACAATTCGCTAGTGTCACTTCTTCGCTCATCTCGTTTATTCCTCTGTGCGGAGCTTGGTGATGAGTTCTGCGATGTTGATCATGACCATCCCTTATCGACGCTGCTCACTCGCCGCGTGTCGTGATATTGACACTTCGAACAAATACGATGCTCATTTGTGACTTCCATCTGCTTTTGCTCGCAACAAATGATCGCACCGTAGCTGATGTCATACGTTGTCGTGTAGGGCGCATCGAACCAATGTAGGCACCTTCGCTGGCGGAGCTTGGTGATGAGGGTGGGGAGGTCGATCATGGTTCAATCTCCGTTGTGCCTGATCATTCCGAAAATGAAATCGTCCATGCCGACACCGGTCTGATCAGCTTCTGCGCAAGTGCGGTGTGTTCGATAGAAATAGCTGCGCTTAGCGTATCCCTCTGCATACATCAGGCTGTGCGTGCGTACGTCACCCGGCTTGATCTTGATACCGCAGAACGGACAAGGCGCATCATGCGGTGGATCATAAGTCGGCTTGTCAAGCTGCTGTGACGCGTCATCATACCAACCGTAAAATATCTGTTCGCTCATCTCTTCCCTCCCTTGTATCCCCCGCCACTCCCCACCCTGCTCTCTGCAAGCACGTAGGCCACGAGACAAAATGCTGAGATCGCGAGGAGCACGAGCACGGTGGTCATTGGGTTGCCTTCGATTTCGGTTGCGGCGCGAACACGTCCATCCCCAGCATAGTGCAAATTTCGGCTTTGAGCACGCCTTCTTCCATCCCCGGCAGGTAATGCGTGATCACGACGTGGGTACAGCGGCGCAGCAGGCGAATCCATGTGTCGGCAGATAGCCCGGCGATCGACATGGCACGCAACTCGCCAGTCTCCATGATCTTGAAGTGCCTCGCGCGCAATAGAAGTTCGCGCTTCATGTCTTCCTTGTCGAGGAAACGGTTTTCCGGCGTATTCTCAACCACTTTACCGACGAGAGCCCAGAAGAACTTGAGGAACCGGAGATTTCCTGGGACCGTGCACTCCGCCTTGATATCCACGTCATGGGGCAGGCTGCTCCATTCCTCATCGAAAATCCCGGCCGCGTCGAGGAACAGGCCGACCTCGCCAGCCAGCGCCTTGCGCTTTTTGAGTATGATTTCTACCATCCGACCGACCCGAAGATACGTCGCCAGAACGACGTTCTGCGCTCATGTCGGCTTTTATTGAGAATCGAGGTAAGCAATGGCGAGGGGTACCATGCCCGGCGATATTGCGCACGCATCTCGATAATCTGCCAGTTCTCGCGCAGGCTTGCTCGCTGATTCCGAATGCGATTGCTGAGGTTGAAGAGTTCGGTCCGCATGCGGTCCATTTCTTCTGCCGCATCCAAGCATAGCTTATCGTCCTGCCTTTCGCGCAAGCACGATATCATATGCTGCGCTTCAGAACGAAGCCGTTTGGGATTATACCTCTCAACCACCATAGACCTCCATCAGATGCACGACGAGCGGGGCGGCCAACTAGGTGATGCTTGCGGCAAGAACCGCAGACACCACCACGACGCAGGCAACTCGGAGCATGGTTCAGCTCCCGTCCGAGTTGAGTTCTTCCAGCCGAGCGCCGTAGGCCTTGGCAAGCTCCTGATAGTCTGGCGGCATCCATTCCTTGACGTCCGGCTCGATCTGGGTGTTCCAGAACGTCTCCAGCCAGCCGCCGTCATCGCCGTGCTTGATCTTGTCGAGCGCCCAGGTGAAGCGGTCATCGTAGCCCTTGCCCTCCATCGAGGGGCCTTCGCGCTTCGGACCGGCCGCGGTCTGGATCGGCCCCGAGGTGATCGGATCGTCCTGCGGCGCCGACGGCACCGTGCCCTGCACCTGGACCTCGTCGCCCGGGCGGTATTTGTCGGAGCCGTGATCTTCGATCTGCTCGACCTCAGAGGGCGACGGGACGCGCAACGGTGCAGCCATCGGATCGACGCGATCCTCAAACCCTTCAGCCTCGTCCTCGATCCGGTTGGCGCGCGCCAGTTCTGGCGACTGCTCCTGACGCTTCATGAGCCGGCGGAGAGCGGTCTTTTTCGACATTTCGACCTCGTCGGTCGACCATGGCGTGGACTTAATCTTGCCTTCCTTGAAGGCCTTCCATGCGTCGGATCGGTCGCGGATTGATTGGCACTGTTCCACCGACATCGGCTCGAAATCGAACGTGCCATCCTTGAAGGTGATCAGCGCTACATACCCAACGACCGGTCCGCGATCGACGAACAGCTTCGGCTTGTGGTGGAACACCTTCGGGAAGCCGAGATCGCACTCGACATCATCAAGCGCATGCACCTCGTGTGCGTAGATGCTGGCAACATGGCCGGTCTGCCGCGCCAGCTTGTTCATGCCCTTGTAGCCGATTCGCAATTGCGGCTCGGTCTTACGGGTCTTATAATTGTAGGCCGTGACGATATAGGCCTCACCGAGGAGCGGGTCGAGCAGCATACCGAGGGCCGCCGCCTTCACCACCTCGCGGTAGACCAGCCGAGGATCGAAATCCATCAGCGTCGGATTCGCCATCAACGCGTTCATCAGGTTGCGCTCGAACAGCGCCGGCGTGATGTGCTTCGGCATTGACCGCCAAAGGTCGGCAGCCTTCTCAGGTGGCAGCACCTGAATACGATATTCCTCGACCTTCGACGGTCGGGCCACAATCTGGTTCACTGGTCGTCCCTCCAATGTCCGGCCGCCACTATCGGCGACCGGCGGGGCTTGTGTCAACGGATCAATTTGACGGCTCACCAAATGCTCCGCAGTAGCCGCCATTAGAACGGCTCAGTGCATTGGCCCAGCGCCACGCCATGCAGGCAGATCCGTGGCAATTAGCTTGATAATAAATCGCGCTGTGACCGTCTTGCGTGACGTTGGCCTCATTGACGCAATACGTCATTTTTGGGCAAACTTTCATTTTTGCTTCGCTTTCGGTAATCACGACACCTTGCTCCTCTCCTGAATGGTCGCCCCATCGACCGGAAGGCCAGCGGTGATCGCCCGCTGCGCCAGGGCCATCAGCACCTCGCGGACCTCCGGCGCCGCCTTGAACTGGGCGAACGCCTTCTCGACGTCGATCTCGGTGACGATCCGCTGCAGCTTCACCTTCGCCGCTCGCGCACCAGGTGCCTTGATCTGGGACGACGGCATTGGCATGTTCGGCCTCTCCACCTCTGGCGGAGGCGGCGGCGGCTTGTTGGCTGCCTCTGCAGCCACTTTTGCGGCCTCGTGCTCGATCGCCCTCTTGGCGGCTTCGTCCGATGCGCGCTTGGCCGCTGCCCGCTTCTCATCCTCCCACAGCCCCATGGCGGTGCCGAGCGCGGTCTTGGCCTCGTCCGCCTCATCCCGGAGCGGGAACCAGATCTCGCGCAGCTTCTTCTGCTGCTCGAGCAAGGGCCGGCTTGCCTGCTCGTAGTGTCCGGCCGCCTCGCCCTTCAGCTCTAGGAACTGCGCCTGCAGCCCGCGCGCCGCCGAGGACTGCTCGTCGCTCTCGATCTTGGCGAACGCCGAGACACTGGCCTTGAGCGCGACCAGCCGTGCCTTGATGTCGAGATGCGGCGGGGCTGGAGACTTGGAATCTCCCAGCGGCTCCATCTCTGTGAACCGCCCCTCAACAATCGCCTTTGCAGCAGCAGCGTCAGGCGCGGCGAAGTCCGGCCAAGGTTCGCCGCGCTCGGCGACCGCCCGCCAGACCTCCTCCGTAATCGGGTGCCGAACGAACGACGTCCAGGCATCGTTGCGTTGATCGTCGTCGATGCCAAGATTGCCGATCTGGCAAGCCAAATTCTCGCCCGCAATATACAGTGCCACCGGCTTGAACCCGATCGTCTTCCACTGGCCATTGTTCTCGCCGGCCGCGTTCTTCTTCCGCTCCTTGATCGGGAGGCGGTAGAAGCCCAGGTCTTGAGCGTCGGGCTCGGTGTAGGTGACCACCTTCTCTCCCGCCAGACGTTGACGCCATCGGTCATAGCTCGGTGTCAAATGTGCTTCCATGATCGTCTCCTTTTGATGTCCCCGATCGTTGACTTCGTCACGCCGAATTGCGTGGCAATATCCTTGTTGAGGCCCGTCGTTCCTCTGATCGAGATCACATCTGATCTCGACAACTTCGCCATGGCGTGGCGCTCGCCTATCTGCATTCTGCCGTGTTCGCGCTTATCATCTTCGTTTTCGGCGTAAGTGGCCCATCGGAGATGTCGCGGATTGACGCAAATCCTATTTCCGCACGAATGCGCGGCAGCCATGAACTCACCTTCTGGCGGGCTTCCATGCGCTTTTTTGCAAATATAGCGGTGAGCCAACAAAGGCTGCTTTGAAAGGCGTTTAGCCGAAAACTGGCCATACCCATGGCTTCCGATGCTGTAGGGGAACGCGAGGCATTCGTCGCGATCCCATGCAGCAGCCACATGATCAAGCCAGTCTTTCGCGGTCACCTTCCCTCCTCATGCTTCGTCCCCTTGAACTTGTTCTTGACGTGCGAGCCGAAGTACCCGCCGACCGAGTCGGAGGCCATCAGGTCCCGATGAATGTGCTCCGGAACGTCGGCATATGACCACTTCGATCCGTTCTTAAATTGGATCGTCAGCGTCGTCCCCTCATAGCCGACGTGGGAAATATTGCTGCTGCGCTTCACTGCCTGCATAGTTGCTCCTTCTTCGGAAATCCGCGGCTGCGGATCTTCTGCCTCAAATGCTTCGGCTTGCGCGGCTTCACCGCCTTGCGCTTCTGGCGCGGCTTGCCGCCGGTGCCGCCGTATTCGGCGTAAAGGCGATCTGCGATCTCGCACGGATCCAGCCCGTAATCCTGCCAGAACCGCGCCTCGTTCATGCTGTGCTGCAGCCGGTGATGGTAGCTGCACAGCGGCGTTGCAAATCGGTCATCCGGCTTCTTGCCGAGCGCGCCGAACCCGATCCTGATGTGGGCAGCCTCGATGCCTTCCACCCGCCCGTTCTGGCAAACGCAGCACGGCTTGGTGCGCAGGAAGGCAAGATACTTGTCATCGTGGAGCCTGGGTCTCACGCCACATCCTCATGGATCAGGCCCAGCTCGGCAGCTCGCTTGTGAGCAAGGGCCGCAGGGAACGCGACGATCAGCGCACCCATGGCGAACGCAATCGCCGCATGCTGCTCGACCGGAAGCATCTCCGCGACCGGGCGGCGGTTGTCGTCCCGAAGCATCTGGTCAAGCGTTTCGAAAATCTCGACCGGGCTGGAGATGTCGTTGGTCTTGGAGCATCTGCAGGTCATTGCATTCCCCCGATTAGTTGTCTCTCTACACCGTGAGGTGGCCGGGCTTTTGTCACCCGGCCATGGCTCAGCCCGCAATATGCGGGATGTTGGACGTTACCATGCGACGAACCACGCGATTAGCTTGGCGCTTGGCTTCCTCCTTTTGCTCAGTCACCAGCCAATCCGGGCAAGCCCCACCATTGCGGCCGTATCCGCCGTCTTTCTTGGTGATCAATCCAGTTCGACGCATATACTCGATCTTCGATAGTACGAAACCATATGAATAATACGTCATCTCAATTCCTCCCGAGGGTCTATCCCTCTACGTCCTCAAGCCCGGTATCCATTCGGAGCCGGGCGAGGGTTTTTCAGGCGATACCCACAAACGCCGCTGATTTGATCGCCGACGTGGTATGATTACAGAGCGGTCGCGAGCTTCATGTGAGCCTCCATTAGTTGGGATGACCTCAGTAGAGAGGCGACGCCCCTCTACGTCTCCGAGCCGGGTAGGTCTTTCGACCGCCCGGCGTGATAGAGTGTGTAGTTGGATCAGAGCCCGAGGCGCAGGCAGAGCGAGGCGGCCATCAGACCGCGGTCGTAGGCTTGCATATCGACGCCGCTGAATGTGTAGTCGGCGCCGGAATGCTCGCGATCGCGATAGCGATCACTGAAGCCGACGCAGAACGCCGGCATCTCGTGATACGGCGCGAAGCTCTCGATCTCTTCGAAGCCCTTGGTCTCAGCAGGGGAGATGCCGGCGACGCTGTCGATCAGCGCCTTGTTGCGGGCGATGCTGGCGGGGTAGCGCAGGTGCTGGTCGGCGCAGGATTGGCCGTTGCGGATGACGCGGTCGAAGGTGGCGATCATCTGGTTGGTGGTCTGGGTCATGGTCGTTCTCCTGAAATATCAAATCCAACAATCGGCAATTTATCTCGTGAACGGTCCGGTGTCAATAATAATTTGCAATTGCCAAAATATTCTGTTACTCGATTGCCCATGGCAAATGCAAAAACACCTGCCCTGCAGGCCTATGACCGCGTCATATTGCGGGCAAAATCCGTCTACAAAGAAAAGCATGGTACCGATTTCGGCGCCATGCAATGGTTCGCATCGGAAATCGGTGTCACACGGCAAACCCTCGCTAATTGGGGAAAAAGGGCAGGCATCCTGCCATCCTACGTTGACCGGGTAGCAAAGCTCACCGGGCTCAAGAAGATTGAGGTAAGGCCCGAAACCATGCTGTTTGAGGCGACCACCGAAGACTGGACGGCACTATGCAAGGGCCGCTCGAAGGACCTGATTGAACGGATCACCATGCACGATCTACGAGGGAAATATGGGTAGGGCCGGGTTAATATCCGCGCACCTCAGGCGCCTTGGCATCGAGGGAGCACCGAATACCGCAAACGTAAGCGATCCGCCATTTGTGGCACCGGCTGCAACGGTTATCAATTTACCTACGCCACCTTCTGTGAACAATTTGTTCTTCAACGGTAAGGCCGGCAAAGGCCGCATCAAGACGCCGGAATATCAGGATTGGATACGGGAGGCCGGCACGCTGCTAGCCATCCAGCGGCCTCGCGGAGTGCCCGGAAAGGTCTCCCTTCTGATCGAGGTGGGGGAGCCGAAGACAGCGCGGCGGATGGACGTGGCGAACCGGGAGAAGGCGGCCGTTGACTTGCTGGTCTCTCACCGGATCATTGAGGGTGACGATCAGAGGTTCGTGAGGGAAATCACGTTGCGATGGGCACCGATCGAAGGCATTCGAATGACGATTCAGAGCCTGCAATGAACCTGCCGATCGTCTACTGGTCTCCCGCAAATCATTGGTGGTGGGGGTGGCACAGATATCTGATGTGGGAGCGCATGCGGCGTGGGGGACGGTACTGATGGGCAAGCGCAGCAATTTTGAGCGGGTCGAGCGTGATTTCTACCCTACACCACGCGAGGCTGTTTTTCCGCTCCTGCCGCATCTTTCGCCAGCAACAGCGTTTGCTGAGCCGTGTGCCGGGGACGGAGCACTCATTCGAATACTGGATTCACTCGGTCATGCCTGCGTCTGGGCTTCCGACATCGAACCAAAACAGGACGGTATCGTACCGATCGATGCACTACTGATTCCATCTATAGCAGCCGACTGCATCATCACCAACCCGCCATGGGATCGCAAGATCCTGCATCCCATGATTGAACACTTGTCCAGCATGCTGCCGACTTGGCTGCTGTTCGATGCCGACTGGCCCCATACTCGACAGTCCGCCGAGCTAATCAAGCGCTGCTCCAAGATCGTTGCTATAGGACGCGTCAAGTGGATCCCCGGATCCTTGCATGTCGGCAAGGATAATTGTTGCTGGTATCTTTTCGAGCCCCGCTATACCGAAGGCCCGAGATTTTACGGCAGGTCCACATTCCCTCCAACCTCAACCCCGGAGATCAATACATGATGCCACCCACCCCGAGCCAGAGAGCAGCCATGGAGCGGCAGAAGTCATTCCGGGCAGCTATCGCAGCTCGAGCAGTTCCGAAGCCCCAGGAAGCCGCCAAACCGGCCGGCGTGAAAGGTTCTCCGGTGGAGCAGGAGCCCGCTCCCATGCCGTTGCCGCGGTTCGATCCCTCGATCGTCTGGCCCGCCCTTCCGACCTCGCATTCAAACGGACAGCCTCGACTGCATCACATCAAGAAGGTCGTGGCGAAGGAATATCGAATCACTCTCAAGGACATGGACTCGCCTCGCAGGCTATCCGGCCTCGTCATGCCACGCCATATCGCCATGTATCTCGGTAAAACCGAGACTGCGCTGAGCTTTCCGCAGATCGGGCGTTTGTTCGGGGACAGAGACCACACCACTGCGATCAACGCTGTTCGCAAAATTCAAGCTATGATTTCGAGCTCTCCCGAGTTCTCCGCAGAAATTCAGCGGCTGCGGGAATCTATTGCAATCGAAATTCGAGAAGACTAGAAACGGAAACGGCCCCAAGCATTAAGCTGGGGCCGTCCGGAACTAAAGCTACCCCGATGACGCTGCCAGGCTGGTCGGGACAAGGATTGACATAGGCAATTTACGTGCTTTCGTCAACTCCATGTCCTCGTTAATCCCAGCAAGCGATATCGGTTCCGGTGAAAAGGGACCTATACTTGCTCATTCTAAATCAAGTTTCCGAGGCCGCATGGCTCTACAAGCGCAGGATTGAGAAAATCAATCTGCCGCGAGCCATCGGTATGCAGCACCGCCGGATCGTAAATGACCTCAAGCTTCTCCTGTCCCACCGCGGCCGGGATTCGGTCATTGAACTTTACCTCCGTCTCCCATTCACCATCGATCGCGGCTCCAGTTCGTCCATAGGCGAGGATGTCGAGCTGACGTTTGAGGAACGGGTAAACCTCGGCATCACCTCAATCCGCCCGTTTGATATCCCTTGGCGCGAGTGCCGGCGCCGGATGAAGGCTGAGCGGAACCGGAGGAAGAGGGAAAGGGACACCGCTGCCCGGCGCGCTGCTGGCGTCCGGCCCATCACGGAATCCCTCTCCAGAACCCGCCCTTGGGAGGCTGAGGGCATCTCCAGAACAACATGGTACAAGCGCCGAAAAACCGAGGCGGACAACCAGCCGCCACCCCCTTCTCTTGAAGGACCTGTGGCGGATAACTGTCCGCATGCCACAATCGGGTCTGCCCAAGACCACGAAAGGGGCTTTGCGGAAGGTGCCAGTCCGACCACCGAACCAGTCGCGTTCCACTTCCCTCCGAGCAACCAGGAACCAGCCATGAGGCCACTACACGATTACCAGCAGGAAGCGATCGACAATATCCGGGCAACCATCCGACAAGGCGCTAGGCGCATCATGGTGCAAAGCCCCACCGGAAGCGGAAAGACCAGATTAGCTGCTGAAATCGTGGATAGGAGCCTAGGCAAGGGCAACAAGGTGGCTTTCGTGGTTCCTGCTATCTCGCTTATCGATCAGACCGTTGAGAGCTTCTATTCGGAGGGAATTAGGGGAATTGGGGTGATCCAAGCGAATCACTCAATGACCGATTGGAGCCAACCCGTTCAGGTGGCATCTGTGCAGACCTTGCAATCGCGAGGCGCGTTCCCGGAGGCGAATACGGTTATTTTCGATGAAGCCCATCGGCTGTTCGAGGCTCACAAAAAATGGCTGACGCATCCCGATTGGCAGCATGTCCCGTTTATCGGTCTTTCGGCGACACCATGGGCGAAGGGTATCGGCAAGTATTTTACCACGTTGCTCAAGGTCACGGATACCGCGACTCTGATCGATCGCAAGTTTTTGGCCCCTTTCCGGGTCTTTGCCACAGGGCATCCGGACCTGAGCGGAGTGAAGCTGGTTGCCGGAGATTACCACGAAGGCCAGCTTTCCACCGCAATGCAGGACGGCGCTCTCACGGCAGACATCGTCAAGACCTATCAAGCCAAATGGGGGAAGGGCCGGACGCTGTGCTTTGCGGTCGATAAGGCCCATGCGCGACACTTGCAGGAGCGATTCGAGGCCGCTGGCATCTCGGCAGGGTACCAAGACGCTGAGACCACCAGCGACGAGCGCAGGGACATCAAGCGCAAGTTCCACAGCGGCGAATACCAGGTGGTCTGCAACATCCAGACGTTGACGACCGGGGTCGATTGGAAGGTCGATTGCCTGATCCTAGCGCGGCCGACCAAGAGCGAGATGTTGTTCGTGCAGATTATCGGCCGGGCTCTTCGGATCGATCCGGAAAATCCAGATAAGGTGGCACTGATCTTGGACCACAGCGACACCACGTCTCGATTGGGGTTCGTGACGGACATCGACCATGACGAGCTCGACGATGGGAAGCCTCGTGAAAAGGCGGCGATCGACAAAGAGAAGAAAGAACCTCTTCCGAAAGAGTGCCAAGGATGCTCGTATCTCATGCCGCCGCGATCGAGGGAATGCCCGAATTGCGGAAATCCGGCGCGACCGGAATGCACAGTGTTCGAGCAGGATGGAGAATTGCACGAGTTGATCCCGGGTGGATTGAAAAAGGTCGGCACCAAGAAAAACTGGAGCTACGAGGAGAAGAAGGTATTTTTAGCCGAGCTGAAGGGGTACGCCTTGGACAAGGGCTATAAGCCTGGCTGGGCGGCAATGAAGTACAAAGACAAGTTCGGCGCGTGGCCGGAGCGGACAATGGACAGCATAGATCCGGCATCGGTGATGTCGCCGGGGACGCTGAATTTTATCCGTTCTCGCAATATTGCATGGGCGAAAGGCCGCGCATCGCAGGCCGCCGAATGAGCGAGGCGAGCAAGGAGTTCATGCTCGGAGCCTTGCGGGTGGCAAGCCTTCGAGCTGAGATGTGGAAATCGGAATTGAACCGGATCGGCGTGGCACTGAAGGCAGACATGATCACGCCAGAGCTCGCGGTGATGTGGCTCAAGGAAATGGGCGGCCTGGACTGGCTGGACGCGACGACGGTAGGGCTGGTTACGGGGGATGATGCGGGGAAAAAATAAATCCAATATCGTCAAATTGGATCGTTGACATTCTCCGCGCGTGCCCATATGGTTTGTTTGCAGAGACGGAGGTGCACATGACCAAAAGCGAGATCATGAAGGCGGCGCACGCGGAGGCCCGGGAAATCGTGGCCTCCAAGCGGATCAGCTACGCGGAGGCGCTGAAGTTCGGCCTTCGGCGGGTTTACAACGATCTGCTGACGGCGCGCAACGTGGCGATCATCGCGGCGCAGGCGGAGACGCCGAAGTTCATGTGGCTGAGGGGATGGTGACCATGACATACGATTTTTTCGTGCGCTGGATGGGCGACAGGCTGCTCATAAAGGAGCTGGCGGCGGCGCGGATGCTGGGCCATCCGGATCCAATGGCCTCGGCGATCGATGTGCGCGAGGACATGCAGGCATTTGCTCTGGCGCCGGAGCGGCCGGCTGTGCTGACGCGGTTCCGGCCGATGCGCGCGCCGGCTTGATGGCGTTCTCGCGAGGCAACCGCAACAAAGGACTCTAGCAATGAAACCAATGATCGACGACTTCCTTTCATCCTGTGCGAAGTGGACAGGGACGCACGAAGCAGTTCGGTACGAACTGAGCTGGCATGGCATGTCAGATTACAGCCCGGAAGGAACATGGTGCTATTACCTACACCTGAACCAAGAGCAGTTTTACCCTGCTGACTGGGTTGCTCTTCGCTTGGCGCGTGAAGACAAGAAATTCAACAGCTCGTGGTATCGGCATTTCGACTACGGACAATTTCCCGATCTTGATCCGCATGGCGGATGGACTTTCGGGGAGATGGATACCTACCTCGGCCGCGACGGCAAAGAGTACGAGCATATCAAGGTCGGCTGCGACTACGCCCATTCCTGGGATCGTGACAGCGGCTATTGGCAAGGCAGGGCTGAAGTAGAGCGCGATGCGAAGCACAGCATCGATCTCCTGTGCAAGCTCTTCCCGCGCAGGCGGCAGACATGTTCGTACTGCGGTCTGTGGGATGATCCGGAAAATTTCTACACCGCCAGGAACGGCGCGCTCGTCCACAACTCTCAGCGGGAAAAATTCTCGGATCTGCATTGGCCCATGTGGCAGCCGGCCGAAGCTGCTGCCTGACGATCATTGAAGCAGACCAACCGGGAGACGCCACGTGAGGCTCACTGCTGCGGAATACAGGCTGCTGAATGTCATGGCGCAGACTGCTGGCGGCAAGATTCCATATCGCAACCTGCGGCACACAAGCCGTCCAGTCGCCTCAGCAATGAGCGAAAAGGGTTTGATAAGCAAGTCTGCATTGGATCGCGGCTACGTCGTCGCCACCGCGCTCGGCAAGCGCTCCCACGCACGAGGAAAGTCATGAATTCGAATTGGTCACGCAAATTCCATACCTATTGGTGTGTCGTCGATGGGCGCGGGACTGCATTTCTGCAATCTGCTCGCCTTCGGCGTTTATCCTCGATCGCAGCCTTTATGGATGACGCAGATCCGCTCCACCAACATGATTGGCGGTGGTGGCGACGATCTGGCTACACATGCCAGCGCTGCGATATCAAGGTTCGTAGTTCCGTCTGAAGCGGCAAGCGCTCGTACAGCGAAGGAAAGAGGTAGGACGATGAGCGACGAAGAACGCAACAAGCTGAGGACGGCACTATTTATGTGCGCCGCGCATTGTCAGGGCGGGCATAGCAACGCTGGCGACGCGGCTGCCGAAGCACTCGGCGTGCCCTTTCCTATTCGCATGGAGAGCCTTCGGACTCAGGCCATCAAAGAGGGTCTAAACCCGGATGATCTATGGCCCTGGTGGCGCGAGAGGAACGCATCATGACCGCTCCCAAGCATACGCTGCCGAGCGACGACCTGAAGGAGCGGCTGCTGCCCTGCCCGTTCTGCGGCCGAAATCCACACAAGAAGCTTGGGAAAATGAACGATGACGGAATGCAAGATCTAATCATCGAGTGCCCCACGTGGCATGCCAGAATTTCCTGCATCAACCACGGCGCAGCTATATCTGGCTGGAACACTCGCGCTCCTGACGCCCGCATCGAAGCGCTGGAAGCGCAGTTGGCGGAGAAGGATCGTTGGAACCGCCTTCGAGCAGAAGACATCATTACGCTTGGCGCGCAGGTTGGGAAACTGGAAACGCAGTTGTCGACATGTCAGGCCGAAAACGAAGAGCTGCGTGACATGCTGATGCATCCCGATCCAGATAGCGAGCCGGACAACGTGCGTCTGCATCGCGAGAAGTGCGATATGTTCGAACTCGCACTGACTGCTCAAGCGCAGTTGGCGGAGGCCCGGAAGGCGCTGGAGCCGTTCGCGCAAACGGGTTGGATGCCTTCCGCAGCGGAGCACGACGGGCTCACAGTGATTGCCTACGTCCACGCTGATAGTCGGCGCGAACTTGTGCTGTCGTCAGAAGACTTCTTCCGCGCAGCCGCCGCCCTCCCCAAGGACCCATCAACGGGATCAGGATCATGATCAGGTTCATCCTTATTATTTCGATCAGTGCCTCGGCATGGAGCCCAGTGCATGAGTACGACTCCATGGCGGATTGTCAGAAAGGTCGTGAAACCTATTTTTCGACCTCGCTGCACGGCAGGACATATTGCATGGAGGTGAGGTCATGACAGAGAACGAGAGGCTAAAGCTGCGCGAAAACGCTTACATCAAGCATTCTCTGCGCATCTATGGCAATGGGCCTAAGCCGATTGACAGCATCACCAATTTCTATGCCGGTTGGGACGCGGCTGCTGCCGCGCTACGTTCCACCGCCAGCGCGGAGCCGGTGGCGCCGATCGGATACGTTTCTCCTATCACGCTGAAGGCGTTGCAGCTTCACGCAGAAGGCCACGGGAGCATCGTTGCCTGCGCCGGATACGCCACCACGATTCCGCTCTACGCCGCCGCCCCGCCAGAGCCGACGCTGCGCCCATCTGGCGAGGGCGAGTTGCGAAAGGCTTTGCAGGCAGCGTATTTGGAATTGAAAAATCATGAAGCGGACTATCACTACCGCACTTCCATCGCTGTTAACTCTATGATCGTTGATGCCCTTTTCACCGCCCCGCAGGCAGCGCCAGAGCCGACGCGGGAGGAGATCGCGCTGACAATCCTCAAAAATATATACGTACTCAACTGTCCGATGCCTCAGGTCAACGCGCTGGAAGTTGCCGACGCCATCCTCGCCCTGACCAAGCCAAGGAGCAAGACATGAGCCGCCAATTTGATGCCAAGCATGCGGCTCTCGCAGCTTATCCGAACGATCGGGAAGCCGGTGTCCAAATGTTCGTGGGCTACCTCGGCGACGTCAGCGAGTCCGACTTCATTTACGAGGAAGGCATGACGCCGGGGGAATACGTATACGGCAAGCCAAGGAGCGAGGCGGCCGCAGCTGGCGGTCCTGCCCAAGGGGCGACGGGCAGGCTGCGTGGACTCCCGGAGTATCTGGATTATCTGGAGCAGTCTTTGATCGACCTGGATATCGATCTGAAACTGCCGGAGAATATGCTGCAGCCCAGCATCTGGGCGGATCGAGTGCGCGCGGTGCTCGATGCCGCACTTGCAGAGCGATCGCCGGGGTACGGCGCTTACGCCAGTTACAACTGGCCGGGATATCTGCGCGACATGATCGAGCGCACGAAGCTTGACGCATTCGACCGCGGCACGCTCCATCAGATCGCAGACGGGCTTGATGCGCTTGCCCGTCAGTCACCGGCAGCGAGCGAAGATCAGACCGCAATCACGCTGACAAAGATGGTCGAGGACAATCGCAACCTTCAGCGCGAGCTAGCCGAGGAGCAGGCGAAGCATGCGCTGACCTTGCAGGAACTTGATAGGCGCTCTCAGCCTGTGATCGCCGCGGAGGCGGAAGCAGAAATGCTCGCCCTTGCCGATGAGTTCTTCAGCGCAGCAAAGGCTCACGGGGCGATCGGCGACAAAGAAGAGAAGACCAAATGCCTGCGCGCGACCTACGCGCTCCGGTTCTTGGCTGCCTCGCACGCCGAGCTAGCGCGCCTCGCCAGTATCTGGGAGTGCCTCTCGATCGGTACCAAGAAGGCCATCCAGGAAGAGGACTTCATGCTGCACGAGTGCATCGCGAAGCTCACATCGACGGTGCGCGACGATGGCTAAACTATCAAAGGCACAAGCCAAGGCGCACAAGGCAGCATGCGATCTCCTCGCGAAAGAGATTCTGACCGAGGACGATAAGATGTTCGTCTTGCAGAATTGGCAGGAGTCCGCGAAGCACATCAACACAATCGCTGGCGCCTTTTTTACGCCCGTAGGGCTAGCTCGAGATCTTGCGATCGAGGTCAACCCAGGAAGCCGCATCATAGATCTATGCGCCGGCATCGGCGCGCTGGCGTTCTTTTGTTCCGGCCCGTGGAAGCAGTCAGATGTCGTATGCGTCGAACTCAACCCGGAATATGCCGAGGTCGGCCGCAAGATCGTGCCGGAGGCGCGATGGATCGTCGGTAGCGTCTTCGATCTGCCGGCAGATATCGGCCATTTCGATTTTGCGATCGGGAATCCGCCGTTCGGATCAACGCCGCACGAGACGAAAAGGGGGCCGCGCTACACCGGCAAAGAGTTTGAACTGCACGTCATTGACATCGCGAGCGGTCTGGCTGATTTCGGTGCTTTCATCGTTCCGCAGATGACCGCCGGATTTAAATACTCCGGCTGTCCTGGCGGCGGCTGGCCTGAAACCATCAAGAATGGCTACGGCAGCGGCTTTGCCGAATGCAAGACGGACGTTCACGAAAAGCTCTTGGCTATGTCAGGAATTGTCCTAGAGCCGTCTTGCGGTATCGACACGACGACCTACGACCGCGATTGGCACGGCGTCTCGATACGAACTGAGGTCATTACCTGCGATTTTATCGAGGCGAGACAGCGGCGCGCTCCGGTTCAACAGGACATGTTTTCCGAGGCCGCAGAATGAATCTCTCTCCGCATGATCGCGAGGCAAAGCCGGAATGAACCGCCCACTCGCGATTGACCTGTTTTGCGGACTCGGCGGCTGGACCGAAGGTCTTCTCGCGGAAGGATACGACGTGATCGGCTTCGACATTGAGCAGCATGTTTACGGCGAGCATCGCTATCCGGCGCAGATCGTGGTGCAAGACGTGTTGACGCTGCACGGCTCGCAGTTTCGGAATGCCGACCTGATCGTCGCATCTCCGCCGTGCCAGGAATACAGCTACATGGCGATGCCGTGGAGCCGGGCGAAGGCAAAGGCCGCCGCGATTAGGGCCGACGGCACCGGTCAGGCGCTCGCTGATCTGACGCGGCTGTTCGATGCCTGCTTCCGCATCCAGCGCGAGGCATGCGAGGCGGCCGGACGCCACATCCCGATGGTGGTCGAGAACGTCAAGGGCGCCCAGCCATGGGTCGGGCGAGCTCGCTGGTCGTTCGGGTCGTTCTATCTGTGGGGCGACGTCCCGGCGTTGATGCCGCCGGTCTACAAGGCCACGAAGGTTGCTGGCTTTCGCTTTGACGGGAGCGGCGGCAGTTTTCAGAGCGCTGCCGTCAAAAACACCGGTGGCTCATGGTTCAACGTCGCGCACAACACGACGAGCGGCAAGGGACGCAATCCAGATGGGCGCAAAGGCGGCGGCGGAACGTGGTTTCACGAATATGGCCCAGGTCAAGGGACTCGAAATACAAGCTCGGGATCGAAAGCCCGTAAATACGCCAGCGCGATGATTGCCAAGATCCCGCTTCCGCTGAGTCAGCACATCGCAGCGACGTTCAAGCCGCGGCTTGCGGAGGCTGCTGAATGACCATCCTTCACGAGGAAAGCAAATGAGCCTGACAAAAGACGAATTGCTCGTGCTGCTGATCGAGGAATGCGGCGAGGTAATCCAGGCGGCAACGAAGTGCTTGCGCTTCGGGTTCGATGTCGATCACGGCACGGGCTACGGAAACAATGCTCAAGCTCTTGCAAAAGAGATGGGTGAGTTGACCGCCGTTCGCGATGCCCTTGACCTTGAAGACACTGAGGTGATGCGTAGGGCGTTCATGGACGGCTGGGCACACAAGATTGAGCGCGCCGAGGCGGTCAAAGAAAAGTTTGGACGCTTGATGCAGCTTGCTTCACATGAAGGAAAAGAACCATGACAGACACTGAATCCACCGCATCTGCCCTGACCGCCCTCCGCGGCCGCGTGCGCCGCCTCCCCGAGGGCACCGAGAAGCAGCAAGCCGAGCTGCTGGCCGCCCAGCTCGCGAACGCCGTGCCGGCGGTGATGATCGCCCGGCAGCTCGAGATCATGGAGGGCGGGCGATGAGCGCAGAAGCATACCCGCTGCAATGGCCTGAGGGCTGGCCGCGCCACAAGGGCACCCAGGATAGCGACAGCCGTTTCAAAGGACCGACCTATCGTTGGGATCGCGTCGTGCGCGGCTTGCAGGACGAGCTCGCCCGCATCGGTGCCAAGAACGTGGTGATCTCGACGAACCAGCCGGTCCGCAATGACGGGCTTCCCTATGCCCAGCAGCGCAACATCTCTGATACCGGGGTGGCCGTCTACTTCACCCGCAAAGGAAAGGCGATGGTGATGGCTCAGGATCGTTTCTGGACGGTGCTGGGCAACATGCGGTCGCTGACCATGGCTATCGAGGGCCTGCGCCAGATGGAGCGTCACGGCGGTGCTGTGATGATGGAGCGGGCCTTTACCGGCTTCACCGCGATCGCGCCGCCCGGCTGGAAAAAGCCATGGCGCGAGGTGTTCGGGATCAAGAATGGCTGGTCCGGCGACATCACCGCGCTGTATCGGGAAAAGGCCCGCAGTCGGCACCCGGACGCCGGCGGCAGCGACACCCTCATGGCTGAGCTCAACGTGGCCTACGGCGAAGCCAAGGCCGAGCTCGGCGCACCGTCATCGTGAACGCAAAGGAACAGAACATGGGAACGCGAGCTGATTTCTACGTCGGGACTGGAGCGGATGCCGAATGGCTCGGATCTTTGGCCTTCGATGGCTACCGGATCGACGAGATGGAAGAGAAGCACGCCAAGGGCGGCGACAACCTTGCGTGCTGGCAGATCAAGACAGCGAAGTCCGAAAACGAATTTCGAGAAGCGGTGGCGACCCTGCTTGCCATCAATGACGATGCCACCTTGCCTGAGCAGGGCTGGCCGTGGCCGTGGAACGATAGTGCCACCACAGACTACACCTACGCATTCGCCGATGGCTCCTGCAAGACATTCTCATGGGGCCGCGGCGCCAGTTGGCCGGACATGAGCCAGCGTAAAAACGTCACGTTCGGGCCGCGCAGCGGCGTGATCGTGATCGGCTGACAGTCAAGGGGGAGGACCTGCCGTGAAGCGATGGTTGAGGACCGCAGGATACCGCCTCTGCTGGCGAGGCGATATCATCAGCAAGCTATGGGCACCGATCTGGTTCGCCTATTTCTGCCCCTACCCTGTCATCGACGACTGGAGAGCCGCCGCCTGCATTCAGGCCGGCAACTGCGGATGCAGCAATCGCTGCCGGGCTATCATGGGAGAGGATAGATGAGCAAATGGCCCATGGTCGGCCCGTACACGATTCTTGTACCATGCCTACGCGAATGCGAATGTGGCGCGACTTGGTATGGCGAGCCAGACCCGAAATTGGTCGGGCTCTATTGGTGGACGCTATTTCGAATGCCGCGATAGCGCGGCGCTGCTGACCGATGACAGTCATCGATCGCCCACAATGCGAATGGACCGCGATGCCCTTCAAGGATAAGCGAAAGGGCTATTTCTGGCTGTGTGGATCTTGCGGACATAGGCGCAAGGGCAGGATCGAGCCCGATTGCCCTTGCCACCCAATCCAGATCGCCACACCTGAGCAGGGAGAATAACGATGGCGATTAACTGGGAGCTCCAGGAGCGAGGCTGGTACACGAGCGATCGTGGCGCGGTCTTACGTGAGCGTGATGGTTGGTGGTTCTACCCGGCCGATCAGACACCGAGATATGGCCCGTTCCGCTCTATGGCAGCCGCCAAGATCGCGGCCAGGCAGAGCCCGGATGACGCACCGAAGCGCTATAAAGACGCTCACGGACTGTCCTAAGCCATGACAGACGAACTCAGGCATTATCCTCGCCGCAACATCTTCGGCACGCTGGAAATCGTGGACAGGCAATTTGATTTCGTCCGCGCGATTCTGCCTTACGACTACCGCTACACAAGCAATGCGCAGCAATGGACCGAAGCTGAGAAGATCTGCAAGGCCCTAGAAGGCGACATGATCGCGCAAGGCGTGGTCACTGCCCGCCCGTCACCCTGAGGAAAGAAAAATGAACAACTTCGGGTTTTTTATTGCTGGAATGATAGCTGGCTGCGGACTTACCGTTCTCATCCTAAACGGACTTGGCTATCTGCGCCGGCTTTAATTCCATTCTGCACGGAGGATAGACATTGATGCCATTGCTAATACATGCTTGTGTCGTTTCTGCTCGTCGTCGCGGTCGGTCGAACTTGGATTTTGATCAGCGACTATAAGCATATGAAACGGCGGCACGCTGACGCTCCGCGCGAAATGACCGAACACAAACCGGGCGGTCTCATTTCATGCCGACCCGAACCTTGCTGGGAGCGCCGCAAATGGGCTCCCAGCATTTTTTACCGTGTTTGGCCGAAAGAAAGGCATTGAAATCCAGCCAGAAGCATGACAGAATTGCGCCATATGGGGAGGATTTAACATGCTTCAGATGACACGCAATCACCTTCGGATTACAGCATCGATCGCGCTCCTGGCGCTGTGCTGGATTGGGGGCTACACGCTGGCAGGACGAGGTGATCATTTGCCGGCGAGCTGCTTCACGAGTGATGCGAATCGGTGCTTGGCTGAATGGGAGGCGCGGCGATGATTGACGACCTGAAGGATCGGCTGAAAAACAGTATACGGATATTCGGCGGCGCTCTCAACAGAGGCGCCCTCGATCGCATCGAGCACTTGGAAGCCAAGTTGGCGGAACGTCAGTGGCGGCCGATTGAGACGGATCCGATTGGCAAAACACAGCATGACCGTATCCTTGTTGGTTTCCAAGGCCAGTTTGGCTGGATGGCATTTACGGCTTACCCGCGAGGCGTCGATACAAGCGAGAACGGGTATGCGAAGCCGACGCATTGGGCTCCCATTCCGGCACCGCCGGAGGCCGTCAATGCCTCGTAAATCATCCCCGAAGCCCAAGCCTGCCGAGCCGGTCAAGCGCGGCCGGCCCCGTATCGGGGAGGTGCGCGACAAGCCGTGGCTCCGTCTCGGGATGTCGGAGAGGACGTGGTACCGCCGCAAGGCAGAGGAGCGGAAATCATGACCGAACTGGCGCAGTTCCTCCCATTTGTGTACCTCGCGATCGGCATCTGGATGCTATCGAAGGGCATCGACATCGTGATCAAGGCGGTGACTGAGGTCGACACGATGGTTCGCAGCCATCTCCATTTCTACAAGGCGAACGTGGCATATGATCGGCTGAAGCTTCGGACGGTGACGCAATCGAGCCCGAAGGTGAGGCTGACCTGCCGGTGGAGGCATCGGCGATGATCTATCCTGCGATGCGCGGGTTCATAGTTGGTTACGGGATCGGCGTCGTGGTCGGAGCGATGCTCGGCGCTTGGTTGGCGTCTTCGCATCTCCGCAATGACGTGACCGCACAGCGGGCGCCTGTTTTCAGCGCGGACCGAAGTTCTGTGATAGTCCTGCCCAACGGAGCAGCGCTCACGGGGGATAAGTGCTGGTCGGATGACGGCAAGACGCAGTGGTTTTGGCCTCCTCGATCTGATGGAAACTGCTACGAGGTTGACCGGCGATGAAGCAACCATCCGCCGGCGAGATCTGGAAGGACAACGACCCGCGCGGTGCCAGGTTCGTGCGCGTGACGGGCGTCGGCACCGAGTTCGTTCGACTTGTGCGCGTGAACGAGGACGGGACGGCATTTCCTGGCGGGTACAAGAGCTCGTCCCGGCTTGAGCGGTTCAGCATCACCAGCCGGAATGGCTTTACCTTCGTGAGGGGACAATGAGCGAGATCAAGGACGGCGGACCAGCGTTTCCGAAGGCGCATGACCCATACCCGAATTGCCAAAACACAGTAATGCCGTCGACCAGGAATGGCATGACGCTGCGGGACTACTTTGCAGGGCAGGCGCTTCCGGCGATCGTCGCCGACGCGATGCGGCACAATGCCGAGATGATCAAGCATGACGGCCGTCTGGTCGAGTGGGAAGATATGGCCGACAAAGCCTATGTCGCCGCTGACGTGATGCTCAAGGCGCGAGGCCAGTAATGCAACCCGTTCCCTACTGGCGATCGGACCGCGACTTCTACACGCGCAAGGACCCACGGCGTGCGGCGCATCTGACCGAGATCGAGGCGCAGGAGCGGATCAACCAGCGGATCGTGGCGAGTTCGGGAGATGGATCTTATTGTGTCGCGGTGACACGCAAGGAGATGATGCGATGACTTTCTACGTTGGACAGAAGATCACCATGAGCCGTCCGATTCCTCCCTGGTTCGAACGACCTGAGGGCATCGTTCTTCCTGAGTTCGGCATCATCTACACGGTGCGCGATCTTGAGGTTTACGATGACAGCGAGTGGTTGCGTCTTGATGAGATTCGTAATCACGATGTCATGGAACATGGAAGGCTGATCGAACCGTGGTTCGAGACAGTGGGCTTCCGCCCCGTCGTCGAGCGCAAGACCGATATCAGTGTTTTCGCAGAACTGCTCGACACCACCAAGAGCAAGGAGCCGGTCTGATGAGCAATAACGACAACTGCCGCGGCGACTGCGGACGGCCAGAGTTGTGTGACTGTGGCGCGGATTACGAAGTGGCATACCGGCCCACCGGGATCGACCTCGGACCTGCGGACAACAGCCCGGGGTTCATTGTGTGGGTGTTGGCCTGCACATTCGTTTCGGGTGCCGGGATCGTGGCCGGCGTTGTCCACTTCTTCACCTAGCCATGCTCAGACCGACCCAAAAGGTGCTATGCTCGACCGTAACCGACGGCCTTGTTGAGGGCGGAATATACACGATAAACTCGCTGCGGGGGTCGATGATTACCCTGCAGGAGTTCGGGGATACAGAATTCAACGTAGGCAATTTCCGACCGATCGGCGATGGCCGAGACATTCACGGGGACAACTCGATGCAAGATCCAGTCAATGATACGGAAGTCCAGGTTCTGAAGCCCGTCGAGCCGCCCAAGCCGACTGGCGTGATCAAGATCGCAGGGCTTGGCAACCTAGTGCAGGGCGTGCGCGACCAGATCAGCGGGCTCCGCAGCGAGCTGCCGGCGCTGGGCGAATCCATCACCGCGCTGCGGTCGAGCGTGGCGGACGTGAAGGCGCAGGTTGACGCGGTTCACGACGATCTGAAGTTCGAGGCGCAGACGCTGGGAAACGGCTCGGAGAACTGAGACACCAATTCAGCGGTCTCTGGCGCACCGCTGGGTCACAGATCAAGCGCCAATCACTCGGAGCTAGAACCCGATGGACAAACTGAAACCTCATATCGAGGCACTGATCAAGAAGGCGGCCGAAGCCACAAACGGCATTGAGGCCATGCAATACTCGCAAGCCGCCCTTAATGCGGCGAAGGCGATGTGCGATCTGGTGCAAGCCCAGAACATGTCGAAATAGTCAACGGCGGGGCGCGAATGCCCCGCGACCAGCCACATCATGAAGGGACGATCATGACCACTCCAAAGCACACGAAGGACCATCGAAAGCTGGGTGATATGGTTCGAGCGGCGCACCAGTCGGTGCCGACCGTGCGTTCGTTCATCCTGATCACAATCGGAAAAGACGGGCGAGTCGTTGCCGATACCAACCTCAAGTGCATTGATGATATGCATGAATTTCTGCGTAGAATGATCAATGACTTCGACGACGGCAAAGCCGTCAAGAAACCGATCGGCCCGTGGCGATGAAGTTTGGGAAACTGATGCAGGATCTGACGTCGAGCACTCTCACCATCATGGGAGCCCTGTGGATACTTAAGGGGATTTTCGACAAGGATCTGCAGATTGTCCAGAATGGCTTGTTGGCGTTGATCTCGGCCGGCGTGTGGAGGATAAGCGAGCGATGATCGACTGGGGCTTTCTCGCCGGCTTTGTGTTCGGGTGCATCTGCACTGCGGGCATGTGGCAGGCGCTGAGGCCCCGCAGGCCACGTCGCCGGACGCTACCGCTCGACCTTGGCGCGGCCGCACGAGGCGAGGTGGCCGATCTGGCAGTTTCCGCCGGCCAGTTTATTTCACGCGTTCGGTCGCTTCGGCGGCAAATCGATTCCGCACACGAGACATTGAGGGGGATACGATGATTTTCAAATGCGCATGCGGCTCGCTGAAGACGGGCCAGCCTTACCGGGCGTCGGGCGAATCGCCATGGCGCTGTTCGAAATGTGAGCCAGCCAAGCTCTCGCGAGAGGGCGGCAGGGCGGCTCAGGATCGCAACGGCGGCCGGTCGTATCCATCGCAGGGCGAGCCCCGTGCTTCGATCGGGAGACAGCCATGACCGCAGAAATCATCCCGTTTACGACCAAGCGCCAGGTGCAGGAAGACCCAGAATCACCCTGTGCCCGCGAGGCGCTGTTCTGCGCGATCGATGACCTGATGCTGGGACAATCCTCGGCCTCGTCGATTTCGAAAATGACGGATTACCTGCTCGGCCGGCTTGCGGCGAATGGTTTCATGATCGTGCCGCTACCCTGAGTGAGTTTCGAGATGCGGTTGAGCCTCACGACTGCGCCGGACCCGCAGTCACCAATCTAAGTTTGGCTCACTAAGTCGTCCCGGCGAACCGCTACGTTTTATTTCTGCACGGATGATATGGATATCGGCCTGTGATTATGGTGGAGAAATGGTCGTGGCGCTCGCAGGCACAGCGCTGCATCGGCTGCGGCTGGCTGTTTAGCTGCATGGCAGAGCAGGAGGACCGGATGTACTGTCTGGCCTGCACGATCTGCCTAAAACCCGGCCCTCGGGATGATGTGGAGCAGAGGCAACAGACCGTAGAAGATCACGATGAGTGCCATCAGCACGACCAGAAGGACGTGGATGACTTGCGCGATCGGCGGCGGGAGAGGAACGAGAGGCAAGAGAGCGGTAATAGCCCACCACAAGATCCCGGCGATGAGCAGAACGATAATCAAAGTGATGAGCGCACTGATCATGGTGGTTTGCCTTTCGATGTACGGCTATAATTCGATAGTGACAGGGATTGTTCCATGAAGATTTTCATTGCTTGCCCGGCGTTCGGTATGCAGATGAACGCGCAGACTGCGGCGAGCCTGTTCGCGCTCGCCCAGGTGCTGACCCAATGGGGCGTCCCGGCCGGATTTACAGCTCAAACCAACCCGTGCATTGAGGATCTCCGCAATGGCATGGCGACGGTATGGTATGACTGCCTAGACGCGACGCACCTCCTGTTTGTGGACGCGGACATGCAGTTTGAGGCCGATCTGGTGATGGACATGCTGGCCGCAGACAAGCCATTGATCGGCGGCATTTATCCCAAAAAGCGACAGCCTATCGAGTGGGTTGCTTCGGCCCTGACACCGCCGGCAAAGCCAGAGGGCAACTTGCTCGAGCTCGAAGGGCTCGGTTGCGGCGTGATGCTGATCCGGAAAGACTGCGTCGATCAGATCATTGAAGCCGGCCAAGTCGAGATCGACGACGATCCGCAGGGGGTGATTGGTGGCCTGATCCGGCCCCATGGCGGGACCCGCGCACTCCACTTGTTCGACAGGATCAAGGACGGCAACCGCAGGCTATCGGAAGACCTCTCGTTTTGCTACCGTTACCGGGCGTCTGGCGGTAAGGTCTATGCCGTGCTGGGCCACACGATCTGCCACCTTGGCCTGATGCAGTACACCGGGCGGTACTCGACGGAGAACGAGGATTTGAGGAGCGCGTCAGTGAAGCCTCTGGAGGAGGGGAAATGAGCAGGGAAGCGAAGTGGGTGCGCACCGGAGACTGTCGCATCGTACCGTGGTGGTTTGGTATCATGCGGGCTGAGTTCATGGAGCGGTGTGATTTCCCCGGTTACAGTGGGACGATGGAGGATGGTTCATTCCAAACGCGTTGGGTCAGTGCTGGCCGTTTCCCAGCCGAGATGGATGTGACCTCCCCGTTCGGGTTCTGGAGCACGATGGCAACGCCAGTTGGCGACACAAAGACATACGGTGATCGCGCTCTATGGCGGGGGTTTATAACCTATTTTCGTGCGAAGGATTGACGCAACCATGGGCGAAGTTGTCGATATGAAATCAGCCGCGGCCGACATCAAGCGAGAGCGCGAGGAGCGTGAGGCTAGGCGATCCCGGAGGGCGGCATATCTTGCAGAGCTTGGAAAGACGCTGATTGCCTCAGCGATCGAGGATGAGGCAAAGTAGGGAAGCTCTAACCAGTTCAGCAGCGGCATTCTGGTTCGGCGTCCCCCGAGCCTTCCCACAGGTGCCAGGATCGCCGCTGCTGATACCCACGGAGGAAGAGATGAGGGAAGCCAAGGTATTGCAGAAACTCCGCCATGCTCTGATAAATGACATGGTGAGGTTTTCGTATCTGCCCGACGACCTCCGTTGGAACTTGGCTAAATGCTGCGTAAGATCACTTTTCCGGGCACATAGGGCAGGACGGTGAGCCGCCACAAGCCAGCCAGCAAGCGACGCAAGAACAAGATCACAGCCCAGCGCCGGGCCTACCGAGCAAGACGACGGGAACGAGCGGCAGCCGACCGGGCACTGATACGAGACCCAGACCAAGTGAAAGAGGAGCAACCGGAATGACCGACATCATTGACAGGCTGAACACCTGCCTCCGCGTCTACGAGGATAGCGCGCAGGACATGCTCAAGGAGGATCTGCGGCTGGCGATTGCCGAGATCGAGCTGCTGCGCGCCGAAAACGACGAACTGAAGGAGGCCGACCGCGATCATCTTTCAGCCAAACTTGGCATGGAAAAGCGGCTGACTGCCGAAATCGATCGCCTCCGCGCCCAAGTTGCCGACCTCACCCGCATCGCCGGCTGTGTTGCGGTGGGCAAGGAGCTGGCGGACATCAAGCGCGAGATCAAGGAAGGAACCACGTCATGAGCATCGAGGACTTGGTGGAATGCGATGACGGAACTTGGCGAACCCAAGCGGATAACCGGGCCTACTTGGCTCGCCGAAATTGGTGGGTTGAATCGATTTACAGCACGATTAACGTGTGCAGCTATCTTGCCTGGGCTGGGATCGTCGCCTTGATCCTTTGGAGTGTGCTGTGAGCATTGACCAAGTAATGGCAGAGGCCGCCGGCAAGTTTGACGCACTGCTAACATCCGAGCTGCAGCTCCTCCCAAGCGCCAGCCGTGGTACAATGCGGCGCAAGACCCATATCTGTTGGTGGGTGCGCTGCCTCCTCTCGACATCGGTATATCCGGCATTTTCTGGTGTTCCGATAATTAGAATGTGTGTTGAAAATACAACAGGTATTCAAGGGCCGATGACCTTCAAATCAGGACCAAGTAACCCAGGATTCAAGCCCGGACAGTCCGGAAACCCGCTCGGACGGCCCAAGGGCTCACGGAACAAGCTGTCCGAGGACTTCATCGCGGCGATGTCGGACGATTTTGCGACGCACGGGAAAGGGGTTATTGAGACTGTTCGAACCGAGAAGCCGGACCAATATCTGAAGGTGATCGCGGCGATCATCCCGAAGGAACTGCATGTCAAAGATGCCACACTGGACGACATGAGCGACAATGAGCTTGTTGAACTCCTCGCTGCCGTTCGATCCCTCGCTCTTACCAACGCTGGAGCGGCGCCTGGCGTCCGAGGTCGCAAAAAGAAGGGCGAAGAAGGAGCAGGGACGCCGCGGCGGCCTCATTAAGTTCGTCCGGTATTTCTGGGACATTCTGGAGCCGCAGACGCCGTTTGTGGACGGCTGGGCTCTGGAGGCGATTTGCCTGCACCTTGAGGCGATCACGTTTGGGGAACTTGACCCGCCGCGGCTGCTCGAAAATGTGCCGCCTGGTTTCATGAAGTCGTTGTTAACAAATGTATTTTGGCCTGCTTGGGAGTGGGGGCCGATCAATCGCCCGCATCTGCGTTACGTCGCGTTCAGCTATGCTTCATCCCTGACGATGAGGGACAATCGTCGGTTCTTGGCTTTGCTGCAAAGCGGGAGATATCAGGACCTGTACGGCGATCGGTTCGAGCTGGTCAAGGTCGGCGAGGAGCTTGTTTCAAACGACAAAACGGGCTGGAAGCTGGCGACCTCGGTCGGCGGCGTCGGTACTGGTGAGCGTGGAAACCGGGTGCTGGTGGACGATCCGCACAACGTGAAAGAGGCGGAATCGGAGACTATCCGAGAGGGCACGGTGAGGTGGTTCACCGAGTCAATCCAGAGCCGCCTCAATGACTTAAGGCGAGATGCGATCGTTGTCATCATGCAAAGGGTGCATGAAGCTGACGTGAGCGGTGCCATTCTCGATGGGATGCCGGAGTACGAGCATCTGTGCATCCCGATGGAATACGAGGAGGGCCGGCACTGTGAGACGAGCATAGGCTGGTCGGATCCCCGAGGCCAAGACGGTGAACTGGCGTGGGAAGGCCGGTTCGCGGCGAAGGAGCTGCAGACGTTCAAGCGGGTTCCGACGCTGTGGTCCGGGCAATACCAGCAGAGCCCGGTTCCCCGCGGCGGCTCGATCATCAAGCGGGAATACTGGCAGCTCTGGGAGGAGGAGAAATACCCAGATTTCGACTTCGTGGTTGCCTCGGCTGATACGGCCTACACCGAGAAGGATGAGAACGATCCAACCGGGTTCTCGGTCTGGGGCCTGTTCCGGGACGCGGACGGCAAGCCTCGCGTCATGATGATGTGGGCATGGGCCAAGCACAAGGAATTGCACGGGAAATTGCCGCCGCGCAACTCCGGCGAGTCCAAGAAGGACTACGATCTGCGCTGCATGAGGATGGATGCGTGGGGCGTGGTCGAGTGGATAGCATATTCGTGCCGACGGTTCCGCGTTGACCGGCTGCTGATCGAGAACAAGGCCTCTGGCATCACGGTATCGCAGGAAATGCAGCGACTGTATCGCGAGGATGGCTGGCTGGTCGAGCTCGTGAGCCCGGTGGGAGACAAGGTTGCTCGCACCCACGCGGTGGAACCGACGTTCGCGGCCGGGATGGTCTACGCACCTGATGCGATCTGGGCCGAGAACGCGATCAGCCAGAGCGAAATGTTCCCGAAGGGCAAGCGAGATGATATTCACGACAGCATGACCCAGGCGCTAACCTGGATGCGCCGGCAAGGCCTGATCTCGCACGACTTCGAGGTTGCGGCAGAGCTGAAGGAGCAGATGATGCACCGGCCTCAGCAGAAGGCGCTTTATGATGTGTGAGGGGACTTGCCTTCATGTGGCACAAAAATAAAATCGTTGGCACAGAAAATAATTGTTGTGCCATCTGATTTGTTGTGCCATTAATGGTGTCAGCAAAACGGAGCAAGCAAATGACCCGCACCCAGCAAGTCGCCCTCTACATCGAAGCCTTCCGCGCCGCTCGCAAAGTAGATTTCCAGCGTAACCGTGCGCACCTTGCGTGCATGATGGACCGCTTTGCTCGCGGTGACGATTTTGACGCACTGCTCGGTCGGCTCGAAGCCAGGGCATCTGCTGCCTGGGCCAAGGCGAAAGCCGCAACGGTTGATCACGAAATTATCCTCGAAGCGGCGAGGTCGGCCTAAGGGCCGAGTTCCTGCTATGAGCAAGCTTGACCAGTTACGGGCATTGAAAGCGGCTAATATCGCCCGCAACGAATCCCGAGCGAAAGAAACCGAAGGCAAGAGTTCCAAGGCCGGCTCCTCGGAGCTAGGCCAGGAGGAGCGGTCTCGGCTGTCAGATCCAATCAAGCGTGGTCGCCCCAAAATCACCGGGCAGCGGCCATGGGAAGCAGAGGGCATGTCGCGCCGGACGTGGTATCGTCGGAGGACTAAGAAATGACAGTCGCAGTCTGCATAGCGAGCCGAGGGCGGCCGGAGGAATTGAGGGCGACGATCGCGAAGGCGCAAGCGTCGGCAGTGGATCCGTACACATGGTTCTCTCTCGCGCTTGACGATGACGACGATCTTTCTGGCTACGCTGGTATCGCCGCGCCTAGCGAGGCCGCGCCCCGCGAGGATTCGCTCGGGGCCAAATACAACCGTGCAGTGCGCACCACCACGCTAGACACAACCGTCTTCGTGCTCGGTGTTGATGACGCAGCGCTTGTCTCACCAGGCTGGGATCGCCGGCTGCTCGATGCGGCGGCTCAGTTCAAGGACGGCGTTGGCGTAATCTACTGGGGCGAGCGACGTGGCCCGTTCTGTCTCCCGGACGGCATCGCGGTGACACGGGGGTGGATCGAGAAAGTCGGGTATTTCTGCCCGGAGCATTTCCCGTTTTGGTGGCACGACACATGGATTGACGAGCTGGCGCGGATGACCGGCCGGTTTGTCTGGGCTGACGTGAAATGGGAGAAGCACGGAGCGAGCGAGGTCGGCGGCCACAAGACGACGCGAATGCGAGAGGTTTCGTGGTGGGCTCGGTTCTTTGACGCGACGCGACCACAGCGGCTGGCGAAAGCGCTGGACATGCTGTGTTCCCTGGATTATCCGGAATGGCTACGATCGCAATTGATCAGCGAGTTGCATGGCACGGGCGGGGCATTACGGCAGCGCAATAGCTTGCTTGTGGAGCATGGTGCGCAATTCGAGCGGGACTATGGTGCCGAGTATGCAGACGATCCGGGGTATGATAGGCTGAAACGAGCGGCAGAGGAGATGCTTAGACAGTGACTGGCCTATCGATCGACCCCCGACGCTGGCGGATGCTGTTTGCGGACAACATCAACGTCACGGCGCAGTTCATGTCCGAGCGGGAGATGCTGACGGCTGAGGATTTCCAGCGGCTGGTGGCGTATCTGGACGAGGCGAGGCTGATGGCTGCGGCTTGGTACCGGGCGGGGAATCCGGTGCGCAATGAAATTCAGAGTTCAGCCCTCGGCTTTGCCGCGTCTCACAATTCCGGTGAGCGTCTGCCAAGCAGTGATGCCGCAGCACCGGGGGCTGAAGCCCAACCCAAGCGCCGCGGTGGGTGGCCGGCCGGCAAGCCTCGCGGACCGCGGAAGCGGAACAACCCGGCGGAGGCAATGCAGTAAGTGGCATCACCGTTCGCGCCATCGATCCTCCCTGTCGCACAGCCGCCTGACGATGATCCGCGTCTGCCGCCGATCGACATCGACCTCGCCAATCCCGGTGAGGCCGTTTCGTTTCAGGACGGTGCCAAGCTGACGGAGCTACCGGATGGCTCGGCCGAGATTGATCTGGGCGGTGGGGCATCGAAGCCCCGATCGGACAAGTTCAACGCGAACCTCGCGGAGGAGATGGACGACAGGGATCTGAACAATATCGCGACGGAAATCCTGGAGGGTATCGGGCGCGACGACAGTTCTCGACAGGAACATCTCGAGATGATTGCCGAGGGCATGAAGCTGCTCGGGCTGGTGATCGAGAGCAATAATTCATCCACATCATCTTCGGCTCCGCTTGATGGCATGTCGTCGGTTCGGCACCCGCTTTTGCTTGAGGCGTGCCAGCTATTCCAAGCCAGCGCGATGGGCGAGTTGCTGCCGGCTGAGGGGCCGGTGAAGGTTCGGGACGATCGTCCGAACCCGATTACTCCGCCCGCTCCTGTGCCAAGCCCATTCTCTGCTCCTCCAGCTCCGCCGGCCTCGTCTCCCGGCGCTGGCGCTCCCGGGCCCGGTGCTCCTCCTCCCGGGCCCGGGATGCAGCCACAACAACCGCCGATGCATCCGGTTCCCCAAGCGGCTCCAATGCCGCCGCAAGGAGCGGGCGCCCCGGGAGGCATGCCTCTGCCGCCACCTCCCGGCGGCGTCGGCGCTCCGCCACCCATTAATCCGTTGATTGGGAACAACGGCGGCCCGCCGCTCGACGATGACAAGCGCGACGAGATCGCGGATGCGTTGGAGAAGGATTTCAACCACTACCTGACCGCTGTGGACAAGGGGTATGTCGCCGATACAGACCAGATGCTGTTCAAGGTTGGATTTCAGGGCTTGGGCGTCAAGAAGGTCTACAACTGCCCGCTGAAGCGGATGCCGCTGTCCCGCTCGGTGAACATCGAGGACTTCATCGTCTCGAAGGACGTATCGGACCTGAGCGACGCCGGCCGTATCACGCACCGCATCAAGATGCCGCGCTCGACGATGAAGCGAATGCAGATCGTTGGTGCATATCGTGACGTGGCCTTGGGCCAGCCGACGATCCAGTCGGACACGTCGAACCAGGTCGATCAGATCAAGGCCGATATCTCCGGCGTGCAGCCGAGTTCTGATCCCCGTGACATCGATTTCGAGGTCTACGAGTGCTATTGCGAGCTCGACCTGGATGAGTTTGCGCCGCGGCATTTCAAGGGCAAGGGCCTGCCGCTTCCGTATAAGATCGTGATCGAGAAGGAATCGCGTAAGGTCCTCGAGTTGCGTCGGAATTGGAAAGAAGACGACAAGGAATGCCTGGCGAAGGAGTACTTCGTTGATTTTCCATATATGCGAGCGTTTGGCTTTTATTGCATTGGCCTGCTGCATTTGCTGGGAAATACGACGAAGGCGCTCACTGCCCTCTGGCGAGAGTTCATCGACGCCGGAATGTTCGCCAACTTCCCCGGCTTCCTCTATCTCAAGGGCGCCGGCCGACAACTGACGAACCAGTTCCGGGTTGCTCCTGGCTCGGGCATTGGGCTGGATTCATCGGTGCAGGACATCCGCCAAGCAGTGATGCCGCTGCCGTACAAGAGCCCGGATGCGGCGTTTACCGCGTTCGTGCAGCATGTCGAGGAGCTTGGTCAAAGGTTGGGCGGGACCGCGAACACGCTCACCGCGGACATCAAGCCTGACGCGCCAGTCGGGACAACGCTGGCCCTGATCGAGCAGGCATCGAAGCCGATCGGCGCGGTGAACAAGCGGCTGCACAATTCGCAGCAGCGAGAGTTCCAGTTGCTGGTGGAGCGGTTCCGTGATGATCCGGAGGCGTTCTGGCGTTTCAACCGTCGGCCCGCGATGCAATGGGAAAAGGAACTGTTCATCAAGGCACTGGACACGCACGATCTCGTTCCGGTGTCGGACCCGAACAACCCGACGCGGCTGCATCGCCAAGCCAAGGCCGAGGCATACCGCCAGGTTGTCATGTCGGCCCCGACCATGTTCGATCCGAAGAAGGCGGTGCTGAAATACACCAACGAGCTCGGGATTACCGGGGTCGAGGACACCATGTTGCCGAACGCAGGCCAGCCACAGCAGCCCCCTGCGCCTCCGGTGGACCCGGCCAAGATGGCGGACGTTCAGCATAAGAACAACAAGCTGCAGGCCGATCAGGCGCAGGCGCAGCAGGACAACCAGTTCGACATGATGAAGCTGCAGGCGCAGCACCAGAACGACGCGGCGGACCGAGCGAACAAGCTCCAGCTTGCTCAATACGCCGAGAATACCGAGCGGCTACGGCTGGCGAGCACCGTGGCGATTCACTCCTCGGAGATGGAGGCGGCAGAGAAGGCCGCGAACATCAAGCTTGCCTCGGATCATCTAAAATTGGCCTATGGGCACGCTCATCAGCGTGATACAAAAGCCACAGATCAGGAACATCAGGCCGCTCAAGGCGACGTTGCCCACGATCGGGCGCGGGAGATCGCCGCAGAGCAGCATGAGCGAGCCAAGGAACTGCACAAGTCAAAGGAGACCAACGGTGGCAGCAAAAAAGCCTAGCGGCGACAACGGCGAGATCAGCCGGCACCAGGACAAGGTCGAGAAGACCAATCCCTCGGTGACGGATTACGACCAGTACAAGTGGGGCGAGCCGCGCGGCTCGGTGCCGATGAGCACCACGATGCGGAAACCCGATGCATATTACCCGGCGAAGAAAGGACCGAAGTGATGGCTACGATCAAGCACAACGGCGAGAGCGAGAAGCGCACCGCAGAGATGCGGCGTCAGATGGGCAACAAGCAGGGCTTCGCTGGCGGCGGCCGGGTGAAGGCGTATGATGCCGGCGCGGCCTCGGGAAGTGGTCGCCTAGAAAAGATCGACAAGTACGGTAAGAATGCGAAGCCCAAGTGACCGCAGTCATCGAGACCAAACTGGCCCAGCGCCTCCGTGAAGCGCTGGATCACGAAGACGAGCGGGCCAAGGAAACGATGGCCAGCGGGTTGCTTCTCGACTTCCCGGAATACCGTTTCTCGGCCGGCTATCGCAAGGGGCTTGCCGATGCCAAACATTTACTTGCACAGACGCTTGAAGACATCATGAAGGAGTGAGGAATGGCGCGCGTCGCCGTATTGGAAGAACTTGCAAATGCCGCTGATCCCAAGAAGGCCTTGATGGCCAAAGTTGGCGATCTAAGCGGAGTCAGCCTCATGGCGAACCGGCTGCTGGTCGCCATCTATGTTGCGCCCGAGAAGACGAAGGGCGGCATCATTCGGACGACAGGCTCCCTGAAGGAAGATATTTGGCAGGGGTCAGTCGGTCTTGTCCTGAAGAAGGGGCCGGCCGCCTTCGAGGATGACCCGCGCGTCAATATCTATTTCTACGGACAAGACGCCAACGTCGGCGATTGGGTTGCGTTCCGTCCCGGCGATGCCCGGCGCGTCCAGATCAATGGCGTAGACTGCCGATATATCGAGGACGCGCTGATCGACATGATCGTCGAATCTCCGGAGGTTGTTACCCACGATGGCCAGTAGAGCATTCAAGACGGACGAGGAAATCGCCGGCATTCCGTTGGATCAGGAGATCATGATCGAGCTCCCGGACGGAGTTTCGATCGAGACCGAGAAGCCGGGAGAGAAGAAGACCGCTCCCTCAGATCCGGACGCCAAGTCGCTCCAGGAGCAGCTTGAGGCGCTGCAGGCCGCTCAACGCGCAGACCGTGAACGTGCGGAACGAGCCGAGATTGAGGTGACTGAGACGCGTCGGATTGCGTCGCTGGCGGCACGCGAGGCACAGGAGGCCAGACAGCGCAGTGCGGCGCTTGAGGGTGACATCATCACGGGCGGCCTCTCGGCAGCGCAAGGCGAGCGGGACGCGGCAAAGCAATCGCTCCAGCAGGCCGGCGAGATGGGCGACTGGAAAGCGATCGCCGATGCGCAGAGCCGGATCAGCCGGGCGGAAGCCAAGATTCTGGCGTTTGAGTCCGGCGCGGCTGAGGTGGCCGAGCGGCGGGAAGCCAAGCCGGAGCCGCGTGAGCAGCCGCGGCAGCAGAGCTGGGCGGAAAGCGTTCGTTCCAATCAGGCCCTCATGTCGTCTGAGCGGGAATGGATGCTGCGGAACGAGGCGTCGTTCAAGGACCCGGACTTTGCCCGCAAGATCGATTTCGCGTATCAAGGGGCGGTCCAGAAGGGCGTCGTTCGTGGCAGCCCGGAGTATTTCGACCATATCGAACGCGCCACGGGGCTGAAGCAGTCCAACGGCGATGAAGGGAATATCTCGATGCAGGCCCCACCGTCCCGATCGGAGCGCAGCGTTGACGGCAGTTCGCCGAGCAACCGTGTTACGCTGACCCCGGACGAGCGGGAGATGTGCAAGAACATGGGAATCAGCGAGATCGAATACGCCCGGCAGAAGGTCCGGATGGGCGTCGAGATGAAGAACGATCCGGCCAAATACAACAGGACCAGCTAACATGCCCCGCATTTCACCCCGACACACCGCGCCGCACGAGGATCAGGCTCCTCCGGCGCATGGCCGCGTTCGTCTCCGCAAGAACGCATCGCAGCGCTCCATTCTCGATCTGCCTGACGACGTGCTCAATGTTGTCAACCGCGATTACGGCCGCGACCTCCAGTGGGTGACATACGAGGTGCTTGGCAAGTCCGAGCAAGCGATGCGCCAGGACTTCGAGATCAACGGCTGGGAGGCTGTGACGCAGGATATGTTCGGCGGCCTCCTCGATGGCATGTACATGAAGCGCGGCGAGAAGGGCGAGATCACCTACGGCGGAATGGTCCTGATGGAGCGCCCGATGGAGCTCACCGAGGAGGCCAAGATCGAGGAAAGCCGGGCTCGGATTGGCGCAATGCGTGCGCAGGAGAACATGATCAAGGGCGGCGGCGGCATCAAGGGCCTTGCGCCGGGCTTCGAGGCTGATCACCACACTGCGGTCAACAAGAACGTGTTCAATCGGTCGATCGAGATTCCGCGGGAGTAAGGTGAGTGGCAACTAGCGGAACGACGAACTTCTCTCTGTCGAACGCGAGCCTTGCCGTTTCGGCATACTCTCGCATCGGCATTCGTCGTTCCGCGCTGTTGGCCGAGCACATGCAAGACGCTGCGACGGAGAGCAATCTCATGCTCTCCAAGTTCAGTAATCTCCCGGTGAATCTCTGGACTGTTGAACTGGTCAGTGTCCCGCTTATCGCGGGCGTGGCGACGTACAGTGTAGACCCGTCGACGCTGAACGTGCTCGACGCTTATCTGTCGTTCAACGGGTCTCCGCTCAGCAACCGGCTTATCTTCCCGATCAGCCGCACGGAATATGCCTCGTATTCCAATCCAGGAGCGCAGGGCACACCGAGTGTGTTCTGGTATGACAAGCTGATCAATCCGAACATCACGCTGTGGTTGGTGCCGGATCAAACCAGCCAGTACACACTGAACTATTACCGAACGCGTCAGATCCAGGACTCCAACCTGCAGGGCGGCCAAACTCCGGAAGTGCCGTTCCGCTGGCTGGATTGCATGGTCGCCGAACTGGCCTATCGTCTTGCCCGCATCTGGAAGAACGAGCTTGAAGCATCGCGCAAGGCCGATGCGCAAGAGGCATGGAATCTGGCCGCAACCGAGGACACTGAGGACGTAGGGATGACCATTGCGCCGCAGCTCGGGAGCTATTTCCGCCAATGACCGGACCTTGGCATCCAACGGGTAGAGGCCGCGTCTCGATGCGGTCGCCGCGTGCGCTCGCCATCTGTGACCGGTGCAATTTTACTTACAATCATTCCGACTTGACCTGGCAGTCGCAGTGGGCCGGCGTGAAGCTGCAGAACCTGCGCCTGCTTGTGTGCCGTACATGCCTCGACGTCGAGCAACCCCAGCTTCGCACCATCGTCATCCCGCCTGATCCGGTCCCGATCGCCAACCCGCGGCCGGAGAACTATGCAGAGACTGTGCCGAGTTTCGTCGCTACGGAATCCGGCACGTTCTCTGGCTCGGACATAACGACGGAGGGCGGCGATAACATCATCTGGGAAATTGGGGTAGAGATGCTGCCCGATCCCAATGAACCAACGATATATTTCCCGGACACGGCGAGCTCGACCTGATGAGTAACATACCGATCAGCAGCTTGCCTCTCGCGCTCGGCCTGACCGGTGATGACGAGTTCGTCATTGTGCAGGGCGGCACGACCAAGCGGGTGCCGCTGTCCGTGATCGCCAGCTTCATCAACCCGGCCGGCACAGGGGCCTCGGTCATCATCACGACCGGCGCTACGGTTGGCTCGCCGTATCTGGTCCCCGCTGGAATCGGCAAGGTGCTGGTCAACAAGGCCGTCGGCGCCCCGACCGGCATCAAGTTGAATCTGGCATCTAGCTACGGCGGCGTGCCAATCCTGATCAAGGACATCAAAGGCGACGCCGGGACGAACAACATCACGATCACCTTCACGAGTGGCGAACTGGTGGACGGGCTCTCGCAGCTTGTGCTCACCACGAACTATGCTTGGGTCCAGATCACGCCGTACCCGCTGGGTGGCGGCTTCTATCTCAGCGATGCGGGTTAGCGAATGAAAATGAAAGCTCTCTGGCTCGGTGCTGCTCTGATCATGGCGGCGTCCTCGGCGCAGGCGCAGAGCGGATGCTCGGGCCAGCCCACGACCGGGTTCGTGTGCGGCAACGGGCAGGCAACGACCGGATTGCCGGGGTTCTACTCGCAGTCCACTTTGCTTGATCGCGGGTTCGGCTCGGGTCAAGGCACGATCCTCAACCGTGGCGTTTCGGGCTGGGTGGCGACCGTGGCGCCGACGCTGGGCCTCAACGGCGGAACGGGCGGCTCTCTCACGCTGAACGGCGCTACCTCGGGCGCTGCGGCGATCACTGTGCCATCAGCAGCCGGATCGGTTCTGTTCCAGCTTCCGGGAACGAACGGCGCGAACAACCAGGTTCTGACCACGGACGGATCAGGGCACCTGTCTTGGGTGACGCTGTCCGGCACTGGCACGGTGACTTCGGTCGGCCTCGCGCTGCCGGGCATCTTCAACGTGACGGGAAGCCCGGTTACGTCCAACGGCACATTGACCGGATCGCTGGCGACGCAGGCCGCGAACACGTTGTGGTCCGGACCGACCACAGGCGCTGCGTCGGCTCCGACGTTCCGGGCACTGGTGGGGGCTGATCTTCCCAATCCATCAACCTCGACATTGGGTGGTGTGCAGGCCAATACCGCCGTTGCGAGCAATTGGGTCCGCAATATCTCCACGAGCGGCATCCCCCAATTGTCGCAACCGTCATTTGCGGACATTAGCGGCTCAATTGCTCCGACGCAATGCCCGGCGAGCCAATTGGCTGCATTGGGCTGCGTCAACGCGATCAATGCCACGGCAAGCCAATGGTTGCGCTCGCTTTCTACCGCTGGCGCGTTCACCGCAAGCCAGCCGACATTCGCCGATATCGCCGGCAATGTCATGCTGGCGCAATTGCCCTCAATCTCCAATAACTCGGTGCTGGGCAATAACTCCGGCGGCACAGCAATTCCGTCCGCGTTGTCCGCGTCCAATGTCTTCGATATGCTCGGGACGACGCAGGGCAGCATTCTCTACCGCAATGCCTCGACCTGGGTCCCGCTCACTCCCGGCACGTCTGGGCAGGTGCTGCAGACCAACGGCGCGGCGGCGAACCCGTCATGGGTTACGGTTGCCGGTACCGGTACCGTGACCAACGTCGCGACCGGCGCTGGCCTGACTGGCGGCCCGATCACCACGACAGGAACGGTCAGCCTCGCATCGATCGCTACCGGCAATGTGCTCGCGAACGTCTCCGGCGGCTCTGCGGCACCGAGCGCGAACACTCCGAGTTCGGTTCTTGACGTGATTGGCTCCGGCACGGGCTCGATCCTGTACCGCGCGGCCGGCGGCACGGGCTGGCAGGCACTGGCGGCGGGCACCAACGGCCAAGTGCTGACCATGGGCGCATCTACGCCGGCTTGGAACTCTGCCGGGTCAGTGACCAATGTCACCATTTCGCCCGGCTCTGGTATCACCACCTCCGGCACCTGCAACATCTCCAGCAGCGGAACATGTACGGTTGCGGCGGTGGCTGGCGTCCTGACTAACGCACGTCTCGCCAAGACTGCTGCCTATACGAGCACCTCATCTGATTGCCAGCAGACATTGGCTCTAAGCGGGGCGGCCTTTTACGCTGTTACGTTCAACGCACCGTCTGGCTATACGTCCGGCTGCGCTTTCCGGGTGAAGAACGATGATCTCGGCAAGACCAAAATGCTCTTGCCTCAGTTCGCGTCCAGCACCACCAGCTTTACGATAGGTACGGGCTCGAAGGCGTTCACCACGGCAGCCGGCCTGACGATCGACACCGCCCAGCGCTATCGGGTCTATTCGCTCGCCAACACTGCGAATTGGATGGCAGGTCTTGCGACCTATTCGGGCACGACGTTTACCCTGACTGTTGACACGGTTGGAGGGTCTGGAACGTTCACTGACTGGCAGATCGCTCCTGAGATTTACATGTGGCCGGGCGCGAGCCGCAGTGTTTATTCGCAGAACAACGTCTGGCAGCTCAGCGATCAGATCCGTTGGCTCATTCCAGGCAGGGGAAACTCTCCCGAGCTTTGCGTTCGGCAGGATGGAAGTGATAGCAACGGAGGCTTCGGCAGTGCTGCGGCAGACTGTCTGAAGAACGTCCAGACGGCGGTTAATCTGATTGGCACCCAGTGGGATGGCGGTGGCTACAATGCTTGCGCGATTGGGATTTATGCTGGCGGCACAAATACGATCTCTGAGTCCATAGCTCAAACTGGATCCAGCGTCGGATGTTACCTGACGGTCAATTACCGCGGGTCCATCACTTGGTCCAACGCAGGAACGTGCTGGAACGCCGGTGATGGTAGCATCGTCATTCACAACTGGAATCTTGGTTTCGCTCCAGTGCTAGCGTGCAACAGCGCAAATACGGCCGCCACTTGTCAATTCTACGGACACCAAGTCGTTATCTATGACTTCTTCGGGTCTGCTCAGTGGAACCCGCAGGGTAATAACGACTGCTTGTTCTTTGCAGATGCGAACGGAAGAGCTACGTTTGGGCTGACCACTTTGGTGGTGGGCACAGGTGCTGCAATGACTGCACAAACCATCCTCTTCTGCAGTTCGATGTGCAACGGGATCCAGATATCAGGTAACATTGCATTTTCGGCTAATGTCACACTTGGCGTGGCCTACGCGATCAGGAATGGTGGATACATTCTCACTAATGCGTCTTATACCGGGGCTCCAATAAACACACCGGCGGCATCTACGCCCACTGGTGGGGCAAGACTTCTAACCAGCGGAACGACTATCCCGGGCGGGACTACCCCTGCTGGTCCCGGCGTAGTCCAGAACTCAAACTTTGGCATCGTTTGTACTACGTTATGCTAACCGGAGGACTAAATGACACCATTTTTCATCCTAACGTTTGTCTGGCTCCAGCAGGACGTGGGACCGACCACCGAAAAACACGAGTATGCAACGATGCAAGCGTGTGAGACCGCGCGGCAGCAAAAGATCACAGAAAAGATGGACACGAACCAGCAGGGATTGCGCATTTCTCGCACCATCCACGCTGATTGCCGTGGTGATATGAGGTGAGCTACACTTACACCTCATGGGTCCAAGCCCTAGCCAACGAGATCGTGGTCCAATCGACGGACCCGAACTTCGTTGGCATTCTGCCGTCGTGCATCGACTATGCCGAGCAGCGGATCTACAGCGAGCTCGACCTGCTGGCGACGGTGACGCGGGACTCGGCTGCGCTCTCGATCGGAAACCGTAACTTCACGCTCCCGCAGAACAACGGTACGTTTGTGGTGACGAACGGGATCAACCTGATCACTCCGGCCGGGACCACAAATCCCGACGTCGGGACGCGGATGCAGCTTTTGCCGATCTCGCGAGACTTCCTCGACGCGGTGGGAGGCTCGCCGAGCTACACCGGCGCGCCGGCCAACTTCGCCATGATTACGGATCAGACGATCGTGGTCGGCCCGGCATGGCCTGACGGGGCGTATACGCTTGAGGTGATCGGCACCATAAGGCCAACGCCGTTGAGCGCGCTCAACCCGCAGACCTATCTGACGCTGTTTGTGCCGCAGCTTTGGTTCGCGGCGACGATGATCTTCATGTCTGGATATCAGCAGAACTGGGGCGCGCAATCCGACAATCCACAGCAGGCGCTTTCGTGGGAATCGCAGTATCAGGCGCTGAAATCTGCTATCTCTATGGAGGAGTTCAGAAAGCGCTACGCGGCCGGGGCTTGGGCCTCACTGTCGCCGACCCCGGCAGCAACACCGAGCAGGTAGTAAAACATGGCTGACCCGACCTCAACGAACATCTTGCTATCGCTGCCCCTGCTCGGCTCGAACGTTGGCACGTGGAATATCCCGGTAAACGGCGATTTCAATTCCATGGACGGCTATCTCGGTGGAGTTCAGAGCATTGGGGTGGCATCTTCCAACATCACGCTCACTGCACCCGCTGGCACGCCGACTCCATCCGGAGGCCCGACCCAAGCGCAGAACGCGGTACTCCGTTTCACCGGAACATTGACGACAAACGTGCAGGTCACGCTCCCACTTCCGGGATACTACATCGTCGAGAACCTGACGACGGCTAGCGGTCAAGTGCTCATCCTCCGCGCGGCGGGCTCTGGAGAGGTGATATGCATCGACCGGGGCGACGTGCAGCACATCTACAGCGACGGCACCAACGTCCGGTTTGTGAACATGGGCCGCGTTGGGCATATCGAGATGTGGGCTGGTCTATCGGCCATGCCAGCGTGGGTATTGTTGTGCACGAAGCCGCCGTTCTTGCTGTGCGACGGCACGGTTTATAATTTCTCGGACTATCCGTATCTCGGCGCGCGGCTCGGCAGTTCGTTTGGCGGCAACGGCAGCACCACGTTCGCGGTCCCTGATCACCGAGGTCGAGTGGCGCTGCCCTATGATGGCACGGGAACGCGCATCACGGCAGGGATCGGCGGTCTCAACGGACAGACGATTGGGGCTGCGGCAGACAATCAGGGCGTCACGTTGGCAACTTCGCAGATACCTTCTCACTCGCATCCTAACTCGCTTAACGACCCAGGACACGCGCACGTCATATCACCAACCGCTGCAACGCAGACTGTCGGTGTATCTGGCGGTGGCGGCAACGGTCTAGCCGCTAGCGGAACGTCCGTGACACAGAACAATGTGACTGGAGTCAGCATCAACAATGCATCGCAAGGCGGGGGTGGGTCACACCCGAACGTCCAGCCCTCGCAGGTGACCGGCATTGCGGTGATCAAGGCGTCCTGATGCCAGAGGTATCGCTCAAGCTAGTCCCCGGCGTACAGGCCGAGATCACCCCGACACTGAACCAGTCGGGGATTTCGTCATGCAATCTGATCCGCTGGAAGGACAAGCTGCCGCAGAAGCTGGGAGGCTGGAGCCGGTTCTATCCGTTCGCGCTGTCCGGCATTCCGCGGTGCCTGCATAGCTGGGCGGACCTGAATGCTATCAGTCACCTCGCGATCGGAACCACCTCTCAGCTCAACGTCATCACGAACGGAAATCTTCAGGACATCACGCCGCAGACCCTGACTTCGAATTTCTCGCCGAACTTCTCGACGACGAATGGAAGCCCGACGGTTACGATCGTAGACCCGAACATCAGCAACGTCACGACGTTTGACGCGGTGTTTTTCAACACTCCGATCTCGGTCGGTGGGTTGCTGTTGCAGGGCCTGTACCCGATCGTCCAAGTGACTGGCGTGAACAGCTACCAGATCACGGCAACATCCAGTGCGACATCAGCGGTAGTGAGCGGCGGTGCTGTGCCGTCGTTCACCACATCGGCAGGCAGTTCGACGGTTCTGGTTACGCTGAACAACCACGGTCAATCGCCGGGAGACCCCTTTCAGTTTCCAATTCCGACGACGGTCGGCGGCATCACGATCGATGGAATTTATTCGATCAGCACCGTTCCGAGCGCGAACACGTTCAATATCTCTGGCGATGTGGCGGCCTCGAGCGGGACCTCGGTTGCGATGAACGGCGGCCAGGCTCAACTCGTCTATTACATTTCGCTCGGTCCTGCGGCCGTTGGCGTAGGCTATGGGCTGGGTGGTTACGGACTTGGCGGCTACGGAACGGGCGTTGTGCCGGCTTCTCAGACCGGAACCGCGATCACGGCGGACGACTGGGAGTTGGACAACTGGGGGCAGGACCTGCTCGCCAACCCGATCGGCGGCGCGATATATTACTGGCAGCCCAACTCCGGCCAGCAGACCGCACAGCTCATCTCGACCGGGCCGGCATTCAACAACGGCATCTTCGTTGCGATGCCGGAGCAAATCCTGGTGGCCTACGGCTCGACCTCGACCGGGCAACAGCAAGACCCGCTGACGGTCCGATGGTCTGACAGTCAGGACTTCACCAACTGGACTGTGACAGACCAGACACAGGCTGGTTCGTTCCGTATCCCCACTGGATCGTTGATTGTGGGTGGCACGCAAGGCCCACAGCAGGCATTGCTCTGGACTGATCTCGACATCTACGCGATGCAGTATCTCGGGCCGCCGTTCGTGTTCGGCTTCAACAAGCTTTCGTCCGGCTGTGGCCTGATCGGTCCGCACGCGTTCACGGCACAGCAGGGCAACGTGTTCTGGATGAGCCTCGGGCAGTTCTTCGTGCTGTCCGGCAATGGCGTCCAGCAAATCCCGTGCTCGGTCTGGGATGTGGTGTTTCAAAACCTCAACACCGCATTTCAGAACAGGATCGTCGCCGCAGCAAACTCCGAATATGATGAGGTTTCGTGGTTCTACCCCTCTCTGGCAAGCACTGGTGAGAACGACAGCTATGTCAAGCTCAACGTGCTGAGCGGGGAGTGGGATTACGGGCTACTTCCGCGCTCGGCGTGGATCGACCAATCCATCCTCGGATCCTCGATCGGCACCACTCCGACCGGGCTGGTCTACCAGCATGAGACCTCGCCGGACGCCGATGGGCAGCCGATGGTTTCGACCTTCACGACCGGGTATTTCGTGCTTAGCGAGGGGCAGAAAATCCCGTTCGTAGACTGGCTCTGGCCGGACATGAAATGGGGCCTGTTCAACGGGTCGCAGACCGCCTCGGTGCAGATAACGATTAACGCGGTGGACTATCCGAATGGATCTCCAACGACTTACGGGCCATTCAACATGACAAGCGCCATCGAATACATTAATCTAAGGCTGCGAGGGCGGCAGATTTCGCTCACAATCACCTCGTCCGACCTAGGGTCCTTCTGGAGACTTGGGAACTTGCGCATCCGTGTTGCAGAGATGGGAAGGCGGTAAATGGCAGGCGATCAGGACTTCATTGGCAGTCTGGGCGGTGGCGGCAGCGCAGGCGCGCAGGCCACGGCGGACCAGTTGCGCAACCAGGTGCTGTCACAGCTCGTGACGGTGTTGCAGACCTTGTTCCCGCAGGCATCGAGCTCGATCACCGCCACGGCTACTGCTGGGGCCGCGACGCTGCCGGCGAATCCGACTGCGTTCCTGACGATCACCGTGAATGGCACTGCCTACAAAATCCCCCTCTATCGGGTCTGATCATGGCGAAGAAAAGCGCAGTTACCACCGCACTCAGAATCGCTCGCCGGGCCCGCAAGGCTGACGGTGGCGAACTCGATTCGCCGGATTCGGTTCAATTCAACCGTCCGTTTGGCGAGATATCTGCTGGCCCTGCGCCCTCTCCGACACAGAGGATCGGGAATGCATTTCAGGATGCCATGGAGTATATCGGGGCTCGCCCTGATGTCGCGCGGCATCTTCGCCAAGGTGTCGGTGGCATTCTCGGCATGAGCCCAATGGGCATCGCCGGATCGGCCGCTGATGCGGTCTATGCGAATGCTACTGGCGACAAGATGGGCGCTGTCCAAGGTATGGCCGGAATGATTCCGGGCGTCGGTCCGATAGAGAGGGCAACAGCGGGTGAGGCAGCCCCAGCGCTTCGCATGGCGATTGATAGCCGGCGCAATCAATTTACGGGCCAGTTCAAGAAGGTCGGGGAATCACCGCTTCCAGGTAACGCCTATCGCTCGGTCAACACGCAGGCGAAACCTGTCGCGGCGAACAGCGGTCAGGTGGTGTCTGATTTCGAGCGCACCCGGTGGGCCCCGCAGGAGGTTGATCCGGCATTGTTGCGGGAGAACCTGTCCAAAATGGACAATCCAATGGCGCAGTATACGCCGCCGTCTCATCCGGACTTTGACCCGGCCGCGGAAATCAATCCGCATGACGTGTCCTACTGGACATCGAGATTGCCGAACAGCTTCGGCCACAAGCACGGCGGTGCAATCAGGTCGGCAATTCGCGTATATAAGGCTGATGGCGGCCCGGTTCACGAAGGCTATATCCCCGGTGACACGGGTGGTCGGACCGACAACAAGGACATCAGCGTGGGCTCTGGCGCATATGTGATCCCTGCTGACATTCTATCCGGTCTCGGCGAGGGAAACTCGCAAGCTGGCTGGGCGGCACTGGCGCGGGAATACGGACTGGATCAGCCCCGCAAGGCAGCCGGCGGCCCGATCAGCGGCGCCCCAATGGGCGCGCCTCCAGTGGCGACAGATGCCGTTCCAATCGTGGCGGCCTCCGGCGAGGCAGTGATTCCGCCCGACGCGATCATTGCCAAGCATGGCGACCTTGACACCGGCCATAAGGTGCTCGATGCCGTCGTGAAGCATGTCCGCGCCAAGACCGTGAAAAAGCTCAAATCACTCCCGGGGCCGAAGAAAAACTGATGACTCAGCCTTCCACCGTTCGAGCCGCAGTGCCTGACGACAAGAGCGAAATCTGGCGCATGTTTCGGCTCGCGCATTCAGAAAATGGCATGCTGCCACTCTCGGAGCGGAAGGTGGATCATCACATTGACCGACTGCTTGATCCGGAAAACATCGCGGCGACTGATGCCGGTCCGCGCGGGATAATTGGGGTGATTGGCGAGAAGAAGCTCGAAGGCGCGATCATGCTCGGATTCGGCTCGACGTGGTATTCTGATGA
>Ga0210383_10000174_pt1 | contig 64673 bp, 60 predicted proteins | sample IncBWC14OmetaG_FD_160072 | JGI IMG/M metagenome (GOLD analysis project Ga0210383, IMG submission 160072) | Forest soil microbial communities from Barre Woods Harvard Forest LTER site, Petersham, Massachusetts, United States - Inc-BW-C-14-O ...
CGCGCCGAATACGGCCTTTCAAAGCACCAGGAATGTCCCATGAAGGTCCGTAACTCGCTGAAATCGTTGCGTGGTCGTCATCGCAACAACCGTCTGGTCCGCCGCAAGGGCCGGGTCTATGTGATCAACAAGGTCCAGCGCCGCTTCAAGGCGCGCCAGGGCTGATTGCCGATCCACTGACGCCGGTTTCCGGATTCTCGCTCATCACAGGTCTTTGACGCCTTGCTGCTTTGCAAGCGGGTTTTACTGCGTCTAGACTTTTCCCATGGCCATGAGATTCCCTGCCGCGCGAAACTGCCGGTTCGCAATTCTCCTCGCTGCGACCATCAGCGCAGTACCGGCTGCCGCGTTTGCGCAAGACCAAAGCCCCAAGCAGCAGAAGAAATTGCCGGACGCGCCGGCGAAACTGCCGAAGGTCCCAGCCGACAGAACGCGCGGGCTGGAGTTCCTGTTCGGCGCGCTGAAGGCGGCCCCGGACGAAACCAGCGCCAAGCATGTCGAGGCGCGTATCTGGGCGATTTGGCTACAGACGCCGAGCGATACGGTTGCGCTTCTGATGACGCGCGCCAAGGCGGCGATGGATGCCCAAAACTCCGACGTCGCGCTCAAGCTGCTCGATGCCGTCATCAAACTGCGCCCCGACTATGTCGAAGGCTGGAACCGCCGGGCAACGCTTTACTACCTGAGGAACGACTACGCCCGCTCGCTCGAGGATATCGAGCAGGTTCTGGCGCGAGAGCCGCGCCATTTCGGTGCGCTCGCCGGGCTCGGCATGATCATGCAGGATCTCGGTGACGAAAAACGCGCCCTGGACGCGTTCCGCAGGGCGCTAGCGGTCAATCCGCACCTCGAAAAGGTGCCGGAACTGGTCAAGACCCTGACCGAAAAAGTCGAGGGGCGCGATATCTAGGGATCGCGCAGCCCGCGTCACAAAGACAGCAGCTAGTGCAGAGCGCTGGATTTCGGTCCCTTCAATCCGCCATGCGCGACCACGGCGTGAAGTTGTGCAAGTTCCGCTTCAAGCTGTTCATTCACCAGCAAAAGTGCCTTCAGGGCGCCCCTGATATCGCCGTTGCATCGGGCCACGATTTCATCGATGGCGGTCTCATGTAATCCGGAACTCATCGAAAAGCCTCCAAATATCCCCGCATGACAACTGCTTTGGCGTCCGCGGGTTGCTGTGGATTATGTGGAAAGGCTGGACGCAAAAAGTGCCGCTCATGCTTATAGGAAGCTGCCGATGACGGTTGTATGAAGAGTCCTCGCTCGTCAGCTTGGCTGCGGTGGAAAACTATTCCCGCACCAAGCGCTCGAAACCCCGCTGCCGCTTCACGCGTAACTTCCGTGTGCCAGCATCGAACCGGATTCCTTGCATGTTAGCCGTGGTTTTCGTAGCCGCGCTCGTGATGCTGGCGCTGGCGACCCAGGCCGGCGTTGCCGTCCTTCAGCATCGTTTTCCCGCGCAAGGAAAAGCGATTGAGGTCACCGGGGCGACGCTCAATGTACTCGATATCGGACCAAAGGACGCCGCCGGTCCGCCGATCGTTCTCATTCACGGTGCAAGCTCAAATCTCGAAGCGATGCGCCGGCCGCTGGGCGACAGGCTCGCTCTCCATCATCGCGTGATCCTGATCGATCGGCCCGGCCACGGCTGGAGCTCGGGCGCCAATGAGGAGACTTCGACGCCGGCCGCGCAGGGTCGAATGATCGAGGAGGCATTGCAGAAGCTGGGCACCGGCCCAGTCGTCCTGGTGGTGCACTCATGGGCTGGCGCGTTGGGCGCGCGGATGGCTCTCGACTATCCGGCCCGGGTCGCGGGCCTCGTAATGCTGGCGCCGGTCGCCTATCCGTGGCCCGGCGGCGTCGGCTGGTACAACGAATTGGTGACGAAGCCGGTCATTGGTCCGCTGCTCGCCTATACCATCACCCTTCCGCTCGGCTATTTCCTGACCGAGCGTGGGGCGCGCGGGGTCTTCCTGCCGCAGGTCATGCCGGACGATTTCGTTGCCAGTACCGCAACGTCGCTCCTGTTGCGCCCGCGCGAGTTTCTCGCCAATGCCCGCGATCTGGTACGGCTAAAGCAAGCGGTTACCGAACAGGCGCCGCGTTATGGCGAGATTTCATCGCCGACGGTCGTGATTTCCGGCGACGTCGACAAGACCGTGTCGACGAATATTCATTCCCGTCCCTTTGCCGTGGCGGTCCCGAACGCCAGGCTGATCGTGCTGCCCGGCGTCGGTCACATGGTGCAAAACGCTGCCACCGATCTCGTGATCCGCGAGATCGAAGCCATCATTGGCCAAACGGAGCACCGAACGGCGGCCACCGCCAATTAGATGGTTCCCTTGCGCGCAGCGTTGAAAGCGAGCAATCGGCAGCCATATCGATCGCATGACCCATCTCGCCGACAACATCACTCTGACGGCGTGCACGAAAGCCTGAAAACAAAATGGCCGAGCAAAGCCCGGCCATTGCGAAGGAGAGTGCAGGTCTGACGGCAGCGCTTACTTCGTCTTGCCATCCTTGTCGAACTTCGAGATGTAGGCCCAGAGATCGTTGACTTCTTTTTCGTTCTTGATGCCGGCGAAGAACATCTTGGTACCGGGCACCTTGGCCTTCGGGTCCTTGATGTATTCCTTGAAGTTGGCCTCGTTCCAGGTGATGCCGGAATTCTTGTTGGCCTCGGAATAATTATAGTCCGGCACGGTGCCCGACTTGCGTCCGTCGAGTCCGTTGAGCTCCGGCCCGACCTTGTTCTTGGCGTCCTCGCCGATCGCGTGACAGGCCAGGCACTTGTTGAAAGAGTTCTTGCCGGCGTCGGCGTCTTGCGCCAGCGCGGCCGGCACAATTGCCGACGATGCAAGGACGATCAGCGCGCATGGTATCAGTTTTTTCATTCTCGGCTCTTTTTGCTCGGGACGGGGAAGAACATCGCCGTTGTGGCATAGGGAGCGGGCGATGGACAAGGGCTGCGAGAGGCGGTTTGGAAGTTCTGGAGCGACTTGCACCCTATGAAAAGGCCTGTTCGCGCGATCGGCGCCCCTCGTTCGCAAGAGGCATCCCGACCTGCTTGATTCCTCACGGGAAATCGGCAATGTCGCCGGGCTAATAGGCTCGCGGCGGAGAGATCGAAATGACCATCAAGATGCCCGCTCCGGATCAGGCGGTTCTAGGCCGCCGCAGCACCATCGTCGAGGCGCTGCGCGCCATCGTGCCGGGCGAGGGCGTGATCGATACGCCGGCCGAAATGCTCCCCTACGAGTCCGACGGGCTGATGGCCTATCGCCAGCCGCCGATGGTGGTGGTGCTGCCGGACACGACGGAACAGGTTTCGCGAGTGCTGAAATACTGCTTCGAGCAGGGCATCAAGGTGGTGCCGCGCGGCTCCGGCACGTCGCTGTCGGGCGGCGCGTTGCCGCTGGCGGACGCGGTGCTGTTGGGTCTCGGCAAATTCAAGCGTATCCGCGAGATCGATTTCGACAACCGGGTGGTGGTGACCGAGCCGGGCGTCACCAATCTCGCGATCAGCCAGGCGGTGGCCCATGCCGGCTTTTATTATGCGCCCGATCCCTCTTCGCAGATTGCGTGCTCGATCGGCGGCAACGTTGCCGAGAATTCCGGCGGCGTGCACTGCCTCAAATACGGCATGACCACCAACAACGTGATGGGATGCGAGATCGTGCTGATGACGGGCGAGATCCTGCGCATCGGCGGCAAGACCGCCGAGAGTGCCGGCTACGACCTGATGGGAATTATCACGGGGTCGGAGGGGCTACTGGGCGTCATCACCGAGATCACGGTGCGTATCCTGCAAAAGCCGGAGACCGCCCGTGCCTTGATGGTTGGCTTTGCCGAGGTCGAAGCAGCCGGTGAATGCGTGGCGCGGATCATCAGCGCCGGCATCATTCCCGGCGGCATGGAGATGATGGACAAGCCGGCGATCCACGCTGCGGAAGCTTTCGTCCATGCCGGCTATCCGCTCGACGTCGAGGCGCTCTTGATCATCGAACTCGATGGCCCCGGTGTCGAAGTCGACGAGTTGATCAAGCGGGTCGAGACGATCGCGCTTGGTTGCGGCTCGACAAGCTGCCAGATCTCGAATTCAGAGGCCGAACGCAACCTGTTCTGGGCCGGCCGCAAGGCCGCTTTTCCCGCGGTGGGGCGGATTTCGCCCGACTATCTCTGCATGGACGGCACCATCCCGCGTGGTGCCGTGTCCAAGGCGCTTGCGCGCATCCGCGATCTCTCCGAGAAATATGGTCTGCGCTGCGCCAATGTGTTTCATGCCGGCGACGGCAACCTGCATCCCTTGATCCTCTACGACGCCAACCAGCCCGGCGAGATCGAGCGGGCGGAAGCATTTGGCGCCGATATCCTGAGGGCTTGCGTCGAGTTCGGCGGCGTGCTGACCGGCGAGCACGGCGTCGGTATCGAAAAGCGCGACCTGATGCCGGAGATGTTCAGCGAGATCGACCTCAACCAGCAGCAGCGCCTCAAATGTGCTTTCGACGCGCAAGGGCTTCTCAACCCCGGCAAGGTGTTTCCGACCCTGCATCGCTGCGCCGAACTCGGCCGCATGCATGTGCATGGCGGCAAGCTCGCTTTCCCTGATCTTCCGCGATTTTGAGCGTGAACCGCGTGGATACCCTGAAAGTACGTGACGCCAAGGATGTCGAGCAGGCGGTGCGGGCGGCGATCGCCGGCGAGCAGCCGCTCGAGATCATTGGCCATGGCACCAAGCGGATGGTCGGCCAGCCGATGGCGACCAATGCGCTGCTCGACCTGTCGGCGCTCAATGCCGTGAAATCCTACGAGCCGAATGAGCTGATCATCACGGTCGAAGCGGGTGCGCCGCTTTCGGACGTCAAGTCGCTGATCGATTCGAAAAACCAGCGCTTTGCGTTCGAACCGATGGATACCGCACGGCTCCTGGGCACGCCCGAGGAGGGGACGATCGGGGGCATGATCGGGGCCGGGCTCGCCGGCCCGCGCCGGATCCAGGCGGGAGCCGCCCGCGATCATCTGCTCGGCGCGAACGCCGTCTCGGGCTTCGGCGACAGCTTCAAGGCCGGGGGGAAGGTTGTGAAGAACGTCACCGGCTATGACCTCTGCAAGCTGCTTGCGGGCTCCTGGGGAACGCTGGCGGTCATGACCGAGGTAACGCTCAAGGTGATGCCAAGGCCGGAGAGCGAGCGCACGCTGGTGCTGCGCGACCTTGACCACGCGGCCGCTAACCAGGCGATGACCGCGGCGCTCGGTTCCCCGTTCGACGTCTCGGGTGCGGCGCATGTGCCGAAATCGGCTTTGCGCGACGCGGTCGGCGCGCTTGGCAGCCTGGGGTCGCCCCGAAGTGCTCTGACGCTCGTGCGGCTGGAAGGAATCACCGCATCGGCCGTGCATCGTGCGGCCTCGCTCGCCAAGCTGCTATCGTCGTTCGGAACCACCGAGGCGATCGAAGATGAGCGTTCAGCCGCGGTTTGGGAATGTGTCCGCGATGTCGAACCCTTTGCAGCGAGGGGCCCGCTCGGCGCCTGGCCGGTATGGCGTATCGTCTGCCCGCCGGCTTCAGGCGGTGCCTTGGGCGAACGTCTTGCCCGCGAAACTGGCGGCGACGTGCTCTACGACTGGGGCGGCGGCCTGATCTGGGCGGCGATGCCGCCGCGGCCGGACGCCCAAGCGACGTTGGTGCGTCAGCGCACGGCCGCCGTCGGCGGTCACGCCATGCTGCTGCGCGCACCGGACGAAGTGAGAGGGCAGGTCGACGTGTTCCAGCCGGCCAGCGCCGGCGTGGCTGCGTTGAGCGAACGCGTGCGGCAAAGCTTCGATCCGAAAAGCATTCTCAATCGCGGCCGGATGACACGTCTCGGCACCCTTTCGAGGTCCCCGGCATGAAGACCGAATTCAGCCTCGCCCAGCTGGCCGATCCCGATATCGCCGAAGCCGACAAGATTTTGCGCAAATGCGTGCATTGCGGGTTCTGCACCGCGACCTGCCCGACCTATGTCCTGCTCGGCGACGAACTCGATAGTCCGCGCGGCAGAATCTATCTCATCAAGGAGATGCTGGAAAAAGATCGTCCGCCGACGCCTGAAGTCGTCAAGCACATCGATCGCTGCCTTTCCTGCCTTTCCTGCATGACCACGTGCCCGTCGGGTGTGAACTACATGCATCTGGTCGATCAGGCGCGGGTGAAGATCGAGCGGAACTTTAAAAGGCCATGGATGGAACGGCTGTTGCGGGCCGTGCTCGCGCTTGTGCTGCCGCGGCCGAAGCTGTTCCGCGTCAGCATGATGCTGGCGCGGCTGGCGCGTCCGCTGGCGGGTCTCTTGCCTTCGGGCGGGGTCTCGGCAACGCCGACTTTGCTGAAGCGAATCAAGGCGATGCTGGCGCTGTCGCCGCGCGGCCTGCCGCAGGCCGGGCCATTGGCAGGAAGCGTTTTTCCGGCTCAGGGCGAGCGTCGCGGGCGGGTCGCGCTGCTGCAAGGATGCGCGCAGCAGGTGCTGGCGCCGCGGATCAACCAGGCAGCCATCAGCCTGCTGACCCGTCACGGCATCGAGGTCGTGCTGGTCAAGGATGAGCAATGCTGCGGCGCATTGACCCATCATATGGGCCGCGAGGACGCGGCACTGGCCTTCGCCCGCGCCAACATCACGGCGTGGCTTGGAGAGGCTGATCGCAGCGGGCTTGACGCTATCCTGGTGACGACGTCAGGCTGCGGCACCGTCATCAAGGACTATGGTTTCATGCTGCGCGAGGACCGCGATTTCGCCGCCGGCGCCACCAGGGTTTCAGCGCTGGCGAAGGATATTACCGAGTATATCAGCGGGCTCGATCTCACGCCGGCACAGCGCCACGACGACATCGTCGTCGCTTATCACTCGGCTTGTTCGCTTCAACATGGGCAGAAAATCACGCAACTGCCGAAAGAATTGCTTTCCAAGAACGGATTCGTGGTGAAAGATGTACCGGAGAGCCATTTGTGTTGCGGTTCGGCTGGGACCTACAACATTCTCCAGCCTGACATTGCGAACAAGTTGCGCGATCGAAAGGTCGCCAATATTGCGATGATCAAGCCGGACATGATTGCTGCGGGCAATATTGGGTGCATGGTGCAGATTGCCAGCGGTACGTCAGTTCCTGTGATGCACACGATTGAGCTTCTCGATTGGGCGACGGGCGGCCCGCAGCCGGTATCGAGCGGACTCGACAGGCTAGTGCGCAACGACGGCCTGAACGCCCGATAGACACGGCTCAGCGCAACAGGAGGACGACATGGCTAAAGCGAAGAAGAAGAAAGGCAAGAAGGCGAAGAAGGCTAAAAAGCTTCTCGCCGCGAAGAAAAAGTCCGCCAAGAAGGCGGTCAAAAAATCCGCGAAGAAGTCCGCGAAGAAAGCCAAGAAGGCCGTGAAGAAGTCGGCCAAGAAGGCTGTCAAGAAAGCTGCCAAGAAGGCGGCTCCGAAAAAGGCGGCGAAGAAGGCTGCGAAAAAGAGGGCCGCTCCCGTCAAGGCCGCGATGCCGGCGGAAGCCGCGCCGTCGCATGAGACGGAAGCTCCAACTCATAGCTGGGCGACGCCAAGTCATGACGAGCCGGCTGCTGCGCCGTCATGGGAGCACTCCTCCAGCCACCACAACTCTGGCAGCGAGGACGGAAACTAGAACAATCTCCGGCCAACTGGCCTTCAAAATTGAAGGGCCGCAGCGTCGTATCGCTGCGGCCTTTTAGTTTTGCGCTGCTCAACCTGATTGGTCTGGCCCGAAGCGGGGGAAGAGTAATTTGTGATCAGATTACAACAGCTTGCAGCAATACCCGTTTCACACTCTGAAATGGATAAAAAATATGCAGATGATTACGTTTTAATCTTCGTGTTATAGCCGCCCTATACCAGATTGCCTCTCGCATAACGGACACCGCGCCCATCGAAGGCGCCGGTTTCCGGACACGGATGGATGGGCCGCTAATGAAAACGCTCGTTATAGTTGCCGCATTGCTCGCCGTGTCCGGACCCGTTTTTGCTGCGGATTTGCCGGTGAAGGCCGCGAAGGCGCCGGCGTTCGATCCCTGGGATATCGCTTTCGGCGCCGCGGTCATGAGCGACTATGTCTTTCGCGGCATCACCCAGTCGAATCACCAGCCGTCAGTCGCTGCTTATTTCGAACCGCGTTACAACATCAACAAGGACCTGCAGCTCTATGTCGGCACTTCCGTCGAGAGCATTTCGTTTGCCAACCATGCCGCGGCCGAGGTCGATGTTTACGGCGGCATTCGGCCGAGCTTCGGCGCGGTTGCGCTGGATTTCGGTCTCTGGGGCTACCTCTATCCGGGCGGACAATGTCAGGAAGGCTTTCCCGGCGGTGTCGTGGTTTGTCCTCCGGGCTCGCCCTTGGCCTCTGGTCCCAATTTCGTTCAGATCAAGCAAGACCTCAGCTTTTACGAGGCCTACGGCAAGATCAACTGGACCATCAACGATAGCTTCGCGCTGGGCGGCAACGAGTATTACACGCCAAGCTTTTTGAATTCGGGAGCCTGGGGCGATTACGCCTCGATCACCGCGAAGGCGACGGCGCCGGCAAAATGGTTCGGCTCAAGCGGCGTCGGAGCGTATGTGTCAGCCGAAGTCGGCAGACAGTGGTTCGGAACGACGGACGCCTTCTATCGCATTTCGGCTGCGCCTGTGGGCATTGCCTATCCGAGCTACAACACCTGGAATATCGGCATCGCCTTCACCTACAAGGTGTTCACGCTCGACCTGCGCTATTCCGACACCAATCTGAGCAAGGGCGATTGCGCGGCGGTGACGAGCGCCTTCAACGCCAACATCCCGGGCAATACGACCGCCATCAATCCCAATGGCTTCGGCTCCAACTGGTGCGGTGCGGCCGGCATCGTCAAGCTTTCCGCCGACCTGACCGCGATGACCAACCTGAAGTAATTTGTAGAAGCGTCTCGTTAGGAAGAGCTTTTCTGCGGTTTCTGCTCGTGCGCGGCGAAGTGGTCGCCCTCACGGTCCAGCACGATATGGCCGTCGTGAAATGCCTCGAGCGTGCTGCGATGACCGATCGAGATCGTGGTCGTCGTCTTGAGCTTGTCGGCAAGCAGGCGATAGAGCGCCGCCTCGGAGGCCTCGTCGAGCGAAGCGGTGGCCTCGTCGAGGAAAAGGTATTGCGGCTGGTGCAACAGCGCGCGGGCGATGCCGAGACGCTGCTGTTCGCCGAGCGAGAGCATCCGGTTCCAGTGGGCATCTTCCTCCAGCCTCGGGGCGAGTTGCGGCAGGCCCACGGCGGTGAGCGCCTGTTCAACGACAGCCGAGCTGAACGCATCCGCCTTCGAAGGGTAGACGATCGCTGCTTTCAGTGCGCCGACCGGAAAATACGGCCGCTGCGGCAACATCATCAGCGTGGCGTTGGCGGGGATGGTGATCACGCCGTCGCCAAACGGCCATATGCCGGCGATCGCGCGAAACAGCGTCGACTTGCCGGCTCCCGATGGCCCGGTGACAAGGACGTGCTCGTTGTTCGTAATACGCAGGCCATCGGCTGCAACCAGCGGCGCGCCGTTGGGTAATTTGACCAGGAACTGCCGCAGCTCGATCGCTTTGCTTTCGTCCGAACGCACGACATTGATCGAGGGAGTGTCGCCTGTAAGGCGGGCGGCGCTCGCGATCGTTTCTTCGAAACCTTCGAGACGGGCAACGACCGAACTCCATTCGGCCAGCGTGCGATAGACCGAGACAAAGAACGACAGCGATTGCTGCACGCTGGAAAAGGCGGAAGCGGTCTGCATCATGCCGCCAAGCTGGATCTTGCCGGCGAAATAGGCCGGTGCCACCAGAATATAGGGAAAGACTACTGCGGCTTGCGCGTAGCTCGAGGTGAACGCGGTCAGCCGTTTGGTGCGGGTCATGATCTCGTACCAGTTCTGGACGACGCGGCCGAAGCGCCCCAACAGCCGCTCCTGTTCGGCGCTTTCGCCGTGGAGCAGCGCGATCTGCTCCGAATTCTCGCGCACCCGCACGAGATTGAAACGGAAGTCGGCTTCAAACCGCTGCTGCTGGAAATTGAGCATGACCAGGGGTGAGCCGATCCAATGCGTCAGCGCCGTGCCGAAGACGGCGTAAATCAGCGCGCCCCATACCAGATAGCCGGGGATATGGAATTCGCTGCCGAACACCGTCAGCGGCGAATCGACCGAAAGGCCCCACAGAATGATGACAAAGGAGGCGAGCGTCACCACGGCGCTCAGGAAATTGACGCAGATGTTCAACGTCTGCTCGACGAACATCTTGACGTCGTCGGCGATGCGCTGGTCCGGATTGTCGGCCGTATCTCCACGAAGCTGCATGCGGTAATGATTGGCGTTATGCAGCCATTCGCCGAGATAATGGCGGGTCAGCCAGTTCCGCCAGCGGATCTGAAGCCATTGATTGAGATAAAGCTGATAGACGGCGAGCGCGATATAGACGGCCGCAAGCCCGCAAAAGATGCCCATCTCACGGACGAAAGCGTCCCAGTCTTTCTCCTGCAGCGCATTGTAAAAGCGGTTATTCCACTGGTTGAAGAGAACATTGAGCCCCACCACCATGAGTTCGATTGCGATGACCGCCGCAAGCAGCAAGCGGCCTGCGAATCTGTCTTCGGAACGGAAGTACGGAACTGCGATGCGCCACACAGTCGCAGGTCTCAAGCGGATATTGTTCACAGATCGGGGTCTCCGGGGGAATAGCTGCGCCGATGAGGTGTTGGTTTGGCCAGTGCAGGAGGTTGTTTTTCGTTACGGGTTCGCTGCGGTCTCTTCCAACATCTGCAAAACCGTATGCGAATGCCGGCTCCAGAACTAGACTAAAGTCGTAACAACGTCGGTATGGGTTCGCTTGTCGCGACATGCAAGTCAACTCTAGCATGCGGTCAACGGCGGGTGGCGGGGGGCCCTCTCATTTCGCGCGTTTGTGAGCGGGTTTGGCAGAAGTCAAATTCGCCCTTGAAGCCGCGCTTTGCTAAAGGCCCTCAGTACTAGCGCCAGCGTACCAGCCGTTCACGCGGGCTGGCACGCCACAAAAGCGCGTGGGGAGGAATCATAATGTGGAATCAGGTCTATAATCCTTTTAACAACGCCGTGCTGTCGACGATCGCCGCGGCGGTGCCCGTCGTCACGCTGTTGATCTTGATCGCTAGCGGCAAGGTCAAGGCGCACATCGCCGCCATCATTGCGGTGATCCTGACCAACCTGATCGCGATTTTCGTGTTCACCATGCCCGCGGGCATGTCGATCCGCGCCTCGCTGCTCGGCGTGGTGTCAGGTTTCTTCCCGATCGGCTGGATCGTGCTCAACGTCATCTTTCTCTACCAGCTAACGGTCGCAACGGGTCAATTCGAGCTATTGAAGCGCGCGGTTGGCGGCGTTACCGAAGATCGTCGTCTGCAACTGCTGCTGATCGCGTTTTCGTTTGGCGCGTTCTTCGAGGGCGCATCGGGATTTGGCACGCCGGTCGCGATCACCGGCTCGGTTCTGATCGGTCTCGGCTTCTCGCCGCTCGCAGCATCCGGTCTCTCGCTGATCGCCAATACGGCGCCGGTTGCCTATGGCGCGCTCGGCACCCCGATCCAGGGGCTCGCTTCGGTGACTGGACTCGATCCCTATATTCTCGGCGCCATGGTCGGACGGCAGCTGCCGGTGTTCTCGCTGATCGTGCCGTTCTGGGTGGTATGGGCCTTCGCCGGCTGGAAAGGCATGAAGGATATCTGGCCGGCTATCCTGGTCACCGGTATTTCGTTTGCTGTCCCGCAATTCGTGATCTCGAATTACATCAATCCCTGGATCGTCGATATCGGGGCGTCGCTGATCTCGATGGGCTGTCTCATTCTGTTCCTGCGCGTGTGGCAGCCGAAACAGCTTTGGTTGTCGCCGGCTCTGCGCGGCAACGACGAATCCCTGGCGACCATGGCACCGGCAAAGCCGATGGATAAGACCCCCCTCAGCCAGGGGCAGCTCTGGAGTTCGTTGCTACCATGGATCATCGTCTGCATCGTGATGCTGATCTGGGGCAACGGCGCATTCAAGACCTGGGCTAACTCGATCTTTACCTGGAACTACCCCGTGCCCGAGCTGCACCAAATGATCAACAAGGTGCCGCCGGTTGCGGTGAAGCCGACGCCTGAGGGCGCCGTATTCGGGTTCACCTATCTGTCGTTCACCGGGACGGGCATGTTGATCGCGGCGATCATCTCGGGCTTGCTGGCGGGCTTCTCGCCGATGAAGATGATCGTCGAATACGGCCGCACCATCAGGCTCTGTGCGATCTCGCTGATCACGATTTCGGCGATGCTCGCAATCGGAACGCTGACGCGGCTCTCCGGCGTCGACGCAACGCTCGGTCTCGCTTTCGCGGCGACTGGCGTCTTGTATCCGTTCTTCGGCACGCTGCTCGGCTGGCTGGGTGTCGCGTTGACAGGATCGGATACCGCGTCGAACATTCTGTTCGGCAACCTGCAGAAGATCACCTCGGAGCAGCTCGGCCTGTCGTCGGTCCTGATGGGCGCGGCGAACTCCTCCGGTGGCGTCATGGGCAAGATGATCGACGCGCAGTCGATCGTCGTCGCCTCTACCGCGACCAACTGGTATGGGCATGAGGGCACGATTCTGCGCTTTGTGTTCAAACACTCGATTGCACTGGCCTGTCTGGTCGGCCTGTTCGTGATGTTGCAGGCGTATGTCTATCCGTTCACGGCGATGGTCCTGAAATAGACCTCGATCCGATCTGGATTGATCAAGTCCCCCGCGTCCTGCCGGACGCGGGGATTTTTTTGCCGCCGTCAATCTGGTCAATGTCACGTTGGCCGACTACAACCGCGCCCGTTCTGGATTTTGTTGGGGAACACCATGTGGTCTATGCGCGCTTTATTGAGGCAGGCAGCGGTCGCCGCCTTTGCGATCGCCGGCTTTGCGGCCGGCCCCGCCGGTGCGGAGGAGGGCTTTCCGTTTGGCTTCGAGATGACACTGGATGCGCTCCCCCAGGCGGGGTCGAAGCGCATTCCGACACTTGAGATCGGCGACAACGGCGAGGCGAAACTCGATTTGTGGTGCAAGACCGGCACGGGTCAATTCTCGGTCGCGGGCAATACCGTGATCTTCGTTCCCGGCCAGTTGCAGGACCGTGACTGCCCGGCGGTGCGGGCGCAGGCTGACGACGATCTCGTCTCGGCACTCAGCGAAGCCACCACCTGGCGGCGGCGGGGCGATCAGGTGTCCTTTGCGGGCACCAAGCCCCTGCGGTTCCATATCAACACGAACTGACCGTTCTTACTTTTTACTTCCAGACCGATTTGTCGGCGTCCCAGCGCTGCCCTTTGAATTCCTTGGTCAAAGCGTCAACGACGCCGTTGTCGTCTTTCTGGGCGCCTTCTTCATCGCCGCTGGAATCGTTGGCGAGGTTGAGGGCGGGCCCGGAGGTCTCGTCGGCGGTCGAGATGGCGGGACTAGAGACCCACAGGACCAGCCGGTCCGATCCGCCGGGCTTTTCGGATGCGACGAGCGCGGTCACCTCGAGGGTGTCGGTGAGATCGAGCGCGGGATAGAGCTCGCTGGGGCGTTTGAACGTCAGTTTCAGTTTGCCGTTACTGGTGTTCCAGGCGGAACTCGCGGGCTTTGCCGAAAAGGCTCTAGCCAGGACGTCGGTAATCGTCGCGGCAAGCTTGTCCTTGTTGAGCCGCTCGCCGTCGCGCCAGCCGGTGGTCGAAAAGCGGATGGTGCGGTCCATTTCCAGGATTCCCGTGGTCCAGCCGGCTGCGACCACGCCGGGTGCCGATTTGAATTTTGCGATCATCGCAGCAGTGCGCTCCGGATCGGTGCTGAGCGTGATGGTCTGCTCGCCCGCGCGCAGCACGTCGCAGGTGACGGCGAGGCTGCTCAAGGAAACTTCGACGTCCTGCCCTTTCAGGCTTTTGAGAAAGTCGGCGGCTGCCTCGAGCTTGACGCGAACGCCGATTGCTTCGGGAGATACTTCGGTAAAATCCTTCGGCGCCGGCGTGATGCCGTCGTCGCTGGTCTGGCTTTCCTGAAATTCCCGTTCGCTGAGGTCCGAATTGTCGGTCGAATTCACCTCGGTGACGGTTTGCCCGATGCTGATCTGGCCCTTGAACTCAAAATTGTCGCCGGCCGGCTTCCGGGTCAGTTTGACCGTGACCGGCAACTTGCCGCCGATGCTTTGGGTGCCGCCGGTGAGTGTCTGGCCGTTGACCGCCAGATTGACGACGAAGCGATCCTTGCGGTCCGAGCCTTTGGCGACGGGATAGCAGACATCGAGGGTGGCCGCGGTGAGGGTCTTGCCTTGTCGTGTCTCTTTCAGGATCACGTCGGCATTGCCATCCATCAGGCCATCGATGGCGGTGAAATATCTGACGTCGTTGGCGCCCGGCGCAGCTTTCGGCGAAAGCTTCATTTGGCCGTGGGCCATGCCGGTCAAGGCCGCGGTAAAAATGGTCAGGAGAAGCAAAGGTGCTCGCATCTGCACTTCCTTGGCTGGGGCTTGAGATCGGTTGGCCTTTCCTAGCAAAGCTCAGGACAATCGCCAAAAAAGAAGGCCGCTGTTCGGCGGCCTTCTTCGAGAATGGATGTTCGGATCGGCTCAGAAGCCCATGCCGCCGCCGTGGCCATGCCCGCCGGCTGCGGCCGGAGCGGGTTCCTTCGGCAACTCCGCAACCATGGCTTCTGTCGTCACCAACAGGGCGGCCACGGAGGACGCGTCCTGCAAGGCGGTGCGCACGACCTTGGCTGGGTCGATGATGCCCTTGGCGACCATATCGACATACTCTTCGGTCTGGGCATCAAAGCCGAACGTCTCCGACTTCTCCTCGAGGATCTTGCCCACGACGATCGAACCTTCGACGCCGGCATTCTCCGAGATCTGACGGATCGGAGCTTCCAGCGCCTTGAGCACGATGTTGATGCCGGCCTGTACGTCGGAATTGTCGTTATGGATGCGCCCCACAGCCTTCTTGGCGCGCAGCAGAGCGACGCCGCCGCCCGGTACGATGCCCTCTTGCACGGCGGCCCGCGTCGCGTTCAGCGCGTCCTCGACGCGATCCTTCTTTTCCTTGACCTCGACCTCGGTCGCGCCGCCGACGCGGATCACCGCGACGCCGCCTGCGAGCTTGGCCAGACGCTCCTGGAGCTTCTCGCGGTCATAGTCGGAGGTGGTTTCCTCGATCTGGGCCTTGATCTGGTTGACCCGGCTCTCGATGTCCTTCTTCTTGCCGGCGCCTTTGACAATCGTGGTGTTTTCCTTGTCGATCACCACCTTGCCGGCGCGGCCAAGCATGTTGACCGTGACGCTTTCGAGCTTCATGCCGAGTTCGTCCGAGATCAGTTGGCCGCCGGTGAGGATCGCAATGTCCTCCAGCATCGCCTTGCGGCGATCGCCGAAGCCCGGCGCCTTGACGGCGGCGACCTTCAAGCCACCGCGCAGGCGGTTGACGACCAGCGTGGCCAGGGCCTCGCCCTCGACGTCCTCGGCGATGATCAGAAGCGGCTTGCCCGACTGCACCACGGCTTCGAGCACCGGCAGCATCGCCTGCAGGCCGGACAATTTCTTTTCGTGCAGCAGCACATAGACGTCTTCAAGCTCGGCCGTCATCTTTTCGCCGTTGGTGACGAAATAGGGCGATAGGTAGCCACGATCGAACTTCATGCCTTCGACGATGTCGACTTCGGTCTCGAGCGACTTGTTTTCTTCGACCGTAATGACGCCCTCGTTACCGACCTTCTGCATCGCCTGCGCGATCATCTTGCCGATCGCGGCGTCACCATTGGCGGAGATGGTGCCGATCTGGGCGACTTCGGAGGAGGAGGCGACCGGCTTGGCGCGCTTCTCGATGTCCTTCACCACGGCTGTCACCGCGATCTCGATGCCGCGCTTCAGGTCCATCGGATTCATGCCGGCTGCAACGGCCTTGGCGCCTTCGCGCACGATGGCCTGGGCCAGCACGGTCGCGGTGGTGGTGCCGTCGCCCGCGGTGTCGTTGGTCTTGGAAGCCACCTCGCGCAGCATCTGCGCCCCCATGTTCTCGAACTTGTCGTCGAGCTCGATCTCCTTGGCGACGGTCACGCCGTCCTTGGTGATGCGCGGGGCGCCAAAGCTCTTTTCAATGACGACGTTGCGGCCCTTGGGACCGAGCGTCACCTTGACGGCATTGGCGAGAACATCGACGCCGCGCAGCATGCGGTCGCGTGCGTCGCCGGAAAATTTGACGTCCTTGGCAGCCATTTGAATTCACTCCATTGGTATCTGGATGTTTGCCGGACGCAGCTTCGCCGCTGCGCCAAGGGGAGCAGTGCGGCGCTTAAGCCAGCACGCCCATGATGTCGCTTTCCTTCATGATCAGCAGTTCCTCGCCGTCGAGCTTGACCTCGGTACCGGACCATTTGCCGAACAGGACGCGGTCGCCGACCTTGAGGTCGATCGGGATCAACTTGCCGGCTTCATCCCGGCCGCCCGGACCTACCGCCGTGATTTCGCCCTGCGAGGGCTTTTCCTTGGCGCTGTCGGGAATGATGATGCCACCCTTGGTCTTTTCTTCAGCATCGATACGTTTGACCACGACACGGTCATGCAGTGGGCGAAATGTGGTTTTAGCCATGACGGTTCCCTTTGGAGGCCTGTTCTGCTGGTCGATCTGCCGTCGAAAGCGGCCTTGGAATACGGGCGTATTCGATACCGCCTGGGGCAAAGCTTATTGTGTCATCTTGGCAATCAATTGTTTAGAGTGCCAATCACGCGACTGGGGGATATGGCCTTGCGGTCGTCCTGTCAAGCAAACGGGAGGTTAAGGCGTTGGTGAGGCTCATATAGGATGCTTTGGTAGGATGCTTTGGGAAACCATATCGGCGCGTCGGCGTATTTCGCAGGACATCGTTGCTACGGCAGGGCTTTTGCGCTTCGTTGCAGGTCGGGTGCGACCTCAGATTTGTTTGGGGGAGAATATGGTCGGTTCATGTGGCGCACGGACAGTTGCCAATCTGGGGATCGCTTCGGTGCTGGCGATCTTCCTGGGGGCGTGCAGCAGCATGAGCTTGCCCTCCTTCTCGTCGTCGTCCCCATCGTCCGCGCCGGAGGCGGCGCCAATTCCGGAAATGCCCGCAACGATCCGCGCCGATGAGATCGTCGGCAAATGGGGGCTGGCATCTTTCCAGAATCCCAATGACCGTGCGCGGACCGAAGTCGCCGCGAAAGCCCAATGCAAACAGCCTTACGTGATCGGCGCCGGCACCAGCGGCGGCGTCATCATGCACCTGGCCGATCAGGCAACGCCGCAGGAATTGCGCCTCAAAGGCAGTCCGGGCGGCAAGAATTACATTGGCCCGCCGGGTCCGGCCGGCGGCGAGCAGGATCGCGAGATCGTTTCCTTCGACGGCAGGGTCCTGATCACCCGTTTTATCGACAAGGATGCGGCGACCCGCTACGGCAACATGGTCTATGTCCGCTGCGCGCCGCGGGCGTAAGTTTGCGTAAGTTTACTGTCATTGCGAGGAGTCAACAGGTCGCGCGAATGCCCGCCCGATGACAGGCTCCGCGACGAAGCAACAATCCAAGGGAAGCAATTCAAGGCCGCGCTTGGGACTCTGGATTGCTTCGCTACACTCGCAATGACGAGGGGACAGCGCGCAAAAACAAAAACGCCGGCCATTTTATTTGGCCGGCGTTTTGTTTGGAAGCGAGTGCCTGCTTAATCGAACAGCGCGTCGATATCATCCTGCGATGCGTGACCGACGTCGCCTTCCAGTTTCGGACCATTCAGGAGTTTGGCGTCGCCCTCGCGGGTATCGACGATCGGCGGCGCATGGGCCTTGATGGCGTCGACGCCGCCCCAGATATCCATCATAACGGTAATGTGATGCTCGATGAACTTCATCGTATCCATCACTTTTTTGATGCGCTGGCCGGTGAGGTCCTGGAAATTGCAGGCCTCGAAAATCGAGACGACGCGCTCCTGGATTTCTTCGCTGAGCAGCTTCTGCTGATCCGGCGACGTGACGCTGCTCAGCGCCGTGGCCGCATTGTCGATCGCCTCGGTGGCTTCGAGGATCTGCTGGGTGGCCTCTTCGGTGCCGCCGACCACGGCCCCGAGTTCGCCGTTGACCTTCGCCATCTCTTCGCCGTTGAAACTCTTGCCATGAAGCACGGCGATTTCGCGCTTGGTTCGGGAAATGGCGTCATAGATCAGGTCGAGCTCAACCTTCAGCTTTTCGCACTGTTCGATCTGCGCACGATAGGTTTCAAGCAAGGCGTGGGCCTCCGCAACTTGGCGTTCTGCAGCTTCTCCGATCGTCTCCGTCGTGACGCTCGGACGTGCCGTTCCCATCTGCGCGCGAATGGCACGCAGTTCGTTCATTATTTCATGGTGCATGGGCCCTACTTCGGTATCGACCTCCGGCGGCAACTGAATGTCTCCGGAGAAAGCCTCCTCGATACGAAAACGTCTGCGATGAACCGGCATAAGAATTTCCCTGACCCCTTCACTCCGCAGTGCTTTAAAGCAGACCAGATTTAACATCAGGTTCACGCCGGAACCCGCATGAAGAGGATGAGCGGCGACACACACCAACAATTAACCATGCGTGCCGCCATTCACCGAAAATAAACGCTGCCGGACAAAACCGCGCCCATTTGGCGACGTGGTGAATCGAAAGCACGATTCTGTTTACCAAACCGATGCGGTTTTCGCTCTTAGCTGTTCGCGTGCAAGAGGCGCCGCTCCGGCTCTCCCACGACGAAACTAGCGCCGCCTATCTGAAGCTCCCGCGCCACAAGCGGCGAATTCGATCCGGGAACTTCAAATAGAAAGCGGCACTAGAATCGAAATGCTTGCTAGTGCCCATGACTTTCCGAAGTTTGTGAAAGTGGGTGCTGAGGTGAAACACGACTTCGGAAAGTGGGCACTAGTATGAGTACGTCGATGAAGAAAATGTATTTCGCGCTGCTCGCCAGCGCTTGTTGGCTTGGCCCGGGTTTCCCGCAAGCCGTCGCAAACGAAGCCGACTTCGTCACCGATCCCGTTGTTCTGCATCCCGATCAGTCCGCCGTGCCGCCGGCTCCCGCGGCGGTCCGTGTCGCGTCGGCCGATCGACCCAACATGGGCGGTGGCTTCATCGAGTTCCTGTTCGGTGATGGCCAGGGGCAGCGCTATCAGCCGCAGGATCAACTCGATCGGCAGCGGCCTCTCTATCCGCAGCAGCCTTCTTACCAGCCGCAAATGATGCCGCAGCAAACCATGCAGCAACCGGGGATGAGCGAACCGGCACGCCCGGCCTTCGATCCGAAATTTGAAAAGCAGATGGTCGACTACAACGGCAAGGAAAGCGCCGGCACGCTCGTCGTCGATACCCCGAACAAGTTCCTCTATCTGGTGCAGGGCAACGGCAAGGCGCTGCGTTACGGCATCGGGGTCGGCCGTCCCGGCTTCACCTGGTCCGGCGTCAAGACGATTTCCGCCAAGAAAGAGTGGCCGGATTGGACGCCACCGTCTGAAATGATCGCCCGCCGGCCGGACCTGCCGCGGCACATGGAAGGCGGGCCGCAAAATCCGCTCGGCGCGCGCGCGATGTATCTCGGCTCAACGCTCTATCGCATCCACGGCTCGAACGAGCCGTGGACCATCGGCACCAATGTGTCGTCGGGTTGCATCCGGATGCGCAATGAAGACGTGATCGACCTTTACGGTCGCGTCAATGTCGGCACCAGGGTCATCGTGATCTGATTAATCGGTCGACTGCAAAATAATCGGCCGCTCCACACGTGGAGCGGCCTTTTTTGTCGACCGTGTCGATGATATCAAGCGAAATCGCTGTCGTCGTTGCCGCTGAAATCGTCGTTCGCGTCCGCTTCCATGTCGTCACGTTCGTCAGCTGCGCGCAAATCGTCGTCCTCTCGATCCTGAGCGATATCCTGGGCGCGATCCTGCGCGGCGAGATCGTTCGAGCCGATATGATTGACGCCGGCATCGCGCGCGAGATCGCTGCGCGATTGGTCGCTCCACGGGCTCCGATCGCCGGCCGCAGTATCGCCGAAAGCCTGGCGGTTGCCGCCCATCATGCCGCGAAAGCTGTTGAGAAGAAGCGATCCGCCGACGGCGCCGGCTGCTGCCGCCGCTGCGGTTCCCAGAAATGAACCACCGCCGCCACCCATCATTCCGCCGCCCATCGGGCCACCACCCATCATGCCGCCGCCCATGGGCGCCTGCGGACCGCCATAGGGCTGACCGTAACCGCCCTGGTCGCGCTGTCCCGACTGTTGCAGCACCTGACCGCTGTTCCAGACCGGGCGGCTACCGACTTCGGGAGGCCGCACATTCGGCACAGAACCTTGCGACTGGCCCTGGCCAAAGATGGCGCCGCGCATACTATCGAGGAAGCCGCCGCCTTGATTTTGTGGAGGTGCGCTTTGCTGCTCCAACTCCTCGATGCGGTGATGGGCGAGCTTGAGCGCCTCGTCCTGCACCAGCACCGTTTGCACCAGCGCATAAACGGCGTTTGGCGCGATCCGCAAGCCCTGCGCGATCGTCGTTGCCGCGTCCGGATCGCGCGGCGCGCTTTCCATCTTGGACAGCCGGTCGAAAAGGTCCTCAACCATTTGGCGTTCTTGCGGTGTCATCTGGACTCTCCCTCGCTGTAGCAAGCGTGGCTGAGATGTAGGCAACGTTCATGTCGCATGTAGTGCGGGCGGAAATTAAATTTAGGTAGGCGGCAGGCAGAACAGCGACGCGTCGGCCGGCTTATACGCAAGCCATTGATCGAACGCCGAAAAACCTCGCGACGCGGGTTAGTCCAGGGTGACCTCGTTTGCGGCCAGAAGCGGCAAAAACTGTTCGCCGCGGAGAAATTCATATTCGCGTTCGCGCTGGACCGTCAGCGGATCAAGGCTGATCAGCACATCATCCACGAAGCCCGGGTGGCACATCACGACGCCAGCCTCGGGCATCCCTTGAAGGAATTGCCGCATCAAGGCGCCGAAGTCGGCGGCCTTCGAAAAATCATAGGCGCCGGCAAAGGCCGGGTTGAACGATAGGTTGGCGCGAGTGGCGCGCTTGCGGAATTGCGCACTTAGGGCATCGAGCACCAGCGCCTTCGGCGAATCCAGACGCTGAACCCACGGCCGGTCGCGGCCGCATTGGCGGATCCACGCCTCAGGCGCTCCTGTCTTTACAGCCGCCAGGAAAGCCGCGCGTACGCCGGGATAGAGCTGCACGTGTTGATGGCCGTCGACGAAATCAGGCGGGCGGCCGAACAGGTCGACGAACGCCGTCAGCTGCACCGTGACTTCGGTGTGGATGAGTTCTGAATCGAACCTTCCGGTCAGGCCGCGGCGGAGCAGTTTGGTGTGCGGCAGAAACAAGCTGCCCTCGATCGGCCTGAAGTGCATGGTCAGGGGCCGGAACGGCGCCGTGAGCGTAACGTGCAGGCCGACCGCGCAACGCGGATTGGTTTCCGCCGCCGCCTTGAGTGCATTGACCTCATCACGTCCGATCGCCGGACCCACCACCATGGCCGACGTGGCGTTGAGGCGGCCGTTCTCGATCAGATCGCGTATCGCGCGGTTGACGCCGGGGCTGATGCCGTAGTCGTCGGCGCACAACCAGATCCGCCGGCTCATTCGGCCGCGGTCCTTTCGTTCGCCTCGCCATCCATGCGTGCATCGGCGCGCTTTTCGGAATGTTCGGCGACGAAATAGATCGGACGCGCCTTCAGCTCGGAAAGGATCTTGCCGATATACTCTCCGACAATACCGATCATGATGAGCTGCACGCCGCCGATCGTCATCAGGCCGACCACGAGTGACGGATAGCCGGGGACCGACTTCCCATCGATCATCGTTTCCCACAGGATCGAGAGGCCGAACAGGAAGGCGGCCGACGCCAACAGCACGCCGAGCAGGCTCGCAAAGCGAAGCGGGGCCACCGAGAACGAGGTGAGCCCCTCGATCGAAAGCCCGACCAGCCGGCCGGGGCTGAAGGTCGTCATGCCATGCGCGCGTGCGGCCGGCTCATAATCGACGCGGATCTGGCGAAAGCCGATCCAGCTCGCCAGCCCCTTGAAAAAGCGATTGCGCTCCGGAAGCTGCCGCAAGGCTGCGGCTGCGCGCGGCGACAGCAGGCGGAAGTCGCCCGCGTCTTCCGGGATTTTCTGCCGGGCGCCCCAATTGATCAGCGCGTAGAAGCCGCGCACCGACAACCGCCGCAGAAATGATTCGTTATCGCGATTGGCTTTGGCCGTGTAGACGACGTCGTAGCCGTCGTCGATCCAGTGGCCGACCAGCTTTTCGACCAGGTCCGGCGGGTGTTGGCCGTCGCCGTCCATGAACAGAACCGCGCCGCGCCTGGCATGATCGAGGCCGGCCATCAGCGCAGCTTCCTTGCCGAAGTTGCGCGACAGCGAGACGATCTGAACGTCGATACCATCCGGCTTGAGCCCGCGCGCGATCGAAAGCGTAGCATCGGAACTGCCATCGTCGACATAGACGACTTCGCAGGCGAGTCGATGCCGATCGTTGAGCGTTTTTGCCAGATCGCACAGCCGCCGGTGCAGCGACGACAGGCCGGCCGCTTCGTTATACAGCGGCACCACAATCGATAGGCCCTGCGCCGCGGCGGTCGCTGCGGTCGTTGACAAGCTCGATACGTCCGTACCCAGCATCATCGGTCAGGTTCCAGTCTCAGCATCGTCCAACATCAGCTTCGCTCGAAAACGCGTTTCCCTGCCGCAGCATATGGCAATCGCGGTGAAATGTCGCCAAGGGGGAAGGCCTGCGATCTATTGTCCGAGGAACGCTTCGAGCCGGGCGAACAGCGGATTTTCGCGGTCAAGCACATAGTCCAGCGAAGCCACCGAAACCGTCTCCGCACCGTGGTCGCGCAGGAAGCTCCCAAGCGCGTAGAGCTGGGCCGGCGGGCAGTGCAGCGTCACCATTCCGGAAGACGTCGGGCCGCCGAATGGCGACACCACGCCGAAGCGCTGCGCCGCCTCGGCGAGCAGGGTGGCGTTGCATCCGGTGAAGCGGGTGCGGACTTCGCGATATTTGTTCGCGCGCGCACGGGCCGCGATATGGTCGAGGATCACGCGCGCGGCTTCCCGCGCCTCGCTTGACCAGTCAGCCTCGCGCGAGGCGACGAGGTTGGCGTAGCTGCGCAGGATCACGCCGTCATCGAGCACCTTGAGGCCATTGGCGGCAAGTGTCGCGCCGGTCGTGGTGATATCGACGATCATTTCGGCTGTGCCGACGGCGGGTGCGCCTTCGGTCGCGCCGGCGCTTTCGACGATGCGGTAGTCGACGATGCCGTGCGCGGCAAAGAAGGTGCGGGTGAGGTTGATGTATTTGGTCGCCACCCGCATCCGACGGTTATGCTGTTCGCGGAAGCCCGATGTGACGTCGTCGAGATCGGCCATGGTCCGCACATCGATCCAGGCCTGCGGCACCGCGACCACGACATTGGCGCTGCCAAAGCCGAGACTGTCGATCAGAAGTACGCGCTTGTCGGCATCGATGATGCTTTCGCGCACGAGGTCCTCGCCGGTGACGCCCATGTGCACCGCACCGCGCGCCAGCTGTGACGCAATTTCACTCGCCGAGAGATAGGCGATTTCGACATTGTCGAGCCCGCTAATGGTGCCGCGATATTCTCGGGCGCCGCGCGGCTTTGCCAATGCGAGGCCGGCACGCGTGAAGAAAGCTTCGGCATTCTCCTGCAAGCGGCCCTTTGAGGGAACGGCGAGAACGAAGGGTGTAGTCACGACGGCCTCCCGGATGATGCGGGCTGGCCGATTTGGGCGAGAGCCTCGACCCAAACCGAAAATCCGACCGCGGGAATGGCGGTCGCCGAGCCGAGCTGCGTCAAGAGGCCGTCATAGCGGCCGCCGGCGACCAGCGGTTCGACACCGTTGCCCTTGGCGTGCAGTTCGAACTCGAAGCCGGTGTAGTAATCGAGACCGCGCCCGAATGCGGTCGAGAAACGCGTGAGTGCGGTATCGATGCCGCGCGCCGCCATAAAACCGACTCGGCTTTCGAGTGCATCGATGGCGGCCATGATGTCGAGCTTGGCGTCTGATGCGAGCGAGCGCAATTGCGTGATCGCATCGCGCGGATCGCCCGCGATGGACAGGAAACGCCTGATGATGGCGAGCGCGTCGCGCGGCAGCGCGCCGGCCTTCAAGGTCGACTGTTCGAGAAAGCGGTCGGCGATCTCGGCGACCGTGCGGCCACCGACATTGCTGGCGCCGGCGATCGACATCAGGTCGGTGACGAGTGCGAGCGCCGCCTTGCGGTCGGAGCCGGCAAGGGCGGCCAGCACGCCTTCATATTCATTGCGGGTCGCGGCACTTGTGAGCGTGAGTTGTTCGATATCCTGCTCGAGGCTGATCTTGCGGTTGAAGTCCTTCATCAGCCGCCGGCGCCACACCGGATAAAGATTTAGGGCATCGATCAGCGTGGTGAAAAGGGCGACGTCGCCGGTGCGGATCTCGACATCGTTGACGCCGAAGGCGCGCGTGGCCTCGAGCGCCAAGGCCAGCATTTCGGCATCCGCCGCCGGCCGATCGAGCCGGCCGAACGATTCGACGCCGGCTTGCAGGAACTCGCTTGGCGCCGCACCCCGATAACGAAACACCGGGCCGAGATAGCTATAGCCGGCCGGCCGGCCGGCTTGGTCGGAGGCCAGATATTCGCGCGCCACCGGAATGGTCAGATCGGGGCGAAGGCAAAGCTCTTCGCCGGCCGCATCCGTCGTCAGGTACAGGCTCTTTCGGATATCCTCACCGGAGAGGTCGAGAAAAGGCTCGGCCGGTTGCAGGACGGGAGGTTCGGCCAGGGCGTAGCCGGCCTGGGAAAATGACAATAGCAACGTATCCGCCCAAGCGGCGGACCCGGTCGCACGACGGGGCGCGATTGCGGTCATCTTGCAGTCCAACTCCCCCGAAAACGGGTCCGGTGCAGGTAATATGGTTAAGCCTTTGACTCAATTTGATTTTTGAGCAAGCCGTTCGCAGCCTCTGTCAGGCTGCGGGTACGGGCCGCGAGCCCTTTAGCATGGCGCAGATGAGGTTTCGACCGGGATAAGCCAAGTCGCTTAATATGAAGTCGCTTAACAAACCGCTCGTTTTAACGGGCCGGGTGTCCGGTCGAGTCCCCGAGCACCGCCTGTACCAATGCCAGCGCGGCGACGCCTGCGGTATCGGCCCGCAGGATACGGGGTCCGAGCGAAAGCCGTAAGGCGTTCGGCTGACGCAGCAGAACGGCGCGCTCCTCCCCGGCAAACCCGCCTTCGGGCCCGATCAGGACGTCGATTCCCCCGGTGGCCTTGTTGCTCTGAAGCACACTCAACGCGTTGGCGACGTCGGCCGCTTCATCGCAAAAAACAAGCAAGCGTTCCGGCTTGCGATGGCTGAGGTAGCGATCGAAGGCGACGGGTTCTGCGACCTCGGCGATGCCGAGAATGCCGCATTGTTCAGCCGCCTCGATGACATTGGCCCGCATCCGTTCGCTATTCACGCGCGCGACCTGGGTAAAACGGGTCAGGACCGGTTGCAGCGAGGATACCCCCATCTCGACGGCTTTTTGCACCATGTAATCGAGCCGGGCATGCTTGAGTGGGGCGAATATATAAGCAAGCTCCGGCAGGCGATCTTGCGGCCGGGTCCTGCTCTCGATTGCAAGGCCATCAGGCCGCTTGCGGCCGGTGATCGAGGCCAGCCACTCGCCGTCGCGTCCGTTGAAGACGAGGATGCTGTCGCCGGCCTTAAGTCTCAGCACATTGCCAAGATAGTTGCTCTGGTCGCGCTCAAGCGCTACCGCCGTGCCGCTTTCGAGAACGGTATCCACGAACAGCCGGGGTTTGCGGAAGTCATGCGAAGGCATTTCGGGTCAGGGTCCAATCCGCGGGCGTTTTAGCCCAAAGGAGGAGAAATTGCGCGATTATTGGCTTCCGGGGGTGACGTCGCGCCGCGCTCTTGCCCCATTCCACGGGTTGTTAACCGTTTCCAGCAATCGTAAAATACCGAACCGGAGTCGCTCTCCTATCGGGAAGAAGCTTGCAGGCCTGAAGGAACAGCCTTGATGATCCGCCAGTTGATCGCGCCATTCGTGGTCGCCGTTGTGACATTCAATGCCGGACAGGTTTTGGCGCAAGGCGCGTTTCCCGCGCCGCTGCCCGGCAAGGCCGGAACCGCGAACGATCCGGCTTTTCCGCCCGTCAACGGCGCCGCACCTTCGTCCGCTTTTGGCAGCCCGCCGCCGGCGTCCGCCTTCGGCAATGCGCCGGCGCCCGCGTCCTTTCCAGGCGCCGGAGCGTCGCCCTTCGCGGCGCCTCCAACGCAAGGTGGCCCGCCTGACGAATGCATGAAGGACTTCTTGCCATTGCGCCAGGAGGCGGAAAAGCGCGGCCAGGTTTTGAAGGTCGCCGGCGAGCGGCATGCAGGCCCTGACGAGGCCTGCAAGCTGATCGGCAATTTCCTCCAGGCCGAGACCAAGATGGTCAAATATGTCGAGACCAATGCGGCAAGATGCGGGATCCCGCCGCAGATCAGCGAACAGCTCAAGAAAGGCCATGTGAGCACCGAGGCGATGCGGACCAGGGTTTGCGGCGCGGCGGCACAGATGCAAAAGCAGCAGCAGGGCCCTGCCGGTCCGAGCCTGAGCGAAGTGCTGGGTTCCGCGGCGGCGCTGCCGGAAGCCACGGTCGCCAAAAAGAGCAGCGGCAACACATTCGATACGCTGAGCGGCAACGCACTGACGCGATGACGCGCAGTGCCGAACTGAACGAAATCTCGAAAGCAATCGCCGGGACCGCATGACTGAGTCCCTCGTGTTCCTTCGGCGCTGACATTTACGATGGGGACGAGCGGCAACACCGAAGCCAATCTCAAATCCGGCGCATTGGCGCAGGTCGCTGATGCGACCGGCAATTGGGTCGATACGCACGCGCCGTTATGGTCGCGGCCCTATTTGCGGCTTGCCCGCCTTGATCGTCCGATCGGTTCCTGGCTGTTATTGCTGCCGTGCTGGTGGTCGGCCGCGCTCGCCGCAGCTTTGGCCCGCGACGTCAGCCGGTTGCCGCTTATCCTTGTCTTGTTCCTGGTTGGCGCCTTTGTCATGCGAGGCGCCGGCTGTACCTGGAACGACATCACCGACCGCGATCTCGACGCCAAGGTCGAACGCACGCGTTCGCGACCGATCCCGTCAGGACAGGTCGGTGTGCGGCAGGCGTTGGCGTTTCTGGTCGCGCAGGCGCTGATCGGTCTTGCGGTACTGCTCCAGTTCAACCGCTTTGCGATCGTAACCGGCATCGCTTCGCTGGCGATCGTCGCGGTCTATCCGTTCATGAAACGCATCACCTGGTGGCCGCAGGTCGTGCTCGGGCTTGCCTTCTCGTGGGGCGCACTGATGGGGTCTGCCGTCATCCTTGGGCAACTCGGGCTACCTGCGCTTTTTCTCTACGCCGGTTCAATCTCCTGGGTGATCGGCTATGACACCGTGTATGCGCATCAGGACACCGAGGATGATGCGTTGATCGGCGTCAAATCGACCGCACGTCTGTTCGGCGCGCAGACACATCGGGCGCTGATTGTGTTCTACAGTCTGGCGGTGATCCTGATCGGCGTGGCACTGGCGCTGTCAGGTGCGGGCGTTTCGGCGTGGATCGGGCTGGCCGCGTTCGCCGTTCATCTTGGCTGGCAGATCGCGCGGCTGAAGATCGACGATCCCGCGCTGTGCCTGCGTGTCTTCAAATCCAACCGCGACGCCGGGCTGTTGCTGTTTGCAGGGCTATTGGTCGACGCGCTGATGCGCTGATGCGGTCAGCCTAAAATCCGCAGTCTTTAATTTCTGGCGATGATCTCGCGCTCATCGCTGTGCACGTTGGCGAGATCCAGCGGACCGCCGCCGCGCCGCCGCACCAGGAATTTCGGACGCCGTGCCCGGATTGCGTTGCGCCGCCGACGCCGTGGCGCCGGTTCGCAAGCCGTTTCCTCCGGCAGTTGCGGTAGTGCGAAGATATCGCTCCAAGTTTGCCAGGCGGCTGCAATTTCGTCGTGATCGGAACTCACGCAAAGCGGAATGCTCAATGACGGATCGCGATGCAGCAGCACCAGCATCTGGGCGTCGTCGATCCCGCGCAGCGCAATGCCGCGGAAGTCGCTGACCCGAAGATTGATAGCCATCCGCATGCCCTGGACGGCACGCCGGAGCACGACACGCTCGCGATGAAGCTCGACACGGCGCACGCCATCGTCGGCGCGGACGTCGTGCGCATCGAAGCTCACTGGAAGAGAGAGAGGGTCGAGCCGCAATGCGCGGCTCGACCCGGCGGGATTGATCCCGCTTGTTGCTGTTTGACGCCTCACGGCTTTATCTCCCCGCCGGGTATTCCCGGTCGTTGCGTGAGAGCATGCCAGAGCCGTGTCGGGATTGGCTTAAAAAGGCTGGTTAATCCGCCGTCACCGGCCTTGCTTCAATCGGCATGATTGACAACACCTTGGCCGAGATGATTGACGAGACCTTGCAGGATTGCCGAAATTCTTCTGTTTTGACTGCATGAAAATGCTTGAAATCCAAGTGAATCAGGCACATCTCATGCGGTCTGCGATTTGCTTTCGAGCCTCTCTCGAAAGTCCTCCGCCCCTTCATAATCTGCGGGATTTTGTTCGTGAACTCTTCACCATCGACTGCATCCTCGCTTTCGGCTGACGCCGCCACCGCCAAGCTGTTCGATCAATCGGCGCTCACGACGCTGGCGCAGCGGCTGGTCGAAGCCGCCAGAAGCGCCGGCGCGGACGCAGCCGATGCGGTCGCCGTGCGCGGCATTTCGCAAGGGGTCGAAGTACGTGACGGCCGGGTCGAGGAATCCGAGCGCTCGGAAGGCGACGACGTCGGCCTGCGCGTGCTGGTGGGCAAGCGCCAGGCGGTGGTCTCGACCAACGATGTCGGCGGCGATGGCGTGGCGCGGCTTGCCGAGCGCGCGGTCGCGATGGCCCGCGTGGCGCCGGACGACGACTATGTCGGCCTTGCCGACCCCTCGCTGCTGACCCGTGAGTTCCCCGACCTCGATTTACTCGATCCGAATGTTCCGACGACCGTCGAACTCGAACGCCGGGCTTGTGAAGCCGAGGCCGCCGCGCTCGCGGTGAAGGGCGTCGCCAAATCGGGAGGCGCGTCGGCATCGACCGGAATTGGCGGCATGGTGCTCGTGACCAGCACCGGTTTCCACGGCGCCTACTTGCGCTCGAGCCAGGGTATCTCCGTAACGGCCATCTCCGGCGAAGGCACCTCGATGGAGCGCGACTATGACTTCACGGCCGCGCCGCACGCCGCCGATCTTGCTTCGCCCGAGAGCGTCGGCCGCAGCGCCGGCGAGCGCACGGTCGCCCGGTCCAACCCGCGCAAGGTCGAAACCTGCAAGGTGCCGGTCGTATTCGATCCACGCGTTTCCGGCTCGCTGGTCGGCCACCTCGTCGGCGCGATCAACGGCGCCTCGATCGCGCGCAAGACCAGCTTTTTGAAAGATCGCCTGGGCGAACAACTCTTCGCCAGCAATATCCGCATCATCGATGATCCGTTGCGTCGCCGCGGCTTGCGCTCGCAGCCGTTCGACGCCGAGGGCGTTCGCGTCAAGAAACTCGCACTCATCGACGAGGGAGTTCTGACCACGTGGCTTCTGGATTGCGCGACCGCGCGCGAACTCAAACTCACGACGACGGGCCACGCGCATCGGGGTGTATCGTCGTCGCCGTCGCCGGGATCGTATAATCTGCATCTGGAGGCCGGCGAGCCCACGCCTGAAGAACTCATCTCCGATATCCGTCAGGGTTTCTATGTCACCGATCTGATCGGCTCGGGCGTCAACGGCGTGACCGGCGACTATAGCCGCGGAGCCTCGGGCTTCTGGATCGAAAACGGCAAAATCACCTATCCCGTGAGCGAGGTGACGATTGCAGGTCACCTGTTCGATATTTTCAAGTCGATGGTGCCGGCCAACGATCTTTCATTTCGCTATGGCGTCAACGCGCCGACGGTGCGGATCGAGGGATTGACGCTTGGCGGACGGTGATGCCGGGAAAAACGAGCATCCGGGGAATTTTGCGCGCGACGCCGCGCTCCTGGCCGATACGGTGCGGGAGGCCGGCGCGCTGGCGCTCTCGCTGTTCCGGACCGAACTGAAGAACTGGATCAAGGGCGCATCCTCGCCGGTGTCGGAAGCCGACATCGCGGTCAACGAACTGATTGCCGAAAGGCTCAGGTCCGCTACACCGGCATATGGCTGGCTGTCGGAGGAAAGTGCCGACGATGACGCGCGCCTCGGCAAAGACCTGGTGTGGATCGTCGATCCGATCGACGGCACCCGCGCCTACCTTGCCGGCCGTGAAGACTGGTGCGTTAGCGTCGCCCTGGTGGCAGATGCTCTGCCGGTGATGGGGGCGGTGTTTGCGCCGGCGAGCGGTGAATTCTTTTTTGCGCAAGCCGGACGGGGATCACGGCTCAACGGCGCCGCAATCCATGCGACGTCCGGCACCGCGCTCGATTTCCCGCGGATCGCGGGCCCGAAGCCGTTGGTCGAGCGGCTTAATCACTCGGCTGGCGAGATTTCGCTTCATCCGCGCATCGGCTCGCTGGCGCTTCGCTTGTGCCGAGTTGCCGAGGGCAGGCTGGATGCCGCTTTTGCGGGCGGTCAAAGCCGCGACTGGGACCTTGCCGCGGCGAATTTGATCGTGCAGGAAGCGAATGGTAGCATGACTGCGTTGTCGGGGGACACCATCCTGTATAATCGCCGCGAGGTGACGCACGGGGTTTTGGTGGCTGCGGGGCGCGATCGTCATGCAAGTATTGTCGAGCAATTTCGAAGCTGTCCCTTGCCGTAAACATGTCCCGATGTTTCTCGAAACACTTGCGCAACGGGCACAGCTTTAGGAAGAAAGACCATGCCAGATAGTGCCCCGCAGCAGTTGCTGCATCTTGTCCTTGGTGGCGAACTGAAGGATCTCGAGCACAATACGTTCAAGGACCTTTCGCAGGTGGAAATCGTCGGCCTGTTCCCTAATTACGCGAGCGCCCATACGGCCTGGAGAGCAAAGGCGCAGCAGACGGTGGACAACGCCCAGATGCGGTATTTCATCGTTCACCTTCACCGGCTGCTCGACCCTGATCAAGACGCGAAACCTTGAAAAAACTGATTCGCGATCTGCTGCGCAGCAGTTGGTTTCAGCGCGCTGTGGGTTTTCTGACGGCCGAATTCCTGCGGCTGGTTTGGCGGACCAACCGATTCAGTTTTGATCCGCCCGATGTGTATCAAATCGTCGAGCCGCTGACGCCGGCGATCTTCGTGTTCTGGCACGGCCAGCACTTCCTCACGCCGTTCATCAAGACCAAGGAAATGCATCGCGCCAAGGTGCTGATTTCGCGGCATCGCGACGGTGAATTCAACGCCATCGCCGCCGAACGGCTCGGTGTCGGCACCATCAGAGGCTCCGGCGACCACGGCTCGGCGTTTCACCGCAAGGGCGGCGTCGGGGCATTCAAGGAGATGGTACGCGCGCTCGAACAGGGGTATAATGTTGCGCTGACCGCCGATGTGCCGAAACGCTCGCGGATAGCCGGGCTTGGCATCATCATGCTGGCGCGGGAATCCGGACGGCCGATCATGCCGTTTGCCATGGCGACCAGCCGCTACTGGCGTCTGAAAAACTGGGATCGAACCACGATCAATCTACCGTTCGGGCGAGGGGCACTGGTGGGGGGCGAAATGATCACGGTTCCACCCGACGCCGGCCCCGAGGTCATGGAAGAATTGCGCGCACGCCTGGAGGGGACCCTGAACGAGGCGACCAGTCGTGCTTACGCGAAGCTCGGCCGTCCGCAGGTGACGGATCATGGCTAGCGCATTGCCGATGACGCTGCGCGTCTACCGGCGGCTGTCTTCGGTCGCTGTCCCGTTTGCGCCCGCGCTGATTAAGCGTCGGTTGAAGCAGGGCAAGGAAGATCCCGCGCGCGTCGGTGAACGGCGCGGCATGAGCGAGGACGTCCGGCCGCACGGGCCGCTGGTATGGATCCACGGCGCGAGCGTCGGTGAGGTGCTGGCGGCCGCAGCGCTGATCGAGAAGCTGCGCGCGCTCAATATCCGCATCCTGTTGACCTCCGGTACCGTCACCTCGGCGGCGATCGTCGCCAAGCGGTTTCCGTCTGACATCATCCATCAATACGTCCCTTACGATTCGCCGCGCTATGTCGCGCGCTTTCTCGATCACTGGCGGCCTAGCCTGGCGCTGTTCATCGAATCCGATTTGTGGCCGAACCTCATTCTTTCGAGTGCCGCCAGGCGTTTGCCCATGGTGCTGATCAACGGGCGGATGTCGCACCGTTCGTTTCCGCGCTGGCGGCGGGTGAGCGGCACGATTTCGGCGCTGCTTGGCCAGTTCGAGGTTTGCCTGGCGCAGTCCCGCGTCGACGCGGAGCGCTTTACCATGCTCGGCAGCCGCAACGTTGTCGTCACCGGCAATCTGAAGCTCGATGTTCCGGCGCCTCCCGCCGACTTCACCAGGCTGGAGCGGCTGATGTCGGTGACGCGTGGCCGTCCCATTATCGTGGCGGCATCGACGCATCCGGGGGAAGAAGAAATCCTGCTCGAGGCGCATCGTACGCTGGGCGGGATTTTTCCGTCGCTGCTGACGGTGATCGTGCCACGGCATCCCGGCCGCGGCGAGGCGATTGCGCGGATGATCGGTGGTGCCGGCATGCACGCCAGCCTGCGCTCGCGCGAGGAACTGCCGACCGCAACCACGGACATTTACGTCGCCGACACCATGGGCGAAATGGGGCTGTTCTACCGGCTCTCGCCGGTCGTCTTCATGGGCGGATCGCTGGTCCAGCATGGCGGACAGAACCCGATCGAAGCCATCAAGCTCGGTGCATCGATCGTTCATGGACCTCACGTCTTCAATTTTGCCGACGTCTACGAAGCGCTCGACGGTGCCGGCGGCGCCAGGCTTGCGGAAACGCGCGAGGTGCTGGTGAAGCAACTCGGCCAATTGCTTGCAGACCCCGCCGCGCGCAACAGCACGCTCGCCGCGGCCGAGCGCGTGGTCTCGCAGCTGGGCGGCGCGCTCGACCGGACGCTTGCGGCGCTCGAGCCTTATCTTTTGCAGTTGCGTCTCGAAATGGGGGCGGCGGATGCATGAGCCGGCCTTTTGGTACCGGCCATCATCCTGGACGCCGCTGTTGTTGTCGCCGCTCGCCGCCATTTATGGCGCGGTCGCTGCCCACCGCTTGCAGCGCCAAGGCTTTGACGCCGGCATTCCCGTATTCTGCGTCGGCAACTATCACGTCGGCGGGGCCGGCAAGACGCCGACCGTGCTGGCGCTGGTGAAACTGCTGCGCGATCTTGGCGAGACGCCGGTCGTGCTCAGCCGCGGCTATGGCGGTCGGCTGCGCGGGCCCGTCATGGTCGCGACCGATCGCCACCTTGCGGCCGACGTCGGCGACGAGCCGCTGATGCTGGCGTGGACGGTTCCGGTCGCGGTCGCTCGCGAACGTCTCGACGGGCTGGCGCTGGCCAAGTCGCAAGGCGCGACCGTGATCGTGATGGACGATGGCTTTCAGAATCCAGCGATCGCCAAGGACGCTTCGCTGATCGTGATCGATGCGCACCGCGGCCTTGGCAATGCCAGGGTTTTTCCTGCTGGACCCTTGCGCGCACCGTTGCCGCCGCAAATCGAGCGCACCGATGCGCTGATCGTGGTCGGCGAGGGCAGTGCAGCCGAGGCCGTCGCCGCCAGCATCGCGGCGCGGGATAAACCGGTCCTGACGGCGCAGTTGAAGGCCGATGATGCCGCGCTGTCGTCGTTACGCGGCCAGCGAGTGCTGGCGTTCGCCGGCATCGGCGATCCCGAGCGCTTTTTCCGGACGCTGCGAGGCAATGGTGTCGAGGTCGCAAGCCAACGCGCCTTCGACGACCATCATCCGTTTACGCAAGGCGAGGTCGAAGCGCTGGTCGCGGAAGCCAAACGCGATGCACTGAAACTGGTGACGACGGAAAAGGATCTGGCTCGGCTTGGCGCCGGCGGGGAACTGCCGCCATGGGCGCAGGGCATCGTGGCATTTCCGGTGAAACTTGAATTCGACAGCGCGCTCAAACTGCGCCGGTTTGTATCCGACCGGCTGTTTCGGGCGCGGGACCGGAAATTCCGGAAAGGCTGATCGCTCAGCGTTTCAGGCTCAATGTTTTAGGCTCAATGTTTTAGGCTTGGCGTTTCAGCGCGGCGGGATAATGCCGCTGGAGAACGGCGACAGGTTGCGCGTAGGCTTCCTGCAAATCGACGCTCCAGTATTTCAATTCGTCCAGCGGTATCCGCGCGTCGGTCACCGCGCACCGCACATAGGTTCCCGGCGAGACGACACGAAAGTCGCCGTCGAGGTATTGCAATTGCGCTTCGCCGTGGCCGGGCGGACCGGATTTATTCAACACCTGCAAGCTCTCCTAAGGTTTCTGTCTGTTTCCTTGAGACTACTATCATAAATAGGATCAAGCGTCCGCCCTTCAAACCCACCGATTTGTGATGAATTTGCGGCTTTGCGCGTGTTAGCCTTTTGTTGTGTCCGCTGAAACGGGAAGCGAATGTTAGGATACGCCCGCTAGCACCATCCCGGCAAAGCCATGCGTTTTTTTTCGGCCATCATCGCCCTTGCTTCCCTCGCTGCGGCATTGCCGGTGGCGGCTGCGCCGTTACCTGTGCCGCAGGCTGTCGAGATTCCTTCCGGGTCTGCCGTGCTCCATGCGCAGCTTTTCAAGCCGGAAGGTAACGGCCCGTTTCCGGTCGTGATCGCGCTGCATGGGTGCGGCGGGTTGTCCGGCCATTCCGAACCTGTCCAGGTTCGCTATCGGGACTGGGCTGACGAATTACTCAAGGACGGCAAAGCGGTTTTGTTTCCGGATAGCTACGGCTCGCGTGAACTCGGTCCGCAGTGCCGTGTCAGGGAGCGCCGGATCACCGCCCGCCGCGAGCGTGTCGGCGATATCCTGGCAGCGCGGCAATGGCTGATGCAGCAGGCCTGGGTGGCGCAGGACCGTATCACCCTGTTGGGTTGGGCCAACGGCGCCAGCGCGGTATTGTGGGCGGTCCGCCCGCAATTACTGCTGCATCATGCCGAGCCCGATTTCCGCTCCGCCGTGGCTTTCTACCCCGATTGCCGTCTGTCGTCGGGTTTGGGCTGGAGCGCGCGTGTTCCAATCCTGGTACTGATCGGCGCCAAGGACGACGTCAGTTCGCCATCGGCCTGCCGTCAGATGGTGGAGGGCGCCCATGGCCGCAGCGCGCTGACGCGGATCGTGGTCTATCCCAGCGCCTACCACGATTTCGATCGCGCCAATTTGCCCGTTCAGGCGATCGGACCCAATCCTGACGCCGCCGATCCCGAGAAGGGTCATGTCGGCACGGACGCGGAAGCGCGTGCCGACTCGCAAAGGCGCGTCGCGGAGTGGTTGGCGCGATAATGCCGCGTCAGCCGGCTTTCTTGACAAGCTAGAACAGGCTCCCCTGATCGACAGGCTTTGTCGCGCGCTTCGGCGGCGCGGCCGCCGGCCTTGGTTCACTCCTTGGCTCACGCGCAGCAGGCTTCGGCGACGCCGTCAATTCGTCGCTATCGGCGGTAGCGCCGACCCGCCCGTCGGAAAATTCGATGCTCATGCGCGCGCCCGGCCCGATATCGGCCCTGGCATGCAGCGGATGGCCGGCCTCATCGCGCACCAAAGCAAAGCCCCGCGCCAGCACGCCGCGATAGGACAAAGCGTTCAGCAGTTGCCCGCTATGGGCAATTCGCGCCGAAAGCCGTTGCGTCGAGGTCGCAAACGCGCGACGGGCGCGCTCGGCCAGTCGCAGCGTGCGTTCGCGATCGCGTGCGATCACTTGGCGCTGCGCTTGCGCGTTGGAAAGTTTCGAAGCCTTCAGCCGGACCGCCAGACCGGTGAAGCGATCGTTGCGGTTGCGCAGCAGGCTTTTGGCCGAATGCGACATCCGTTCGCCGGACACCGTGAGCCGTTGCCGGGCTTGCGCGAGCTGGCCGCGCAGCACCCGCATTGTCAGCCGCGCACTGACGCCGGCAAAGTGCCGGAAATGCGCATGCGTGTTGGCCTTCAGGCTGCGGGGCAGCGCGGAGGCCGCGCCGTCCAGCCGTTGCCGCGGAATGGCCAGAAGCTCGCTCAAGCCCGGCAGCGCGCGGACGGCGGCGCGTAATTCGTTGCGGCGCATCTCCTGGCCACGCTGCCAGCACACCATCGTGCGCCGCGCCAGCGAGGCGACCTCGACCATCAGTTCGCTTCGCACCGGAACCGCCATCTCGGCTGCCGCCGTCGGCGTCGGTGCGCGCTTGTCGGCGGCAAAGTCGATCAGCGTGATATCGGTCTCGTGGCCGACCGCTGAAATCAGCGGGATCATGCTGTCGGCAGCGGCGCGGACCACAATCTCCTCGTTGAACGACCAGAGATCTTCCAGCGAACCGCCGCCGCGCGCCACGATCAGAAGATCGGGCCGTGGAATCCTGCCGCCTTCGGGCAGAGCGTTGAAGCCGCGGATGGCGCTCGCGACCTGTTCGGCCGAGCCTTCGCCTTGCACACGCACCGGCCACACCAGTACCCGTCTGGGAAAACGGTCTTCCAGCCGATGCAGGATGTCGCGGATCACGGCGCCGGTCGGTGAGGTGACCACGCCGATCACTTCCGGCAGCCACGGCAATAACTGCTTGCGGGCCTCGTCGAACAAGCCTTCGGCGGCAAGCTTCTTCTTGCGCTCTTCCATCAGCGCCATCAGCGCGCCGATGCCGGCGGGCTCGAGCGATTCGATGACGATCTGGTATTTCGACGAACCGGGATAGGTCGTGAGCTTGCCGGTGGCGATGACCTCGAGCCCTTCCTGCGGCTTGAAGCGCATCCGTGCATGCGCAAATTTCCAGATCACCGCCTCGATCTTGGCGCCGTCGTCCTTCAGCGCGAAATAGCAATGGCCTGAGGCGTGAGCGCCCCGGAATCCGGTGATTTCCCCGCGTACCCGGACATGGCCATAGGCGTCCTCCACCGTCCGCTTCAGCGCGGACGACAGCTCGGTCACCGTGAATTCGGGTGCATTGATCAGCGCTTCGGTCGCGGCCATCTCGGTCAATCGATTCGGGGGCGGGGGACGATCCCAAATTAAGGAGTTTCTCCCCCAACCGCCAATTTCTGGCTTGCACAACAAAGAACTCTGTATTATAGAGTTCTCTATAAATTAATCCCAGGAGCCAATCATGTCGAAATGGATCGTCCGATTTCCGCTGAAAGTCCTGGGCTGGAGCTTCGCTCTGGTCGGCTTTGTCACGCTGACGCTGGTGGCGATGATCGCGACGCCGCTAGCGGGCCTGCCCGAATTGACCTCGATCTCGCATTCCGCAGCTGCGGTCGATCGTAGCTCGATGCCACCGCTGTCGCGCTTTTCGGCCCGCGACGGTACCGAACTTGCCTATCGGCATTACCCGGCGCGCGGGCCTTCGAACGGCAAGATCGCCATTCTCGTGCACGGCTCTTCAGGATCGAGCGTCGCGGTGCACGCGCTGGCGGACGCGCTTGCCGCGCGCGGGGTCGAAACCTACGCCCCCGATATTCGCGGCCATGGCGGTTCCGGCACCCGTGGCGATATCGTTTTTATCGGCCAACTCGAAAACGACATGGCCGATCTCGTCGCTATGGTGCGCAAGACGTCACCCACGGAGCCTCTGACACTGCTCGGTCACTCCGCAGGCGGGGGCTTTGCGCTGCGGATCGCGAGTTCGCCGCTTCAGGATCTGTTCGCGCGCACCGTGCTGCTCGCGCCCTATCTCGGCTATGACGCCCCGACCAACCGTCCTGGCTCCGGCGGTTGGGCGAGCGCCGACGTTCCGCGCTTTCTTGGACTGATGGCGCTGCGCAAGCTCGGTATCGATTGCTGTGAATCGCTGCCGACGCTCGCCTTTGCCGTCCGTGCGAATTCGGCCAAAATTCTCAACCCAACCTACTCGTTCCGGCTGATGCGCAATTTTGCGACCCGCGGCTATCAAGTGGATCTCGCCGCCGCGCACCATCCGATGACGCTGATTTCCGGCGCGGCCGACGAACTGATGCTGGCCGATAAATATGCCGACGCCGTGCATTCGGTTGCACCGTCGGTCGAGGTCAAGCTGATTGACGGCGTCGATCACATGGGCATTGTCGGTAAAGCCCAGGGGGTCGCGGCGGTCGCCGACGACGTTGCCAACACACGGACAGGATCATGACCACTATCGATCCGAAGGAAGCCGCGCAGGCGCTGAACGATATCGAGCAGATCGTTCAGCGCGTCCGTCAGTCGCGCATTTACGACATCGCAAGCCAGATCATGATTGCGGCGGGCGTCCTGGTCTTGGCGGGTAATGTCGCGAACTTCCTCGCCCCGCGGTACGCCAACTATATCTGGATCACCGTCAATGTCCTGAGTGTTGCGAGCGCGGTTGCACTCAGCACCATGGGTGGCAAGCAGATCGGCGCGCGGGCTTTCGATTTCAGGGTGCTTGCCGCATTCGCGCTGTTCTTCGCTTTCGGTATCCTGTGTAGCGGCGTGTTGGGCCATTACGGACCGCGTGAACTCGGCGCCTTCTGGCCGATCTACTTCATGCTGTTCTACTGCATCGCCGGGCTCTGGTTTGGCCGTGCCTTCATCATCATTGGTCTTGGCATCATCGTGCTGACGCTGATCGGTTATTTCTTCGTCGAAGGCGCCGCCTTTCTTCTGTGGATGGCCGCCGTCAATGGCGGCGGACTGATCCTCTCTGGCATTTGGATGCGCAGGATCTGACCGATGGCCGAACTCGACGACATCATTCACCAGCCGCTGCGCTTGCGGATCATGGCAGCGTTGAACGCGCTGCCGGTAGGCGAAGGGCTTGAGTTTTCCCGCCTGAAAAAAATGACCGGCGCGACCGACGGCAATCTCGGGGCCCATATCGAGACGCTGGCCAAAGCCGGTTATGTCGGGGTCGAAAAGGCCTTCGTCGGCAAGAAGCCGCAGACGACCGTCACGGCGACCTCAGCCGGTCGCGGCGCGTTCGCCCGCCACGTTGCGTCCCTCCAGCAGATCATCGCGGCATCCGGGGGAAATGGTTAGTTCACCTCTTGCGGCCCGAGGGAGTTTTATGCGACCGACAATGGGATCGCGCGGGTTACATTTGGCGTTCTCATGAAGATACTTTTGCTGGGTTCCGGTGGCCGCGAACACGCGCTGGCGTGGAAGATTGCGGCGTCACCCTTGGTAACAAAACTCTGGTGCGCGCCCGGCAATGCCGGCATCGCCCGTGAAGCCGAGTGCGTCGCGCTTGACATCGCCGACCACGCGGCGGTGATCGCGTTTTGCCGGCGCGAGGAGGTCGATCTGGTCGTGGTCGGGCCGGAAACGCCGCTTGCGGCCGGCATCGTCGATGATCTCTTGGCTGCCGGCATCAAGGCGTTCGGGCCACGCAAGCAGGCGGCGCGGCTGGAGGGATCGAAGGGCTTTACCAAGGCACTCTGCACCGAGTTCAACATTCCGACCGGCGCGTATGGCCGTTTCACCAACGCAGCGGATGCGCTTACCTATGTGCGCGAGCATGGCGCGCCGATCGTGGTCAAGGCCGACGGGCTCGCCGCAGGCAAGGGTGTTGTGGTCGCCATGACGCTGGCCGAAGCTGAAGCGGCGATCGCGATGATGTTCGATGGCGCGTTCGGTGCGGCGGGCGTCGAAGTCGTGATCGAGGAATATCTCGAGGGACGCGAGATCAGTTTCTTCGCATTGTGCGACGGCGAGACCGCGATCCCGCTCGCTTCCGCACAGGACCACAAGCGGGTGTTCGACCACGATCAGGGGCCGAATACCGGCGGCATGGGCGCCTATTCGCCGACGCCTTTTGTCACGCCTGCCATTCACGACAAGATCATGGCAGAGATCATCCTGCCGACGGTGGCCGGCATGAAGGCGCGCGGCACGCCGTTTTGCGGCGTGCTTTATGCGGGCGTGATGCTGACGGCGCAGGGGCCCAAACTGTTCGAATATAACGTCCGCTTCGGCGATCCCGAGTGTCAGGTGCTGATGCTGCGGATGATGTCGGATATCGTGCCGGCGCTACTGGCCTGCTGCGACGGCGAATTGAAACACTTCGATCTGCGCTGGTTCGACGAACCGGCCTTGACGGTCGTGATGGCCACGAAGGGCTATCCGGGCGACTATGCCAAGGGAACCCGCATTGAGGGGTTGGACGAAGCGGCGCAAATCGAGGGTGTTGAAATCTTCCAGGCGGGCACCATCGCCAAAGACGGCGCACTTCTCGCCAATGGCGGCCGCGTGCTCAACGTCTGCGCCTCGGGCAAGACCGTGGTGGAGGCGCGGCAGCGCGCCTATGCCGCGATCGACCGGGTCAAATGGCCTGATGGCTTCTGCCGCCGTGATATCGGCTGGCAGGCGGTCGAGCAGGAACAGGCGCTGAAATAGCGTTGCGAATGAATCGAGCGTTGGAGTGATCGACGATGTCTGATCTGGCCGATCTGTTTCCCGGTTTTGGTTCTGAATGGATCAACACCACATCCGGCCGCATTTTTGCCCGCGTCGGCGGCAAAGGCCCGCCGCTGTTGTTGCTGCATGGGTTTTCCGAAACGCATGTGATGTGGCACCGCGTTGCGCCGCAACTCGCCGACCGCTTCACGCTGATCATCGCCGATCTGCCGGGCTACGGCTGGTCGGATATGCCGGAAAGCGACAAGGATCACACGCCCTATACCAAGCGCGCGATGGCGCAGACCATCATCGAGGCGATGGAACAGCTCGGCCACGTGCACTTCGCGCTCGCCGGCCACGATCGTGGCGGACGTGTTGCCTACCGTTTGGCGCTCGATCACCCAGGCCGGCTGTCGCGGCTGGCGGTGCTGGATATCCTGCCGACCTATGATTATTGGGCACGCATGGACCGTCTCTATGCGCTCAAGATCTATCACTGGACGTTTCTGGCGCAGCCTGCGCCGCTGCCTGAGACGCTGATCGGCAGCAATCCTGATTTCTTCCTGCGCTTCAAGATGGCGAGCCAGACCAAGTCGAAAACCCTCGACGCGATCGATCCGCGCGCACTCGAACATTATCTCGCGGCGTTCCGCGATCCCTCGCGCGTGCATGCGATGTGCGAGGATTATCGCGCCGGCGCTTATGCCGACTTTGACATCGACAAAGCCGATCGCGAGACGGGAAAGAAGATCACGATCCCGATGCTGGCGTTGTGGGGTGATGTGGGCATTGCGCGTGCCGCAGCAACGCCGCTCGACACCTGGAAGAACTGGGCGACCAATGTTTCGGGTTCGCCGGTCGATTCCGGTCACTTCCTGACCGAAGAAAATCCTGACGTGACGGCGAAGGCGTTGCGTGAGTTTTTCATCGCCGGGCTTTGAAGAAATCCTTTAGCAGCGTCGCGGCTTCTTTTTCGCCCACCGCCGAATAGACCTCGGGTATGTGGTGGCAGGTCGGCGAAGCAAAGAACCTGACGCCGGAGTCCACCGCGCCGCCCTTGGGATCGGCCGCACCGTAATAAAGCCGCCTGATCCGCGCGAGCGAGATGGCGCCCGCGCACATCGTGCAGGGTTCAAGGGTGACATAGAGGTCGCAATCGACCAGCCGCTCGCTACCGACTGCGGAAGTGGCCTGCCGGATCGCGAGAATTTCGGCGTGCGCCGTCGGATCGCGATCGGCCAGAGTGCGGTTTCCGGCCGTGGCGATGACCTCGTTGTTAAGCACAATGACGCATCCGATCGGCACTTCGGCCGATTTTCCGGCCGTTTCGGCCGCTTTCAGCGCTAAATCCATGAAAGATGGGGCTGTCATGCCTCGTATCCCCGAGAGAACTCTGCTATGGGAGGAGCCTTCAGCAAAAGTGGATACCGGTTTTGCGTGAGAATGCGCCTCGTTGAGAGAGCGCGTATGATCGTCATTTGTACCTGCACCCGAAACGAGACCTTTCATGCCCCGCGACAACGATAAAGACAACGACTCCCGGGGCCGGCGCGACCGTCCATCAGGCGGCAAAGGCCGCTCGGGCGTTCCTCGGGGGCCTGAAAAGAAATTCGCCAAGCGCGGTTTTGCGGGCAAGGCGGAAGGCGAGCGGCGTCCCTATGCCGGAAAGCGTGACGATCGCCCACCGCGCCGTGACGACCGCGATGCGCCGCGGCCTCGCAGTGATCGCCCGTTTGCCGATCGGCCGTCGCGAGGCGGTGAGGGCGAAAAGCGTTCGTTCCGGCCACGTGAAGACCGCGGCGACAAGCGCCCCTATACGCCGCGCGGCGACCGGCCCGATCGTGACCGCGACGCTCGGCCGGCCGCGCGTTTCCAGGACAGGAAATTTGGCGACCGAAAATTCGGCGACAAGAAATCTTACACACCGCGAGAGGGCGGCGAGAAGCGGCCCTACACGCCTCGTGGCGAGGGTTTCCGCAAAGACGGTGATCGTCCGCGCGGCGATCGCCCCTTCAGCGCGCGGCCGCGAGATGGTGACCGTCCCCGCGGCGATCGGCCGTTCGCCGGTCGCCCCGAGAGAAAATTCGACGGCGACAAGAAGTTTTCACGCGGCCCGCGCAAGGATTTCGGCGATCGCCCGGATCGCAACAGGGAATTTGGCCGCGACCGTGGCGATGCCAAACCGTGGCAGAAGCGAGAGGATGGCGCCGAACGCCATTCGCGCCCCGCTCGCGAGGGCGCACGGAATTTCGATCGTCCGAAGTTCGACAAGCCACGTTACGACAAGCCGCGCGACCGCGATGGTGATCAACGCCCGCGTTTTTCGCGTCCGCGCGCTGATCGCCCCGAAGGCGATCGTCCGTTTCGTGAGCGCCCGAAGTTCGATCGTCCCCGCGAGGATCGTCCGAAATTCGACCGCCCGCATCGGGATCGCAACAGCGACCCGGGGGATCGCAACAGCGGCTCCGGGCGTCCCGAAGGTCGCACCGATTGGCAAGAGCATCCCCGCAGCGAGCCGCGCGGCCGCGGCTTCGATCGGCCGCGCCGGGAAAATGAAGACGACAGCAAGATCTTTGCAAAACGCCCGGCATTCGGTGGCCGCGGCGCCTATCGCGAGCGCGACAACGACGAGCGCCGTCCTGCACGGCCGCCAAAGGTCAAGAAATCCGGCGAGCGCATCGCCAAGGTGCTGGCGCGCGCCGGGCTCGCTTCGCGCCGCGATGCCGAGGAGATGGTGACGCAGGGCCGTGTCGCCGTGAACGGCCGCGTGATCAATTCGCCGGCGCTGGACGTTACCGAAAACGATGCGGTTACCGTGGACGGCAAGCCGTTGCCGCCGCGCGAGCGCACGCGGCTGTTTTTGTATCACAAGCCGCGCGGGCTGATGACGACGCACGCCGACCCGGAAGGGCGGCCGACGGTGTTCGACAATCTGCCGGAAGGTCTGCCGCGGCTGATCAGCGTTGGCCGGCTCGACTTCAACACCGAAGGTCTATTGCTGCTCACCAATGATGGCGGATTGGCGCGCGCGCTCGAATTGCCGGAGACCGGTTGGCTGCGGCGTTATCGGGTTCGCGCCCATGGCGAAGTCACGCAAGGCCAGCTCGATGAGCTCAGAAAAGGCGTCGAGGTCGACGGTGTCAAATATGGTTCGATCGATGCGACATTGGAGCGCGACCAGGGCGCCAATGTCTGGCTGGTGTTTGCGATCCGCGAAGGCAAGAACCGCGAAGTGCGCAACGTGATGGCGCATCTCGGCCTCGAAGTGAACCGGCTGATCCGCGTGTCCTATGGTCCGTTCCAGTTGGCGGAGCTTGCCGAAGGCACGGTCGAGGAAGTCAAGACCCGGGTGCTTCGCGAGCAACTCGGCGAAAAGATCGCAACCCTTGCCGGCGCCGATTTCAACCGGCCGATGCCGGGCGATGCGGCCGCGAAATCCGAAGACGAGGCGGTCGACGCGCCGCGCGGCAAGAAGCCGTTTAAGCCGGCCGGCAAGAGCGCGCTGATCGCCGACAGCAAGGGCCGTCGCGTGCTGGTGCGGCGCACCGGCAGCGATGAGGCGCGTGCGCGTAACGAGGAAGAGGCCAATGGCTACGGTCCACCGCGCCGACCGAAACGAGGCTATCACGGCAAGCGCGATCTGAAGCCGCTGGATGAGTAAGCGATGCGCGTCGTCGGAGGCAGACTAAAGGGCCGCAATCTCGCGTCTCCGTCAACGCGTGACATCCGACCGACAGCGGATCGCCTGCGCGAGTCGCTGTTCAACATCCTGATCCATGCCTATGACGATCCGATCCAGGACGCGCGGGTGCTGGACCTGTTCGCCGGCACCGGCGCGCTCGGCATCGAGGCGGTCTCGCGCGGCGCCAAATTCGCGCTCTTCGTCGACAACGGCGCAGAAGCACGTGCGCTGATGCGCGACAATGTCGAAGCGCTCGGTCTTGGCGGTGTCACGAAGGTCTATCGCCGTGACGCCACCAACCTCGGTCCGGCGCATCCCATGGAGCCGTTCTCGCTGGTGTTCCTCGATCCGCCCTACGCCAAGGACTTGGCTGACAAGGCGCTGGCCTCGCTGCGCGACGGCGGCTGGCTGACGCCAGGCGCGTTGCTGGTCGTCGAAGAAGCGAAAGCCGCGGCGTTGGCCGCGCCCGAGGGTTTTGCGGAACTGGAACGACGCGCCTATGACGATACCGAATTCGTGTTTTTGCGCGTTGGAAATCCCTAGCTCCAGTGTCGTCCCCGCGAAGGCGGGGACCCATAACCACAGACAACAGTTGTTAGGCCAGCTTGTCGTTCCAGTATGCTCTGAAAGAGCTGTCTGTGGTTATGGGTCCCGGCTCGCGCTCCGCTTGGCCGGGACGACGGTGTGCGAAGCGATGTCAGCGCCGCCCGAACAGCTTCTCGATGTCGGCTAGCTTCAGTTCCACATAGGTCGGGCGGCCGTGATTGCACTGGCCTGAGTTGGGTGTGTCTTCCATCTCGCGGAGCAACGCGTTCATCTCTTCTGGCTTGAGGCGGCGTCCGGCGCGCACCGAGCCATGGCAGGCCATGGTGGCGGCGACATGCATCAGCCGCCGTTCCAGCGGTAACGCTTCGTCCCATTCCGCCATATGTTCGGCGAGGTCGCGCAACAGACCGCCGGCATTGGTCTTGCCGAGCAGCGACGGCGTCTCGCGCACCGCGACCGCGCCGAGGCCGAAGGATTCGATCGCGAGCCCGAAGGAGGCCAGTTCCTCGCCACGCGCCAGGAGTTGCTCGACCGTGGCCTCGTCCATTTCGACGATCTCCGGGATCAACAGGATCTGCCGCTGCACGCCGTTTTTGGCCAGCGAAGCCTTCAGCCTTTCGTAGACGATGCGCTCATGCGCGGCGTGCTGGTCAACGACAATAAGACCGTCGCGGGTTTGCGAGACGATATAGGTCTCGTGAATCTGCGTTCGCGCCGCGCCAAGTGGCCGGTCGAGCAGGTCGGCGGGTGGCTGTGCCTCGAGGCGAACGTCTGCCGTCGGCGCGCCGACATCGAAGGCCGCTTGGCCCGGCTCGGCAAAGGCGGTGGCTGCGGCGGCTTGAAAAGCTGGCGACGATCCGGCCGGAAAGGCCGGCGAACGTCGCCAGTCCCAATTTGCTTGTCCCCAATTCGGCTGCTCTCCATTCGGTTGTCTTGGCGCAAAGGCGGGGCGAAGCGCGTCGATCGCGGCACTGCCGCTGTTCGCCGCCGTGCGCCTGCCCTCGCGCGCGAGACCTCCCTTCAGCGCATGCACGATCAAGGCGCGCACAAGTCCGGCGTTACGGAAGCGCACTTCGGTCTTGGCCGGATGAACGTTGGCGTCGACCTCCCTGGCGTCCAAGGTCACGAACAGCGCCACCACGGGATGGCGGTCGCGCGGCAGATAGTCCGAGTAAGCCGCGCGCACCGCGCCCAGGATCAGCTTGTCGCGCACCGGTCTGCCGTTGACGAAGAGATATTGCCCGAGCGCATTGGCCCGCGTCAGCGAAGGGCTGGCGGCAAATCCTTCGACCATGACGCCTTCGCGCTCGGCGCGGACGTCGATCGCACTGGCGCGGAAATCCGCGCCCAGAATATCACCAAGCCGCGTCAGCTGGCCGGGGGCGCCGGGCAAGGCGGCGGCCCACGTGACGGGGCTGCGTTCCTCGCCCGCGAGCGTAAAGGCAACGTCCGGCCGCGCCATGGCGAGACGCCGCACCACCTCGCGGATTGCCTCGGCCTCGGTGCGATCGGTCTTGAGAAATTTCAGCCGCGCCGGCGTCGCGTAAAAGAGATCGCTGACTTCGACACGCGTACCTTGCGACAACGCGGCCGGCGCGATCGCCGACTTCGCGCCACCTTCGACCGACAGCGTCCAGGCGTGCGGCTCGCTCGCGTGGCGGGTGGCGATGTTGAGCTTGGCCACAGCGCCGATCGAGGGCAGCGCCTCGCCGCGAAATCCGAGCGTGCGGATGCGCAGCAGGTCTTCATCGTCGAGTTTGGAGGTGGCGTGACGTTCGACCGCCAGAGCGAGGTCGGCACGCGTCATGCCGCCGCCATCGTCGGTGATGGCGATTTTTCGCCGGCCACCGCCATCGGTGAAGACATCGATCCGGCTCGCGCCGGCATCGATGGCATTCTCGACCAGTTCCTTGACCACGCTCGCCGGACGCTCCACCACCTCGCCCGCGGCGATGCGGTTGACGACCTGTTCGGGCAATTGTCGGACGGGCATTTAAGGCTACTCGTTGGATATCGCTCAATCTAAGGGCTTTTGCGTAGCCGTGGGAGGGTGCAACCAGAGAAGTCCCCCGCTTGCTTTAGAGCATGATCCGGAAAAGTGCGTAGCGGTTTTCCGAAAAGATCATGCTCAATCAAAGAATTAAAGCGCGACGACGATTCATCCAAATCTCATCGCGCTTTAGTCGTCGAAGCCGCCGGATCCGCGCCTTGCCTTGACGTCGCTGCGGCGTTTTTTGCCATCGAGCCGGCGCTTCTTCGAGGCGAGCGTCGGCCGGGTCGCGCGCCGCGGAACGGGGCGGATCATGGCTTCGCGCAACAGCCCGACCAGACGTTCGATCGCATCGCTCCGGTTGCGCTCCTGGGTACGGAAGCGCTGGGCGTGGATGACGATCACGCCGTCCTTGGTCATGCGCTGACCGGCGAGCCGTTCCAGCCGCGCCGCGGCATCGTCCGGCAGGGTGAGCCGGCGCGCGTCGAACCGCAATTGCACCGCGGTTGAGAGTTTGTTGACGTTCTGTCCCCCGGGTCCGGAGGCGCGGACAAAGGAAATATCGAGATCGTTTTCGTCGATCGAAAGGTCGCGTGCAATCCGCAGCATGGCGTCACCGAACTAGTGGTCCGATTCTAACATTTGCATCCCGGTCTGGCTGGCACTTTTGCAAATGTTAGTGGAGTTTTGGATTTGACATTCGCATTGCGCATTCCGGGCGACAGGGTAGCGAATGTCAAATCCACTCCACTAGGAAGCGATTCCTTGATGGAATCGGGCTCACCACAGAATAACGGTTTTGCGCGCGATTTGCTTGACGGAGGAGCGGCTCAATTGGCCTTCAACGGCGTGGCGGCCACCGGCTGGGCGGCGGCCTGCGGCGCACGGCCGACAATCACGGTCAACAGACCATCGCCCCACAGCCTGCGCGCAGCCTGTTTGGCCTCGTCGATCGTCACCGCATCAACGAGCGCATTACGCCGTTCCATATAGTCGATCGAAAGATGATCAAGCTGATATTGCAGCATGGCGGAGGCGAGCTTCGATGATGTATCGAGCGAGAGCATCCGCGAGCCCTTGAGGTAGGATTTGGCCTCGGCTAGTTCCTGTTCGGTCGGACCGCCCTCGGCCATGCGGCGGATTTCGCGGGTGAGGGCGTCCAGGGTTTCGCCGGCGCGATCCGCCCGCGTGCCGGTCGAACCGACGAACAAAGAGGAGTGGTCCATCCAGACCAGCGAGTCCGAGATCGAATAAGCAAGGCCGCGTTTCTCGCGAACCTCGCGGTAGAGCCGCGATCCCGATCCGCCGCCGAGAATGTGATTGACGACAAAGGCCGCCATGAAATCAGGATCGTTGCGCCGGATGCCGGGACCGCCAAACGTCACCACGGTTTGCGGCACATCGAGCGCGATGAACTCGCGCTGTGGCGGTTTGCTGGCCGCAATGTCGGGCACCGGCACAAGCGTCGACTTGGCCGGCAGGCGGCCGAAGGTGCGGTCCAGCAACGTGCCGAGCGAAGCCGCGTCGATATCGCCGACCACGGCAATCTTCAGATGTTCCCTGGTCAATACGCGGCCGACATAATTCTTCATGTCGGCGATCGTGATATTTGGAACGCTTTCCAGCGTGCCGCCGGCCGGCCGGCCGTAGGGATGATCGCCATAGGCGATCTCCAGGAATTTGCGGCCGGCGAGCGAATTCGGATTGGAGGTCTCGCGCTTCAGGCCAGAGATGAGCTGCGCCCGAATGCGTTCGACGTCGGCGCTGTCGAAATGCGGCGAGCTCAGCGACGTCCGCAACAGATCGAAGGCTTCATCCTTGTTGTCCTTGAGCATGCGCAAGGAGCCGCGGAAATAGTCCCGCGTGACGCTGAAGCTCAGTTCGATCGCGCGCCGGTCGAGATGTTCGTGAAACGCCCGGGAGTCCAAATCGCCCGAGCCCTCATCGATGAGGTCGGCCACCATGTTGCCGACCCCGGCCTTGCCGTCCGGGTCCTGCGCGGCTCCGCCGTCCATGGCAAACTCCATGGCCACGAGCGGAACGGTGGCGTCTTGCACAAACCAGGCCTCGATGCCTCCGGGCGAAATCAGGTGCTGGATTTTGGCGGCGGCGTGCGAAGGAGTCGGCATCATCGCCGCCACGGCCACGCATGCGACGATCACAAGCAACCTGCGTGCCGCACCGATCTTGAGGAAGGTCACGACCGCTTCTCCGCGTGCTTGGGCGTTGCATCCTTGATGAGATAGCCGGTGACCGAGCGGTTCTTGTTGAACCATTTTTGCACGACGTTGCGCACCTGTTCAGCGGTGACGGCGCGAATGCGCTCCGGCCAGTTTCTGATGTCCTCGATGCTGAGCCCGGTCGTCATCGCTCCGCCGTACCAGCGGGCCAGCGTAGCCTGATTGTCCTGAGCGTAGACGGTCTCGGCGATCAGTTGGGTTTTGACGCGTTCGAGATCTTCGGAACGGATTCCGTTCTGCTCGATGTCCGCGATCACATCATCGATCACCTGCTCGACCTGAGCGAACGTCACCCCCGACCGTGGCGAGGCCGATATCACGAACTGCGTCGCGTCGAGCGAGGTGCCCTGGTAGGCGGCGCTGGCGTTCACCGCGAGCGGCCGGTCGATCACCAGCCGTCGGTAAAGATAGGAATTGCTGCCGCCGCCCATCAATTGCGCCAGCACGTCAAGCGCGGCGCTCTCTCCGGCCGCAGCCGTCGCAGCGGAGGGGACCAGATAATAACGCCGCAGGCCGGGCTGCTCGACGCGCGGATCCGACAAGGTCACCGTGCGCGGCGCGGCCGGCTCGGGTTCTTGCGGGCGGATGCGCCGGGCCGGTATTGCGGGCTGTGGGGCAACGGCGCCAAATGTCCGCTCCGCCATCGGACGCACCTCGTCCGCATCGACGTCGCCGGCAATCACCAGAATCGCGTTATTGGGCGCGTAAAAGCGCTTGTAGAAGGCGAGCGCATCTTCGCGATCGAGCTTCTCGATTTCCTGATGCCAGCCGATCACGGGCCGGCCGTAGGGGTGATTGAGATAGAGCGCGGCCATGATCTGCTCGGTCAGCCGCGCTTCAGGGTTGTTGGCGACCCGCATGTTGAATTCCTCGAGCACGACGTCGCGCTCGGGCAATACGTTTTCGTCCCGGAGCACGAGGCCCGTCATGCGGTCGGCTTCGAACTCCATCATGCTGCCGAGTTGCTCGCGCGGCACGCGCTGGAAATAACCGGTATAGTCGGCCGAGGTGAAGGCGTTCTCGTTGCCGCCGATCCGAAGCACGGTTTGGGAAAATTCGCCGGCCGGATGCTTAGCGGTGCCTTTGAACATCAGGTGTTCAAGAAAATGCGCAAGGCCGGATTTGCCGGGCGTTTCGTCGGCGGAGCCGACCTTGTACCAGATCATCTGCGTGACGACCGGCGTGCGATGATCCGGAATCACCACGACCTGAAGGCCGTTGCCGAGGGTGAATGTGGCCGGCGGTGAGGGGGGCGCCGTGGTCTGGGCCAGCGCGACGGTGGAGGAGAGTGTAAGCCCGGCAAGCAGGCTGGCGAACAATGAAGCCCGGAATCTCTCCAATGACATCATGGACGATCTGGAAGCCCGGCGGGGAGGGCGAGGCGCTCGCTGCCGACCCGGCGGCAAGCCCTAAAAACCAATGTCCAAAGCTCCACCGGGTATCCTTATGTCTGGGCAACGGCGCCACACCTCGGTGCGGCGCCGATCCGGGTCAGGTAATCAAGAAGGTACCAATACCTTAGTGGACGACGCTTGATGCGCTGGACATCTGGCTAAGCGGGTTCTTGTCTGGATTAGACGTGCCATCCAGCCAGCCCTTCTTTTGTTCGCCATAGGCATAGTTGGGAGACGGCGTCTGGTACCCAACCGGCGGCTGGGTCAAAGCCTGGCGGGCCGGCTCGGTGCCAGGGTCAACCTGCACGGTTTTGGTGCTGCCCCCGAACAGGTTGCCGACGCCAATGCTGTCAGCCAAATCCGCGGCCCCGCCGGTGAACAGATCGCCGGGCTTGTCGTAGATTGGGTCCGTCCGAGCCGTACCGTTTTGCTCGTTCGCATAGGCCGGACGTGTCGTGCCCGGGATGGGCGCCTGCTCGGGCGTTACCGGAGGCGCGATGTTGATCGGTTGGGCCTGCCCGCCCGCGGCCGTGACCTGAACGCGTGCCGGAGGCGGCGCATTCTTCTTCTTGGCCGCGATCACAGCCTTGCGCTGGCGTTCGTCGGGATCCTTGGGCCAGTTCGCGATCTGTGCGTCGGCGCTGGCGGAGGCCGGCGGAGGCAGATCAAGCGTCGGAGGCACCACCAACGGCGAACGCTCACGGTAGTCGATGCCGCGGTTATCCATGTTGGTGCCGCGGATCATGCCGTAGAAGCCGTCGGAGACTTTTTCCGTGAAACTCCTGTCGTCGTCACCCGCGCGAGCGGGGCCGGCCGACATGGCGAGGCCGAGACTCAAGGAGAGCACAGCAAAGCTGCAGGTTCGCATCATGGTGATCATGGAATTCTGCCTGGTCCGATCCTTGGTTTCAGTTGGGCGCATCACGCTTTCCTGTCCAAAATGGTGTTGCTTTTCAAGCTCTTCGGCTCCATTCGGGCCGGTAGGCCCGCAAAGCCTTACTCAACGGACTACTATTAGCCGGATCAGGGCGCTTTTGCGGCGGGTATTCCCCAGAACGAGTCATACAACAGCGCCATAACCCCGGCAACAATGGCGACATCGGCCAAGTTAAACACATACCAGTTAAAGGTGTTTTCCCCGATTCTGACGTGGAACAGGGCAAAATCGACCACCGCGCCATAGGCCAGACGGTCGATGCCATTTCCGATCGCCCCGCCAATGATCAATCCGAGCGCCAGCGTGGCGATCAGGGTGCGTGACCGGGCCATCCAGACCGCCAGGACCACCACCGCCACCGCCTTGATCACCATCAGCACGATCTGGGCACCCGCGCCGTCGTTCTGAAACCAGCCAAAGCTGATGCCCTGGTTCCAGGCCAGAACCAGATCGAAGAACGGTGTGAGTTTGACCGTGCCGCGCTGAGCGATGTCGAATATTCGAACCAGCCAGAATTTCGAAGCCTGATCGAGCACGAGCGTGGCGATGGCCGCGATCACCCCATAGCGGAGGTGGAGACTCAAGGGGTAACTCCCATCGCCTTCCATTCCCGTAAAGCGATGGCGTCCCGTGGCGACACATCGGGATATTCGGGGTCCTCGCCGACGGTGGGGAGGATCTTCCACGACCGCGCGCATTTCCTGCCCGCCGCTTTTTCAACGACGACGGCGACGCCCGGCACCCCGTCGAGACGGAATGCGGCTGCCGGGGCTTCGCCTTCGCGCACCTCATAACTGGAGGTGATGCAGACCTCGGCGAGATCGATATCGAAAAGCGTAGCCAGGGTCTGCCGGTCGGAGACGTAGATCACCGGGGAAGCCTCGAGCGAAGAGCCGATGCGCTTGGCCGCGCGTTCGAGTTCCAGCGCTCCCGTCACCACGCGGCGCACGTCGCGGACGGTCTGCCACTTGGTGGCGAGGGCGTCATCACGGAAATCCGAGAGATGATCTGCGAAGGTGAGCAGGTGCACCGAGGGCGATCCGTCACGCCGATACATGAACCAGGACTCGTCGGCCGTGAAACTCGTGATCGGCGCCAGCCATTTCAGGATCGCGTCGCAGAGGATGTCGACTGTCGTCAACGCCGCCTTGCGCGTCATCGACGATGGCGGATCGCAATACAAGACGTCTTTGCGGATATCGAAATAGAACGCCGAAAGATCGGTGTTCATGAAATGCGTCAGCGAAGCCACGACCGTTTTGTAGTCGAACGCCGCATAGGCCTCGCGCACGACGGCGTCGATTTCGCTCAGGCGATGCAGCATCAGCCGTTCGAGCTCGGGCATGTCGGCTGGCGCGATCGCGTCGTCAGGTTTGAAATGATGCAGCGTGCCGAGCATCCAGCGGATGGTGTTGCGCAGCTTGCGGTAGGTCTCGATGGTGTTTTTCAGGATTTCCGGACCGATGCGCTGGTCGTCGGCATAGTCGGTGGCGCAGACCCAAAGGCGCAGAATGTCGGCGCCGGATTGCGCGATGACTTTTTGCGGCTCGACGGTGTTGCCGAGCGACTTCGACATCTTGCGGCCGTTCTCGTCCAGCGTGAAGCCGTGGGTCAGCACCACGTCATAGGGCGCGCGGCCACGGGTGCCGGCGCTCTCCAATAGGGAAGAGTGAAACCAGCCGCGGTGCTGGTCCGAGCCCTCGAGATACATCACGGTATCCTGGCCGCCATCGATCTTGCGGACGATATGGCCGAGGTTGGGAAAGTTCTGGCGGTCCTCCAGCACAAAAGCATGCGTCGATCCGGAATCGAACCAGACGTCGCAGATGTCGTCGACCTTCTTCCAGTCTTCGTTGGAGCGTGAGCCGAGGAAACGCTCGCGGGCGCCGTCCATATACCAGGCATCGGCGCCTTCCTCCATGAAGGCCTCGCTGATCCGCTGATTGACGACTTCGTCCTGCAGGATCTCCGCCGAACCGTCACTCTTCTCGCGCACGAACACCGCGATCGGTACGCCCCAGGCGCGCTGACGCGAGATCACCCAGTCCGGGCGGTTGACGATCATGCCGTTGATGCGGTTTTGCCCCGCGGGCGGCACCCATTTGGTGACGGAAATCGCGTGCAGCGCGCGGGCGCGCAAGGTATCCCCACGCTTTGCCTTGCCGTTCTCGAGGATGTCCTTGTCCATCGCAATGAACCATTGCGGCGTGTTGCGGAAGATCACCGGCTTTTTCGAGCGCCACGAGTGCGGGTATTGGTGCTTCAAGCGTCCACGCGCCAGCAGCATGCCTTTCTCGATCAGCGCCTTGATCACGGCCTCGTTGGCGTCGCCCTTTTCACCCTTGTCGTTGAGAACGCGTTTTCCCGTGAAGCCGGGCGCTTGTGTCGTGAGGGCGCCGTTCTCGTCGACGGTGTAGGGAATGGTCGTGTTGATGCCGCGCGCTTCGAGTTCGCTCGCATTTGCCGTCCAGACGTCGAAATCCTCGCGGCCATGGCCGGGCGCGGTGTGAACGAAGCCGGTGCCGGTGTCGTCGGTGACGTGATCGCCAGCCAGAAGCGGAACGATGAATTGATATCCACCATTCAGGCCGCGCAACGGATGCGCGCATTCCACAGCGTCCAGCGTCTCGGCCGGCAGTGCGCGCACCTTCTCATACGCCGTGACGCGCGCTTGCTTGAATACGCTTTCCGCAAGCGCATCCGCCAAAATCAGCAGATCGCCGTTTTTCGCCCAGTTATCGGCGGGTGCGTCGGTGACCTTATAGAGGCCATAGGCGATCTTCGGCGAGAAGCTGATCGCGCGATTGCCCGGAAGCGTCCAGGGTGTCGTGGTCCAGATCACGATGCTGGCGCCGGCCAGCGCCCCATGTGCCGGCGAAGTGATCGGAAATTTCACCCACACCGTATCCGAAGTGTGATCCTCGTACTCGACCTCGGCTTCGGCGAGCGCGGTTTTCTCCACCACGCTCCACATCACCGGCTTGGAGCCGCGATAAAGCGTGCCGTTGGCGGCAAACTTCATCAGTTCGCGTGCGATCTGGGCTTCGGCCGGATAGCTCATGGTGGCATAGGGATGATCCCAATCGCCGACGATGCCGAGCCGCTTGAATTCCTCACGCTGCACGTTGAGCCAGTGGGTGGCGTAGGCGCGGCATTCTCTGCGAAAGGCCACCATCGCCACCGGGTCGCGGAAATCCGGCTTGGTCTTGCCCTTGGAGCGGTAATTCTCTTCCTCGATCTTCCATTCGATCGGCAGGCCGTGACAGTCCCAGCCTGGCACATAGTTAGAATCGAAGCCCAGCATCTGCTGGCTCTTGGTCACGACGTCTTTCAGGATCTTGTTGAGCGCATGCCCGATATGGATGTTGCCGTTGGCATAGGGCGGGCCGTCATGGAGGACGAATTTCGGCCGTCCTGCGGAGGTCTCGCGCAGGCGCTCATAGAGACCGATCGTGTTCCACTCTTTCAGGATTTCCGGCTCGCGCTGAGGCAGGCCGGCACGCATCGGGAATTCCGTCTGCGGCAGGAACAGGGTTTTGGAATAGTCTGTGCTGTCTGACTTTTGCGGCTTTTCGGACATGGAGGCTCTGGTTGGCTCGTCTTTAGTTAGAGCATGATCTTTCGGAAAACCGGTGCCCACTTTTCCGGATCATGCTCGAAGGCGCGGAATTCGCGATCAATTGCGGGGGAACGAGACAATCCCGGTCTTCTCGCCGAGCTTGAAAGCTCAGGCGGAAGCCGGGCCGCTAATGCCGATGGTGCGCCGCGCAAACATGGGTTTTCCATAGCAGGGGCGTGAGGAAATCGCAAAGCCCGCATCCTGCATGAGACCTTCAAATGTCGGCCGGCGATCCCAATTTGGGGAAGGCATCGGGCGAGGCCGCCAGGCGTTCGCGGGCCGCGCGGCTGTCGTCATCCATCTGGCGGACAAGCGCGTCGATGCCGTCAAACTTCAGCTCCTCGCGGAGGAAGGCGATGAAGGCAACGTCCAGGCGGCTGCCATAAAGGTCGCCCTTGAAGTCGAACAGGAAGACTTCGAGCAGTGGCGCGCCGTTGTCGAAGGTCGGACGCCGGCCAAAACTCGCGACCCCGTCGAAGCGCTGCTCGCCCACGCCGACGCGCACCGCATAGATGCCGTGCTTGAGGCCGCAGTTCTTGCCGAGCCGGATATTGGCGGTCGGATAGCCGAGGTCGCGGCCGCGTTTCTCGCCGTGGATGACTTCGCCGTTAATGAACCAGGGGCCGCCCAGCATCGCGGTCGCCTCTTCGATTTGCCCTTCGGCCAGCGCCATCCGGATCGCGCTAGAGGAGACTGGCCGTTCGGCGATGTCGACATGCGCCTGGACGTCGACCTCGATGCCAAGCCGCGGCGCCTCGTTCACCAACAGGCCCGGTGAGCCGACCCGGCCCTTGCCGAAATGAAAATCGTAACCGACCGCAATGCCGCTGATTCCGAGCCGCTCGATGAGATCGTGGTGAATAAAATCTTGCGCCGCGGTTTCGGCGCGTCGTTTGTCGAAAGTCATCACCACGGCGCCCGCTAAACCCGTTGCGGCCAAAAGGCGGAGCTTTCCAGCCTCGTCGGTGAGACGGAATTGCGGGGTGTTCGGGCTGAAATAGCTGCGCGGGTGGGGTTCGAAGGTCACCGCGAAAGCCGGTCTGCCATGCGCAAGACCCATGCGCAGGGCGGCGTCAATGACCGCACGATGGCCAAGATGAACGCCGTCGAAGTTGCCCATTGCGACCACCATTCCCTTGGGGATGGCGGCAGCCGGGCTGGTATCGCGGATCACGGCAAATTCGGAGGCCATTTACAAAGTCTTAGCGGACATGGGCAGCGGACCGTGGCTTGGGGCGGTGGACGAAGTCAAGCCGGGGCGTGATGGGCTTTTGAGGGTAGATATGTCCTCCGACCCGGCATCGGTTAACGGGCTGTTTAACGGCTGATGGTAGTCCTTGGCGTGGATTGCGGGGCGCTTTTTGGCCCAGCAGAGTTCGTGTGTTGCCGAGGGGATTTGAAGATGGCGGTGGATTTATCGATGTCGGTTCTGGTGGTGGACGACTACAACACCATGATTCGCATCATCAGAAATCTCCTCAAGCAGCTTGGCTTCGAGAATATCGACGATGCTGCCGACGGATCGGCCGCGCTCAACAAGATGCGCGCCAAGAAATATGGCCTCGTCATCTCCGACTGGAACATGGAGCCGATGACCGGCTACGACCTGTTGCGCGAAGTTCGGGCCGACCCCAATCTCGCCACCACGCCGTTCATCATGATCACGGCGGAATCCAAGACCGAGAACGTGATCGCCGCCAAGAAGGCCGGTGTGAATAACTACATCGTCAAGCCGTTCAACGCCGCCACGCTGAAGACCAAGATCGAAGCGGTGTTCCCGGATCTGGCCAACGCTTAAGTTTTCTTCTCACCTCTCCCCGCCTGCGGGAAGAGGTCGGCTCGCACAGCGATCCGGGTGAGGGGGTACAGCTCCTTCCGTATTTCCGCGATAGATGCCCTCATCCCAACCCTCTCGCCGCAAGCGCGGGGCGAGGGAGCGCAGCGCGTTCAGGGCTACCACCGCAACTCGCGCGTCAGTGCGCGGGGTGGGTGGCCGAACAACCCCTTCACGGACGCCGGGTCGAGCTGATCGATGCCTTCGAACTCCTCGGAGTGGATGCCCCGCGTGACGAACAGGCAATCGATCCCAAAGCCGTGGGCACCGGTGAGGTCCGTTCGCACCGAATCGCCGATGGCCAGCACCCGGCGGAGCGGAACCGCTTGCCCCCGACGCTCCGCCGCCAGCGCCATCGCGCGCTCATAGATCGGCCGGTGCGGTTTGCCGTAGAAAATCACCTCGCCGCCGAGTTCCAGATAAAGCTCGGCAATCGCGCCCGCGCAATAGATCAACCGATCGCCGCGTTCGACGACGATGTCGGGATTGGCGCAGACCAGCGTCAGTTGGCGTTCGCGCGCCTTGAGCATCATCGCGCGGTAGTTTTCCGCCGATTCCGTCTCATCGTCGAACAGGCCGGTGCAGACGATGTAGTTGGCCTCTTCGAGCGGCACGAGCCCAACATCGATGCCACGATAGATCGAGCTGTCGCGCTCGGGTCCGATCCAGAACATCTTCTGGCCGGGATGGCCGGCGACAAAATTCCGAGTGAGGTCGCCGGAACTGACGATGGCATCGTAGGTCTCGTCGGCGACATCAAGCTTGCGCAATTGCCGCTGCACCGAATCCGCTGGCCGCGGTGCGTTGGTAATCAGGATGACGGTGCCGCCCTGGGCGCGGAAGTTCCGGAGGGCGTCGCAGGCTTCAGGAAAGGCGACGAGACCGTTATGCACGACGCCCCAGATGTCGCTGAGCAGCACATCCACGTCGCCGACGAGATCGTGCAGCCTTTCGGCAAATTTCAGCGTCGTCATGTCAGGCTCGGCCGGTAAAGCACACTAGCACTAGTTCGGACCGGCCGCGCGCCGCGCCAGCGCGGCATTGCCGGTGGCAGCTCGTGTCGGAGGTTCAATGATCGGGGCATCGACGGCCGACGCTTTGACCGAGCCATTGGATTCCTGGGCGTTGCCCGTGGCGGCTCCATCAGCGGCCGGCGCGCCCTCGGGCCGCAGCGGCCGCGGTGGCGCAAACAGGAAGCCCTGTCCGAACCTGACATCGAAATCGAGCAGGTCGACGACAGCGCGCTCACCCTCGATGCGCTCGGCAATCAGGTCGATGCCGAAGCGGCCAAGCAGATCGGAGAGATCCGAAGGGTGGATGTCCGACGTCGACGACGACTTCGGATCGAGCAACAGCGCGGCCGGCACCTTGATGAAACGGACACCGCGATCGGCCAGTTCGCGCGGTTCGATCCGCAGATCCGTCACGTGGTCGATCGAGAAGCGGTAGCCGCGCTGTGCCAGGGCCGCCAGATGCTCGCTCTCGGCAGGGCCGAGATTGCGGAACATCGCCTGCTTGAATTCGATCACAAAGGAGGGCGCCAATGCGCGGTTGGCTTCAAGAAAATCCAGGCATGGCGCGAAGGTGGCAGGGTCGCGCAGCGTGGCGGCCGACATATTGCAGAACACCCCGACTTCCTTGTTGCGGACCATCAGGCGGCGCAGCACCTGCACGCAACGCAGCATCACCGTGTGATCAACGCGACCGATCAGCCCGGTGGCTTCCACGAAAGGCAGAAAGTCATCGGCCACAAGCACCCGGTCATTCTCGTCGCGAATCCGCGTCACGGCTTCGTAAAAACGGACCTTGCGCTGCGGCAACGTCACCATCGGCTGCAGGTAGATATCGAGCCGGTTTTCCTCGATCGCGGTTTTCACGGCGGCGAAAGTCTGCATTTCGCCCCGCGGGACGACAGCCGGCTCGGGATTGACGACGACAATCGGAGGCGGAGCCGCGACCAGTTTCGGCGGCTCGGCGGCGGGGGGCGGATCTTTAGGCGGTGCGCTCTCCTGCTTGTTTGCGGCCGCTGCCGCCGCAGCGCCCGCGGCAAGCATATCGTCGTGGCTTGCGACGGAGACCGCGAGTTGCTTCACCAGCCCGCCAAGTTCATTGATCTCGCCGACGACCGCCTGAATGCGGTCGGCGCCGGCATGATTGAGGGAATTGAGCTTTCCTTCGACCGCCGTGAGCCTTCGACCGAATTCGGCGACCTGGCGGGCGAGGTCCGCGGTGCCGCGCGACAGGTCCGCGATCTGGCCACCGACGTCAGTGCGGTCGCGCAGCCGCATCGATACGGCGTTGTAGAGGATCAGGAAGGTCAGTGCGGTCAGGGCGACTATGGCCGATTCCAGGCCGCTGATTCCTGCCACCGAATACAGGACAAGGCCGAGCGAGGCAGCGACCAGCACCATGCAAATAGCGATGAAGATCGTGGAAATGCGGATCATGTTGCGCGTTAGGCCCTCAACCCCCCGTGGCACCGGGCGCCACCCCAAGCCGTTCAACATTAGCACTAATGTTGATTCGAGAAGCTAGTGTTCTTTGGGCACGGTCGGAACTGCGGCTCCCGAATAGGAGCCGCAGGCCATGGTTACCCGGGGAGAGGTCGTGTGCCTGTTAGGCGACTGCGCGAATGACCTTGGCGACCTTCTCGACGATCTCGCCGACCTGTTCCTCGCTGATGATCAAGGGCGGCGTCAGCGCCAGGGTGTCGCCGGCGATGCGCATCATCAGGTCGTTATCGAAGAAGGCGCTGTTCAGCGCGTCGAAGCCGCGTTTGCCCGGCTGGTCCGGCCGCGAGGTCAGATCAATGCCGGCCGTCAAACCGACGGTGCGGATATCCACGACATTGGGCTCGTTCTTCAGCGACAGGATGGCATCGATCCATTTCGGTTCAAGGGCGCGGGCGTGCTCGAACAGCTTTTCGTCGCGGTAGATGTCGAGCGTCGCAAGTCCCGCGGCGCACGCCAGAGGATGGGCCGAGTAGGTGTAACCGTGGGCCAATTCGATGACGTGCTCGGGGCCGCTCATGAAGGCATCGTGGATGGTATCGCTCACGATCACGCCACCCATCGGCGCCGCACCATTGGTGACGCCCTTGGCAAAGGTGATCATGTCCGGCAGCACGCCGTAGCGTTCCGCCGCAAACGCGTAGCCGAGCCGCCCGAAGCCGGTGATGACTTCGTCGAAGATCAGCAGGATGCCGTGCTTCTGGGTGATCTCGCGCAGCCGCTTGAGATAGCCCTTCGGCGCCGGCAACACGCCAGTCGATCCCGCCATCGGCTCGACGATGACGGCCGCGATGGTGTTGGCGCCATGCAGGTTGACCAGGTTTTCCAGCGCGTCCGCGAAATGAGCGCCATATTCCGGTTCGCCGCGTGAGAAAGCCTGCTTTTCGCGATCATAGGTCCCCGGCAGGTGATCGACGCCGGTCAACAGCGTGCCAAACATCTTGCGATTGTTGACCATGCCGCCGACGGAGGTGCCACCAAAGCCGACGCCGTGGTAGCCGCGTTCGCGGCCGATCAGGCGGCTGCGGCCACCCTGGCCGGAGATCTGGTGGTAAGCGAGCGCGATCTTGAGCGCGGTATCGGCGGCTTCCGATCCCGAGTTGCAGAAGAACACGTGATCGAGGCCTTTGGGCGCCAGGTCGGCGATACGGCTTGCGAGTTCGAAGGCCTGCGGAATGCCGAACTGGAACGGCGGCGCATAATCGAGCGTCGCCGCCTGCCGGCCGATGGCTTCGGCGATCTGGGTGCGGCCGTGGCCAGCATTGCTGCACCACATGCCGGCGGCGCCATCGAGGATTTTACGGCCATCGACGGTGAAGTAATGCATGTCCTTGGCGCCGGCGAGCAGCCGCGGCGCCTTCTTGAAGGCGCGGTTGGCGGTAAACGGCATCCAGTGCGCGGCAAGGTCGTTGGGGACGTTGACGGCGGCGGAGTGCGGGCTCTTGTCCAGCATGGCGGGCCTCTTCGAGTTTTCGGTGGATATTTGTTGAATACGTTAGCAGTTTCGATCAGCTACTGGAATGCCAGAGCCGGACTTTTTCCGTATGGTGAGGCAGCGTTTAAGGCGAAGCGTGGGGCGCCTCAGAGATTGGCAAGATCGGAAGCGGCGATCCAAAACACCTCTCCTTCCGAGTCTTCCGTGTCCAGCCACAGAAATTCGGTGCGCGGATAGGCCGCCTCGAGTGCGCCGCGGCAACGGCCGATCTCGCACAATAACCCGCCTTCCGCCGTCAGATGCCGATTGGCCTGTTCCAGGATGCGCCTGACGACATCAAGCCCGTCAGCGCCACCATCAAAAGCGAGTTTCGGCTCGGCGCGGCACTCGAGCGGTAGACCTGCCATACCTTCCGCATCGACATAAGGCGGGTTGGCGATGATGAGATCATAGCGCCTGTTTGCAACCGGCGCGTACAGGTCGCCGCGATACAACGTCACGCGATCTTCGAGACCGAAATCCGCAACATTGCGCGTCGCAACGGCAAGCGCATCTTTGGAAATATCGACGGCATCGATATGCGCGTTCGGAAAGGCGCGACTGGCGAGAATGGCCAGGCAGCCGGAACCCGTGCAAAGTTCCAGCACGTTCTCAACCGCGCTCGAGTCCTCGATCAGCTGATGCCCTTCGCCGTCGGGCCCGCCGAAATGCGAGTCCAGAAGTTCGCCGATAAAGGAGCGCGGCACGATGACGCGCTCGTCGACGTAGAAGGGCAGGCCGCGCATATAGATCTTGTTGACGAGATAAGCGGCGGGTTGGCGTGAACTGACGCGGCGGGAAATGACGTCGAGGATTGCGCGAGCCTCGCTCGCGGTGACACGCGCGGTCGCGAAACTGTCGAATTGATCGGGATGAAGATGCAGCGTTTCGCACACCAGAAACGCCGCTTCCGCCACCGGATCGGTGGTGCCGTGCGCGAAAGTCAGTTTCGCTTCATTGAAACGGCTTGTCGCATAGCGGACAAAGTCGAGCAGCGTCACCAGTTCGCCGGGCGAAACCTTGGGAAGTTTCGGTGTGGCTTGCGAACGTTTGGCGGCGGCTTTGGCGCGTTTGGCCATCAGGATTTGGTCCAGCGCGCTGCGGCCGTTTCATCGTGATCGCGCGCCTCGATCCAGTCTTTGCCGTCGGCACCGTCCACGCGCTTCCAGAACGGCGCATTCGCCTTCAGGTAATCCATCAGGAATTCGGCGGCTTCGAACGCGGCCTGGCGATGTTTCGACGCGGTCACGACCAGCACGATATTTTCGCCAGGTGTGATCCGGCCGACGCGGTGGATGACCCTTATTCCTGACAGCTCCCAGCGCGACATCGCGGTCTCCGCGTGTCGCGTGATCTCGGCCTCCGCCATGCCGGGATAGTGCTCGAGCGTCAATGCGGCGATGGCCGCGCCGTCCTCGCTGCCGCGGCAAATCCCGGTGAAGGAGACCACCGCGCCGATGTCGCTGCGTCCATCGGTCAGCGCCGCAATTTCGCGCGCGATGTCGAAGTCGGATGGCTGGATGCGGATAGTCACGTTGGCGGTCATGACGGCATCGGGTTAGCCGCCGGTCATCGGCGGGAAGAAGGCGATCTCGCGGGCGCCGGCAATCGCCGTGTCCTGTTTGACATGCGCGTGGTCGATCGCGGCGCGGATCACACGCGGCGTCTCGAATGCGTGGGCATAGGTCTCGCCGCGCGCCGCAAGCCAGCCGATCAGCTCTTCGATGGTTCGCACGGAAGGCGGCGGCTCGACCGTCTCTTCCGATTTGCCGATCCGCTCACGCACCCAGGCGAAATATTTCAGTTTCATCCCTCATCCTCCTCGATGAGGTGACGGATACCGGCGCGGAAATAATCCCAGCCGGTGTAGATCGTGACGATGGCGGAGAGCCATAACAGCAGCAGTCCGATCTCGGTGGTGTGGGGGATGACCTGGTCGCCGGCTTCACCGGCCAGCAAAAATCCGATCGCGACAAGCTGTGCGGTCGTCTTCCATTTGGCGAGCTTGGTGACGGGGACGCTGACGCGCAGGCCCGCCAGATATTCGCGCAAGCCGGATACCAGGATTTCACGGCACAAGATCACGATGGCGGCCCACAGCGTCCAGCCATGGATGATTCCGTCGGCGGCGAGCATCAGCAGGCAGGAGGCGACCAACAGCTTGTCGGCGATCGGATCCAGCATCCGCCCCAACGCCGATTGCTGGTCCCAGATGCGCGCATAGTAGCCGTCGAGGAAGTCGGTCACCGCCGCGGCGACGAACACCGCCAGCGCGACCCACCGCAGCCACAACGGCCCGTCCAGAATGGCCTGCCAATAAATGCAACCGACCACCAGCGGGATCGCGGCGATTCGGGCAAAGGTCAGAATGTTGGGCAGGGACAGCGAGCTTTTCGCCCATCCTCTGGTCGTTGCGATGTTCATACGTCCTACCAATACCGCGGAGGCTTTAAGGTCAACCATGCGACACATATGACCTTTAGGTGACATTGTTACCCGGCGTTACCCCGGCCGGGTGTGGAAAAACTCGAAAATCTTGCGCGCGCTTTCGGCGCTGACGCCGGGGACCTTGCCGAGATCGGCGATCGAGGCCCGCTCGATCTCCTTCAAGGTTCCAAAATGGTGCAGCAGTGCCCGTTTACGTGAGGGACCGATGCCGGGGATTTCCTGCAAGCCGGCCTCACGGATATCCTTTTTGCGCAGTTTGCGGTGCGATCCGATCACGAAGCGGTGTGCTTCGTCGCGAAGCCGCTGGATGAAATAGAGCACGGGGTCGCGTGGCTCGAGCTTGATCGCCTCGCGGCCCGGCAGGAACAGGGTTTCCCGCCCGGCATCGCGGTCCGGCCCCTTGGCGACCGACATCAGCGAGACCTGCGAAAGCCCAAGCGTGTCGAAGATTTCCTTCGCCGCGTTGAGCTGGCCGCGGCCGCCGTCGATGACAACGAGATCGGGCCATTGCGGAACACCATCGTCCTCAGTCTTGGGTCCTGCCGCCTCGCCCTCGGGCGCAGCCAACAGACGCTTGAAGCGACGTTGCAGCACCTCGCGCATCATTGCGTAATCGTCGCCCGGTGTCAGCCCTTCGGACTTGATGTTGAACTTGCGGTACTGGTTCTTGATGAAGCCGTCCGGGCCCGCCACGATCATGGCGCCGACCGCATTGGTGCCCTGGATGTGGCTGTTGTCGTAAACCTCGATGCGGCGCGGCGGATGCGGCAGTCCGAGCGTTGTGACCAGCCCCGCCAGCAGCCGGCTTTGGGTTGCGGTATCGGCAAGCTTGCGGCCAAGCGCTTCGCGCGCGTTGGTCAGCGCATGTGTGATCAGTTCCTTTTTCTCGCCACGCTGCGGCGTGGAGACTTCGACCTTGAAACCCGCCTTGATCGACAAAGCGCTCGCCATCAGCTCGCTTTCCTCGATCGCGTGCGACAGGAGAATGAGTTTTGGCGGCGGCTTGTCGTCGTAGAATTGTGCGAGGAACGAGGCCAGCACTTCTTCGGGCGTAAAAGATTTTTCCGCTTTCGGAAAATAGGCACGGTTGCCCCAGTTCTGCCCGGTGCGGAAGAAGAACACTTCGACGCAGGAGTATCCGCCCTCCTGATGGATCGCGAACAAATCTGCTTCTTCCACGGTGCGCGGATTGATGCCCTGCTGCGACTGGATCGCTGAAAGTGCTGCAAGCCGATCGCGGTAAAGTGCCGCGGTCTCGAATTCGAGTTCCGCGGACGCCTTTTCCATCTCGCCTGCGAGTTCCTGCTTTACCGCTCGGCTGCGGCCGGACAGGAAATCCCTGGCCTCGCGCACGAGCTCGGTATAGCCGGGAAAATCGATCTCACGGGTGCAGGGGCCGGCGCAACGCTTGATCTGGTAGAGCAGGCAGGGGCGGCTGCGGCTTTCGAAGAACGCATCCGTGCAGGAGCGGATCAGG
>Ga0210383_10000175_pt1 | contig 64290 bp, 44 predicted proteins | sample IncBWC14OmetaG_FD_160072 | JGI IMG/M metagenome (GOLD analysis project Ga0210383, IMG submission 160072) | Forest soil microbial communities from Barre Woods Harvard Forest LTER site, Petersham, Massachusetts, United States - Inc-BW-C-14-O ...
GAAGTCCGCACTGCGTACTTCAATCTTTTCGCGATTCAAGCAAGTGTGGACGCCGCACGTGAGGCCGTAAAAACATTCGAAGAAACACAGCGGGTCACAGTCCAATACGTCTCAGAAAAAACGGTGCTTCGCGGCGATGCATTGGAGGTGGATGCGCGCTTAGCAAAAGCCCGCTATGAGTTGTCCGTCGCAGAGAATGGGCTGGCGACACAGAGTGAGGCGTTGAACCAACTGCTTGGGCGCGATGTTGGGACACCTTTTCGCGCCGAGTTCGTTCCTGAGCAAGACACGAGTGATCTGACTCTCGACTCAGCCCGCCAGGCAGCACTGGCGAGCCGCCCCGAGTGCCGGCAGTCGCACCTTAAGGAGAAGCAAGCCGAATACGACCGGCGAATCGCAAAAGCTGCGTACATTCCAGACCTGAGTCTGTCCCTGCGCTATCAGGGTATCAACAACGTGCAAGTTCTCCCGCAAAACGTTACCACGGCCGGCTTTTACCTGAGTTGGGAGCCGTTCGATTGGGGACGCCGCCACAACAAGGTTGTCGAGGCAACGAAGACTGTCGAGCAGGCGCGCAACGGGATCCAAGAGACGGAATCAAAGATCGCCGTTGAGGTTGGTGCGAAGTACCGTAAATGGCGGGAAGCTTCTTTGCTTCTTAAGGCTTCTCGTACGGCCCACGAAGCAGCTGGGGAGCAACTTCGCGTCACGGGCAACAAATATAAAGAGAAGGCCGCACTCTTAAGAGACCTTCTCCAGACGCAGGCTCAGAGTTCCGAAACCAGTTTCCAGTATCAGCAAGCGCTTTCCTCTTATTGGAGCGCTTTTGCCGAACTGCGCAAAGCGATGGGAGAAGAGTAGGCGATGAGAGCGAGAATTATTTCAGGCGCAACCACCAGTCAGGGCGGAGTTCGAGAAAGCGATCGAAGAGGAGTGGACTTTATGGAGAGCAACAGGAAACGAGGCCGGACAGTAACAAGGGCTGTGCTTTTCGCCGCGATTGTGGCTGCAAGCGGCTGTCAGGAACCCACGAAAGTCGCAGCTAAATCTCCCACACCCGTTCATGTACTGGATGTGGCTTTGTATTCGTCTTCAGACAATTTGCGCTACTCGGCTTCCGTTCTGCCGTTCGCGGAAGCGGTGCTGTCATTTAAGTCCGCAGGATATGTGACCGAAATTAGGCAGGTCCAGGGTGCCGACGGGCGGCGCCGCAATATAGGTTCGGGAGACTATGTTGCCAGGGGAGCCGTTCTCGCGCAGATTCGCCATCAGGACTTGAAGAATCAACTTGACCAGGCCACCGCAACACTGAGTGCCGCCCAAGCTCAGCATGTCGAGGCGGTGAAGGATTACGAGCGCGCGAAGAGGCTTTTTGCCTCAGAGAGCTTGACCAAGCCCGATTTCGATCGGGCGCAGGCGAAATTCGATTCGACCTTCGCGGGTGTTGATCAGGCTAAGGCAAATGTGCACCAAGCGCAGTTGGCTCTCCAGGACGCGGATCTGACGGCGCCGTTCTCGGGATACATCCTTGCTCGGAACATTGAACTGGGGAACCTGGCACAACCAGGGTCAACGGCCTTTACGATCGCCGACACGAGTGCGGTCAAAATCAGTTTCGGCGTCCCCGAGTACGGCGTGAGGCATCTACGCCTGGGGCAACAGTTCAGCATTCATCTCCAGGACGATCCGAAAGAATACAGCGGGCGGGTCACGAGCATTGCCGCGGGCGCCGACGAAAAGAATCGCGTGTTCGCTATCGAAGTGACTGTACCTAATCCCAAGAGCTATCTGAAGCCCGGGATGATCGCCTCGCTCACCGTGTCTGGCCTTCAAAAGGCTCCGGCTCCCGCCGTCCCTCTGAGCGCCGTCGTTGCCCTCCCCGCTTTGCCTGGCCACTATGCGGTTTTCGTCGCCAGTGAAGTGGCCGGCAAATGGGTGGCGCATTTGCGTGAGGTCACGCTAGGCGAAACGCACGAGAGCGATGTGGCAGTCGATGGTGTAAAGCCAGGGGAAAAAATCGTCGTTGTTGGAGCCGCCGGTTTGAAGGACGGCGATTCAGTTCAGGTTCTTCCATAAAGGAACAGAAACAATGGCACACCAAAACGATCAAGTCGTCACCAGTCGCCGAAACGTTCCAAAGTTCTTCGTCGAGCATCCACACATCTCCTGGATGTTTCTGGCGGGAGTCCTCATTTGGGGCTGGTTCGGCTATGAGTCCATGCCGCAACGAAAAGACCCGGAAATCCCCGTGCGCGTCGGCGTCGCGGCTTGTCCGTGGCCCGGAGCGACGGCGCAACAGGTGGAGCAATTCATTACGCGCCGAATTGAGGATGTCGCCGCCGAGAACAAGACCATCCATCCGGGAACAGATGCGGACTACGGCATTAAGTCCATATCCCTTCCGGGCTATTCGTTTGTGACCATACAACTCGATGAGGGCATCACCGATACGAAGAGACAATTCAGCGATATCAACCTCAAGCTGAACGCCCTGAATTCCCAGCTGCCTCAGGGCGCGGGCCCGATCGTTTTCCAGAGTGATTTTGGAGATACCGCTGCTCTCATGCTCACAGTCGCCAGCCCAAAAGCGGACGACGTTGAAATTGCGGCTCGCGCCAATTCCCTTGAGGCTGCGATCCGCAAAGCTCGCGATGCAAAACAGCAGAATCGAGAGGGGCGCCGCATTACGGTGGTGGATTCCTTTCCACAATCCATCTCCGCCAAGGAGGTCCTTGATACTGGATACCTATTTCAAGCCGAAGCGCAGAGCGCTGGAATCATTCGAGACTCGGAAATCATTCAGGGGAGTGGATTCATCGGCGTGGATGGTGTTTCCGATGCGGATGACAGTTCCATTCAAGCGTTCATCAAACGGTTTATCTCGGATCGGCTGAAACGGTCCGAACTTCATCCCGATGCATGGGAACCAACAATCATTCGCGATCCGAGCGAAACACGGACGAGACTGGCCAGCGTCGCCGGCGACAAATACAGCTATGCCGAACTCGACAATTTTTCTGACTTGATCGGCCGAACGGTCCAGGGAGCTCCCGAAGTTTCCAAGGTCGAACGGCGGGGTGTTTTGTCACAGACCATCTATCTGGATTATTCGCAGGATCGCCTCGCTGCCTACGGACTGCGTCCTGCTGATCTCTCCAAAGTCATTTCGGCTCGGAACATTATCGCGCCGGGTGGGACCGTGGAAACAAGGGGGCACAGGGTTACTCTTACCCCTTCGGGACAATTCGACACCGCCAAAAGCATCGGCGACGTGGCTATATCCACCACGTCCCATGGCGCCCCAGTGTATTTGCGGGATCTCGTCCAAATCAGCCGCGGGTACCAAGCTCCTGCCGCCTATCTCAATTACTACACATGGCGAGACTCCAGCGGGCACTGGCAACGTAGCCGGGCGATCACCTTGGCAGTTTACATGCGCGATAGGAAGCAAATCGCGCGCTTCGGACAGTCCGTGAATTCAAAGCTTGAGCAGCTTCACCAAGTTCTTCCCGCCGACCTGATTTTGGCACACACCTCCGATCAACCGCTCCAAGTCAAGGAGAACATCAGCCTGTTCATGCGGGCGCTTGTCGAAGCCATTATTCTCGTGGTCATTGTTTCACTGCTCGGATTTTGGGAGTGGCGCCTGGCGTTGATTATGGCTCTCGCCATACCGATCACACTGGCGATGACGTTCGGCGTCGTATATGTGTTGGGAATTGATCTTCAACAGGTCTCCATCGCATCGCTGATCATCGCGTTGGGCCTTCTCGTCGACGTGCCGGTAGTCTCTGGCGATGGCATTAAGCGCCACTTGGCGGAAGGTTCTCCGCGCACGACAGCGTGCTGGCTTGGACCCACAAAGCTTGCAACCGCGATTTTCTACGCGACGATCACGAACATCATCGCCTACCTGCCATTTTTGATGCTTACTGGCAATACCGGCGAATTCCTAAAGAGCCTTCCCATTGTGATGACGGCCTCCCTGCTGTGCGCACTCTTTGTGGCGATGACGTTTGTCCCGTTCCTGGGTTACTACATTCTGCGCGCTCCAGCAAAGCGTGAACCAACCATCGAGGAGAGACGCCAGCGAGGATTTTACGGCTTCTATAACAAACTCGTAGGCGGGGCCATTAGACACCGCTGGGCGGTCCTCGGCGGGTCCCTGGTTTTCCTGATCATTGGCGGGTTCTTCGGTTCTCGGCTGAAGACCCAATTCTTCCCCGAAGATGTCCAATATTGGTTTTATCTGGATATTTGGCTGCCGAATGAAACCCCGTTGGGCGTCACCAACGATACTGCCGTGCAGGCCGAAAGGGTTGTCCGTCAGGTAATTGAAAATTCAGCAGACGCCACTACCAAGGAGAACCGCGGGCATCTTCTCAAGTCACTGACGACCTTCGCCGGGGGTGGCGGCCCTCGCTTCTGGTTCTCGGTATCGCCGGAAATGCCGCAGACCAACTACGCACAAATGATCGTTGAGGTTACCGACAAGGAAGCTTCGCCAAAGTTAGCTCGCCCGATCCAGGACGCGCTGGCCAAAGAGGTACCGGGAGCGTGGATTACCGTGCGCCAGCTTCAAACGAATCCTGTCGAGAATCCTGTAGAGCTGCTGATCTCCGGGCAGGCAGACGTCGACGCCAAAAATGAAGCTGGCGACATTCGTACGCTGAGACAGATTGCCCGGCAGGCTGAGGACATCGTCAGTCAATCCCCCGGCATTTCCGTGCTTCGGGATGATTGGCTCCCGGTTGATGTTCAGCAGAGGATTCAGATCGACTCGGACCGCGCAAACGTTGCAGGTATTACGAACGCCGATGTAGCAAACGCGTCAGTTGCGGCCATGAGCGGCACGACAGTGGGGCTGTTCAAGGAAGGTGACAAGAACATCCCGATAGTGGCGCGACTTCGCATGGAGGAGCGTGCTCAGCTCGCGGACATCAAGAACCTGTATGTTTACTCTTCACAGACGAACAACCGAGTGCCCTTGCTGTCGATCGCGACGGTTGGTAATTCTTTGGAAACAGCTCGCGTGGCCCGGCGCGAGCACTTTCGCACCATTTCGATACTTTGTTATCCCCAGCCTGGCGTTCTCGCCTCGGAAATACTCGATCCTATTCTTCCAAAATTGCAGGAGTTCCAGAAAACTCTTCCTCCCGGCTATCAGCTTCGCATCGGGGGCGAACGAGCAAAACAAATAGACGGATTCAGCAACCTGAAAATCGTCTTGATAATTTCTTTGATTGGAATCTACCTGGCGCTGCTCGTTCAGTTCAACAACGCCGTAAAGCCTCTTCTGGTGTTCGCCGCTGCTCCTTATGGTGTGATCGGCTCTCTCATCGCTCTTTCGATTATGCATACTCCCTTTGGATTTATGGCTTTTCTGGGCATCGCCAGCTTGATCGGCGTGATCGTAAGCCACGTGATCGTGCTGTTCGACTTTATCGAGGAAATGCATGCGAAAGGGGAGCCCTTGGAGCAGGCGCTTCCGGACGCGGGAATCCAGCGTATTAGACCGGTAATGATCACTGTGCTGGCGACCATCCTGGCCCTCTTCCCATTGGCGCTCGAAGGAGGGCCCCTCTGGCAGCCTCTTTGTTATGCACAGATAGGCGGCCTTGCAGTAGCAACGTTTGTCACATTGCTTCTGGTGCCTGTTCTTTACAGCATCTTCGTACTGGATCTGAAAATCATTCGCTGGGACTCGAAAGAGTCTGAAGAGGCGGTTAAAGTTGGCCCAACCGCGGAAAGAGTGCCGCAAACCAATTGATGGCGTTAAGGCTTCTTACGATGATTCTCTTCAATCAAATCGGAGCGGCTGTTCTTCTGGTAAGCATGACGCTCTTGTTGCAAGTTTCCGGAGTCACAGCGCTCATCGAATGGCTCAAACGTGTTCTGACCCGGGACGTGGACAAGCATGGCCCAAGTTACTCGGCCAGACTAGTAGTGCCAGCTACGCTCGCAATCGTACTTCTGCACGGGCTTGCGATTCTTCTCTGGGCTGGTTTCTACCGGTCGTATTGCTTCCCTTCTTGGGAAATCGCCTTTTACTTCTCAGCAAGCAGTTATTCCACGGTGGGTTATGGGGACGTGGTTCTCCCGTCGGCTTGGCGGCTCTTAGGCCCCCTGGAAAGCGTCACGGGTGTGTTGATGTGCGGAATATCCGTAAGTGTTCTGTTTGCTCTAGTCGCTCGGTTGCTCGACCGCGACATACAGTCCTTGGTTGGAAAAGAACTGATGGGCAATCTGTCGCTCGACCCTACTGGAGAATCGATGAATTCGAGAGGACAAAGTCATGCTTAAAACCAATATCGAGGCTCCCGATTGGCTTCGCCAAACGGAAAACATCCTTGAAGAGATGAATGAGGGAGTGGCCATCGTTGATAATCAACTTCGCGTAGTATTCGCCAACGAGGCGCTTCTCCGCTTGGGACAATACAGGCGGGATGAAATACAGGGGCGCACGCCCGACGCGATCTTCCCAGCCGAAGATGTACCGTACATTGTGCAGCAGCACGAATCGGGCCACCGCTACAGACAGAATCGTAACGAGTTCTACTTGCCGCGAAAAGATGGGGAGAAGATCCCCGCGATCTTCAGCGGGCGGGTGATTCAGGGACCCGACGGACGAGAGTACGTAATACTTATCCTGACTGACATTAGTGCCCAGAAACGGGTTGAAGCGCAACTTCGCGAATCCAACGTGCTCCTGGAGAAGCGTCAGAATGAAATGGAGACCGAACTTGCTCTCGCCGCCCGCGTACAACAATCACTCGCGCCACGGAGCCTGATTTGGCAGGACCTCGTAATTGAATCCTACTTCAGCCCCGCGCATACCATCGGCGGCGATTTCGGTGTTATCCACCCGCAGGGCGAAGATTTTCTTAACCTCATCGTGTGCGACGTGTCGGGCCACGGAGTTGGTTCGGCGCTGATGGCCAACCGCATGTACTCCGAAACACTCCATGCACTCGAACGCAGGATGGGCCCCGGCGCTATGCTCAGGCAGCTTCACGATTTTGTGCAGGATCGCATCGCCGTCGACGGTTTTTACTTCACGATGGCGGCAGCGCGATTTTCTCGGCAAGGGAGGCACGTTACGTTTGCCGGCGGGGGCCATCCACCAGCAATACTCGTCTCCAATGGCGTACTCCGGCTGCTTGATTCACAGAGCGGTATACTCGGTTCGCTTTCCGAGATTGCCCCGTCGGAGTCGGTGAACGAAATTGAACTGGCCAAGGGGGACCGCCTGATTTTCTACACCGACGGACTGGTCGAGGTCTTCAACAGCCTCGACGACATGCTCGGCGTTGAAGGCCTTGAAGCGTTGATCCTCGAATCGGTACAACGACCAATTCGGGAGTTAAAGCAGTCAATCCTGAACGGTGTCACGACCTGGAGGCACGGCCCCCTCTCCGACGACGTATCCCTCGTAATCGTCGAAGTTCGCCAGGCCGATTAGAGTGAGGTTCCAACGAGGCGATAGTCGACCATTCGTCGGCGTGAAGTCGCAAACGTACGCGTTCCATTTCCAAGGTCCGTTCGAAAAAATCCACAAACGGCTTGCTTGAGACTTTTCTGAAACTACTTGCTAGGGGCAACGGCCACCTAATTTTACTCGACGTCAAAAATGTTGCGACGCCCACTTGGCCGAGAAGTCGGCTATTCGTCGAAGTGGAACCCGAACAACAGTTCCCCCACACTCTGTGTGATCCTGAGCAGTCTGTCCTTGGGTGAGTTCTCGCGAGCCCGCTGAATAATTTTTCTGTTCCTATCTGGATAGTTCAGAATAGCAGCCTGCCAAACCGAAGCAAGAACACCGAGATTGTACGTGTTGTCCGTAAAATGAAGTAGAACTCGTAGTCGAGAATACTGTGTAAGGCGTTGATTCGAGATGACAACGAATGGTTGAGGCAAATGGATTTCAGCCATCGGCATCTTAGACTTGCACTAGGCGCTCAATGGACCTTCGCATTTTGTAAGTTGCTGATTCTACAGAAGTGGTCGGGGCGAAAGGATTTGAACCTTCGACCTCCTGGTCCCGAACCAAGTCCTTAAATCCCATAAACGCTTTATCTGGCGTCGCTTACGGGACAAGAAGCGTTATTTCCCCCCTCTTAGTTGTACCTAACTTGTACCTACTTCACTGAGGTGACCCCTTAAAGTGTCACAAAAACTTTGGGCACAGTCTCCGATTTTATTTCAACGTCTTTGCATCTCCTAGCAAGGGTTGGGGTCTCGGGAAGGGGATGGCGTTTGAGTCCCCTTCCCCAGATAGATCTGTAGAAGCGCGGTCCCCATTCTCACCGTTCCCTCGTTCACAATAAACTGCACGGTTACACCCAGAGTTTCTGCCGGGTGTTTCCGCTCGCTTTGTTGTTCGAATTCCTCGGGAGGTCGTTAACCCAAAGCCGAGTGCGGTCGCTGCCGATTGTAATACTCCTCGATGAACTCTTCGATGTTCGTGCACAACTGCTCTAGGTTAATGAGCGCACTTCCGTCTCTTCCTCTGCCCGTTCCTGTTGCTGCAACGACCGATAGAAAATAGAAAAGCGGCAGGCTGCCCAAGTCCATCGGGCGCCCGCCGCTTGTTCGATGCTTAGTTGACGACGGTGACGGTCAGCGGAACGCTCTTTACCGCCGCGCTGTTACCGGTTCCCACTGTCGCGGTAACGTTGATCGTGTACGTTCCCGCCTTCACGTTGTTCGAGTTTGAGTTGGAACCGCACCCGACACCGTAAAGCATCACTCCCAACAAGCAAAGCACGGCAAATGCACTCTTCAGTCGGCGCCGCATGCCGAATGGGAACAGGAATCCTGCAAGAACCATGGTTGCCAGCGTTCCTCTCCAACGGTTCGTTCGGGTAACGCTCGCCACCAGATTGCTTGTTGTGAAAGTTACCGCGACCGCCGTCGGATTTACTCCATCCAGCGTGACACTAGACTTGGCAAAGCTGCAGCCGAGTCGGGCCGGCAGATTTGTGCAAGCAAGTTGCACTGTCTGGTTGAATCCACCAAGCGGAACAAGGTCCACGTTCCCTGCTGAGGCCAATCCAGAGCGGACCGTTATGGCTGTTGGAAACGCTTGCAGGGCGTAGTCCATGACCTGTTCGGCGATCACGTTGGAGGTGGACGGCGTAAGCACGCTATCGCCAGGGTAGGTGGCCGTGATGTTGTGAGGCCCGCCTGCCAAGGTCTTGATGGCGAGCACAGCGTTGCCATTCGCATCCAGCGCGGCGGTGCCGACGGTGGCGGTTCCGTCCAGAAAGGTGACTGAGCCGGTCGGCAGGTGCTGACGAACGTCGGAGCTCACGTTCGCCGTGAAGGTAATTGTTGTGCCCGCGCTCGCCACCGGGATGTCTACGCTTAGGGATATGTTGGTTGGCGCGTTAGGATTCACCGGAAAGTTGTGATAGGTCTGCGTCGACGGGTTCACGTTGGCGTCGCCACTATAGTCGGCGCGAATCAAGTGCATTCCCCCACTGCTGAAGGTGACCGGAACGTCGTAGGAGGAGCAATACAGCGTGCTCACGGTTCCTGACCCCAAAACCTGCGGAGTTCCTGTCGTTATGTCTGTAAACGTGATGGTGCCGCTGTAGTCGGCGCAGGCAAAATTCGACAGGGCAATCTGTCCTGCCAGATGTACTGCCACGCCGATCACAGGAGTCCCGATGGGAAAGAAATCCACGATCGCGGAATCCGACTTCGTCACAGTGAAGTTGAAGCTTGCGGAACTGCTCGCGAAACTGTTATCTCCCGGATAGCTGGCCGACAGTTGATGCAGGCCAGCAGGAATGCCCGGCGCCAGCGTGGAAACACTGCTGGACTGGCTGGTAGCGGTGGTTCCGGGGGCGAATAGCGTCGATTTTTCGCCGTAGTTCAAGACGATCGGATACGCGGTCCACACTCCCGAGTTGTAATCATACTTGGAAGGCTGAATGGTCGCGCCGTCATTGGAAAGGTTGATCGTGCCCGTGGGATATCCCTGGTTCGACATTCCCGCGACGGCGACGCCAATGGGCACTGGCTGCCCAAACTGTATGCTGATGGGCGAATTGTTGATGGAGCCGCCCCCAATGATGCCCACGAAGGTCTGGCTCGGCTCTGGAGTTACGGTCACATTTACCGGTCCGGAAGTGCTCGCATAGTACTCCTTGTCTCCGGAATAGCGAGCCGTAACGGTCATAGAGCCGCCGGGCACGCTGTCGGTTGTGATGTTAGCCGCGCTGGAGGAAGCCGCGGTAACAAGTGTTCCGGTTCCCGAAGCAATTGCGTTCCCGCTCGGATCTGTAGCCAGAAGGGAAACGGTCCCTGTCGGTGCAGCGCACGAACTCCCTTTACTGCATTTCACTGTGGCGCGAACTTTGATTGGGCTACCGTGAACAACAGTCATGTTCTGCCCCGAGCCTAGAGCAAGCGTGGTAGCGGAGCCGATCGCCGTCGAAGCTGCTTGCCAGTTTGTGACGAGTGCGTTTGCGTCAAACGAGCCCAAGCCTGTGGCCAGGTCATAGCCAGCGCCAGCAGAGTAGCCCACCGTGTATTGCCCGGAAGGATCGGGCACCTTGTTATCGCCGTTGACCGTGTCGTGGTAGACGCCTGGAATCGCCGCTAGCTTATAGAAGACATAGTTGGCGATTCCTTGGTGTTGACCGCCAAGACTCTGATTGACGAGCGCCATGATCCCAGCCATCGCTGGGCTGGAGGCGGAGGTTCCACCGAAGGCGAAGAAGTAATCACCCTGGCTGCAATATCCAAAGAGGCAAACCAGATAACCGTCGTGGCCAGCAGCGGTAAGTGACAAGTCAGGAAGGTCCCGCTTTCCGTCGTTCGGAACGCCCGTGGCCGCTTGCCAGTCGGGTTTCGAGTATTTGCTGCTTACGCCGCCGCTCCCAGCCCATAGACCTACTGCCGTCGGGTCGTTGCTGCTCTCATTCCACACCTTTTCCGGAATGTAGCCGAGTGCGGAGAGGCCCGTTGCCGGATCCGTGTCCGTCACGCTGCGCCAATAGAGATCGGGATTCGCTGTGTCGTCAAACTGAGTGCCGCCGACGGAAACGTTATACGGGGTGGACGCAAGGCCGTTGACTGCCAGGGTCCCCGAAGCATAGGAACCGCCGCCGGGGGCATCGCACCCTGCGCCGCCGTTGTCACCCGCTGATACGAAGGAAGTAATACCCTGGGCAGCCGCCTGCTGCCAGAGTGCGTTATAGAAGGAGTTGCCCGAACCAAGCGACGCTTCGCACGAGCCGTAGCTGGTGCTCATCACTGGTGCCAGGTTGTGGTCCACGATGTAGGCTGCGGAGACGTCGATACCATCAGAGAAATTGCTCTGGGAAACGACGAAGAAGATTTGCGCCATAGGAGCAACAGCGCCGGACCAGGTCACGTCCAGCATGGCTTCTGTGAAGTCCCCACCGATTTGCCCAGGGTCATCTCCGTTCACGATGACTTGAGGATCGTTGGCGGGCAGTCCGAGCAGCGAGCGAAATTGCTCGATATCGGGAATGCTGATGTTGCTGCGTCCGACGATAGCAATACTCTGGCCCGTGCCGTTGATCCCAGCGTCGTAAAGCGGTTGCACGTTGTAGATTTTGGCGAAGTCCGCGGGCGTAAGGTAGTGTGTCCCATCATCAAAGGTGAAATTGGTGCCTTTCTTCTTGAAATGAATCTTGGTTCCAAGATAAGCGGAGGAGGCGCGTGGGTCGCTATGCAGCCGTACGACACCCTTTACAACGGGTTGCAGAGCCGCGGGAATCTGGATGTCTGTCGCGTTGGAGATGAATTTGTTGGCATTGTATTCGTAGGAGTGCATCTGAGTGGAGAACGCGCTTTCTACCTGAACCACGGTGCCGCTGAAGACGATGAAGCGGCGGCTCTGCGATACTTCGTGAACTGTGAAGCCTTGCTGCTCGAGCCACGCCTGAACTTTTGTGGTGTCTTCAACCGCTACACCATAGGTTTGCCCGAACTGCGCAGGCGTAAGCCACTTGTGGAAGCTGGGTGACGATGGATCGTGCAGGTCGCTGACAAGTTGTGCCGCGGCCTGTTCCTGGTCTGAGGTCGGAGAGAGTTGCAGGATCATGCGTCCCAGGTTTTGTCCGCCGTTCATTCGCCCGGTATCGACACTTCGTTTGACCAATGCAGGTGCGGTATTGGGCAACGTTACGCGTTCCTCATTTTTGATCTGGCCCGTAATGCGCGCTTGCGAAACTGACTGCGCTCCTGCCAAGTTTCCCCAGAACATCAGAATCAATAGACTGAAATTTCCTGAAAATCGAACGATTCGATTGAAAGTCACCAAGAACTGCCTCCTTCATCTCCTAAAATGACGAGCTCATGCCTCTCTAAAACTTCAAAAATATGCCTGACTGAAAACGAGTCGTATCCCTGTGAGGACAAACGAACACAAATTCAAGCCAATGCTTGGGAATGACCTGCGACCCATTCGCTTCCGGAATGGTCTGTTTGGATCGAGGCGAAACTCCTCCTCAAGTGAATTAATGCATCGGAGCGTGAACTGCGATAAATCGTGACGTACACTTTACCCGCAGGAACACCGAGGCGTGACGTCGAGTCAGCTGAAAATAAAATTTCATTGGGAATACACAGCTCAAATTTGTAAATCGTCCTCTCGAACACACCAGTCGCGGGGTAGCACACAAGAACCTGGCACCGAACCCAACCTTGGAAGCCTTTCACAACCGTAGGGAAGCTGTCGTTGCCCCAGAGCAATGAACGCCAGTCAGGAGCGGCGGGCACCTGTACTTAACAATGTCGAAGGCAGGTCGTCAGCGGAATGAAGGATTATCGCCCCGCGGTCTTTGCGGACGAGACCCCGCCTTTGCCATTGGCTCAGAATCCGGCATGTGGTGTACGGCGTAATATTCGCGGTGCTGGCCAAATCCTCATTGGTCACGCGAAGTTCTACCCCGCCCGGCACTTTTTGACCGACGGTGCTCGCCAAGCTAAAGAGAGCTTGAGCCAGGCGTTCGGGTGCCGTACGAGAGGTCACCGTGCCGTGCGCGTCCGTGTACCATGAAATATACTCGGCAGCGATTTCAATGCAATTTTCAAGCAGTACTGGAAAACGCTTGCTGAGAACTCGGATTGCCGCCCGGTCCCAAACGAGCGCCGTACAATCGTGAACCGCCTCGGTGCTGACGATATACGTCGCACGTTTTTCGCGAAGTGCCAAGCCGCCGAAGATGCTGCCTGGAGCGATCCACATAAGAAGTATTCGCTTCCCATTGGGGGTGACAAGAAAATAGCGGGCGCGGCCTTTCCAGAGAAGACACAGGTGGTCTGCCGGCGCGCCTTGGCGAGTCATGACGGACTTCGGCGAAAAGTGGCGTTGCGTCGCCCGCTTTAAGACCAATTCCATCTCCGACGGGCGTAAGCCTTCCAGAAATCGCGATTTTACTTCGAGGCCAGCAGGAGGTGGCGAGGCAGGCATGGATTCTCCGTCGACTAGCGATACGTCCCCGTTGCGGCTAGTGTAACTCCGGCGGAGGAATCTTAACAGTTCGCGCCTGCGGAACACTTGGCTTCAGCCGCCCGCCTGCAAAATCCACGAACCGCACTGATAAAATCTCCTCAAAACCGCATGTCTTGCAAGGCGACCTATGGGAAATTAGGGTACGGTGGCCAGTCCGGATGTGCGGGTCTCCGATTAGCCCCGATGCAGGGACTGAGCAAGACTTATCAGATTTTGTTCTTGTTGTTCACTGCGGCACCGAGTGGCTCAGGAAGCGCTTGGTAACGTGGCCAAAAACAGCGGCGCTGGGGAAGCGCAAGTTCAATTCAATGCGAACGCCAATGGCATCAGCCTGGAGCCTAAACCTTTCGGTTAACAGCCACTTGAGTAACTTAATCACGATTTCGCGGAGCGAAGGTTTTCCGAGGAGAATCAAGCAGCTGCGATGAAGCGCGAGAGTTAACTTCTCTTCCGTATGCACCTTTTGTTCGTGGTTTTCCAGCGTTTTCCACGACTAGCGTGAAAGTGGCGTGACAGCCAACCCTTCGGGTACGAACCGAACGGTTGAGGCCAGTACTCCGGGGGCGATATCCGGAGCCCGGCAACGTGTCTGTAGAAAGCCATTCTCGGAGATAATCACTTTTGATGCGACGCTCAGATCGTCGAGCTTGCGCTTTAACTGTTCAAGCTTCTGTCCAGCCTCACCGAGCTTGCCTTCTGCCGTGAGTCGCTGGCAGTCGGCGGGAAGCCCGGTCCACCCGGTTGTCGGCGAACTTTTACACAACGAGGGGAACAGGCAGGGCTAACGGAGGAATTCGCCGATGACTTTCGCACCGCTAGGAGTCTACAACGGATAGCGGCTAAGCCAGCCCAAGCGAGCAAAGCCAAAGCAGGGACATCGCTAGTCTTCGAGTGTGGGCAGAGTCTTCAGCACTTCTGCGGCCCTCGGCCGGTTGACTACCGGATCGTCTTTGCGGATTTTGCCGTCCCGGAAAATCAGTACTCGTTTGGCGAATTGCGCGATGTCGTGCTCGTGCGTAACCAGGACGATGGTCAACCCTTTGTCATTCAGGTTCTGGAAGATCTCCATGATCTCGACCGAGGTGCGGCTGTCAAGATTGCCGGTGGGCTCGTCGGCCAACAGCATTGGAGGATGGTTCACGAGTGCCCGTGCGATGGCTACCCGCTGTTGCTGTCCTCCGGACATCTGCGAAGGGTAGTGGTCCGCGCGGTTGGCAAGTCCCACCATGGCCAACGCCTCGGCAGCTCTTTTTTCGCGCTCTACTTTACTGATCTTCGTGTACAGCGCCGGCAGCTCCGTGTTCTCGAGCGCCGTCGTTCGCGCTAGCAAGTTGAAGCCTTGGAAAACAAACCCAATCTTCTGGTTCCGAATCATGGCTAAGGCCTTCTTGTCGTGCTCGGAAACATCGATTCCTTCGAACAGGTATCGGCCCGAGCTGGGACGGTCGAGACACCCCAGCATATTCATGAAGGTGGATTTACCGCTGCCGCTCGCCCCCATGATCGCCACGAATTCTCCGCGTTGAATTTCAATGCTTACACCGCGCAGTGCGTGGACGCGTGTTTCACCCAGGTCGTAGTATTTGTGCACTTCTTCGACGCGGATGACCACGCTTGCCGGAGGCCCGCTTGGAATCGCATCGATTTGGTTGGCAGCCGGCGTCGTTTTCATGGAGTTGTTTCGTATTACCAGCCGTTAACGGCGTATCCCGGCGGGAGCCTGGGATTTGGAGACCACCGACCGGATAATGACGGCGTCCCCTTCCTTCAGTTCCCCCTTAAGAACCGAATTTACTTCCGTAAATGCATGATCCGTAATTCCAAGAGAAACCTTGATTGGTTCCATGGTGTTATCAGAATGGAGCTTCCAAACTACGGCGGTATCCCTTTTCGGTGCGCGAGGCGGACCCTGCGCTCCGGTCCCCGTTTGTGTTGGGTTTTGCACTCCGACGGCTGCCATCGCGGAATCCGCGGAAGCCTGCACCCGCTCGCTTCCCTCGATCCCATACTGTTTGTACTTCGCCAAGATCTCCTCTGGAGACATGGGAGGTTTGTATCGCAACGCTGTGTTCGGCACCTTCAACGCGCTTTGAACTGTGGCAACAGGAATCGTTACATAGGCGGTCATGCCGGGAAACAGTTTCAAGTCCGGGTTAGCGAACTCGATGATCGTATCGTAGGTGACCACACTCTGTACGGTGGTCGCATTCATTCGAACCTGCTTTACGACTCCTCGAAAGGTTTCTTTCGGAAACGCGTCCACCTTGAACGTGACGGGCTTCCCTACCGCAATGTTGCCCACATCCGACTCGTCGGTCTTGGTATACACCCACATGGTCTTGAGATCCTTGGCGATCGTAAAAATGGTCGGCGCGGAGAAGGAAGCGGCCACGGTCTGCCCCAAGTCGACATTGCGAGCCACAACCGTGCCATCGATCGGGGAGCGAATCACCGTGTAGTCGAGATTGGTCTGGGCGACGCTCACGGCCGCCGCTTTCTGGTTCACTTGCGCTTCCGCCTGCGTAACATTCGCGACCGCCGCATTCACCGCGGCGTTCGCGGAATCATAGTTGGCTTTGGCAAGATCCAATTGCTGCTGGCTTGCCACGCCTCCTTTGGATAGCCCCTCGGCGCGCTCATAGTCTGCCTTCGTTTGCACCAGGCCGGCCTTCAGTTTTTCGAGGTTGGCTCGTGCCGCCACCAGGTTCGCTTTCGCGTTCTCCAAATCCGACTGGGCCCCAAGCAAAGCACCCTTAAACAGGGCGGGATCGATCAGGGCAATGACCTCACCCTTGTGCACAATGGAATTGAAATCCGCGTGCAACTCGGCGATGGTTCCGGAAACCTGCGATCCCACAAGCACCGTTACGATGGGATTTATAGTTCCCGTGGCTTCCACAACGTCGTCAATCTCTCCTCGTTCCACCTTGGCGGTAAAGTGCTGCGCCTGGGCGTTGTGGTTCAGCCCGAATGCGACAACTAACCCGACAACAACAACAACGCCCGCCAAGATCAACCACCGACCTCTTGTTTTCATGAATGGTCCCCGAAATCTAAACTCAACGATACTTCACTCGTAGCGCAGCGCATCGATCGGATCAAGCCGGGAAGCCTTTCGCGCCGGGTAGTATCCGAAAAAGACGCCGACCGCCACCGAAAACGCAGCCGCAACAATAATGGATTCAACCGACATCTCGATTGGCCAATGGAGGGTCTGCCCAACCAAGTAGGATCCGAAAATACCAAACACCACCCCTGCCGCGCCCCCCACCAGGCTGAGCATGATCGATTCACCGAGAAACTGAAGTTGAATGGCTTCTTCCGTCGCTCCCACCGCCACGCGCACTCCGATCTCGCGCGTGCGCTCGGTTACGGAAACGAGCATCACGTTCATAATGCCGATCCCTCCGACAATCAACGAAACCGAGGCAATCGCGATCAAAAGTATGGTGAGCGTCTTGCTCGCATCAAGTTGGGCTTGAATGATGTCTTCGGGATTTCGAATGTTGAAATCATCTTCTTCTTCAGGGCGCAGATGATGACGATCGCGAAGCACTGCTGTTGCTTCCTGTCCGGCGATCTTGACCGCGTCCTGGGACACGGCGGAGCACAGGATGTCGTCCAGCCAGGTTATCCCTTTTAATTTCTTCTGAGCCACTGTGTAGGGCAGGATGATCGTATCGTCCTGGTCCTGGCCGGAAAGCGATAGTCCCTTCGGATGAAGAGTAGCAACGACCTTGCAGGGGAGACTATTCACACGTATCACCTTCCCTATCGGGTCTTCGACACCGAACAGCTGATCCCGCACCGTCCGGCCAATCGCGCACACATCCGCTGCCCGATCCACGTCGTCCTGCGAAAAGATTGCCCCCTGATCGACGTACCAGCGCTTTATCTCGAAGTATTCAGGCGTAACGCCCCGGTAGGATGTGTGCCAATTCTGGTTGCCGTAGATTACCTGGACCGGATCATCCACATTCGGCGAAACGCTCTTGATGAGCGAAATCTGGTTTTTGATGGCCAGAGCATCGGCCATTACCAATGTCTTCGTGTCGTGCGTGCCTGTACGTACACCGTTGACAGCCCGCCCACCGGCTTCGATCCAGACGAAATTGTCTCCAAGATTATTGAGCTGTTGTTCGACGCGAGCTTGCCCCGCCTTGCCGATAGCAACGACGCAGATCACCGCAGCAATCCCGATAGTGATCCCCAGGACCGTCAGAACGCTTCGCATTTTGTTGCGAAGCAGCGCCACCAGGGCAGAGCGAAAAAGGGCCGCGTAATTCACAACTGCCTCCTTCAGACCAACTTCGTGGAGCGGCAACCCACTGCTTCAAAACTCAGAGTCAGCCTCAGCAAGCTTCCGCGTCGGAAACCGTGCACGGGTCCACTTCGGCTCCAATATCGGTTTCTCGGTGCAGTTCACCGCGCGACGTTGTCTTCAATGCACGACAAGGGTGTTTATACGCTTTGGAACTTCGCCGACATTCACAACGTCCACTAGCTTGAGAGTGGTCGCGTCAATGACGGATACGGATCGGGCTGCGGAATTCGAATCGTAGACTCGCTGACTGTCCGGCGTAAACGTAATCCACTCAGGCACTACTCCCAGGGGGGCTCGATTCGGGGACTGTTGTACCGGCAGTGCGCAATACCCCACGAGTTGGAGGTCGGGCAGCGAATATTTGAAAATAGCATTGGCGACCGTGCTGTTGACCCAGAGAGATTTGCCATCCGGGGCTACGCCGATGCCGTGAGAGGGGGTACCCAGGCGCTCTTCGGCGGTGCCGAATCCGCCAGGCTGATCCGGCAGCACGATTCGCGCAAGCTCCTTGCGGCTGGCAAAATCGACAACGGCGAAGCCATTCAAACCGGAGAGTTGGACAAAAATCCGGCGCGTTGAACCGTCAGGATTCGGTTCGAACGCCATGGGACGGACGCCCAGGTCGAATTTAACCTCCCAGGCAGCTTTTTCGGTGTTCAGGTCAATTACAGTCGCAGCCTTGTTTTCGATTGAGCCGCTGACCGCGAACTTGCCGTCTGGCGTGACGAAAATGTTGTGCACGCTGCCGTCGACGGAAATGCTTTTTGTGCGTTCGAGCGACTTGGCATCAATCACATCCACCGCGCCAGGATCCGACCGAATGCCCACGAGAACCCTGCCGCCGTTTTTGGTGATGGTCAAATTATTGGGGTGGCCGCTGAGAGCCACCTTCTTTAGAATTTTAGCGGACTCGCGATCCACGACGTCCAGGATGGATTCCGATTCGTTGCTGATGTAGACGCGTTTCCCATCGGGTGAAAAGGTGACGCCGTGCGGGAGTTCGATGCCTCCAATCACCTGCACAACCTGATTGGTCGAAGAATCGATCACGTCCACCGTATTGCCGGCGCTGTTGGTTATGTAGATTCGAGCGGCATGGGTCGAGGGCGAACCAACCGAACCCGGTCCGGCTGCGGCGCGCACCCATTGCGCGAGAACCGTCCAATCGGGATCCTCTTGCGAAGCAAATTGCCGGCCTCCGGAATGAAATGCGTCGCCTCCGGCCTCAGGGGCCAGTGGATGCAGCAAGAGTCTGCTGGATTGCGGATTCCCCGGGACAATCAATTGAGATGCGCTCTGGAAATTCTGGTGGGATTGCTCCTCCGTCCAATCGGAAAGGCCGGGCGACAGAGCCGCGAGATGAAAGACTCTATTCGCAGCAGTATGGCAACCATAGCAACGCGCGTGACCTGGCCGCTCTTTGAGAAAGATGGGTTCAACAGTGGATTTGAAGAATTCAAAATTGAGATCGTTTTTGTTTTGGGCATTGGAGGCCGTTGCTGCGGGCGACGGCCCTGAACTTGTGTGGCGCACCCAATCCGCAAGCATCTGCCATTCGGGATCGCTCTGCGATTTCCAGAATTTGCCACCGCCATGCGCGGGATCACCTCCGGCTTCGGGCGCAAGAGGATGCAGTAGAAATCGGCTCTTCAGCGGTTCGCCTGGTGTGGTCAGTTGCAGCACGACCTCGAAATTCTTGCGGGATTGATCCGCGGTCCACGATGAATTCCCTGCTGATAACGGCTCAAGGCGAAAGCGCGTGTTCAGCGTGGAATGGCAGTCGTAGCAACGCATACCGCCTTCCCGCTGTTTCAGGAAGATGGGCTCAATACGGGTGCTATAAGTCTCAAAATCGAGAGTGGCGGACGGACGATCCCCCGCCTGCCGTGCTGGAGGCGCGGACCTCGCGTTCGCTAGCACGATTCCGCAGCACACTATTCCGAGAAACGCGGGAACAACTGCGGAGAGCCTGACAGGAGAACCGGTTGGCATTCGCCCTCCCTTGCAAGTGGAATTGTGCGTCAGCGGCCGTAGACCAGCAACCGGAACGTTCCAGAAACTGGCGTCGGCTGCGGATGCGGCTGCTCCGATGTGGGCTCGGCAGCGGGAGCGAAGTCGGCCGTGTCTATAAAGAGCTGGTGGGTCTTGGGGTCGAGAACCATGTTGCGGGCGCCGAATTCCGTTTTGACGGTTTCGACCACGCTGAACTTATCTGGTGAATCCTCATGATAAATGTGTAGAGTGCCTTCGCGTGCGGCGACGAAGAGCAGGCCGGTCGATGGTTCGAAGATATTGGTGTCGACCCCGGCGCCAATCGGAAAGGTCTGGATGACATTGCCGGAATCCACGTTCATGATGGCCAGCACTTTATTGCGGCCGCCGATGAACAACCGGTGATGCTGCACGTCAAGATCGATGGCGGTGGCTTCTTCCGCGGGCCCGATGGGCCAATGAGACTTCACAGTGTTGGCCATGGAATCGATGGCAACGACTTCGTTTTTGTCTTCGACATTGTCGTAGATGGTTCCGTGGCCATCGGGGACGGCGTATTCGGGTCGTCCACCGATGGGAATTGTCGCGATGACCTTTTCCGATGCCGGATCGATCACAGAGGCGTCGTTGGACTTCCCGTTCATGGTGAAAATGTGCTTCGAAGCGGGATCGTAGATAATGCAATCCGGATTGCCGCCGGTCTTGATATGGCTGGTCGGTTTCAGCGTTTTCAAATCGAAGACGACAACTTCATCCGCCCCGCCGTCGCTGATGAATCCGCGGCGCAGATGATCCATGACCACGATACCGTGCACGCGCTTCAGGTCGGGGATGCTTCCGAGAATCACGCCGGTATCGGCGTCGACCACTTTCACTTCCGTATTGTGCGAGATGTACAATCGCCGGGTGGAGGCGACAAAGGTGATGTAGTCCCAATATTCCTTGCCACCCGGCGCGGCGCCGAGTTCGTACTTCTTCAAAAGGCGATAGCCGCCGTCAGGCTGGCCGGCGACTGCCAGTCCGGAGCAAAGAATAACCGCGCTCCAAAAAGTCAGTTGCAGACGTGACAAGGCCATAAAGTTTCCTCCCTGTACCTCGGGCTGATTTAAGATCCTCCGAACGATCCTGCGTCGCCATGTTTGGTAAGGTTCCGCCAGGGTTTCGTCAGTCAACTTCTGGCCACAGTTAGAAACTGGCCTTAATCGCAAATTGAATCTGCCGCTCGGGAACCGTCGTTCTAAGCAAGAAACCCGCGAGGCCGGATATCTGCCCCTCCGGGCCAAAAATATCCGCATTGCCGTCGCCGGGACCCGGGGGGGCAAAGTTAGGATGATTCATGATGTTGAACATCTCCACGCGGAACTGAAGGTTGAAATTTTCGGAAATGCGTTGAATCCGGTTGTTCTTGAAGACGGAGAAATCGAGACTCATGACTCCTGGGCCGTTGATAATGTTCCGGCCTGAGTTGCCGCGAAGATTGAAGCACCTCAAGTCTCCGGCTGGAAGCGGTCCTCCATTGCCGGTTGTAGGGTCAATGTATGTCGGAGGCGCAGGATCGCAATTGGCGTCGAAGAACGCCTGGCTCGGCGCGACCGGGACCCCGAAGCAATTGACATTGACGTAGTTTGTGGGATTGCCCGGGTGGGTCGCGGTGCCACAACCGGGTCCTGAGAGCCGGTTCGTATAAGCGAAGTCATCGCTGCTTAGGGTTCCAGCGGGGTCCCCACCCGTGCCCCAGGTCGGAGTAAAGGGAACGCCATCGCTAGCAGTGAAGATAAGTCCGAGTTCCCATCCATCGGCCAGCCAGTGAGCGGGACCTTTCCAGGCTTTCGGAGAAGGCAGATCCCAAGTGCCGTTGATGACTACGGTTCGCCCGACGTTGTAGTCGGCCAAGCCGCGGTTGAGCTTCATGTCAAAAAAATCGAGGCTGGAGATGGAATTCCCGAAGGCGTCACCGGCAACAGTGGCGGAACTGGTATCCATCGTCTTGCCCCAGGTGAATGTGCCCTGCACCTGGAAACCATGGCTCATGCGCTTGGCCAATTGAAATTCGAGGGCGTTGAAATAGGACCGGCCCTCATAAAACATCCCGCGGATGGAACCAAATGCCTGATTGATGGGATTCGGAGGAGCGCATAGGTTGGGATCGTCCGTTGGAGCGTTGGGATCGGTCGCCATACATTGCGGCGACCAAACGTTGCCTTGGATGTCGACTTTGGGCCAGAGATATCCAGCGGGCGTCTTTGTAGGTAGAACCAGATTGGCTTCGTCAACACGGAAGGGCTGATGAACGCCGCGAGAGCCGACATAGGCGACCATGGCCGCGAGACTGGGGGTGAGTTGATATTGGAGGTTGAGATTCCATTGCGTGACGTAGTTGCGATGGGGATGGGACTCAACGTAAGTGGACCGCAGTTTGTTTGCACTAATCAGGCACTCAGCAACAAGCGGAAACGTGAGTGTCGTACCCGCCGGACAATTCGGATTCGTTGCCCCTGCATTCAACGACGTATATTGAAAGAAGGGAGCCGACTGCGTTGTTAGAAGGATGAACTGATACGGGAGAGGGAGGACGTCAAACAGTCCGATTCCCCCCCGAACCGCCAACTTTCCGGTCTTCAGAGGGTCCCAGGCAAAACCGACCCGCGGCTCAAAATTGTGGTAGGTCGGGTTATAGAAAAAGGGACCGGTACCCGAGCAACCGCCCGCGACCATCGTGCCGCAAGCGGGCAGAGGATCGGCTAGGTTGCGGAGATTGGCAATCTTGCCGTTGGTTTCGGTCGGGACGGTAGTCATCTCATAACGGAGGCCAAGATTTAGCGTCAAATTTGACTTCCAGCGCCAATCGTCCTGGATGTAACCGCCAATGAGTGATTGCCGAAGATTGCGAGGAGTGAGCGAACTGGCGACGCCTCCTTGGAACTTTTTTGGACTATTAGTCAAAAATAACTGCAAATTGTTGAAGAACCAGATTCCGTTGGGGTCAGTAAGCGCGGTGACCTGCAATTGCATGCGTTCGAAGGCCCCGCCGAACTTAATCGAATGCTTACCACGGGTCCAGAAGGCGTCGTCATAAAGCTGGTAGGAATTCCACCGATACAAATACGTCGGGAGGCCGCCGACACCGCCGGTCATCTGGCTGAGCACACCGTTCACGTTTATCACGGCCGCATTTCTGCCCGCAAAGGCGCCCAGGGAGGTGTCCATCGCAACGGGATTAAGCGCGGTCACGCTAGCGTCGTTGTCCACTCGTTCGTGGTTATACCCGAATCGGACCGCATTGACGAATGTGGGAGTAAAATTGTGAGTCTCTTCGACGGCAACAATCTGCCGGGACGAAAGGGTGGAAAGTCCGACATTGCCAAACGGATCCGGGGAATTGTACGGTGTCTTGTCATAGAGATAGGTACCAAACAGGCTGTCGTTTTCTGAGAACTTATGGTCGATGCGGGTGGTGAGATAGTTTTCGTTTACAATCTGTTTGCCACTGAAAACGGTCGCACACGTGTCGGCGTTCGGAGCACAATCCGTGGGCAACGGCACAGGATAAAGTGCGAGATATTTTGCGACTTCTGGATTTACTGTGACCGGCGTGAGAATTCCATTTGCGTCATGAATATTGCCCAAGCGGGCCTCGGGCGACGGCACGGTATTTAGATTGGCGATGCCTTTGGATTGTCGAATCCCTTCATAGTCAAAGAAGAAAAAAGTGCGGTTCGGTACGATTGGACCGCCAATGTCACCCCCGAACTGATTACGGATAAAATTCGCCTTCTTAGCGCCCGCAGTTTCGAAATAATTCTTCGCGTCCAGAGTACTGTTCCTGAGGAATTCATAACCGCTGCCATGGAACTGGTTGGTGCCCGAGCGAGTGATCGCGTTGACCACACCTCCCGAAGTCTTGCCGTATTCCGCGGAGTAGTTGCTGGTCAGTACGGAAAACTCCTGAATCGCATCCACACCAAGATTGCCGCCGAGGACGCTGCCCGGAGCGCCGTTCGCGTAGCTATTCAGGCTGACGCCGTCGAGGCGGTAATTGTTTTGCTGTGGGCGAGCGCCGGAGATAGTGAGTTGCTGGCCGAAGCCGCGATTTCCGCGATCAGACCCAGTTGCGAAGCTCGGCTGGGTTTGAATCGTTGAAACGCCGGGTTGAAGGGCTGCCAAGTCGGTCCAGCTACGCCCATTGAGAGGCAGTTCACGGACGGTGTTGGCGGTGACGACGGCGCTGATGTCGGAACTCTGGAGCTGGACGTCAGGAACCTGCGCTGTAACTTCAATCTTGTTCGAAATTGTTCCGACACGCAGCGTAACATCGACGGTGAGCTGCGAGCCAACTGACATTGTGACACCATGGCGTGTTTCTGAGTTAAAGCCGGTGGCGCTAATCGAGATCTCGTACGACCCGGGAAGTAGATTCACAGCCGTGTAAAAGCCGTCCGCGTTGGTGGTAACCGTGCGTTCAACGCCGGTCGCAACGTTTTTGATGACCAGCTTCGCTTGAGGGATTCCAGATCCGTTAGGGTCTGATACGGTTCCCGAGAGCCTTCCTCCCGCGACCTGGGCAAGAGTGGGTGCGCAAAAGACGATGGCAAGTATCACGAAAGCAGCGGTCGTGCGGCCAAACGAATACAAGCTAGCGGTTTTTTGAGAGAACACAGACCCACCTCCACGTTGGGCGGAGCCTAGTGTATGGGAGCCGCGGATGCCTTAACCCATGATTAATTTCTGTTTAGATGGTTCGGGAGCGTTAGTTTTGCCCACAGGAATCAACGGAAGAACCACGGTAAAACTAGAGCCGACACCCAGATTGCTGGTGCACTCGATAGTGCCTCCCTGCGCGCGCACGATTGCTTGGGCAATGGCCAAACCCAACCCGCCGCTATGGGAATCGCCCGCGGTGGAGGGCGCTGCCCGGTAGAAGCGCTCGAAAATGAAGGGCAAATGTTCGGGCGCGATACCGATACCGTGGTCCTGAAAGCAGGCTAGAATCTTGCCGTCCACTTGTTCGAGAGCAACGTGGATAACGCTTTTCTCGGGTGAATACTTGATCGCATTGTCGAGGAAGATTAGGAAAAGCTGATGTAGGAACGCTTCATCGCCAGTGTACGGAAATTCCTGGTCAAGTTGCCGCAGGATGGCAATTCCCTTTCTGCGCGCCCGCGAAGAAACCAGCGCGCAAGCCTCTTCCAGAACTTCGTTGATATAGAGCGGTTCAGACTCCAGATGTAATTGTCCGGCATCGGCGATCGAAAGTGTGAACAACCCCTCGACCATGCGTGTCAGCTTTTTCAGCTCATCATCAAAGACGGCGAGCGTTTTCTGGTATTCCTCTGCGGTGCGCGGCTTCGAGAGCAGAAGTTCCGTTTCTCCATGAAGGACAGCGATGGGCGTGCGCAACTCGTGGGAGGCGTCGGTGACGAACTGGCGCAACTGGCGTACTGCGGAATCCACGCCGCGAAATAGATCATTAAATGTTTCGGCCAGTTGACCCAATTCATCGTGCGGAGTCGCCACTGGCAGTGGCTCCCAGAATCCCTGGTTTTGCGTAACCCGCTTGGCCATTGTGGCGGCATGCTGCGTCAGATCTTTGATCGGCGCAAGGCTTCGGCCCACGTAAATCATTGAAATTCCAGCCGTGAGCAGCAAACTGATGGGGAATAAAATTAGGACAATCCGCCCGAAGGTGTCCAGCACACGGTTGGTCCCAAATGTGGGAATGGCTACGGCCAAAAAGCGCTTCTGGTTGGCTTGCTCGAACGGAATAATCGCAACACGAATGGACTGCTCTCCGCCGATACTGGCTACCTGGAAGACAGAATGGGAAGCAGCAGGGTCGAATGGCTGCAAGCTGATCGGCGCCGACAGGTTTTTGGACTTTTGAAGAACGCGGCCTTCCTTATCGAGAAGTTCGAAAAATTCTCCCGGGATATCTAGGCGTTCAATATCATGGGCCTCGGGCTCCGCAGCGACGTCAGCGATCAAAAGCCGGCCTGTCTCCTGCAATTGGTGATTGAGCTGAGAAGGAATTTCGTGAGCGAGTAATCCCCAAAAGGCCAGGTAGGAGGCAACGAGGAGCACGCTGACGACCGTACAGAAGAGAACCATCATCCGGAAGCGAAGAGTTTTGGTTTTCACGGCTCCACAGCTCCCAGGCGGTACCCGATGCCTCGAACGGTGTGGATCAACTTCACAGGGCGGCTCTGGTCAATTTTCTGGCGGAGCCGATTTACGTAGACCTCGACGAGGTTGGTTTCGCTGTCGAAATGCCGATCCCAAACGTGCTCGACGATTTCACTGCGCGTCACCAGGTCCGGAGCGTGCAGCAGGAAAAGTTCCAGCAGCGCAAATTCCTTGGAAGTTAGCGGGACCGCCATCTTGCCGCGTGTGGCCCGGCGGCGGTGCCGGTCAAGTTCCAGATCGGCGTAGTGGAGCTTCGCATTGCCGCTGTGCAGGCCGCGTCGGACGAGAGCACGCACGCGCGCGAGAAGTTCCGCAAGGACAAATGGTTTGGTGAGGTAGTCATCCGCTCCGGCGTCGAGCCCCTCGACGCGCTGCTCCACCAGGCCACGAGCAGTCAACATCAGCACTGGCGCTTCCATTCCCTGCTGGCGCAATTCGCGACAGACTTGAATTCCGCTCAGGCCCGGCAAGCGCACATCCAGTAGAATGGCGTCGTAGGTTACGTCCGTCGTGAGTTCCAGCGCCTTTTCGCCGCTTTCCGCAATATCAACGGCGTAGGAGTTTTCGCGCAGCGCTCGCGCAATGAAACTGGCCACCTTTCGTTCGTCTTCGACCAGCAGGATGCGCATAAGCAAACGTTCCTAGAATAAATCGCAGGCAGGAATCATAGCACTACCCGACGCGAAAGCGCCCGCCCGGGCAACCGGGGTTATTTCGAATCGTCACGAATCACCTGGCCGCCCTTCATCACAAATTTTACCCGCTCAAGCTCGGTAATGTCCTTCATTGGATCACCGGACACCGCGATGATGTCGGCGAACTTGCCTTTTTCGATTGAGCCGATGCGATCCTGCCATCCCATCATTTCTGCAGCTACGCTGGTTGCGGCCTGAATGGCCTGGCTCGGAGACATTCCGAACTTGACCAGGTACGCAAACTCGGCGGCTTGCGTGCCATGCGGAAACGGGCCCACGCCACTGCCGAAAGTAATCTTGACGCCGCGGGAAATCGCCAGGCGGCCGCTTTTTTCCCGTAACGCCTGCAGGCTGTATTTCCCCCCGGTGGACTTGGCATCGCGCGCCGTGTAATCGCTGAGGGAGTAGTGGTAAGCCGTGAATTCCAGGTAGATGCCTTTCTTTTTCATCTGGTCCGCGGTGGCTTCGTCGAGTTCGATGGCGTGTTCGATGGTGTCCGCGCCCGCTTCAACGCAATTCCGCAGCCCCTCGCCGCCGAAAGCGTGGCAAGCGGCTTTCTTTCCGTGGCGGTGTGCTTCGTCGACGATAGCCAGGACTTCTTCTTTCGTGAAGGTGGGATCGCTGTTCAAGACGCCATCGGGTTCGAATTCATAATCGGCAGTCGAATGAAACTTGATCCAATCCGCGCCGTAATGGATCTGCTCACGGACGGCTTGCCGCGCTGCCCACGGTCCATCCACCGTCTGATAATTTCTAGGCAAATTTACCTCGGGCGAGCCCAGTATGCCTTCGCCGGTTGCGACCAGTCCCATAGTGGAAACCTGCATCCGCGGCCCCTGAAAGTAGCCCCGGTTGATCGCCCTCTTGATGTCAACGTCGGCGTAGCCGCCCCCATGGCTCATCAGATCGCGCAGGGTCGTGAATCCCGCCCGAAGATCTTTCTGCGCGTTAGCGAGAGCGAGAAGGGTTCGGTATTCGCGTGTGTCATTGATTGGGCTAGCGAATGGCGGCCCACCCGGCTTGATGCCGTCGAGCCCGAAGCCGAATACATGGGTGTGTCCGTCAATCAGCCCCGGAAGCACCGTGGATTTGCTCAGGTCAATCACCTGAGCGTCAGCCGGAATCTGCACCGTATCGGAAGATCCAACAGCTGTGATTTTGTCGTCTTTGACAAGGACAATCTGATTGTCGAGTAGCTTGCCGGATTTGCTATCGAACAAGCGTCCCGCGCGAATCGCGACGACTTTATCGGTCTGCGCTTGTGATGAGCAGGTAATTGCGGAGAGTGCGAGAAGACTAGCCGCAATCCATCGGAAACATTTCATGCGCTCCTCCAGAGATAGCCTTTCGTGATTTGTGGAAGTACAGACCGGCCAAGATTCGTTCTCGTTGCCACAAACAATTTGCGAGGCGGGTGGGCGCGGGCGAACCGCCCATCCGCCTCGGCCCGTTCGAGGTTGTTAGTGCACCTCGAAGACCATAATTTCGGCGTTTGCGGTTCCGTGTTGCGGCACCGCCACGAAATAGCGGTTCAGTTGCGGCACAAGCAGCGCGGTCCTCGCAAGCGGACCGGTCGGAACTCTCCCAAGTAGCTTGTAATTATCCGCGGTGCTTTGCTGGTACACCGACACGTCGCCATCACAAGAGGCGTACAGCCGCTTGCTTGCGGGATCAAAAATCAGGTCGTCCACTCCCTTCGTGATTGGCAGGACGGTGAGCTCTTTGCCCGATTGCGTGTCGATCACAACAATCCCTCCGCTGCGGCAGGCAATGAACAGACGATGATTCGCCTCATCGTAGGCCATGGCGACGTTGGTTTTCGCCAGTGTGATCGGCCAACTTGCAATCAGCGTGCGCTTTTCGCGATCGATGACGTCCACTTGGCTCTTGGCTTTGTTGTTCAGATAAATCCGCGAGCTGGACTTTTCCAGGACCATGGCTTCAAGCGTGTCGCCGTCCACTTTCATGTCCGCAACTTTCTTGCCAGCAGTGGTGTCCACGACACTCAACATGGAATACGCCTGGTGTACGTCGCCTCCGCCGTTGTCAATGTAAAGGAATTTCGTGGCGGGGTCGTACCCGATCGAGTCCGCATCTTCGAGAAGCTTGACGCTGGAAACAATCTTGTAGCTTTCACTGTCCACGATTTTCACGTCGCCGACTTCCCCATCGGTGACATAAAGCCGTTTGAGATCTTCGCGGTACAGAATTGCGTGCGGCTTTTCGATTCCAGAAATCCTGTGAAGGAGACTTCCCGTTTTGAGATCGATCACCAATACCGCCTTGTAAGCTTCGGGAGTAGCGAAGAGCCGGTTGCCCGCCAGATCGATTGCAAAATGATCGAAATTTCCCTTCACATCCGCAGGAAGCTTGTAAGTCTGCGCCAGTTTCAGCGGCGCGGCTTCCTGGCTTTGCGTTTTCACGGCAAACAGTCCGCACATCACCAGCAGCATCGCAATCGTTCTCTTCATCTTTTCCCCCGAAGGCTGATTCACTCGCAATTTTGATCCGGATGATTTCCGGGCTCGCGCTACAACGAGCATCCAGCACGACAAAGCATAATATCTATCTGTGCCTAATCGAACTTAAAGCAACATTAATTTCTGTTTAGCCGCCCGGCGAGCCAGAGACTGAAATCCCTTTCAAATACTGCATATCGTTCATATCGGCGCGTCATCCATACGATGCGAGGGGGAAGTGGCGTTGACGCACCTGCTGGTGTGGCGTAGCATCCGCGTGGTTTTGGCAGCCTCTGTATTTTCTTAAAGCCAGTTCACATCCTTCCTCGGAGCGGAACGCATGAAACGCACTCTCTCGATTCTGTCCACCCTGCTGATGTCGCTGCCGTTCCTCGCGGCGGCGCAGGAAAAAACTCCGCTGAAGCTCGTGGCGACCATTTCTTTGCCGGGGCTCAAAGATGGAGACTTCGACCATTTTGCCGTTGACCTTGACGGCCACCGTTTATTCCTTACCGCGGAGGAAAACGACAAGCTCGAGATTCTCGACACAAAATCGAACCAGCGCCTGCACACGATGGAGGAAGTAAAAGCGCCACACGCGATTCTCTTTCGCAAAGATTTGAAGAAGCTGTTTGTAGTTGAGGGCGACGCATCGGCCGTGAAAATCTATGACAGCGAAAGCTACAAGCCGCTGGGCGAGGTAAAAGTGTCCATCGACGCGGACTCCATCGCCTACGATGCTTCGACTTCGTATTTGTACGTTGTAAACGGTGGGCGGGAAGCGCACACGCCGTATTCGCTGATCAGCGTGATTGACACGAACACTGCGAAGAAACTTCGCGACATCAAGATTCCATCGGATCACGTGGAAGCAGTCATGTTGGAGAAATCCGGCCCTCGGATGTTCATCAACATCACCGGCCAAAACTCCGTGGGCATAATGGACCGCAACAAATCCGAACTCAGCGCGAAGTGGCCCCTGCCCGTCGGTGATAAACTCAACGTCGCGATGGCCTTTGATGAAGCCAATCACCGGCTGTTCGTCGTCACGCGAAATCCGGGAAAGCTGATTGTCCTGAGTTCAGAAGATGGAAAAGTTATCGCCGACCTCCCGGCGGTTGGCATGGTAGACGATGCCGCTTATGACGCGAAGCACAGACGTATTTATCTTGCGGGCGATGGGTTCCTCGACGTTTTTGAGCAAAAGGATGCGGATCACTATGTGCTGCTAGCCAAAATCCCGGGCGCGTTCCGAGCGAAGACGGGGATTCTGGTGCCGGAACTCAACCGATACTATCTGGCAGTGCCTCATCATGCCGGCAAGGAAGCCGAAGTTCGCGTGTATGACATCCAGCCTTAGATCGCAAAGAATTCCGGTGAAATATGCGACGGCGTGATTTCGGCAGAAGTTCTCTCGCGGCGATTGGCGCTGCGGTCCTCGCGGACACCGCGCGAGCCGGGAACAATTCCGCGCCGGGCGATTTTCCCAAGACCTCTGGCCTCACCAGATACGTGGGAGATTTTGTAGTCCGGACGAAATACGAAGACGTCCCCGCGGACGTAATTGAACTCGGCAAGAAATCAATTCTCGACGGGTTGGGGCTGGCACTGGCGGGCTCGCGCGCGGAGAGTGGCCCCATTTCCCGCAAGTTCGTTGAGCAATCTGGGGCGTGCCTGGGAAAGGCCACAATCATTGGCACTGCGCAGAAAACGTCCCCGCGATTTGCAGCCCTTGTCAACGGAATCTCCATTCACGCCGACGATTTCGACGATACACAACTCGCCGCGGCGAAAGACCGCGTGTATGGATTGTTGGTGCATCCGACCGTTCCCGTACTGCCTGCGATCTTCGCGCTTGCGGAACAACGCGCGATCGGTGGTAAAGAGTGGATGACGGCGTATCACCTGGGCGTGGAAGCGGAATGCAAAATCGCGGAGGCAATTGCCCCTCGGCACTACGAGGACGGATTTCACTCGACCGGAACCTGTGGGCCCTTCGGCTCCGCGGCCGCCTGCGCCAAGCTCCTCGATTTCGATCTCGCAAAAACGTTGAAGACCTTCGGGTTAGCCGGCAGCAACTCCGGTGGCCTGCGCGAGAATTTCGGCACAATGACCAAGCCCTACCAGGCCGGACATGCGGCGGAGAGCGGTTTCATTTCCGCCGAACTGGTCGCCCTTGGATGGACCGCGGCGGAGCAAATTCTGGAAGCAGATCGCGGATTCTTCCGCGCGGCCGGAGGATCCTACGATCCAGCCGCAATTATGGGACGTTTGGGAAATCCGTGGACCTTCGCCTCTCCCGGCATTTCGCTGAAGCCATACCCTTCCGGCTCGCTTACTCATCCCGCGATGACGGAGCTTGCGCGCATGATTCAGGCTAACAATATCGAAGCGCCGCAGGTGGAGAAAGTCGACGTGGGCGCCAATCACAACATGACCACCACGTTGCTCCATCACGACCCGAAGACCGGTCTTGAGGCCAAGTTCAGCATGGAATTCTGCATGGCGATCTTTCTGCTCGAACGTAAAGCCGGACTCGGCCAGTTTTCTGATAAGGTCGTGCGGCGTGCCGATGTTCAAGCGATGATGCGGAAGGTCCACTTTTATGTGGATCCCGAAGCGGAGGGCGAGGGCTTCGACAAGATGACTTCTCTCCTGAAAATCACCCTGAAAGACGGCAAAGTGATCACAGGGCGCGCCGCATTCGGCAAAGGCAGCCCCGCGAATCCGATGACCTTTGACGAGGCTGCGGTAAAATTCCGCGGCTGCGCGGAGTATGCTGATTGGCCGCGAGACAAAACGGACAAAATAATTGCGTTCGTCCGGACGCTGGAAACGGCCGCCGATGTTTCGGCGCTGTCGCCATTGCTGTCCGCGACCACAGGGTGATAGACGACCAATGAAAACGTTCAATATTGCGGTGATTGCCGGCGACGGAATCGGAAAAGAAGTAGTTCCGGAAGGCATTCGCGTGCTCGAAGCCGCCGGAAAGTATTTTGGTTTTGGCTTCAATTGGCGGGCATTCGACTGGAGCTGTGAAACCTACACGCGCACCGGAAAGATGATGCCCGACGACGGCCTGGAACAACTGCGGCCTTTCGACGCCATCTTTCTCGGGGCGGTGGGGTACCCGAATGTTCCGGACCACGTTTCGCTCTGGGGACTCTTGATTCCGATCCGGCGAACATTCCGGCAGTACGTCAACCTTCGTCCTGTGCGACTTTTCGAGGGTATCGAAACACCGCTAAAAAACTGGAAGCCCGGGGAGATCGATTTCACAATCGTTCGTGAAAATAACGAGGGAGAATATTCGAATATCGGTGGGCGGATTTATCAAGGTACAGAAGACGAAATGGCCGTGCAGCAAGCGGTATTCACGCGCCGCGGCGTGAATCGCGTGCTGCGATTCGCATTTGAACTCGCCCGCGAACGGAGGAAGCACCTGACCTCCGCCACAAAATCAAACGGCATCATCCACACCATGCCTTTTTGGGACGAGTGCTTTCATGAAATGGCGGCAGACTTTCCGGACATTCGCACCGATCAATATCACATTGACATTCTTTCCGCGCACTTCGTCCGTCATCCGGATTGGTTCGACGTGGTGGTGGGTTCCAATCTTTTCGGCGACATCCTCTCCGATCTGGGTCCGGCGGTCGTGGGGTCCATTGGGATCGCTCCTTCAGCGAATCTCAATCCGGAAAGAGAATTTCCTTCCATGTTCGAGCCGGTTCACGGCTCCGCGCCGGATATCGCGGGCAAAGGAATCGCCAATCCCATCGGGCAGATTTGGTCTGGCGCGATGATGCTGCGGCATTTCGGTGCCAACGAAGCAGCCGACTCCGTTGAACAAGCAATCGCCGCAATCCTGGCCAACGCAAGAGTGCGCACGCCCGATATTGGCGGCAACTCTTCGACGCGAGAGCTTGGGGAGGCGATTGCCCGCCAGGTCAGCGCTCGCTGACGAGATTTCTATGAAATTCAGAAAGTACGTCAAAAAATCAGTGAGCGAGTTTGCCGACTAACATGAAATCAGATCGCAGCGAAACAACCGGCCGCAAAGCGCGAAGACTCTCCCGCCGCAATCTCCTGGAATTGGCGGGATGGACCATCGGCGCCGCGGCATTCCCTTCCCCGCGGGTCTTTGCGCTGAATTCAGATGTGCAGGACAAAGCCGCCAAACCCACGGGGCCAGTAATGAACCCGCTGAGCACCTATATGAGCGAGGCGGCCGACAATCCGCTACCCGACGAAATCACCGAAAAGACAAAACACCACATCCTGGACACAATCGCGGCGATGATTTCCGGCTCAACCCTGCTTCCCGGAAGACGCGCGCTGGAATTTGCCCAGGCGCACGGCAGCGACGAAACCTGCACCGTCGTGGCTTCAAAACTGTCGCGCGGAGCGATCGAAGCCGCGATGACCAACGGGATGCTCGCGCACTCCGACGAAACCGACGATTCTCATGCGTCTTCGCAGTCCCATCCCGGTTGTGCCGTGATTCCGGCCGCGCTCGCCGCCGGGGAACAGTTTCACATCAGTGGGACGCACTTCCTCCGAGCAGTCGTTCTCGGCTACGACATTGGCACCCGCGTCACGATGACGCTCGGGAGCCAGCAATTCGAAGCAGAGAGCCACTGGAGCACGCACAGCATCGCCCCTCTATTTGGGGCGGCCGCGGCGGCGAGTTGCGCCGCCGGGCTCAACGCGCAACAGATGCGATGGATGCTGGGATACACGGCGCATCAATCCTCGGGCCTGGGCTCCTGGAATCAAGACACCGAACACATCCAGAAGGCCTTTCACTTCGGTGGAATGACGGCACGCAACGGTGTTACTTCGGCTCTGCTGGTGCAATCCGGCTGGACGGGTGTTGACGATGTTTTCTCCGGCAAAGACAATTTTTTTCAAGCCTACAACCCGAAAGCGGATCCCTCTGGATTGCTGGACAAATTGGGCGTGCGTTTCGAAGTTGCCCGCACAAACATCAAGAAATGGCCTGTCGGTTCGCCAATCCAGGCGGCGCTCGACGCCCTGGAGTTCCTGCGCAAAGAGCGGCCGTTTGAGGCCAGTGAAGTGAAACAGTTGGAGGTTCGCCTCGCCACCGACGAAGCCGCCATCGTCAACAACCGGACAATCCCCGACATTTGCCTGCAACATATGCTGGCGGTGGCATTGCTCGATAAGACTGTCAGCTTTGCAACCGCGCATGACCTTTCCAGAATGAAAGATCCCGCAGTACTGCGGGAACGCGCCAAAATCAATCTGGTCCCAGACACGGCTCTGGAGGGACTAATGCCCTTGCGTGTCGCCGTTGTCGAGCTAACCCTCGCGGACGGCACGCACCTTCGCCAGCGCGTGGACAACGTGCGCGGAACTCCTGAAAATCCAATGACCCGCGACGAACTCCTCGCCAAGGCCCGCGATCTGATCACGCCCCTTCTCGGTGCGGAGAAATGCTCCGCGCTGCTTCTCAGGATTTTCGATCTCGAAAACGTATCCGACATTCGCTCGCTGCGGCCGCTGCTACAACTTTCATGATGCGGTGCCGCTGCAATCGACAGGTGATCCCGTGAAGATAGTCGACATTCGCGAGACGGTCGTGCCGATTAAATCGGCGATTCGTAATGCCTTCATTGATTTCAGCCAGATGACCGTCAGTGTCCTCGCTCTGGTCACCGACGTGATTCGCGACGGCAAACCGGTGGTCGGCTTCGGCTTTAATTCCAACGGACGCTACGCGCCCAGCGGCCTCTTGCGCGATCGCTTTATCCCGCGCCTTCGTGCAGCGAATCCTGAAGCCGTGCTCAACGACGTCTCCGACAACCTGGATCCAGCTCGTATCTGGGATGTTTTGATGCGCAACGAAAAGCCCGGCGGCCACGGGGAGCGCTCGGTGGCCGTGGGAGTGCTCGATATGGCCGTTTGGGACGCAACCGCAAAGATCGCCGGCGTCCCGTTGTTCCGGCTTCTGGCGGACCAGTATCGCGGAGGAATCACCGAGAGCAAGGTTTTTGTTTACGCGGCAGGCGGCTACTACCATCCGGGCAAAGATATGGGTGGGCTGCGCGATGAAATGGCGGCGTATCTCGACCTCGGCTATTCCGTCGTAAAAATAAAAATTGGCGGCGCTTCCTTGGCGGAGGACATGGAGCGCATCGAAACCATCCTCAAAATTCTGAAATCTCCCGATCACCTAGCCGTCGACGCCAACGGCCGCTTTGATGTGCAGACGGCGATTGCCTACGCGCGAGCACTCGCGCCGCTCGGTTTGCGTTGGTATGAGGAGCCCGGCGATCCGCTTGATTACGAACTTCTAGCCAGGCTCGCTCCGCTTTACGCCCCGCCCCTGGCGACGGGCGAGAATCTGTTCTCGGTGCAGGATGCCCGCAACTTGATCCGCTATGGCGGACTCCGCGCAGATCGGGATGTTTTGCAATTCGACTGCGCGCTCAGCTACGGGCTTGTGGAATATCTGCGCATCCTGGAAATGTTGCGAGAGCACGGCTGGTCAGGAAAGCGCTGCATTCCCCACGGTGGCCACCAGATGTCTTTAAACATCGCCGCCGGCTTGGGCCTGGGTGGGAATGAATCGTATCCGGGAATTTTCCAACCCTTTAGTGGATTTGCGGACGGCATTCCCGTCGAAGACAGCTATGTGAAGCTTCCTGAAATTCCCGGAATCGGGTTTGAGGCAAAAAACGAGCTGTTTCAAGTGATGAAGGCAATGGTTGAGTAGCCGTTGTCATGTTGTGCCGGGAGGGGATAGGGATGAGCGATCCGCGTGAAACCAAAACATTTACGAACAGGCCGGGAAACATTTCTCGCCGCCGCTTGATCAAATTGGGTGGATTGTCGGGCGCCGTCGCGGCGATTTCTCCGGGCCTCTTAAAAGTTGAGGAGCTTTTGCGAGCAGGCCAGCCTTCGAACGCGGTTAGTCCAATCATGCAGCAACTCAGCGCCTACATGAGCGCAGCAAGCTCACGGGCGCTACCCGAAGAAGTAGTCGAGAAAGCCAAGCAACACATTCTGGATACCTTCGCCGCCATGATTTCCGGTTCCAGTTTGCCTCCTGGCCGAGCCGCGTTGGAATTCGCCCGCGCATACGGAGGAAAGGAAATCGCCACGGTTGTGGCCTCCAAAATCGTTTGCGGTCCGATCGAGGCCGCGTTCGCGAACGGCGTTCTTGCCCACTCCGATGAAACCGACGATTCCCACGGTCCCTCGCGGTCGCATCCCGGCGTTTCCACTGTTCCCGCGGGATTTGCTTCCGGCGAGCAGAACTCCATCAGCGGGACGCATTTCATCCGGGCGGTAACTCTCGGCTACGACATTGGCACGCGTGTTTCCATGAGCCTCGGCGGTCCCGGCTATCAGGCGGCCACGCACCGGAGCACTCACGGCACAGCCGCATGCTTCTGCGCGGGCGCCGCGGCGGGATGCGCGGCGGGATTGAGCACGCAGCAGATGCGCCTGCTGCTCGACTACACCGCGCAACAAACCTCCGGAATAGGAGCCTGGTCGCGCGACGCGGAGCATATGGAGAAGGCCTTTCTCTTCGCGGGAAAACCGGCCGGGGTCGGAGTTTTGACCGCGTCCCTGATCCGTTCCGGCTGGAGCGGGGTCGAAGACATTTTCTCCGGCTCTGACAATTTTTACGAAGCTCTCGCCCCACGCGAAAACGGCGCAATCAAAGCCGATCCATCTTTGCTGGTGGATAAGTTGGGAGAGCGCTACGAAATCGTCCGCACAAACATCAAGAAGTGGACCGTGGGCTCGCCGATCCAGGCCCCGCTCGACGCGCTGGTGATTTTTCTTAAACAACGATCGTTTACTGCGGACGAGGTTCAGAAAGTGGTGGTCCGCGTCGCCACCGACGAAGCCAACACGGTCAGCAACCGAGACATCCCCGACATCTGCATGGAACACATGGTCGCGGTTATGCTTCTCGACAAAACTGTCACATTTCAGTCCGTCCACGACAAGGCGCGTATGAAGGATCCCGCCGTCCTCCGGGTTCGCTCCAAGGTCGAAGTGGTCGCCGATCCACGCATCGACGCTCGACGGCCTCGCCGTGAAGCCATCGTGGAACTGACTCTTAACGATGGAACGTTGCTCACCGAATGGGTCCGCGATGTTCGTGGCACTGCTGACAATCCCATGACCCGTGCCGAAGTCGTAGACAAGGCTCGCGATCTCATCACGCCGGTTCTCGGAAACACTGCCTGTTCGAATCTGATCAACAAATTGCTCGCTCTCGAGACTCTGAAGGATGTCCGCGAACTCCGGCCCGATTTGCAAAGGAGTTGACCCAACTAATGCTTGTTACGACCGCGCCTGAACCCCAATCGCCTTCCCCTACGCACAAGCGGCCTTTCTATATGGGCCTGTCCTTCCAGGTACTGGTTGGTGTCGCCATCGCCATCATTCTCGGATACGTCAGTCCCGCTACCGCGGTGTCCATGAAACCTCTGGGTGACGCGTTCATCCGTCTGATCACCATGATCATCACCTTGGTCATCTTCTGTACCTTGGTCACAGGCATCGCCGGCATGGAGGATATGAAGAAAGTGGGCCGGGTCGGCGGCAAAGCGCTTCTTTATTTTGAAATGGTCTCTACACTCGCGCTCCTCTTCGGGCTCATTGTCGGAAACGTGGTGCATCCCGGAAGCGGATTCAATGTCAACCCCGCCACGCTCGACAGCAAAGCCGTTGCTGATTACGCCGGGCAAGCCAAAGCCCAGAGCGTTACGGAATTTCTTGCGCATATCATTCCAAACACCGTTGTCGACGCTTTCTCAAGAGGCGACATTCTGCAAGTGTTGCTGATCTCCCTCCTGTTCGGATTTGCACTATCGCTCGCCGGGCCGCGCTGCAAACCCCTCGTTGAGCTTCTGGAAGGCTTCACCCGCGCTGTTTTTGGCGTGGTGTCGATTCTGATGCGCTTTGCGCCTATCGGAGCCTTCGGTGCCATGGCGTTCACGATCGGAAAATATGGGCTGTCTTCCCTGGGCCCGCTCCTGAAACTCATCGCGACGCTCTATGTCACCGCAGCCCTCTTCGTGTTTGTGATCCTCGGGGGGATCGCTCGCATGGCAGGATTCGGAATACTGCGTTTCCTATGGTTTCTGCGGGAAGAAATTATCCTGGTGCTGGCCACAAGTTCCTCGGAACCCGCCCTTCCGAACCTAATGGCCAAACTGGAAAAGCTCGGATGCTCCAAGACACTCGTAGGTCTGGTTGTCCCGACCGGTTATACATTCAATGCCGATGGCACCAGCCTTTACATGACCCTTGCCGCGTTGTTCGTGGCCCAGGCAACGAACACCCATCTGACGATTCTTCAGCAGATCACGATTTTAGGTGTAGCTCTGCTCACCTCAAAAGGAGCGAGCGGTGTGCAAGGAGCGGCGTTCATCGCGCTTGTTGCCACAATGATGGTCGTCCCGACCATACCTGTTGCCGGAATGGCATTGATCCTCGGCGTCGACCGCTTCCTGAGCATGTGCCGGGCAGTCGTTAACATGATCGGCAATGCGGTCGCCACGCTGGTCATAGCGCGGTGGGAGAACGAACTCGATCGTCCTGCTCTTGTGCGTCATCTGCGTGGCACGACCAATGGATTGGAGAATGCGATTGTTCCAAGCTCCGTTGCCAAGTGAGTGAAGTGTGGGCCACAGCGAATGAGTTCCACGCGATTCTCATCCACGATGCCTGCCAACAACCGACCAGGGGGGATAAATGCGAAAATCAGTGAAGATATGGATGGTGATCTTGATTTCGTGTGCTGTACCCGTGAAGGCACAGGAGAAGCTACCACTGAAGTTGGTCGCTACCACCCCAATGCCTGGTTTCACGGATGATTTCGATCACTTTGGACTCGATCTCAAGGGCAACCGCTTGTTCCTTGCTTCTGAAGATCAAAAGACCGTCGAAGTGTTTGACCTCCGGACGGGAGAGCGGGTTCACAGTATCAAAGGTTTCAGCCAACCGCTGACGATGGCTTTTCTCCCCGAGTCCGACCGACTTATCGTCACCGACGGAGGCGAAGCCGACGCTGTCGAACTCGTGGATTGCAAAGAGTACAAAATCATGAGTACCCTCAAACTGGGTTCAGGTGTGGACCACGGCGTGTACAACCCCGTGAACAAATACTTCTATGTAGAGAACGGCGCCGGATCTGATTCGAAAACACATGTGCTTAGCATTATTGATACGCGATCCTTCAAACAAGTCGGTGAGGTTTCCGGGCTGCCTGGAAATTCCAACGAAGGTATGGTTATCGATCGCCAAGGAAAAAGACTCTATGTGAATTTAACCGGCACGGACGAGGTTGGAGTCATCGATCTGAGCACTCGTAAACTAGTCGCCCGATGGGCGCTGCCCGGTGTGCACGTCGCTCATGCGATCGCACTGGATGAGCTTCACCATCGACTCTTTAGCGCCACGCGCAAACCGGCGCGCTTTGTAGTGTTTGATACCGACAGTGGAAAAGTTGTGAGCACGCTCCCGTGTGTCGGCGTCAACAGCGATATGTGGATGGATGTCGCACGCCAACGGATCTACGTCACTGGGAACGATACAGCATCCGTTATTGAACAGCGCGACGCCGACCACTATGAAGCCATCGCCGAAGTGCCAACTGCTTACCGCGCCAAATCGTCGATTTTTGTGGCCGAACTGAAACGGCTCTATGTCGCCGATTCAGGTAAGGGCAAGCCAGATGCGAAATTGGCACTACAAATTTTCGAAGTTCAATGAAGCTGCGCAAGCGATGCAGACTTGTCTCGTGATTCTTGGCACAAATCTGAACGTAAGCCCTTTTCCTGGAAGGAATTAGCCGTGCTCTCCCGGGCAGCGGGGGGAACTGAGCGAGACGGATAGTCCATGCCCACCGCGAGCGCCAGAAGGTCGCGGCGACTCTCTAGTTCCGCCTTTCGGTCGGGGCTGTGCAAATTAACCTCAGAGTTATCTTCAGTCTGTCACCGTTTGAGGCAAAGTTGGCTCGCTCCCTTGGTTCAGGGTGTTCTGGCTGTACGAAACTGGTTCCAAACAAGCACTTCCAGCTCGATGGAATGACTCTGAGACCTAGTTCTTCGGACTCGTCTACCAGAAAACACAGGTGAGGGCAGGGACCCGTCATGCTTGGTGTATCGCTTTCCAGGGCGCGGTCCAACTTCAGGGAATGTTCTTTCCTTCGCTGATAATGGCGAAACGCAAGCAATTTGAAAAGTTCTCGCTTGTCCATTCTTGGAGGGTCTTATATGTTCACACGCAGAAATTCGTGCGCTTCGATTCTAGATTTGGCCCTGTCATTTTCCTTTTTCGTATTCCTTTTCGTTCTCATCTGCCCATCAGGTACTTTTGGGCAGGCGGCTTCAGCGAGCGGGCGTCTGGAAGGGCTGGTGCTCGATTCCTCGGGTGCAGGCGTGCCCGGCGCGACAGTAGTCATCACCAGCAAGAAGACGGATGTTTCCACGACCCTGAAAACGGATGAAGACGGGCATTTCGTGGCGCTCTATCTACCGCCTGGAATCTACGAGGTTTCGGTTGAGAAGGAAGGGTTCCAGAAACAGGTGCTGCAGAATACGGCCGTAGAAGTGGGAACGACGACTACACTTCATGCTCGCATGACAGTGGGGCAGGTGGAAACTTCCGTCATTGTCAGTGCATCCGCGGTGGCCGTTGACCCGACGCAATCCTCACTCGGAACGGTTGTCGACAATCAGAGCATCCAATCCCTGCCGCTGAACGGCCGAAACTTTACGGATTTTGCACTGCTGACACCCGGAGCGACCACGGACGGCGACTTCGGAATGATCAGCTTCAACGGAATCGCAGGCAACTTCAACAACTACACCGTGGACGGGGGCAATAACAACAATGCCTTCTTCGCGCAACAGATTGGCCGCACCAGCATCCCCTTTCAATTCAGTGAAGATGTGATCCAGGAATTTCAGGTGACCAGCACCGGATACGAGGCGGAGTTCGGCCAGGCCGGCGGAGGGCTGGTCAACTCCGTCACGAAGAGTGGCGGCAACATGGTGCACGGAGATGGTTATTACTACGTCCTCGACTCGGCCTTCAGCGCGAACGATTCCATCAACAACAGCCAGGGAATCGCGAAACCTCCAAACCGTCGGCAACAATTCGGGGGCACGATTGGCGGCCCGATCAAGAAGGACCGGCTGTTTTACCTGGTGAACTATGAGGGACAGGTCCGCAATGAGCCGTTGACGGTTAACAATGCGCCTGCCCTGGTTGGCGTATCTCCCACCTTTTTCCAGGACAACCCGGATATCGCTGCGCAGGTGGCGGCCGCCTCAGGTTCCTTTGCACGGAGCTTTAACCAAAATACGGCGTTCGGGAAAATGACGGGAAACTTCAACGACAAAAATTCGTTTGCGGCTACCTATAACTATCAGCGCTATCGCAGTCCGCATGGCTACTTCAACACTCCAACGTCGACCGGTGACGGGCTGGCTTTGACGGACGGCGCTACCAGTCAATTTTTCCAGTTCTCAGTGCAGACCGCATTCAGCGCAACGAGCGTCAACGATTTCCGTTTCCATTTCGGCAGCGACTACCACTTCGATCTCCCGCCATCGCCAGTGACCTCTCCCGCAGTAACCATCCAGAATCCTGATAGCGGCTTTGTCTTTGGAGGTGCGCGCTTCCAACTGGCGACAACCGACAAGCGCTACCAGTTTGTGGATACGCTCACCAAGGTATTGGGGCGGCACACCGCGAAATTCGGCGTGGATATCAACATCAATCACGATTCCGACTACTTTGTTTATGGGCCTAAGGGAGAATATCGCTTTGCCGGACTGACAGACGTGGCCACAGGAAATTTCGAGCTCTATCTCCAATCGTTCGGCCAATCGACGGCGCTCTTCACTGCTCCCACGTATTCCTTCTTTGCGCAAGATCAATTCCGCGCGACACGGCGCTTAACGTTGAATTACGGCCTGCGGTATGACTTGCAGGTCCTGCCGCAGCCAAAACCCTGTAACCCAGACTATGTCGCCACCTGCCACATTCCCTACAGCAAGAATATGCTCTCTCCGAGAGCGGGATTTGCGTACTCCCTGGATTCAAGGAACTCCACCGTTATCCGCGGAGCGTTCGGGCTATTCTACATCCAGACAGATTTGCTGGACGTTTCTTCGGCATCGATTTCCAACGGAGTCAGCCGGCAATTTCTTGTTGTCGTCGGTCCCAAGTTTGGCAACTCCAGCCCAATCGTGACTTATCCGAATAGCCTCAGTTCGTTCCCATCGGGCGCCGGCGGGTCGCCGTCCATCGTTGTGTTCGCGCCGAGCTATCGCAACCCTTATGTAGAACAAGGGAACATCGCCGTGGAACACCAGTTCGGCGCAAGTACTGCTCTGAGCGTGGGCTACGTGTATAGCCACGGCCTAGCGCTGCTAGGGAATTCCAACGGAGTCACCCGACAAGCAAACGGCAATTTTGGTTTGGATCTCAACCTGGTGCCGCCCGCTCAGCAACCGGCGTTCGGAGGCTCGTACGCGACAGCAACGGTAACGCTACCGAACGGGAAAACTTACGTCACTCCTGACTTCAGTGCGATCGACGGTTTTGTGAATCCGAATTTTGGACCAATCAATGCCGTCGACAACTCCGGGCACTCCGTCTACAACGGTTTGCTGATTTCCCTGCGCCATAACGCCAATCAATTTTTCGGCTCGGTGGCCTACACATACTCGCACGTGACCGATCAAGGGACCGGCTACTTCAATCAGTTCGATCAGAAAGCGCAGAGCGGCCCTTCGCAACTCGATCAGCCGCAAAGATTCGTGGCGACTGGTGTCTGGACGCCGACACTACGCTATGTGAAGGGTTTTGAATTTGGAGCCGTCCTGAATTTTGCCAGCGGCAGGCCTTACACCGCCGTGTTTGACAACCCCGAAGTCAATTTCTCCGTAGTGCCGGGTGAGAAATTCAATGGCTTCCGTGGACCGGGAGTAAACAACGTAGATCTTAATTTGTCACGGACTTTTCGGATTGGTGAACGATACAGCCTGAAGTTTCTCGCGGAAGTATTTGACATTTTCAACCACGCAAATTTTCAACAGACCAACCTGGACAACGTGCAGTACACTCTGACTCAAGATCCTGATAGTGGCGTCAACAACAGCAACTGGCACGCTGATCCCAATCCACACTTCGGCACCCCCCTGGCGATGGTGCCGCGTTTCGGGGCCAGAAGCTTCCAATTCTCAACGCGCTTCAATTTCTAGTCAGGACTGAGTGCGGTAATCGTTTGCAGAGCTGGCAGGGAAAACTAGCAATACGGACTACTTCACGGGTAATTGCCCTAAGCAATATGAACCCGGCGTAACGCGTCGTTCTTCTTGATATACAAAGCAGTGCGCAATTTTCGAGGAACTGGCGTGCGCTTCCTTAGCCCCACGCTTAGCAAAATAGCGGTTTGCCAAACCGAAACAAGAAACACCGAACTTGTACGTGTTGTCCGTAAAAATAAAGTAGAACTCGCAGTCGAGAACGCCGTGTAACGCATTGATTTGAAAAAACAACAAATGCTTGAGGCAAATGGATTTTAACCATCGGCATCTTAGCCCTGCACTAGGCGCTCAATGGACCTTCGCATTTTGTAAGTTGCTGATTCTAAAAAAGTGGTCGGGGCGAAAGGACTTAAACCTTCGAGTTCGGAGTGCGTTTCCGACTCTTGGAAAGCTTGAAGGAATTATTCCACCCAGTAAGATTCATTGTAACTGACTAGCTCTCTATCGTACGCTGGCCGACGCAAGCCCTTTGCGGGTGAGTGGTCTCCAGACGTTATCGCCACGGAAGTATTGCCACAAACCCTGCAGCCGCCAGACCATGTGCAGTTGGCGGTACGGAAAATGTTCCAGGAAGCAGTAGCTCAGCAACCGAGCTACATCTTGCCAGTCGTTGTATCGCTTGTAGGTGACTTCTTCCTGCAGGACCGACCCAATCGAAATCATGGTCGCAAACGCATAGCCGAAAAACAGAAATTGCAGGAAGAATGCCTGGCTAAGCACTCCCAGAGACGCGGCCAGAACAATTGTCACAATCCCAGCGATCTCGATGATGGGGGCCAGTAGTTCAAACACCCACAGATACGGAAGCGCCAGAAATCCGATCCGCCCATACCGTGGCGCGAACAGCATGTCCCGGTTGGGCCATAGCACGTCCAACAATCCCTTCTGCCACCGTGCTCGCTGCCGCCCAAGCGACTTCAAGTCCGAAGGAGCCTCCGTCCAGCACATCGGGTCCGGTACAAACTTCATCTGATAGTCAGTCCCAGTTTGCCGCAAGTGCCGGTGCATTCGGGCTACCAGGTCAAAATCCTCACCAATCGCACTGGCTCGGTAGCCGCCCACCTTGCGAACCAGATCCGTCCGAAACACGCCGAATGCGCCGGAGATGATCATCAGCATATTTCCCTGTCCCCAGGCTTCTCTGCCAATCAAGAAAGCGCGGAGATACTCAATGACTTGGATCACCTCAATACTCTTGCGGGGCAATCGGATGCGGCGCAAACGCCCCTCGCTGATTTCCGATCCGTTCAAGACACGAATAATTCCCCCCACCGCGACCACGCGATTGGGGTCATCCAAAATAGGCACCATGATTCGCAAGAGTGCGTCGTTTTCAAGAATGGAGTCGGTGTCCACAACACAGACGTACGGCGAAGTCGCCGCATTCAGTCCCGCATTCACCGCGTCCGCCTTGCTCCCTCCAGCTTCCTTGTCAATTACCAGCAGCCTCGGATTTGCATCACTCCTATAGAGTCCCCTCACTAGCGCGCCCTTCACTTGCGGAACGTACACCGCCCGGACGAGCCTAAGCTTGAACTCCTCACGCATCTCTTCGAGCGTTCGGTCGGCGGATCCATCGTTCACAACGATTACCTCAAGTTGCGGATAATCCAGCTGCAACAGGTTTCTCACCGCAACGCGGATAGAACCTTCCTCGTTGTGGGCTGGGGCAATGATGCTAATGGGCGGAGACAGAGGTGTCTCCTTCATCCAGTTGAGACGGTGACTCTCCAATCGCCGCTGATGTGCGAAGCTGGTCTTCAAAGCGACGAGAAGCATCACCAGGTAAGCCAGATTGCTTGCTAGGTAATACAAAAACAGCGCGTGGTTTGAGAAATCCAGCAGGCGAATGATCACAGCGTCACCATCTGTGTAACACTTTCCTCCCGCGTGCGCGTTTGTTGTTCGGGTAGAGCCCCGGCCTGCAAAACACCCTGCAACATTTCCTTCGCTTCTTCGTCCATTCCCGTTGCGTCCTCAAGTTCAGCCACAAGTTTTCTCTTCAGATTCGCATTTTCCAGTGCGGTCAAGTACGCATGCAGGCCGTATCGGTCTCGCGTCTCTACGACCTTTTCGAAGATGGGCGCAATATCCGTCCCAAGCCCCACAAGCGCTTCCGCCGCCCTCAATCGCACCAATCGGTTTGAATCCGTCAGCCCGCGCAGCAGGGAAGGGATTGCCCGGCTATCCGCCAACTTGCCAAGGCTGACGATGGCGCGCAAACGCACGAACCAAACCTCGTCACGCGCTAGATCGTCGAGAACATAAGGCGCCAGGGCGGATTGTGAATTAGACATTGCACGTGCGACCGCGGCCCTCAGTTCATCCAAGTCATCTCCCGCGAATTGGAGCAGGTCTGCTCCCAACGACGGAGTCGCTACCTCACCAAGCACTCGCCCAAGAACTTCGCGTACGCGTCCTTTGGCTCTTTGAATATGTGGAAGCAAAAGCTGCGGGCGCTCCGCACAACACTGTACAAGCGCGCCTTGCAAAGGCAGTTCCGGGACTTTCAGCCCTTTCTCACTCAACCAGTCGAGTATCTCCTCCGCGGCTTTCGGGCACGCCATCCGCCCAAGTCCGCGCAGGGCAGCCAACCGCGTCTCCAGACTGCGGTCGCGCAATCCTTCGGCCAGAGCAGGAATGCCCTCAGGCGCGCGGGTGCGTCCCAATGCCACCAACGAGCGCATTCTTCGCCATCCCGTGTGGTGCCGCGCTTCAAAAATTCGTTTTTCGATCAGCCCGCTGTTCCGCAGAAATTTCAGCAGTCGCGCCGATTCTTCCGGCCCCGCCGCCTCGAAGGCATCTATTGCGACAGTTTCAACAATCCTCCGTTCAAACGAATCTTTTCGCCAGGTGTCGAATGGAATTCTTCCGGTAATAAGGGCATCCCAGTTCTGGCGGACCTTATAGACACGCGCATCGCGCCGCGCAAAATACCATTTGCGGTATGTCCGCCGGAGAAGAATGAAGGCTAGCAGCAGCCCATTCGCAATGAGGGCTGCGAAAATGGCCTTCAGCACGAGGGCCGCCGGGCCTAGCCTCCACAAGTCTTTAAAAATGGATTCCATAGCTAAGCCCGAAGGCTGTGTCCGTTCTGTCTTGCGTGCGCTTCTGATAAGACCCGTAACCTGTCACGTCCTGACGCGAGGTTATTTGGTATCGCAATCCACCGCCGTAAGTCTGCGACGCAAAACTGCCGATCTGATCCACCTGTCCAAAATCTTCTGTGCCAGCCGCGAAAAATGCGTTTCCGGAAAGCTTGTGGGGACCCCACTCTGTAATGGGAAATCCCAGCCGGGCAACTCCCGAAGGGCGCCACTCGATGCCCGAGCCGGAAAAGGCGCTTCGCGCGCCCGTCGCCGCCAGCGAAAAAGTCCAGTCGCGAGGCAAATACACAATTGCGGTCGTAGTGAGAGTAAGAATCCTGGAAGACTGATACCAATACCAGTGTTGCCCATAGATTGTTTCCACTGAGCGCACGAAGGTCGTTTCGCCGGCCTTCCAGGCGCGGTCCAGATCAAAGAAAGCTTCGCTCTTGGGAATTACTCCGTTATCGTTACCGGTCGCCCCGCCGACGGTCAAAGCGCCCCATTTGGGCTGCCGTCGGGTGACGCTACCCACAAATTTCCCGGCATTGACTCCGCCACGCTGGAAAAAGCTCCCCGCTATCCCGGTTGACCAGCGAGGCGTCCATTGCGAGTTCAGAGACGTCCACTCGTTGTGATTCGCCTCCGCATAATTGAAAAGATCGTTTTCCTGGCCAAAACGAAGTTCGTGCTTCGGTTCACCGCGGAGGGAAATCAACCCAACACGGGCCTCCTCGTTGGAGGGATCCAGATTGAGGGCATTCTGGAATTCCGTTCGTGCTTCGGTTTGAATTCCTGCGGTGCGCAACACCCGCGCCCGGACGGCATGCAGATCAGCCCGCGCCGCGTCCAGCTTCACCGCCGTGTCTATCGCCGCAAGCGCTTCAGCTGTCTTGCCCTCACGCAAATATACGTTTGCGAGTCCCATCCAGTTGTCCGGATCATCCCCGGAAATATTCAAGATTTTCTTGTATTCCTGCTCGGCCTCTTCAAGATGTCCTGACCAATTGAGAATGCGCGCGCGCCAGGCCAACACATTCATATCGTTCGGGGCGCGAGCGATCTCCTGATCCGCCACGCGCAAAGCCGAAGCCCAGTCCTGCGCCTCAACGTATTTGCGAATGTCCTTTTGCCAGTTGGGGGTCTGCGAAGATCCAAAAGAGGGGATGATCGCCAGTAGCGTGCCCATAATTAGAACAAAAATCAGTCTAGCGGGCCGAGCGTGATGCTGGCAGCTGTGCGTGGTGTTCTTTGGGCTAACGGCAATTTTGCAGAGAGAGCACATTTGTCATCAAATTTCCGGACTTGGGAACGCGCAAGTAAGGCCTGAGAGAGTCTTGCGCGTTCACCGGGTCCGTCTGGCACAAAGTCATTGAATCAATTCCCGCCGAATGTGCAGATCAAACTATTCCGCAAATAGATCGCACACTCGGTTCTAGCGCGACTGCTGGGGAAGGTTTAGTCCTCCGTTGACCGTACCGACGGTGTGTGACCGCCGCGCGATCCACGTTGCCCGTCGCGGCCATGGGGACCATCGTGGCCCTTCTTGGGTTTCTTGATTTTGGTGACAAGCAAGAATGGAGCGTCGCCACCGCCCAGTCCATCGCATGGGCCGCCGGTGATCCCGTAAAAAGCGGCGTAGGCATTGTTGGTGCCGTCGTTGGCGACGCCTGCCGTTCCGTCCGCCGGATTGTCCTCGCCAACGGCTGCGACCGAACCGTCAGGGTTTGTCGCATAGGCGTTTACCCACACGTGAGTACCATTGGCATCGATGCCGAAAAGTTCGAATCCAGCTCCCGCTGGTTGCGAGACACCTTCTGCCATGTTTGGTTGCAGTGTGACGGGGTTTGCGATGCAGGCGGCGCCCGAGGAATTTATCAGTCCGCTGCCTAGGATGCTGATCGTCCCGCTTAGAGTCTGGTCGGAATTTGGGGTCAGTGTAAAAGAAGCCGAAACGGCTGTCGGCCCGGTCCCCATATCCGGGGCGTCGAAGGCGCCCATCCAGGTGCCGGACAGATCGGGAAACCAGGTTGCCGTAAAGGTGCCATCGGGTGTGAGGGTGCCGAGACTCCCCTGCGTGCAACCGCCCGCCGACCTCTGATAGGTCCCGGTAATGACTGTCGGAGGACCCTGCGTAAGTAAGCCGGTGAACACATAATGAAACGGCGTCTGCCCGGAGAGGGTAACGGTGAAATCGACGACGACATTTCCGAGCGGGTCGACCGAGCTGTTCGCTACGGTTATATTGTTGGAACTTTCCGTGTCGCATGCCACAGTGTCATAACTGAACGCGGAAATGTTTGTCAGTACCGGGCTGCCGGGGGTCTGAAGCAAATAGGTGCTAAAGATGGATTGGCCCATAGTACTGAGTTGCGTGGAATTGTCACCCGAGGTGACTACGAATTCCCAGCGTCCCTGAACCACCGGGACCACCGCCGATGCAGTTCCGGCATACGCAAGACACGCCAAAGCCAGCCCAGCCTGTCGAAAAATCGAGGAGAACTTTGCAAGACCGTTAAATTTGATCACAACATTGCTCCTGAAGGGTGAGATCGTACGAACCTGCAGAAATGCAACGCTGTGGCCATTCTTTCGAACGTTCTTCGACTGGGGAGGTCTTATCGATTCAACGACTTGCCAATAATCGTACAGGCTTCGTCGTTTTGGCTAGTTCGGTTCCTGGATTGGCGTCTAAAATTTGAACGCCGCCCCACCCCGTCAAGAGCTCTCCGCAACTTTAATGTAGTGTAAGATTTGCTCTCAAGTAGCCGCTTCGGTTAGGAACCTTTCTCTACAAACTGTCCCCTGCTGCACGCTCGAAGCTCATAATATATACAACTGGTTACCAGCCACCGGAGTGTCGCGATTCTGGTGTTGCTTACTCATTTCCCCGGCCCGAAATGAGACCGTTGCTCTGGAGGAGAGCCCATGTCCCAAAGCCTCGCGCGCGTCCGGCTCCTTGCGATCGACGATGATGCTGCGACCTTGCAATTGATCCAGGACACGCTGACGGACGCTGAGTTGGAGATTCACACAGCGTCCGATCCGCAAGCCGGTCTGGAAGCCTTCAAGAGCATTCGACCACGTATCGTTCTGGTTGACCTCATGATGCCTATCATGACGGGCATGGATATTCTCGAGCGCGTGCTCAGCAAAGATCCGGGCGTCGAAGTTATCCTCATGTCCGGCCACTACTCCACCGATTCTGCAGTCGAAGCCATCCAGAGAGGCGCTCGGGACTATCTCGATAAACCTTTGAATCCGCATAAATTACGGGCGCGTATCTCAGGCCTGTTGGCCGAAGTAAGAGAAAAGGAAGCGGCATTCCAGTTGGAGCGGCGGATGATGGACGTCTTCCAGTTTGAAGGCATGATCGGCCGCAACCCATTAATGCTGGATGTTTTTGCCAAAATTCGGCGTGTTGCGCCCCACTTCCAAACCGTCTTGATTACCGGGCCCACCGGCACGGGCAAAGAGTTGGTAGCCAGAGCGCTTCATAATCTCCGCAATGCGGGTTCCGGCCCGTTCGCCGTGTGCAATTGCGCCGCCGTCGTAGACACACTTTTCGAGAGCGAATTGTTCGGGTATGCGAAAGGCGCATTTACAGGAGCCTCAGAGGACAAGGTCGGCTTGTTCGAATATGCCAATCGAGGGACCGTTTTTCTCGACGAAATTGGCGAAATGCCGCTTCCGGCGCAGGCAAAGCTCCTCCGAGTGCTTCAAGAAAAAGAAGTTCATCGTGTTGGATCGCCGGTCCCTCGCAAGGTAGACGTTCGCGTGGTCGCGGCCACAAATCGCGACCTCACAGCCCTCATAAAAGAAGGGAAGTTCCGTGAAGACCTCTATTACAGGTTGGGGATGCTTGAAATCGGCTTGCCCTGCCTAGCCGACCGAAAGGAAGATCTACCAATTCTCGAACGTTTCATAGTGGAAAAATACGCCAAGCAGTACGGGAAGAAAATGAATGGCATCACACGTCGCGCTCAGAATTCCCTGTCCGCGTATTCCTGGCCCGGCAACGTTCGAGAGCTGGAAAACGTGCTCAGCCTGGCCGTCATGATGGCCGAAGACAATCTGATCGATCTCAACGACTTGCCAAGGCCTCTCCTGACTCCCGATTCAGAGGCCAGCGTTCAGGGTCATAAATTGTTGACCTTCGAGGAATTGCAACGGGTACATTTGCAGCGGGTCATGGAACATGTAGAGGGTGACAAGACCCGCGCTGCAGAAATTTTGGGCGTTAGCCGCTCCACCCTTTACAACCTCTTATCCCGGGCCAAAGCTTAATTCGCTACTTTCCGCGACCAAATTCTGGACGCCCGTCAGGAACTTGCACTAACGCATGACCAATCAAATCTTTCGAGCAGGTCTACATCTCACCCTTTTCATCCCCTAAGTTATTGAAACACAGGGGCCAGCGTCTGGCAGACCCGGCGGACTCTTTCTTGTGGCCGGTTTGGAATGACCTGTGCAATTGCCACTGGCATGTACATGCTCATGGACACCTTCGAGACTCTCACTGGCGTAAACCTGCTGTTCTTCACGAGAGACGGCTCCCATTGCAAAGGCCCCTTTTCTGCTGCCCCCCCACCCAACTTTGCCTTAGCTAATCATTCTGCCGTTTACATGAATGCGTTAGCTGGAGACCTTCGCGTCCTGTTCTCGGTCGGCGATATACGCGGAAGCAGCAAGCCATGTTTCTGGCGCATCCTGTCTGAACTATGGTTTCCAATTGATCGAGAAAGCAAAGGCGAGGGTGCTCCAATCGCTATGAACCGGTAGTCATGGAATGCTATTGGAGATTTCACAATTCATAGGCGAAAGGTCAGAACATGCTAGAAGTGAAAAAAGATCAAGCAGTCAAGTCCCCCTGGTGCTCGGCATCGAGGGAGGACCTCTGCGCAGCCGTTCAATATCTGCGCGATAACTTCATCACTTACGTCGGCCCGTTTGTTATCAAATCGGGTGTTGCCGCATTCCGGGTATCCCACTACCTTCTAACCGCGGATGAATTGGTCGCCCTCTATAAGTCCGGCCGCCTTACGCAAGAAGGTCTGTCAAATTTCAAAGGGAAATATAGGAGGATGTCAGGAGAGTAGGTAATCGTCTTTACAACCCGCTTTTACCATTGAACTCCTGGATACAAACTGGGAATTCCCTGGCCCCGAGACAAAAACGGGAAGGCACCACGTGGGATCCATCGACGTGTGGACACACGTATTTTGAGTTTGAGTATGCGACATGTTATATAACTTAACAATAAGTATTCGAGAATGGTTAAACGCCTACAGGAGAATAGAACCCGCGGAGCGATGCTACGACTTACTGATTTCTTCGAGCCTCGCCTTCAACTCAGGCATCTTTTCAGCCTCAACAGTGAACTCTTGACCGCACTTGAAGCAATGCACATGGTGCGTGTCCTTGAACCAACTCAAGGGCTTCCTGAACACCGTGCGGCACTTGGGGTTTTGGCACTTGAACGGCACTTTCTCTTGGTCGTTGTCTATGTTGTTGTTCATAGTATATTACTCACAATATAATATATGCAGTTAAATTTAAGCACACTACTCTCCTTCTCCGCGCGAAGGTATCGGGCATAGATTGCGATCGGAATTCGAATCAGGCAGGGGCCCATCGTAGGTAATCTCGGCTTTCAATTTACTCAACATAAGAATCAACATTGACGACGCTTATGATGCAGATTACTCCAACACCCATGCCCCCGCTTTTTTGAGAAAACGAAAAACATAGCGGGGATACTGTGTGTCAGTCCACTCGGAGCGCACAACACTCGCGTCGCCGACGATCTCCTCCTTCGAACTAGCCATCGACACTTTCAAGCTCGACCCGACGTCCAACGAGAAATTGCAGGCACATAGGAAAGCGCTTCTGGTGATATTTTCCGTAGCCGTTATAAATTCGATCGACTCTCCCCTGGAATCCTTTCCTTGGATCTTCAAAGGGACTCTCAACCGAACCCGCACCTCTCTGCGGCGCTCCACCCTTCGATTCCTTAAAGTCGTCGCAATAAATTCGTTAAGTGCGTCAAAATCTACCGGCTTTTCGAAGTAGGCCACAGCACCCAGGTCCTTGCAAAACTCCTTCGTCTTCGCCCCGGCTTCGCCGCTCAGGATAATTACGGGGATCAGCTGCGTGGAACTCAGCGAGGTAAATGTTTGGCACAGCTCGAAGCCAGAATACCTGGGCATTCTGAGGTCCAGAAGTATGGCGTCCGGCTTGTGTTCGAGGGCAAGCGCCAATCCCTCTCCTGGATCGCCAGTGTCCACGATCTCGTGGGAATCTCCGAGACTGAGCCGCACCAGGCGCCGCAATGCATCGTCGTCGTCGACAAGTAGTAGCCTGCCCATTTTTGCCTTTCTTCTACCTTTGCTTGGAGTTGTGTTCCACCGAGACCCGCTCCACAGCTGCATCTAAAACGCCTCTAACTCTTTCGATTAGCTTCTCTTCCGTAAACGGTTTGTATAGAAGATTTGTACTTCGATCGAGGACTCCGTGACCGGCAATAAAGGAATCCGTGTATCCCGACATGTAGAGAATTTTCGTCCCTGGCCGCGCCACGAGTAACCTCTCGGCGAGCACCCTCCCATTGATGCCAGGCATGACCACGTCCGTGAGCAGCAAATGGATATGGCCGGTGTGGTCTCTGGCCAGATCAAGTGCCTCCTCTCCATTTTGTGCGGCCAATACTTCAAAGCCATGCCCCTCAAGCAGGGACTTCGCAAGCTTCCTCAATGGGTCTGAGTCCTCCGCCAGGAGAATCGTTTCTGAACTTTTGGTCTCAGGCGCAGGGGCGAGAATTTCCGAACTTCGAGTTATGGGTTCGTTTACGCGAGGCAGGAACACTTGAAAGCAGGCACCCTTACCGGGGTGACTGTCCACACCGATGTATCCGCCGCTCTGCTTCACGATTCCGTACACGGTCGCAAGCCCTAAACCAGTGCCCTTACCCAGTTCCTTTGTCGTAAAAAACGGCTCGAAGATATGGCTGATGGTCTCCCGATCCATGCCAACACCGGAATCATGCACGGAGAGCATGACGTAGCGTCCAAGCCTCGCCCCTGGGTGATCGCGCGCATACAGCTCGTCCAAGTCCCGATTTGCGGTTTCGATGAGAAGAGTTCCGCCAGAAGGCATCGCATCACGGGCATTAACCGCCAGGTTCATGATCACCTGTTCGACTTGTCCCCGGTCTGCCCGAACTGTCCCCAGCCGAGCGCCGAGTTCAATCCGGACCGCAATATCCTCGCCAATCAACCGCGGCAGCATCTTCTCCATGTCTGCGACTAGGGTGTTGAGGTCCAAAACCGTCGGAGTCAATATTTGCTGGCGGCTGAACGCCAACAATTGCCGGGTGAGGGACGCGGCTCGCTGGCCGGCCTTTTCGATCTCATCGGCATATTCTAGGAGGTTCGGCTCGGACTGCATTTTGCGTTTCAGCAGTTGGCTGTAGCCGATCATTACCCCCAAAATATTGTTGAAGTCATGCGCGATTCCCCCTGATAGGCGCCCGATGGCTTCCATTTTCCCCGCCATTCGAAGCTGGGCCTCGAGAACGCGTTTGTCCGTCACGTCTTCCGCGAACACTTCGTGGAATGCCGATCCTTCATTTTCTTCCCTCACGCGTCGGCCGCTGCATCGGACCGTGATCGGTGTGCCATCCTTTTTCCTCCATTCGATCTCTAATTCCTTGAATTCGTCGTGAGAATGCAATGTCTCCCGCATTCCTCGAAAATCCTGGAGTCGCCTAAAGATCTCCTTCTCCAGATTGACGTTTTGCAATTCATCGGTAGTCGAATAACCGAGCATGCGTTGAAGGGCAGGATTGACACGTAAGAAATGCCCCTCATCATCGGCCTGGTAGATCCCGTAAGGAGCATCTTCGACGACGGAACGAAAGCTCGCTTCCGATACCCGCAGGGCCTCCACGGCCCTTTTCCTTTCGGTGATGTCGCGATTTACAATGACCAGTTTTTCGGGGATGCCACTCGCTGACGGGATAATTCTCGCGGTGGATTCGAGAACCCTCCATGACCCGTCTTTGTGCCGCATTCTGTATTCCAGAGTCCTCCCCGCTCCAGTGCGCCGAGCTTCGAGTGAAGCCTCCCTCACCCGCTCGCGGTCTTCCGGGTGGATCTGTTCGAAGGCAGATGATTTCTGGAGGTCTTCGGGGGAGTATCCCAAAACTCTTTCATAGGATTGGCTGTTGTAGATCCGCCGACCCTCGACGTCCACTACGGCAATCATGTCCGCGGCATTCTCGCTAATGAGGCGGAACACCTGCTGACTTTCCGAAAGTTGGCGCCGGATGCGATGGATCTGTAGTTGCTGATAAATGGTGTAGACATCAAAAAGCAAAACGATAGCTAAGAGCCCTATCAACTCCCTTTGCAAATTAAAAAACGACTCTCCAATCTCCGTCGTCCTCAGCAAAGGCAAGAGAAAGGACACAATCCCAGCCGTCAACAAAAGGGTGATCGTTACCGCCGTACCCCAGAGGATCCACTCTTGACGCTCGACGCGGCGAAGGCGCAGTCCGATTTCATCCTGGCTTCCGTCTATCGTTCCAGCGTACTCGGCTTGATTTACCTCTTTCATGATGCTCCCAAGGTACTTCCCCAACGAACTCGTGTTGACTGCAACCTATGGCGTGTCCTTATTGTTTTATGCTTTACCTTTTCCAATCCTCCTCGAAGTCAATTCGCCAGGATGCTCACCGCGCACCATCGGAATAATGGGAATCGAACGGATATAGAGGCTCTGTCTTGAAATTGTGAACTGGACAAGGTTCGCCAATATGGAGAGATTCAGTTTGCGCATGATATTCACACGATTCGTCCCGGCAGTTCGTACGGGCAAGCATCTAGACAAGCTGGCCCGAGCAGGCAGAGCGGACGGTGGTTATGAGATCCCGTGAAAATTCTGGTTTCAAAACATAACCGCGTCCGCCAGAGTGGAGCACACACCAAACTAGAGCACCATCATCCTCTATACTCAGCACAATTATCTTCACGTCCGGCCGACTCTCCAGGATCTTCTTTGCGGTATCTAAGCCTCCGAGCACCGGCGTGGCGGTATCCATAATTACAACGTCCGGCGCTTCTTCGTTTGCCTTGGTCAGAAGGTCGGCTTCAGCGGCTGCTTCTCCCACGATTCTGCAGCTTTGTTGATCGCCGAGGATTGATCGAACACGGCGTCGGACGAACTCACTCTCGTCCGCGATCAGAATCCGAATCTCTTTCATTTGGTCTCCAGTTGGATATTGTCTGCTTAGGTGTGGTTTTCCTTCCCGTTTGACCCGAACAAGTCACTGAAAGGGGAAATCACCCGGAGCGAGAACCCGAGGCTCCTGGGAGGATAGCGAGCGCCAGTAACGGAATGTTGAATTATCGGATTTTGCAGATTTTGGCCTACCGACCTCGCTCCGCACCCAGACATATTTACCTTGGTCATTACCGCCGACTGGAGCAATTCCGTTAAGGGAGGGGGAATTCCAAGCGACACCTGTCGCGGATTCGCGACTTTCTTGGACGATGGATGACCCTGCGTACAATAAATAAGAGTCCGCCGCTTATTCATGGGGCGCTCTGACGGCAACCATAGTAGGCAGTCTTGCAGAAGACTGGGGCCAGTACGCCCCCGAGGGTAATTTGCTTCCAATCCGAAGCAGACCTAAGTTTACCGATTCTTTCCGTTCATCCCGTTCTTACATCGAATGCCCGCTCTTCGGAAATATGCGTATAATGACCTCGCTTGTGGCGTTCACGGCGAGTTGAGGCAGCCGACGAAGTGCCTCGCCCATGTAAGCAATGCGCATGGCCGGCCAGATTTATCTCTGCACCCATCAGCTATGTAGACATCCGCTCAGAGTCCCACAGAGTTAGAACAAACAACCGTGAGCAACGTTCGAACCAATAAGGAATGCTTACCTCCAAGAATCAAGTTTTCCCCCTTATGCAATCCATAGCTCTAATCGGCCTTCCGGAGCGTTCTGCCGTGCCGTTCGGCGCAGCTGAAAGCCCGGGACTCTCTCAATTGAAGGAAGGTCCCTGGACAGGTCCTCTGCGCGGCGATCAACTTCCAAGGGCTTCGAATCCGCGTTTCCGTTTTGCTAGGACGATCGATTTCTGGGCCAACAGGCCCTAGTTAGGAGCTACGCTTCATGCACACAATCTTGATTGTCGATGATGATCCTTCCATGCTCAAGCTGCTCAGTCTCAACTTATCCGACAACTACAATGTGATCTCCGCCTCTGACCCTGAACAAGTACTGTCTCTCGCAATAAAACACAAACCTGCCGCAATTCTCTTGGATCTAATGATGCCGAAATACTCCGGCTTTGAACTCTGTCAGTGCCTTCACACTCTGAGTTACACCTCGCGAACCCCCCTCTTTGTGGTTACCGGGGAGTCGGCAGAACGATATAAAGCCCACTGCCTAAATCTTGGAGCCAAGGAATTCATTGAAAAGCCGGTGGACTTTGATCAGCTCAGGGCAATCCTGGCTACCGAATTACAACAGGAACGCCCCGAGCGTCGCGCTCATGTCCGCGTGGCGCTTCGAGTCATCGTAACTCTCAAGGGAGCCGACGTAGGAGGTGCAGCGATCGAGGAACTGACAATAACCGAAAATGTAAGTGCGGGCGGCTTTCTTTGCACCTGCCCGTTGATGCTGCCTATGGGCTCCATTGTTGGCATTCATCTTGGCACCGGAATTGACAGTTTTGTCGGACGCACGCGCGTTGTGCGAATGGACTCCCCTCACACGCCGTGGCAGCGGTACGCGCTACAGTTTCTTGAGAGCACCCACGAATGGGTGATGAACCCCGTGTAACTCCGGATGTCGGAGATCTCCGATCCCGCCCATGCATGACAAGGCGACTCGGCCCTGAGCAGGGAAGAAATCAAACGACGGCGCGATTCGAGAGAAAGGTTGAGTGCTACCTTTTGAACTTGTGAGCCACGGTTATGCGGTCCCGGCCCATAGCCTTTGATTGATAGAGGCTAGCGTCCGCGGCCCGAAGCAATTCCTCGCCGCCGGAGGCGTGTTCCGGGTACGCGGCAATCCCGATTGACACGGTAATCGCATCGAGCAAATTTCCTAGGTGACGGGCTCTGAGTGTTTTGGCTGCCTCGCGTAAACCCTCGGACCGCCTGACGGCATCTTCTGCCTCGGCCTCTGGCAGAACGATTGCAAATTCCTCTCCGCCATAGCGGCAGATTACATCCTCACCTCGGTAGTGCAGCTGCAGGGTCTCCGCCATTAGGCACAGCACCGCGTCGCCGGCGTCATGGCCGAACGTGTCGTTGAAGCGCTTGAAGTGATCGATATCCAGCAAGACAACGGCGAGCGGGCACCCTTTCCGCTTCGCGCGCAACAATTCGCGGTCCAATGATTCCTGCATAAATCGACGGTTGAACAGTCCGGTAAGAGGATCGCGAATCGACTGCTCTCGTAGCGTCTCACGCATCCGCAAGCTGGCCAAAGACAACCCCACCTGTCCTGCCACGGCAATGGCGAGCCGCTGCTGGGATTGCTGCAAGGACTCAAAGGCCTCCGTTCCCTTCGCGCTCTGGCTGCGATTGTACTGCACAAACAAAATGCCCAGTGTCTCGCCTTGTGCTGCCATGGGTACACACAGATAACTGGCCGCAACAGGATTTTTCAGATGCGGACAGATCAGTCCGTCTCCCGGTTGTTCACTCCAATACGGTTGTCCACGCCGCAGGGCCCAACAGTCAGCCGGAGAGATCACCGGCTCGGACGCAAAGCCATCCCCCCACATCGCTGTAGCCTCAAGCGCCTCCCGGGACGGCCCAAAGACGAATACCGCCCCTCCGGTCGACGCTGAGAAAAGCTTTCTTGCGGATTGGGCTACCACCGCAAACGCTTCCTGCATGTTTCCACAACACTGCAGCAAGCCTCCCATGTCGTTGAGAAGCGACATTTGCATGGTTCTGAGCTGCAGCTCCGTCACCAGGTTGTTCAATGAGTTCGCATGCTCCTCGGCTTCCGCAGCCGATTTGACCTCTTCTGAAATATCACGGAAGATCGCATACCCACCTGACTGGCGGCTCTCCAAATGGATCGCAACTTCATGGAGTTCCACGTCGAGTATCTTTCCATCCTTGCGGACTCTACGGACCGCCTTGTGAACAGATTCTCCAGGTCTGGAAGGGACTGATAACCCAGAATCATCCGCCACGCTTCCGGAAGGGCAAATTACCTGGTCGAGCCGGTTCCCCACTATCTCTTCATGCGAATATAGGAAGAGCTTTGCGAATGCGTCATTGCAGAAGCGCACGTACCCCTTGCCGTCCTCTATGGCGATAGCGAGAGGATTGTGCTCAATCAGCGAGTTCAGAAAGCCAGTCCGGTCCCTCAATTGCCGGGCCGTCCGGTGTCTCTCCGTAACCTCCGACCCAACGATCAGTGCTGTCCCCGACACCGCTAGCATGAGGACACCAACCTTGAGCTGAAAATCGGGGGGCAGAGGAAAGATGCGCAGCGCCACCACGATTCCAAAGTTGAAAATCACCAGTGCAGTGACCACGCGCCGGATACCCTGACGCATCGCAATCCAGAGGATGGGCACAAAGCCTAGGTAATAGAATTCCTTGGGTCCGAACGTTCGGCCGAACATGACCCACAAAACCACGAGAATGGCGCTTACCTGTCCAATCGCCTCCAGAATCGTTCCTGAATGACTCCTCCCCAATCTTGCCGCCCGCCCGTCGGCGCGTTGCACCGCTTCCCGGCGAAACCTCGAGAGCTCCCTCACTACCCACGGAAACACATGGATAAGGAGGAATGGCGCAAATCCTACGAGACCAATCGCGTCACCCATGTACCATTGCAACGCCGAGCTCCAAAACTGGTTCCACAAAATCGTGTGGTCTTTCACTAAGGCGAGAACACCCGCCAAGGTTGCCGGCACGGCTGCAGCCGTGGTTATCAAAATGTATCGCACCACATCTCGCCGATATCGCAACGCCGGATCGATCCTCAGGGGGCCACCCAAAAGATACGCGGCGCCTGCGTACGAGCCTGCGCCGATGATAGGCGCGATGGTCGAACTCCAGGAAACCAGAGGTTGATGGTAGATCACGAATCCTGCGAGGACGTCGGTCAATACCATCAGGGGGAAATAGCGCGGACCAAGGCACAACATGACTGCAAAGATGAGTCCTGTCGCAGGGTACCAGGCTGTAAACCCAAGGCTGGGAGAAACCAAAATGATCCAAGGCTGATTGAGTAGCAGATAAACTAGGATGAAGGATAAAGCGAAGAGCACATGACGTGCAATTAAATGGTCATTCTGGACGGAAGTGGTGCGGTCGATGACATGGTCCACCCATCGTTCCGCGCGATTGGAAGTTGATGCCATCTAACCCTTCGTTCACCTTCTGTTATCTAAACATGGGTAGCATTCCCCCGCCTCGAAATCGAAAAGTGATTTCATTGTTGAGTAACTATCAGATCGACAAGAGACGAATTCCGATTTAACGGTCAGCAGTCGGGCACGTCCCAGGCGGGCTTGACGCATTGACCTTACTCGTACGGGCTAACGGGTATTCGTGTTACAGGTTCCGGCCGGACTGGGTTCGCATTTCCCTCAACCACCGGATAACCAACTGTCCTTGGGAGCACAACGTGATCAATCCCAGGGCCAGAAGCACCGCCCCGCCAGTGACTTCGAAAAGCTGGGAATTGGTAGGCTGCGATACGGCGTCATACAGCAGGAACCCTCCGAACCCAATCAGAATCAACGTAGAAACAATCATGAATTTTACGAAATAGGCTGCCATGCGAACTCCCCCCGAAAGGCGCGGCGGCTGTGAATATGGGCCCCACGCTCGGACACTATCAACGCACCTTCGATAGAACCTTTCTGTCCTAGGACCGCCAACCTCCGGATCCTGCCTTGCCCAGAATGTCGGAGCGGCGTAGATTTTTTTAATATTGGAACCGCAAAAGCGCCTTGGGTTCATGCCGTCTTCAGGCACACTGGCAGTGGTCCCGACAAATTCTCATCGCCCTGAGGAATTTTGAATAAATGCACCTCTCCCGTCTTCGCATATTCACATGCAGCTTCCCTCCTGCCCTGTATCTCATGGGCTTCGGTCGCCAAGAAGTTAGGCTGCGCCACAGTGCATTCGGGGTGCATTCTCCAGCTTTCCTGCTCCGAGTGAGGCGTCTCCTTAAGGGCGCCGATTCAGAGATTGTGTCGGCGGCGGAGATTCATGTGGGGAATAGTTAAAAATGCTTCGTACGGGAAGCAGCAAAAGAAAGTCCTGTGATCGCACAGCCCGCGCCTAGCCGCCATGACCGGATTTTTCCAATTTCTGATAAACTTTCTGGGATTACTATTCGAAATACTAGATCCATGACTTCTGGCAAAACCCTCAAGGACCTCCGAGCACGGCTCGGAATTACAGTGCGCGAGGTAGAAGATCAAAGCCAGCAGATCGCGAACGCACAATCAAACCCTGAGTTTTTCGTTTCAAATAATTGGCTCACCAGACTAGAGAATTCAAATGCAGTTCCGAGCATTCATAAACTCTTTAGTTTGAGTGCCGTTTACCGAGTACGGCTTTCCGATCTACTTCCCATATTCGGCATTGATCTCGGACTGCTGCAGAAATACCAGATCGAGACGGTTCCCTCCCACACGCACCTAGTCAATCTGGAAGAAATCGATTCAACCAAAACAGCAACTTTCCCAGTCCGCTTTGACCCAGGCTTCCGGGTCGAGGAGACAAATCTGGTGTCGCGAATGGTACAGGTCTGGGGGGAGGTGCCGATTGCCTTGCTCCAACAGTTGGACATTCGACACGGTCATTATGGTTTTATAGGATTGCAAGATTACACGATGTACCCGTTATTACGACCGGGAAGTTTCGTCTTCATTGATGACCACCTGCGCGATATTCACGCGAACCAGTGGCGGACTGAATTCGACCGGCCCATTTACTTCGTTGAACTTCGCTCGGGATATGCGTGCTGTTGGTGTGAGAGGCGTGGGGACGAGCTTCTATTGATCCCCCATCCTCTTTCCTCCCGCCCCCATCGTAGCTTTTCCATCCATGAGGCCGAGATTATCGGCCAGGTCACCGCGGTGGCCATGCGCATTGTCGATCCTAGTGCCGCTGATGCTCCCTCCAAGATGCCCCCACAATTGCCAAAGCGATCCTAACGTTCGAGATAAAGAGCTTAACTGTAATTGGATCGTCATACTCCGGAGCCAGAATTCGAAAAGGTTCCAATTCGCCCCATGATGCGAGGAGCTCATCCGGACGGGCGCACCCGGAACGAATGTATTGTTCAAGATGAGTTACCACGATTTTCAATGGACTGAGCGCTAGACTTATAAAAACTTGGCGGTGGGCCTTGGCCAAAACTCGTTCCGCCACCGGCTCGGTAAAACGAAAGTTCAGTCCGTCATGCGCGTAGCGGCCCGAATTATAATCGCGCGTCGAAGCCAGATAAACCAGCCTAGCAAAATCTCCATCGAGACTGGCTAGAGTCCGATTCTGCAGATCGCGGAGGGCGTCTTCGACGGCAACGGGAGTGGGCTGGTCTGGTCTTAGTTCCATCGGCTTCCCATCCTTCACTGATCAGCGGATTCTTGTATTTTGCGAAAATCCCTGCGGCTCCATCGCGGCTCGAAGCATTCCCCTAAGGTTATTCGAAAGACTTTCGGCTTGTCCGACCATGCCTCGCAGTGCCATCGGACCGCCTATCAACACAATCACGGCAATGAAGCCACTCTTTGCCAGGAATGCATAGTAGTCGATTGCCAACCTGAGCTCCGAAAGCGGTTCGAGTTCCTCTGACGCTCTCACGCGGGCCACATGTAGATCCATGCCAGCCCTCGCCTGCATTCGTAGTTGAGAAAGCCAGGATAGCGCAATCGCCTTCCGTTCCTTCAGAAACAATTGCTGAATCCGGTTTGATGTGCTGTTCCGGATGAAGTCCCAATCTTCAAAGCCGAAGATTCGATCCAGCTGCTCTTTACGGTGATCCTCAAACTGCGCGGTCGGAATGGCCAAGTCTCGATCGCGAAACCATCGAACATCCTCTTCTTCCGATCCGCGGCGACGCAATAGATAAACTAACGACGCGATTAGGAAGAAACCGATCGCAAACAGAGTAAGCGTTCCGCTCATGGACGTGTGGCCTTGCCCAAAAACTCGCGTGCCTGAACCAAGCTCCTTCTGGTCAGAACCGCAAGTGACTGGTAGTCTTCCTCGATCTTTGATTGCGCTTGCTCCACCGGAGATGGTTCCCCGCGCCAGAGAGAAAAACACCATATGCCTAAGGACGCAGCATAGCAGTGTGGTTGCAGTAAAACCCAGACCGCCTGGAAAGGCTGACCAATCGAACTGCGCAATGTCAGAGTCACCACCATTGTAGCGATGAAAATTCCATAGCCCACAAATATTCCCTTGGCGTAGCGACCAAGAGGAACCCGGTAATAAACGATGAGCACGGCCAGCACAATGAGTGACAGCGCCTGTATCGCACGGAGATTGCGTTCAAGCTCAACCATGGTTACTGCCCAAGGGATGTCGCCATTCCAGGCACCAACCAAGCCCTTGGATAAGACTAGTAGTAATACAATGGCGAGCACGTTGCGGGCCATCCGGCCTGCGCCGGGATAGCGTCCGAGTATCAAGCGAAAAATCTCCCACGTGACTCCGCAACCCATCAGCAAACTGAAAAATTCCGCGTACCAATAGAACGGTGGGTAATATTTGAATTTGAAACTATAAACGGCCAGGAAAAACAAGTCCTGGACAAAGACACAGACCAGGTAGCCGAAGAAGAACGGGCACTTTTTAAACCATCCAACAACCAACGCGCGTACCAAAATCGTGCCTTCCAGTGCGATACCCGCAAGCCAGAAACTCAGCGCGTACGAGCTCATGTGTAAGGGAAAACCCCAAATATCCTAGCATGGAAAAAGGGGAAGACATCTATTGTCTTCCCCTTTCTCTAAAAACTAGCTCGCTAATCTGGGATAAGAACGCCAAGGAGATAGCAACGCCTTTGTGCTAGCCGCCTGAAGCTGTCCTGTGCTTCCAAGCTTCGGTGGTGGAAGTACCGGAGGTGGCGGATGTACGCCGTCTGCCTGAAGCTGTCCTGTGCTTCCAAGCTTCGGTGGTGGAAGTACCGGAGGTGGCGGATGTACGCCGTCTGCCTGAAGCTGTCCTGTGCTTCCAAGCTTCGGTGGTGGAAGTACCGGAGGTGGCGGATGTACGCCGTCGACTAAGGTAAGGCATGGGCCGGGCGACCTCAAACGGCTCGCGTCTTGTCTGGGATTGAAACCGGGAAAAATACCTAGTGCCAGAGTGATTGTGAAACAGATTTCTCTTTTCGAATACATTTGTATCCTCCACGTCGTGAAATTGGATTGGAAATGGGCCCAAACCGCGGACTCAGGTTAGGGAAAGCGTGGCCCGGCACATCATCTTGGGTCCGACTGCTTCGCAGACGAAGCAACACTCGCTCAGCCGTGCTCTATATACTTATTAGCCTAATACTTATGAAGTTAAGACTGCAGAATAAATCTATCCGCCAGCAATTGGGTAAGAGCTTGGGGGAGACGGCGAATGCGGTTAGACGGGATTCTCCGGAGCCGCCCACTCCGATGAGCAGCCTACGTTTCTTGTCCGATGCATCTCAATTTTTCGACGTGTCCAAT
>Ga0210383_10000176_pt1 | contig 64254 bp, 66 predicted proteins | sample IncBWC14OmetaG_FD_160072 | JGI IMG/M metagenome (GOLD analysis project Ga0210383, IMG submission 160072) | Forest soil microbial communities from Barre Woods Harvard Forest LTER site, Petersham, Massachusetts, United States - Inc-BW-C-14-O ...
GCCTAAGCGTGCACACGCTCTCTCTTCCACGCTTGGTCTTGATCACAATCCGCGCCCGCACCAGGTAGGCAATATGTTTTGAAATCATCTGCTGCGAGAGTGCAAACGGTTCCGTCAATCCATGCACCGAGGCAGGCCCATGGGAGAGTCGTTCGATCATGGCCCGGCGGGTTGGATCAGACAGAGCGGCAAATGTTGTGTCTAACTTATCCACAACCATATGGTAGTGGATTATCTGACGATGTCAAGTGCGGATTTGGAGTTCCCGATTTCCGTTTTCTGATCTCGGAACCCTGACACCTGCGCAAATTCATGCTTCACCATGCGCCGGGGATCGCAACTGAGTGCATGGTTTAGAGTGCCACCGCAACCTGCGCAGGAGCCCGAGCCGTCACGGCGAAGGCCCTGGCATCAGGGGCCGTCGGCTTGCGGGAGGTGATCGCGATTGCTAGCGGTTGACGGCAACCCGTAAGCGAATACGCGTAGCCACAAAAAACAAGAAACCACGATGAGCGTTTCTCCTGTGCAGGGTGTAGCTTATTTTTCCCCGCAGGATACTACCCCATCAACGCCCCCCCAAGTCTTGAAAATCTCAGTGGGTCGTTTCCGCTTCGCGGGATTTCGCGCCTTCGGACATGATTTTCTCGACTTGATCCACATCGCGGGGCAACTTCTGGCTCAGCACTTCGTTTCCAGTTTCCGTCACCAGCACATCGTCTTCGATGCGCACGCCCAAACTCTCTTCGGGAATGTATATGCCTGGCTCCACGGTGATCACCATCCCCGGCAACAGCGGCTTACACGTGTCCAATCCTGGATCGTGCACGTTCAACCCAATCGAATGACTGAGCCCATGAATAAAGTATTGGCCCAGCGGTTTCCCGTGCTGATCCTTGCCGTGCGTGTTGATGTATTCGTAGGCGATCGCCTGCAAACTGTTCTTGTTTCCTTTGCAGCCCACAATCGCTCCTGGCTTCAACGCAGCGATCGCGGCATTCTGTGCACCGAGGACAATCTCGTAAATCTCACGTTGCCTCGGCGTAAACTTGCCATTCGCCGGAATAGTCCGTGTGATGTCCGCGGCATAGCCCGAATATTGCGCGCCCACATCGATCACGATGATGTCTCCGTCCTGAATCTTTCGATCCAGCTTGTCGTAATGCAGCGCCGTGGAATTTGGTCCGGCTCCAACAATCGGCGCGTACGCTTCTGCTTCCGATCCACCCATCGCGTGCACATAAACCATTTTTGCCGCGACCTGATACTCCCACAAGCCAGGATGCGTCATGCGCATCGCCGCGTCGTGCGAATCCACCGACAAATCGATCGCCTCGCGCAGAAAAGCGATTTCCGTCGGCGCTTTCACGACGCGCAGGTGCGCAATATTCTCGCGCACATCCTTGAAGTTGGCTGCCGGAGCCGCCAGCTTCAGCCACTCCAGGGTTTCCCGCTCGTGCGGGTACCCGCCAAGCTCTTTTCTGTACGGCAGGATCGTGTACATCGTGGGATAGAACTTAGCCAACCTTTCCACGCTGGCCCGCGCTTCGCTGCGCGACTTTACGGTAGCGAATCCTGTCCTCGCTTCGATGCCTGGATCGGTCGGCGACATCCGCAGGCCGTTCCATTTTTCCTTCGCCGGCTCTTTATCCGGTAGCATCAGAATTTCGCGCGCACCTGCCCAATCGTCCTTTTTCGCGGCGCTACCATTTGGCGGAAGAAGGATCAGCACCGCATCTTCTTCGTTGTGCCCGGTCAGATAGTAGAAATTTTCTTCCTGTGTGAAAACGTAAGTCTGCCCTTCTTCTTCTTTGCCGGTATAGCCGAATAGTATGATGGGGCCATCCAGATTGGAGATAAGCTTCGCGCGCCGCTCCGCATAAACCGAATTCGGCTCGCGTTCTCGCCTTTGCTGCGCGCGCGCCAGTTGCGGCACAACAAAAGAGGCCAAAATTGCGACAAAAAAACCAGCGAAACCTGTCCCACGAACCAAAGAAGCACACACACGAAAACCGGCACGAAACCGACCACTCATCCAGCCACCTCGTCCTGTCCTCAGGGCAAAGGACAAGCGGGGATTGTACCGTAATTGCCTACCGCGAGCGACTCGCACGGTTCCGGTTTTCGATTTTTTAGAGGCTGTCATCCCGCGAAGTGCCGCGCCGTCTGCGGCACGCAGCAGAGGGATCGTGGCGAAAATCGCCGACCAAGGTCGATGAATCGCCTTAAGACGCAGTCAAGCTTCTGAATGAGTTCTACGCAGGAGGGAAAACGGAATAGAGAATCGCGATGTAGTGACAGCCGCTTCCAGCCATCACCAGCAGATGCCAGATCACGTGATGGTGTGGGATTTTCTTACACGCATAAAAAATAACGCCGATGGAGTAGGCAAACGCACCCGCGAAGATCCAAAAAAGTCCTGTGGACGGCACATGAATGTAGACCTGCTTCGCCGCTATTATGCCCAGCCAGCCCATCCCCAGATACATCGCCACGGAAAGAATCGGAAAGCGATCCGCGAACAAAAATTTGAAAAGCACGCCGGACACGGCAATTCCCCAGATCACCCCAAACATCGGCCAGCCCCAGCCGCCGCGCAAATTCACCAGCAGAAATGGAGTGTACGTTCCTGCAATGAGCAGATAAATCGCGCAATGATCAAAAAGCAGGAAACCCTGTTTCCAGCGTGGCGACGAAACTCCGTGGTACAGCGTGGAGGCTGCGTAGACACATATCAGCGTTGCCCCATAGATCGCGCAACTGATGATTTGCCACTTGCCGCCGCGGATGAGCGTGACCACCAGCAGGACGATAAACCCCAGAATGCTGCAAAGCAGACCGAAGCCGTGCGTGAGTGCGTTAGGGAGTTCCTCAACAGTGATGTGCTTGGTGACCGCCCGGGCCCAGGAAACCATAGAGCACTAGAGTGCGCTACCGTACCGTCCAGCGCAACAACATCCCGTAAAATTCTTTCAAATTGGCGATATCAATAAAGTGCTCGAGATGTTCCGAATCGGCTCAGAAACCCGGTGCGCCTGTTGAGGCCGGCCGCATCTCTGGAGCATTCACTCCGAACCGCAAGCGCGCGAACCACGATTGGCTCAAGGACATAAATCCTGTGTACAAATATCCCCATACAAAAAGCAGCAAGAACGGCACGGTCGCGTAATTCTGATTGTAAATGACATACACGACTGTAAGTCCGAAGTACAAGCCCAGGGCAATCTCGAAATAGGGCATCCAGCCGGATTTGTTCTTGTATTTCTTGGTGGCAAATGATCCGGACTTTCCTTCAATGCTGAATTTGGGGGTCCGCGCAAAGTCGGATTTCTTGCCGATGATGGCTTCCACCACCGCCTGCGCATTGCGCACCGATAGTCCGATTCCCGTAGCCATCACGAAAGGTAAGTACAAAAACGTACGTCGCCATGTTCTTGGACGCAACTCCCTCTGCGCCGCCAGGTAAAAGCTCGAAATCGAGCAAGTCGAGGCCAGAAACAGCGGCAGATCAATCAGCAGCATCTGAAACCAGCCCTGATAAAAGCGGACAATCATCGCCGGCAGCAGCATCGTGGAAAGCAGCACCATCAGCGGGTAGGAGACGTTCGCGGTCAGGTGGAAGAACGCCTCAGCTTTCACGAAAAACGGTACATCAGAGCGGAATACCTTGGGCAGGATTTTTTTCGCCGTTTGCATCAAGCCTTTTGCCCAGCGCGCCTGCTGCGCCTTGAAACCATTCATATCCACGGGCAATTCTGAAGCGCACTCAATGTCCGGAAGATACAAGAATTTCCAGCCCTTTAGCTGCGCGCGGTAGGAAAGATCGGTATCTTCCGTGAGCGTGTCATGTTGCCAGCCACCCGCTGAATCGATAGCGGCCCTGCGCCACACTCCCGCCGTTCCATTGAAATTGAAAAACGCTCCGCGCCGCGAACGTCCGCCGTGTTCGATTACAAAATGGCCGTCCAGCAGAATCGTTTCGACGCGAGTCAGCAGCGAATAGTCGCTATTCAGATACGTCCAGCGCGCTTGTACCATGCCGATCTTCCCGCCATCGGCTGTATTCAGGAAGTAAGGAATCGTTTGCCGCAAAAAATCGGGCTGCGGCAGGAAGTCCGCGTCAAAAATAGCCACGAACTCGCCTCTTGCGGTCTTCAGGCCGTTTTCCAGCGCACCAGCTTTGAATCCTTCGCGATTCGTGCGGTGAATATATTCGATCGGCAGGCCCGCTGCAGCATGGCGCTCCACGCAAGCGCGCGCCACTTCGCAGGTTTCGTCCGTCGAATCGTCGAGCACCTGAATGTCCAGCAGCTCCAGCGGATAATCAAATTGCGAAACCGCATCCACCAGCCGCTCGATCACGTAGCGTTCGTTGAAGATGGGAAGCTGTATGGTAACCTTTGGCCACGCGCTCACCGCTGGAGGGGGACCCGGCACATTCTTGCGATACGCAAAATAGTCGTAGAGCAGCAAATAGCGGTGCAATCCATACATCGCCAAAACAAACAGGATAACGAAATAAGGAATCATCATGGCCAGATCGAACGAGTTGGTCTGGTAGACTCCCGCGAACGTCCTGTCAGTAATTTTTCGCCAGTAATGGCCCAGCGGATTCTGGCCGAATGCCAGTAAATATGGAGCCAAGGTCAACAAGTTTCGTGTCTCTCCAGGAATCTTTTCCGCGCACATCCAGCCACCGGGCGCTGCTCCTCCTGCTCGGCCTCGGCATCGTTTTGGAAGCGCTTTACCTGCGTATTTACTTCATCCATTATCTGAAAAACCACGCGATCTCGTTCATGGTGCTTGCGCTTTGCGCAGGCATGATTTATCTCGTCAGTCTGTACGCCCTCGAACGCACCGCGGCATCCCGAACCGCCTATAGTTTACTCATTTTCCTCGCGATTGTGTTTCGCGCCACGCTTTGGCCCATGGAGCCCACCCTCTCCGATGACCTGCAACGCTACCGCTGGGAGGGCAAAGTACAGGCCAATGCCTGGAATCCCTACGGCGTCGCGCCAAACGATCCGCGCCTGGCTTATCTGCGCGACAAATATTACGAGATCATGCCGGGCCGCGAAATTCCGTCTATTTATCCCCCGGCAACACAACTTATTTTCCGTTTAGATTGGAAATTGTTCCCGGGTCCGACGGCTTTCAAGGTGCCTTTTGCCGCCGCCGACGTCTTCGTGCTGCTGATCCTCGCATGGATGTTCCGCCAACGGCGTGACCGGCTGTTTCGGCTAGCCGTCTACGCGTGGAATCCACTGGTCATTGTCGAATTTGCGGCCAGCGGCCATAACGATTCGCTCGCGCTGCTCGGCATTGTCGCGGGCATCGCCTTGGCGACACGATACAAAATTCTTGCGAACGTGCCGATCGCCCTTGCCGCCATGGCAAAAGTATTTCCGGCCGTGCTGCTTCCCATGTGGATTCGCCGGGCAGGCTGGCCGGAAAAACGTTCCGGATGGATCGCTGCTGCGGGCGCCGCCGCGACCGCGCTGCTTGTGCTCTTGCCGTATCGCAATGCGCTCGGAATGTTTCGCTCCACGCTGACCTACTACGAGGCAACCTGGCGCAATTATCACGCCAGCCTGTACACCGTCATCGATTGGGCCACCGGCGGACATAGCAGACTTCCGGCGTTGGCCGGCATTTTATCCAGTTGGGGTTTGTCATTCTGGCTGGCCTGGAAAAGAGCGGAGCCAGCGCGCGCGGCTTATCTCTTGATCGGCACCATTCTCGCTTTCGGGCCAAACGGTTATTCCTGGTATTTTACCTGGATTGTGCCGTTACTCTGCTTCTTTCCGAATCCAGCCTGGTTGTTGCTTACCGTGCTGCAATTTCTTTCCTACAATGTTTTGATTCGTTACGGAATTCTTGGGGAGTTTACATTCGATCCCGCTATCCAATGGCTTGTGTACCCTCCATTTTATTTGCTATTGATCGGTGGCTGGCTATTTAAACAAACGCTCCAGAAAGCGGACAAAAGCGAAGCCCCCGCGGACGTACCTGCATAAATTTCTCAGCCGTTCAGTTCTGGTAGCGCAGCACAAGTGTGCGATCGAGCCGGAAGCGTAGCGTGCTTTCCCCCGGAACTTGTACCTTCTTGCCTCGGGTGAATATTTGCGTCAGTAATCCGCCGCCTGCGCCGGCCGCCAATCCGATGCCCGCACCCTTTCCGCCTCCAAAAATTCCTCCCAGTAACCCGCCAATCGCGGCTCCGCCACCGCCAAACTCCAATGTTCGTTTGTTCCGGCCAACACCGGTCTTGCTGTTCACATCCACATCGTTGGTCACCACGCGATATTCTTTGCCGCCCACCGTGACGGAATATAAATCCAGCACAATCTCCGGGCTATGGACCATTCCTCCTGAAGTTATATTGCGCACGACCAGCTTCGCTTTCGATCCTTGAGGAATTCCTACTTCGCCGGAGGCATCGACCACGTCTTCTCCAATGGTGGCCGAGAAAAGTTGTCCGGGCGCAGAGTTTTGGGAATCAATCGCCTCGTTCGTCAAAATCACAATGTCCGTGCCGTAGGGAATTACTTTTGTGCCGCCGCCATTCGTCGCCACAGGAACAGGTCGCGTCCGGCTGAAGACCAGGGAAGCCACATCCTTCGTCGGGAATTGATAGTCGATTCCGCTCGCATCGGTGAACCCAATCGGGACCGTTCCGGTATATTTGCCCGAATACACCCGGCCGTCGCGGAGCGAAACGATATCCGCCGTTGCGGTGAAAACCAGCGATTGCACATCGTCGATCGGCATGCGGTATTCCACGCCCTGTTTATCGGTGAACAGGATGCTTCCTTCCCGCGCTCCCGTGAACTGGCCTGAATAGCTGGCGCCATCGTGCAGCACTACCGTATCCGCCCAGGCCATCGAGGACAAGCTCAGCAGGAGTATCCACAATCCCAATATTTTCGTTTTCATCGCCGCTTTCTCCTTCGTGAATCTCCATCGCAGTTGGCAATCGCGTGCCGCAGTTTATATCACACCGAGGTTTACGGCGGGACGAGCGAGCGCCCTGAAGCCTGGTTTCCGCAGTCGCGGCACTTATTGCATAATCCTGGGGCGTCACATGACTGAACTCTCCCATGCTCACGGAAACGGCAAGGGTTCTCTGCGCGAAATCGCAAAGGAATTTCTGCGCTTCGGCTTGATCGCCTATGGCGGGGCTGCGGCGCACATCGCGATGATGGAGCAGATTTTCGTTCAGCGTCTGGGCTGGCTCTCGCGAGAGCGTTTCCTGGACCTGGTCGGCGCCGTCAATCTGCTTCCCGGACCAACGTCGACAGAACTAGCGATCTACCTCGGAGAAATTCGCGGCGGCCTGCCCGGGCTATTCATCGCCGGAGCCTGTTTCATTCTGCCAGCCGCGGTTCTGGTGGCGGCGCTCGCGTGGGCGTACGTCAGGTTCGGTACCCTGCCGAACGTGGAAGCACTCCTTTACGGCGTGAAGGCCGTCGTTGTCGCGCTGATTTTCCAGGCCATCTGGAATCTGGCGCGGTCTGCGCTGAAGACTCCTTTTCTGGCAGTGCTCGTCGCCATCGTGCTGGTGCTCGCTTTCCTGGGTTTACCCGTTGTGCTGCTGCTCATCGCGTCGGGACTGGTTTGCGTTCTTCTTCGCACCGCTTCCGCGAGGCGTCTGGCCGCCGCTGCGCCCATCGCCCTGCTCTTGCAGGCCCCCGCAGCCATACCTTCCGTCGGGCTTCTTTCCATCTTTCTTTATTTCTTGAAAGTGGGCGCGGTTCTCTTTGGTAGCGGTTATGTATTGCTCGCGTTCCTGCGCGCGGACCTGGTCATGAAACTCCACTGGCTTACCGACGCGCAACTACTCGATGCGATCGCCATCAGCCAGGCTACCCCCGGCCCATTTTTCACAGTATCCACATTTATCGGTTACGTTCTGGCTGGATGGAAAGGCGCAATCCTTGGGACGATTGGAATGTTCGTTCCGGCGTTCACCTACGTTGCGGTTACCGCGTCTTTTCTGCCGAAGCTGCGTAAATCGCCAACCGCCAGCGCGTTTCTCGATGGCGTCAACGCGGCGGTCATTGCGCTCATGGCTTATGTCGGTTGGCAATTCACGCGCGCAGCGATCGTGAACGTGCAGACTTTGCTGATCGCTTTGGTTGGAGCAGTGTTGCTGCTGAAGTTTAAGCTGAACTCCGCATGGCTGGTGCTTGGTGCGGGTGCGCTGGGAATCGTACTGCATCTTCTTGGCTGGGCGTAGCAGCGTGCGGGTCGGTCCGGGTCGCTGAAGAACCGCGCAATTTCAAGTGTTAAGGAACCAGCACGATCTTTCCGTGCGAACCTGGCGCCAAAATATCTACATGCGCATTGGGCGCGTCTTTCAATGGCAACTCCTTGCCAACAACTGGCCGCAAAGTTCCATTTTCCAGTCCCGCCGCAATGGCCGCATGCATCTCCTTGGCTTCCGCTTCGGTCGCCGCCCACAAAGTGAAACCCCGCGCCGAACCGCGGCGGCTCATCAGGTCACGGGGATTAATGGTGATCTCCCCGCGATTCCCGATCACCACTACTCGCCCGTTCAGCGCCAGCAATTTCAGATCGGTGGCCAAGTTCAAATGTGCCGCCATTTCTAGAATTACATCGACGCCCTTGCCGCCAGTGGCCTTCATAATTTCGTCGGTATAGCCCGCCTTGCTGTGATCGAACACGAAATGGGCGCCCTCTTTTTTCACCATCTCGCGGCCTTTATCGGTGCTCGCGGTCCCCATGACCACCAATCCTTGCGCGCGCGCGAATTGCACCGCGGCAGAACCGACACCCCCGCTTGCTCCGTGCACCAGCAATGTTTCTCCGGGCTTAGCGTTTCCGTGGTGATGCAACGCCGTGAAGGCAGTTCCGTATGGCACCCAAAGGGCCGCTCCCTGCGCAAACGAAATGTTGTCCGGAAGGCGGTACACCTGTGACTCCAATGCGAGTGCATATTCGGCGTACGCGCCACTTTGCGTCTTCGCCGTGTATACGCGATCCCTCGGCTTCACTTTGGTAACGCCGTCTCCCACGGATTCGACCACGCCAGCCGCGTCAGAACCCGGTGTGTAGGGAAGCGGTGGCTTTATCGCATAGGTTCCGGCTCGCATGTACGTGTCGTAGGGGTTCACGCCCGCCGCGTGCACGCGAACCAAGACTTCTCCGGGACCCGGCTTCGGCGTGGGCACTTCTTCCAGCTTCAATACTTCGGGGCCGCCGAACTCGTGCACTCGAATCGCTTTCATTGCCGCTCTCCTCAATGCATTCAGTGTGCTTGGCACTGCTGGTTCTTCAGAAATGATCGTCGTGTACCAGCGCTGCCTTGTCTTCCCGGAGGTTGCCGGTCTCCTGACCCCACGCTGTGGTTTGCCAGTTATCTTTGCGCTTTTGCGCAGGAATCCACGGAGGCATCGTCTGGTTGAGGTAGGTCGCGAGCGAATATATGTACGGCTCGTACATGTTGCGCAATTTGTTCAGCTTGGCATCCGCTTCCGGGGAATCGATAAGACGCATTCCTTCCGCTGCCAGCACGGAGCGCAGCTTTTGCAGTTGCCCAGGAGGCAATCGATCTTCGGGAAGCGGGTGTGGCGCGGCCGAAAAAACCTGCGCCAGGTCGGCGATGGCGTGGCGCGCAATCGCAAACGTCAGCTCGGCTTGTTTCCCGCACGATTCTTCGATCCCTGCGATTGCCAGCGCGCAAGTATCCAGGATTGCGGTCAACGCTGCGATCCAGGATTGGTTGTCGTGCTGCGAGCGGAAATACGCCAGCGCCGGATAGGAAAGATGGCTCTCCAAGAGCTGCGCAGACCAAAGCTCCCAGTCCTTCAGCAATTCCCGAAGCGCTTCGTGGCCGCCTTTGTAGCTGTGACGCCGCAGCAATTCGCCTGCTGTTGGAGGAGTACCGGCGCGCGAGTCCAATAGCGATATGTTGATTTCACGCTCCGCGAACGACCCATAAATAAACGGCAGATAGCCAATGATGATCGCCAAAAAGCCCAGACCTAGGCCACATTCCGTAACCACCAGGAATCGCGAAAGGCCGGAACGCGGGACTACATCACCCAGTCCCAACGTGAAGAATGTGGTCCCGCTCAGGTAAAGGTCCGTGTACAGGCTGGGCGTCAAACCCGTGACATTCACCGCCGATCCAGCGCCATATTGCATCAGGCCAAAGCTGATTACCAATCCGATGGCCCACACCGCTATCAGCACGATCAGCGAGATCGGCCCATAGAATCCAAGAAATGTTTCGCGGGCTTTGCGATCCTTCATCAGGCACACGACGAACTTCCAGATGCGCCATGTAGAACGGTAATAGACGCGCGTCAGCCGGAACTTTCGTGTGACGCGTCGCGGCAGAATGATGGCTTCGAAGGCGTCCCACAACATCACTAGAAATAGGACAATGCCGATCGCGAATACGCCCGGAGCAGGTATCATGAACGGTAGTTTACTCGCTTCCTGGCTGGCTCCGAGCCGATTAGCCTACGGAAGCTCCGGACGCCAGACGCGCCGTCACAGAAATTTCGGCCTTGAACAGCTTGGAAACAGGGCAGCCGGTTTCCGCCGCTTTTACTGCCGCGTCAAACTTGGCCTGATCCGCTCCTGGCACTTGCGCAACGAGGTCCAGATGGCTCTTGGTGATCGAAAAGCCCTCTCCCACTTTTTCCAGCGAGATCGTACAGGTAGTCTCCAACTTGGTTGCTGTTAAACCAGCTGCGCCCAATTGACCGGAAAGAGCCATGGTGAAGCACCCTGCATGTGCTGCCGCCAGGAGTTCTTCGGGGTTCGTCCCCACACCATTCTCAAAGCGCGTGCTGAAAGAATATTGCGTTTGCTTTAGTGTGCCGCTGTCGGTGGAAATTGCTCCCTTGCCGGACTTCAAGTCGCCTTGCCATACTGCTGAAGCTTTGCGTTGCATATATTTCTCCTGTCTCAATATGAACAAATCTAGTCTGGCTCTTGGATACGCGGAGCCTCCGGAAGGATACACCGCCTCTTGCAATCGCAGCTATAGGCCGACATTTGTAGGACCTCGTGCAGGATGAAGCTGCGTAGAGCGTGCGTGACTAGACGTTTAGGCTTAGGGAAACAAGCCCAGGCGGCGTGGAGGGCCCGATTGGTGGCAGCTTGGACCGGTCAACGGGCCGATATAGTGTGTCTCTTTCAATGGGCCTGCGGCCGGCCGCGCGGATCAGGCGCTCGAGTTCCATTCGCGGCGTAAATTCGGCGGTGTGCGCCCCCGCGTCGTGGTAAATCTTCTCTTCCGCCACGGTGCCGTCGAGATCGTTGGCGCCAAATCGCTGCGCAATCTGCGCGATGCTGGGCGAGAGCATAATCCAGTACGCTTTGATGTGATCGAAATTGTCCAGCATTAGCCGTGAAACTGCGATGCAGCGCAAATCGTCGTATCCGGTTGGCTTGGGAATGTGTGACAGCGCAGTGTTATCCGGGTGAAACGCCAGCGGGATGAAGGTTACGAACCCGTGGGTCTCATTCTGTGCTTCCCGCAATTTTACCAGGTGATCCACACGCTCTTCGGTGGTTTCCACGTGTCCGTAAAGCATCGTCGCGTTTGTGGGCAGACCGATGCGATGCGCTTTCTTCGCGATGCTGAGCCACATCTGCCCGCTGACTTTATGATCGCAAATAATCTTGCGCACGCGAGGATGGAAAATTTCTGCGCCGCCGCCGGGGCAGGAGTCCACGCCCGCTTCTTTCATCTTTTGTAGGGTCTGCTCGATAGTGAGCTTCGCGATGCGCGCGAAGTAGTGCACTTCCACCATGGTGAAGGCTTTCAAGTGGACATGCGGTTGCCGTTGCTTCAAGCCGCGAATCATTTCCAGAAAATGGTCGAAAGACAAATCGGGATGCAATCCGCCAACGATGTGAAATTCGGTGGCCCCTTCACGTACACCCTGCTCCGCGCGTTGGTAAATCTCATCGAGCGCGAACGAATAAGCGCCCGGGGCATTCGGGTCACGGCCAAATGCACACAGCTTGCAATGCGCCACGCATATATTCGTGGGATTGATGTGCCGGTTGACGTTGTAGTAGGTCACATCGCCATGGCGTTTTTCGCGCACGGAGTTGGCTAGCCATCCCACCGCAAGCAAATCCGGCGTCTTGAACAGTGCTACGCCATCGTCAAAGGACAATCGCTCGCCAGCCAGCACCTTATCGGCGATTGGTTTCAGGTTTGTATCAGTAAGTGTAAGTTCTGCCACGGCTCTCTCTATTTCTTCGATGGCGGCTGGCGATCAGCCGATACATTCTAATCTCGTTCTAAAGTTCCGAAAAATTCAAACCCGCCAAACTGCTGCTGCGGCGCCCCAGAACAACAGAAACAACATACTAATATAGCCGTTCACCGCGAAAAACGCAGCGTTTAGCTTGCTTAAATCGTTGGCTTTTACCAGCGAGTGTTCGTACCCGAGCAGGCCCGCCACCACAGCGACTCCCACCCACGCCGGCCATGGCAATCCAAAACTTGTCGCCAGCCAACTGAGCATTACGATCACGCCGATGTGCATGGCGCGCGAAATTCGCAATGCACCGGCAATTCCAAACCGCTTCGGAATGGAATACAGACCTGCCTGCCGGTCAAATTCCACGTCCTGGCAGGCGTACAGAACGTCGAAGCCACCGACCCACAGCGTTACCGCGCCGCAAAGAATCAGCATGTGCCAATCGAGGCTCCCGGTGATGGCAATCCACGCCGCTGCCGGAGAAATCCCCAGGGCAAAGCCGAGAAACAAGTGTGAGAGGGAAGTGAATCGCTTCGTCAGCGAATAAAAAAACAAAATTGTCAACGCCACGGGAGCCAGTTCCAACGACAACAGATTCAACTCCCAGGCCGCAACCAAGAACACGCAAACCGCGAGAAGGGTGAACATCCACGCAAACGGCACCGACAACGCTCCCGTCGCCAACGCGCGCATTTTTGTTCGAGGATTTTCTTTGTCGTAGCGCAAATCTACGATCCGGTTGATGGTCATCGCCGCGGTGCGCGCCGCCACCATGGCCACCACAATCCACAAGATTTGCCGCAGCGTAGGCCAACCGTGCTTAGTGGCGCGTGCCGCCAGTAGCGCTCCCGTCAGCGCAAAGGGCAGCGCAAACACGGAGTGTTCGAATTTGATCATCTCCAGCACGGTGCCGACGCGTCCGAACATCTCCGCTACGCCTCCGCCTTCTTTGCCGCCGCGGTTCCCTGCCAGCGGTACATTTTGTCCTGCGGCAATCCCACCTGCGCCAGGACGCGGCAAACGTACTGCGTAACCACGTCATCAATGGTTTTCGGCAGGTGATAGAACGCCGGCACGATGGGCATAATCACCGCACCGGCCTGCAGCGCTTTCAGCATGTTTTCCAGATGAATGCGGCTGAATGGTGTGTCTCGCACACACAAGACGAGCTTTCGTCCTTCTTTCAACATCACATCCGCGGAACGCCCGATCAAGTCGTCGCTCATTCCGTTCGCGATGGCAGCGAGCGCACCCATGGTGCACGGTACGACGATCATGCTGTCCACGTCGTAGCTACCCGACGCGATGGACGCGCCCACGTCCTTGTTCAAAATGGTCTCGATTTTGCTCGAGTTCCTCCCTAGCAGCCGGTTTGGCAATTGTTTTAAGTCGCCGGAGGTGATCTGCAACTCTTCGGCGAACAGCCGTTGTCCCGTTTCGCTCGTTACCAAATGAATTCGCGCCACGCGTGCATCGTCTTCCAGCAGCGAAAGCATTTTTTGCGCAAAAATCGCTCCGCTGGCGCCGGTGACACCTACGGTTACAATATGGGCTTTGGTGGAAGGCATGGTTTTTGGCGGATAAATCCAGTCTCGCAGCGGCTCTCAGGCAAGTCAAGGCTTAGCCGTTCGCGATGCCAGTGCTAAACTGCAACGCGGTCAAATGCAATGAACTCTGAAGAACTTCTGAAACTTGTGGAATTGGTGGCGGCGCGGAAACTCTCGCCCGAGGCTGCCGTGGACCGTTTGAAACATTTGCCGTTTGAGGATATCGGCTTCGCCAAGGTCGATCATCATCGCGCGCTGCGGCAGGGTTACGCCGAGGTAATTTTCGGCAAGGGCAAAACGCCAGATCAAGTGGCCAAAATTGTTCGCGCGATGCTTAGCAAGAAAGATTCGCGCCACAATATTCTAATCACTCGTGCCGACAAGAAAATATTCAGCGCCGTCAAACGTGTGGGCCGTTCCGCCGTCTTTCATCCGCTCTCGGGTGTGATCACCATCGAGCGCTCCAAGGAAATCAGTGGGAAGGGCACGATTCTAATCGTTTCAGCGGGAACCAGCGACATTCCCGTTGCGGAAGAAGCGCTTCTGACCGCACGGTTAATGGGCAATCAAGTGGAACATCTCTACGACGTAGGGGTCGCGGGCATCCATCGGCTCTTGGAGCACCGCTTGCGTCTTACCGAAGCGCGCGTGATCATTTGCATCGCGGGCATGGAGGGCGCACTTCCAAGCGTCGTTGGTGGACTTGTCGGCGTTCCGGTAATCGCGGTGCCTACCAGTACCGGTTACGGTGCCAGCTTCGGGGGCGTGGCGGCGCTGCTCGGTATGCTGAATTCTTGCGCTTCCAACGTTACAGTGGTCAACATTGACAATGGCTTTGGAGCGGCGTGCGTCGCGTCGTGTATCAATCGTTTGTAACACTTGTGGCTGGATATGTTGGGTCGTTTCTCAACACAACTTTCATTACTCCGCGCTTCTGTGCATACGTGATTCCTCGATTCGCTTCACGCAACGGAAATTCACGTGAAATCAACGGCGTCGGATCCACTTTCCCGCTTCCTAGCAGCTCGATCGCTTTGTTGAACGGTCCGCAGCGCGAGCCCACAACGGTAATTTCCTTCACCACTAGGGGCCACGTTTCAACCGGTGCCGCTCCATGGAACGTGGACTTCAGCAATAGCGTGCCTCGCGGTTCGGTCATCTCCTCCGCCAGTCGCAATCCAGTTGGCGAACCGGTTCCCTCCACAACCAGACGAAACTTTGCTTTTGCGTGCTTAAGATCGGAAGCGTCGCCACGCACTCTCTGCGTTTGAATTCCCGCTTTCCGCGCGAGCGACAGTTTGCTCGGATGTTTTCCGTACATCACGGTCTTCACGCAGGCAGCTTTCAAGACGCGTGCAATCAGTTGCGCCAGCTTGCCGTCGCCTAACACTGCCGCTGCGGGATACTGCCGGATATCGATTTGTTCGAGGATCTGGCAAGCCGCCGCCAGCGGCTCAATGAACAACGCCTTCTTGTCGCTCAGGCTGGCGGGAATTCGATGCAAGTTTTCCAGCGGGAGCGCCAGATATTCCGCGAATGCTCCATCGTGTTTGACGATGCCCAACACCGTGCGCCGCTCGCAATGGTTCTTTATTCCGCGCTTGCAAAATTGGCAAACGGGTTTGAAACCGTAAGCGGGACAGGCCACGTTTATTTCGCCTGCGACTCGCTTTCCCATCCAGCGGCGCTTCACGGCAGCCGAAACGCCCGCGACTTCCGCCACTTCTCCGACGAATTCATGCCCGGGTGTGCCGCGAAAATTGTGGTAACCACGCAAAATTTCCACATCGGTGTTGCAAATCCCCGCCATGCGCACACGCACGAGCGCCCAGCCCTTGCGTCGCCGCGGCAACGGTTTTTCTACTGCTTTCAATTGGCCATGGGAGACAACAAACGCCAGCACTGGATCGCGGTTCCTCTCTATGTCAATTTGTCTGCTTATCGAAGCGCCGCGACAAGCGCATCCTGCAACGAATCTTCCTGCGCGGGAAACACCGTGCGCAAATCAATCACCAGGCGGTCGTCCTCAATGCGCGCGATGACTGGAACAGTCTTCTCCGGCCGGCGCAATCTCTTTTCCAATTGGGTGGCCGAATGCCGCGCACTTGCCACACGTAGTACCTTCGTCGGCAGCGATTGTGCTGGCGTCGAGCCGCCTCCCACCAAGGAAGTGCTTTCGGCCAACGAAATCTCCGCATCCACTGCGGGTAAGACAGTTTGCACAGCCGTCAACAATCTCTCGCTGCGTTCTGAAATTTCTCTGGCCGTCGCGCGAATCATCCTTAATGCCGGAATTTCGTCCCACGCCCCGCGGTAGTAAGCGCGCAGAGTCGCTTCCATCGCAGCGATGGTCAGCTTGTCTACCCGCAGCGCGCGAAACAACGGATGCCGGCGTACTTTTCCAACCAACTCTTTCTGTCCGGCAATAATTCCAGCCTGTGGCCCTCCAAGCAACTTGTCTCCGCTGAAGAGCACCAGCGAAAATCCCGCTTCCACACTCTGTTTTGCCGTCGGCTCGCTGATACCGAAGGCGGAAAGGTCCACCAGGCATCCAGAACCGAGATCCTCCACAACCGGAATCGCTCGGCGGTCTCCAAGCGCGATTAATTCCGCCACCTCCGGCTTGTCCGTAAAGCCAGTTACCTGAAAGTTGGAAGGGTGCACGCGCAGTAACAGTCGCGTGTTCTCGTTGATTGCATTCTCGTAGTCGGCCATGCGCGTCCGATTCGTGGTGCCTACTTCGCGCAACGCCGCGCCGCTTTGCTCCATGATTTCCGGAATGCGAAATCCGTCGCCAATTTCGATCAATTCGCCACGCGAGACAATCACTTCGCCGCCGCGCGCCAGAGCTGCGAGCGTTAGCAGAACCGCCGCCGCGCAGTTGTTCACCACCACCGCGGCTTCGGCTCCCGTCAGCCGTTCGATCAATTTCGCCGTGTGCACATCCCGTTTTCCGCGTGCTCCTGCTTCCACGTCGTATTCCAGATTTGAATAGCGCGTACTGACCCGGCGAATCTCCTCAGCCGCCTCTGCGCATAGCGGCGCCCTCCCCAAATTCGTGTGCAGGATTACTCCGGAAGCGTTGATGACTTCCTTGAGCGACGGCTCTAGATGCCTTCGGACGTCTTCCACTACGAGTTTCCCGAGCTCACCGGTTTCCACAGCCGGTTCCCCATCTGAATCCCGCGTGGATATCTCCCGCCGTACCCGCTCCAGAACGCGCCGCGCGGTTTCCACCACGTGTCCGCGACCCACTTCCCTGCACAATGCAGCCACCTCCGGCACCGACAACAATTCATCCACCGAAGGTAATTTCCGCAGCATAGCGGCCTGCTTGCCGGAAAGCTCAGTTTTTCCCCGCATGGTCATGCCGCCATTGGAGCACAGCCGCTAATCGCCCCGCAATTAGCGCTTTTCCTTGTCGCCCTGTGCTGTTCGAACGGACGGTATTCCATCCGTCGCGCTGGCCTTCGCGCCCATTGACGCCAAACAATGTGCCCTCCTAGGATGTAGGAGCGTAAGGACATTCCTGGCCATGGCCACCACCACCATTGATGAAGAGCTGGCACAGTTGGAACGAGATATCCGCCAGTTAAAAATCGAATACGAGATGTTCTTCGGCGGCGGGCGCAAGCGTCCTCCCACGGAAATCGAGTGGCGCATCGATCTGATCATTCGCCGCTACGCCGAACGCGGTGGGGACCTGAAGTACAACCAGCGCTTTCGCTTCACCAACCTGGCGCAGACCTACGCGAAATACAAAGACGTTTTCCGTAAACGCATCGCCCAGCGCGAAGAAGGCAAGATACAGCGTCACTTCGGCGCGGCAGCTAAGGCGATCGAAGCCGAGCGCTCAAAGACCCCGATCGCGGTGGCGCAGGCCGTGGAAACGGCCAGGACAGTCGCGGCGGCGGCATCCCTGGAGAACCATCACCCATTCCGGATGATCTGCTCCGAACCCGAAAAGGAAGGCGAAAAGGTTGACCAGCTCTATGATGCGTTTCTTCAAGCCAAGCAAAAGGCAGGCGAAGAGACGTCCAAACTGACGCGTTCCGGCTTCAACGAATTTGTTCGCAAGAAAACGAAGGATCTTCAGATTCAGAAAAATTGCCACGACGTCGAATACGTGGTCGAAGTTGTGGACGGCCAGGTAAAACTCAAAGCGCTCGTAAAATCCTGAGCAGACTTCTTCTTTCCACAGACCGGTTTCCGAATTTTCCCTCCTGCACGTAAACTATTACGTTCTACGGCACGGGAGGCGACATGGCTGTGCAGCGCGCGCTACTAAGCGTATTCGACAAGACCGGAATCGAGGACTTCGCACGCCGCCTCGCCAAGCTTAAGATCGAAATTCTTTCCACCGGCGGCACCGCCAAGCTGCTGCGCGACAAAAATATTCCCGTGAAAGACGTCTCGGACTTTACGGGCTGGCCGGAAATGCTGGGCGGCCGCGTGAAGACACTGCACCCGAAAATCCATGGGGGCTTATTGTTCCGCCGCCACCTTCCCGAGGATCAAAAGCAGGCCACCGAACACAGCATCGCTCCGATTGACCTTGTCGCCGTCAATCTTTATCCATTCGAAGCCACGGCTGCCAAGGACTATCTCCCGCCTGAGGAACTCATCGAAAACATCGACATTGGCGGTCCCACCATGCTGCGCTCCGCGGCAAAAAATTTCGAAAGCGTCACAGTGATTGCCGACCCTGCCGATTATTCCCGCGTCGCCACGCAATTGGAATCCGCCGGTGACACTACACTAGCTACGCGCCTTGAGCTAGCCCGCAAAGTTTTCGCGGTTACCTCGCGCTACGATGGGCTAATCACCATGAATTTCGAGCGCCTGGCTGCTGCCGGCGACTCTCTGGAGGTTCAGCCCAAAGCACCGCTTCCCGAGCGCGTCCATGTGGCGCTTCGCCGTAAGCAGGAGCTTCGCTATGGTGAAAATCCACATCAAGCCGCCGCGCTGTACGTTCCCGGCGGGCATCCGGCCAAGGGTCTCGCCGCAGCGAAACAGCTACAGGGCAAGGAGCTCTCGTTCAACAATTACGTGGACCTGGAAGCTGCTCGCAGTCTCGTCGCAGAATTCCAGCGTCCGGCAGCCGTGATCATCAAGCACAACAACCCCTGTGGGGCGGCGGAGCAGCGGTCTCTCCATGATGCGTATTCCAAAGCCCTGGCTTCCGATCCCATCTCGGCGTTCGGCGGTGTGCTGGCCTTCAATCACATTGTCGACGGAGTCACCGCGGAGGAAGTGGTTAAGCTTTTCGTGGAGTGCATTGTCGCTCCTGGTTTCGCTGACCGCGCGCAGGAAATTTTTGCTGCCAAGAAAAATCTTCGTCTTTTGCAACTCCCGGAGGACGGCCTCGATCCTGACAAAGAGCTGCAGTTCAAGCGCATTCTAGGCGGTGTCTTGTTGCAGCAGCCGGATCTCGGCACGCTGCAGGGCAGGGAATTGCGTGTAGTCACCAAGCGAGCTCCTACCGCAACCGAGCTGGAGGATTTGAAATTCGCGTGGATCGTTTGCAAGCACGTCAAATCGAATGCCATCGTGTTTGCCAAGGATGGAGCCACGCTCGGTGTGGGCGCGGGCCAAATGAGCCGCGTGGACTCCGTGAAACTGGCCGTCGCTAAAGCACAGAATCCTTTACTGGGAAGTGCGGTGGCCTCGGACGCCTTCTTTCCGTTTCCCGATGGCGTCGAAGAAGCCGCAAAAGCGGGCGCTACGGCGGTCATTCAACCTGGTGGCTCGATCAAAGACCCTGAAGTCATCGCCACCGCCGACCTCCTCGGCCTAGCCATGGTGTTTACCGGCATGCGCCATTTCCTCCACTGAGGATAAGGCGCCGCGTGCACTACTCGAATCCGGTTGCGCCAGTCGCTGGCTGGCTGCTTGTATCCCCTGCCGGTTCGCCCTGCGGTGTCTTGCCCCAGAACCAACGGAGCAGCACGGCCGCTGCGGTTCCCCCCATTTGCGCGAGAATAAATCCCGCCACATCCTGCGGCCGGATGCCCGCAAACGTATCCGACACGCACCGTGCAATCGTTACCGCGGGATTCGCGAACGACGTCGAAGAAGTAAACCAGTAAGCGGCGGTGATGTAGCTTCCCACCGCATACGGAACTGCGGCGGGCTTCCTTTCTGCACAACTCACGATAACCAGGAGAAGACCAAGCGTCGCGACAAACTCGCCCATCCACTGCCCGCCACCCGTTCGCACATGCCTTGAGAAAACAAACAGAGGAAGATCGAACATCCGGTTCGCTGCCGCAACTCCAAGCAATCCTCCAAAGATTTGTGCCATTAAGTAGCTCGGCACTGTTTTCCACGGAAATCTGCCGAATATCGCTTCCGTCAGCGTCACCGCCGGATTGAAATGGGCACCGGAGGTTGGCCCGAACGCCAATATAAGTGCGACAAGTAAGGCCCCGGTCGCCAGCGAATTTGCCAACAACGCCAGCGCCACATTTCCTTGCGAAAGCCGCTCCGCCATAATTCCGGAGCCGACCACCCCTGCCAGTAGAAATGCTGTGCCCAGCAATTCCGCTGAAACCTCCCGCCAGCCTGCCCTCGGCCGAGCACTTTTCGGCTCACTTATGTCAGCCTGGATGCGCCGAACTTCCCTGCTGCGCCGATTAGCATTGGCCAATGCGATCAACCTCTTTCTTGATCGCTAACTGATCGAGGCTCGAGAGCGGCAGACTCAGAAACAACCCGATACGCCGGTCCATGCTCACAAACGCGTCACGAAATGCCCGCTCGATTTCTTCCGGAGTGCCGGTTACGGAGGCCGGATCCGCAACTCCCCAATGCGCGGTCATCGGCTGCCCCGGCCAAACTGGACAGACCTCCGCTGCGGCGTTGTCGCAAACCGTAAAAACAAACTGCATCCTCGGCGCCCCCGGCTTCGCAAATTCGTCCCAACTCTTGCTGCGCAATCCATCCACGGGCAGGCCCGCCGATTCGAGTTGTTTGAGAGCCAAAGAATTTACGCGTCCGGTGGGATGGCTACCCGCGCTGTAGGCTTGAAACCTCGGGTTGCCCCGGTGGTTCAAGATTGCTTCCGCGAGAATAGATCGGGCGGAATTTCCCGTGCACAGAAAAAGAACATTGTAGCGACTGTTCATGGTCGTACCTCAATTGCAGCAGGGAAGATCGACGCATCCCGGGGGACACTCGCACTCCGTCTTCTCCGGCTTTGTTGCCCGGATAAATGCGCTCAGGAATTTATCTTTCACCTGCGGGTCAACCACATCCGCATCCAGCCCCGCCGCCGTTAGAAACTCGCGGGCTTCTTCGACTTGATAAATCCGCGTGGGTTCAATCTCTACGCCCTCAAATCCTGCTGCGCGAAGTTTCTCTTCGTATTCCTTTTCCTCCAACGCCCCCGCAATGCAGCCTACCCACAGTTCCATGCTCTTTCGCACCTTCAGCGGAACCCCTCCGCGCACCACGACATCCGAAACCGCCAAGCGCCCGCCCGGCTTCAATACTCGAAACGCCTCTCGCAAAACCTGATCTTTGTCGCCGGAAAGGTTGATCACGCAATTCGAAATAATCACGTCTACAGTGTCATTCGGCAGAGGAATGTGCTCGATCGTCCCACGCAGAAACTCCACATTTTCCACTCCGGCCTTTTTCTGATTTGCTCGTGCCAGCTCCAACATCTCATCCGTCATGTCCAGACCATAGGCTTTCCCTGTAGGCCCCACTCGTTTGGCGGACAGCAGCACATCGATGCCGCCACCAGAGCCCAAATCCAGGACCACTTCACCAGGCGCCAACTTTGCCAGTGCCGTCGGATTTCCGCATCCCAACGACGCGCTTACCGCATCCGGCGGCACCGCCGCCATCTGTGACGCGTCGTAGAGATCGCGCGTGATTGGGTCGCAACCACTCAACTGCGCACCACCTCCGCAACAAGCGTTTCCTCCTTCGACTATGCGCTTCGCCGCTTCGGCGTACTTTTGCTTCACCGACTCTTGAGTCTTGAGATCATCCATGGGTTTTCCTCACTTTGAGATCTGTACAATCGCTTCGGAGGGAACTGCTCGATTCCGCGTACAGCATTCGTCGTATAAAAATCCCAAAATTTCTTTCAGCGCATCGGTATGCGCTGTGTACCACAGGAACGTTCCGGCCCGACGCACGCTCACCAACCCGACCTGCCGCATCTTTTCCAAGTGATGGGAAAGCGTCGACGCAGGGATGCCTAGCTCTTCTTGAAGTTCTCCCGGCACCATTCCTGCCGGGTGCGCGGAGAGAAGCAGGCGCACTATCTGCAGTCTCGGTTCCGAGCCCAGAGCGGCAAATCGGTCGGCACAGCGGGTCACCACCAGCGGATCAATTCGTTTCATATTTCGATTATTGCAGAAATATGGAAGCTGCGCAACGCCACAGAAACCTACTTCCTTCCTGGAGCATCTTATCTAGCGGCACTGTTTAGCTGCACTGCACCCTGTAGTTTTCGAAACGCCCGCCATTTGGTTTTGACCGCGTTTCTCCTGCATGGGATACTCATGTTAACGGACCCCTATGACTCTGACCCGTTTTCTCCCCATTCTCATCGTTGCTGCTGCCACCAGCCTCCCCGCGGCCGCGCAGTCCTCGTTTGCCGGCCAGGATCCTCCCCCTCAGGAAAAAAGCTCGCCGCGCGCCGACGCCTATTACAACTTCACTCTTGGGCACCTCTACGAGCTTCAATTTGAACAGACCAGCCAACACGAATACGCCACGCGCGCCATCGAAGCTTACAAGAAGGCCTACGCCCTCGATCCCCAATCGCCCATCATCGGCGAGCGCCTGGCGGAGATGTATTGGAAAGCCCAGCGCATCCACGACGCCGTTGTGGAAGCTACCGAAATTCTGAAGCGCGACCCGAACGATCTGCCCACGCATCATCTCCTTGCGCGTATCTATCTGCGGAGCCTCGGCGACATCAACAACACCGGGTCCGCCGCTCAGATGGAGACCGTTGGCAAGGCCCTCGCCGAATACCGTGAAGTTCACCGCCTGGATCCCACCGATCAGGAAGCTTCGCTCTGGCTTGCGCGCCTCTACCGGCTTCACAATGAGCCCGAAAAAGCGGAGCAGGTTCTGCGCACGCTCCTCAACGAGGATCCCGACAACGACCAAACCCTCGAGCTACTCACGCAGCTTCTTCTCGATGAGAACAAAGCCGGCGAAGCGATTAGCCTGCTCGAAGGAATGAACGCGCGGTCGCCCTCCGGGACGCTCTACGATTTGCTTGGCGACGCGTACACGCAAACTCACGATTTCGCGAAAGCCGAATCCGCGTATCGTAAGGCGGCCGACCTGGAACCTTCCGAAGCCGGGCATCTCCGCGGGTTGGGCAATGCGCTGCTCGCGGAAGAGAAGTACACAGACGCCCTCGCAGTCTTCCAAAAACTTTCGGATCTAATGCCGGACGATTCGGATACTTACGTCAGCATCGCGCGCATCTATCGCGAACTCCACGAATACGACAAGGCGGAGGAAAATCTGGTCAAAGCCCGCCAGTATTCTCCGGGCAGCCTCGATGTGATGTTCAACGAGGCCATGATTTACGAATCGCAGGGACGCTACGAAGACGCCATTCGCGTTCTTTCCGATGCCGTCACCGGCGTAAAAGCGCAGCCTCCCGCCATGCCCTCGCGCCGCCGTTCGCTGGCGATTCTTTACCAACAACTGGGCATGCTTTATCGCGACACACAGAACTATCAGGCCGCCGTCTACACTTTCCAGGAACTCAGCCACCTTGGTGATGAGGAAGACCGGCGCGCACGCATACTGATCATGGATACGTACCGCCAGGCTAAGGATCTTCCCAAAGCCCTTCAGGCCGGCCGCGACGCCATGGCGAAATATCCGGACGACGCTTCCATTCGCGCCAGCCAGGCTTTGCTACTCGGGGAGAATCAGCAAGCAGATGAAGGCGTGAAGCTTTTGCAAACGGATCTGAAGAACAAGGCTGACGATCGCGAGGGGTACGTCAACATCGCTCAAGTCTACGAACGCTCGCATCGCTACAAGGAAGCCGAGGAGGCCGCGCGCAAAGCGGAATCGCTCGCTACCGATCCGCATGAGAACGAAATCACCTGGCTTCTGCTGGGCGCTATTTACGAAAAGCAGTTGATGCTGGATAAGGCCGAAGTACAGTTCAAGAAAGTGCTGGCCGTCAATCCCAAGAATGCCGAAGTGCTCAACTATTACGGTTATATGCTGGCCGATCGCGGTATCCGGCTCGACGAAGCCCAGGAGATGATTCAGCGAGCCCTGGAGCAGCAGCCTTACAACGGAGCTTTCCTGGATAGCCTCGGCTGGGTCTATTACAAGCAAAACAGGATCGACGATGCGCTCGCCGCTTTACGCAAAGCCAGCGAACGCGAAGCACACGATCCCACCATTCGTCTCCACCTGGGCGACGCCTACGCAAAGCAGGGCCGCATGGATCTTGCCGCCGCGGAATGGGAGAAGTCTCTCAACGAATGGCATCGCGCGCTGCCCGGCGATGTGGAGAACGACAAGATTGCGGAAGTCGAAAAGAAGCTCGGCCAGGCCAAACACCACGTCGCGCAGAAGTCTCCCACGCCCGACGCCAAGCCCTGAGCCAGGTGATGCGCGAAGTAAGAATTCCGGCGTGCGCCAAAATCAATCTGCGTCTGGAAGTTCTCGGCAAACGTGCCGACGGCTATCACGAACTTCGCACGATCTTTCAGTCCGTCTCGCTGCACGACACACTGACACTCCACCCTTCTCGCCGCACCGGCATTTCTCTCTCGGTGCGTGGAAACGAAACGCTTTCCAGCGAAGCCGTCGAGAAAAACCTTGTGTACCGCGCCGCGGATGCACTCCGACGCGAACTTAAGATCCGCTCTGGCGTCGAAATTGTCCTGGAGAAAAAAATCCCCGCAGGCCGCGGCCTCGGCGGGGGGTCCAGTGACGCCGCTGCCGCCCTGCTTGGCTGCCTGCGCCTGAGCGGCAAGAAGATGCCAGCAGCGGACCTGCTGCAAATCGCCGGCAGCCTCGGTGCAGACGTGCCCTTCTTTCTCTACGGTGGCACAGCGCTGGGTGTCGCTCGTGGCGAGGAAATCTATCCGCTTCCCGACGCGCCGGCTTTCTCATTGCTAATCGTTTCACCGCACGACATTCACGTCCCTACTCCGGATGCCTATCGCTGGCTTCATGCACCGGAACTCGCTTCGTTGACAAAATCCGCTGCCACCCATAAACTAATGGAGTTCTGTGCTCTATGTTGGAGCGCGCAGGGAACAGCCCTTTCGAATGATTTCGAGACGGCGGTTTTCCGGCGGTACCCGCGGCTTGCGAAGGTCAAGCGGGTTTTACTCCACGGAGGGGCTTCAGAAGCCTTGCTGGCGGGTAGCGGTTCGGCGGTGTTTGGTGTTTTCCCGAGCCCAGCGAAGGCGCGCCGAGCTGCTGTCGGGTTCCCGCACGATCAGACCTTTGTTTGCGAATCACTTTCGCGGAACAAATATGCGCGGTTCTTGAATCGCGCCTCGATCGGCTGAACTTGCAGCCTCTCTTCGTTTTCTGAATCCCTCATTCGTAACCATTTGCCCAGGCTTCGGCCCAATTTTGTTTGGCGTCATCGCAGAGCGATGACCTCTGAGAGTGCGGCTTGAACGACGATCGCTTCAAGATATTTACTGGCACGGCGAACCCTCCCCTCGCGGAGGCCATCTGTCATCATCTCGACGTCTCGCTTGGTAAAGCGCTACTAGGCCGCTTCAGCGATGGAGAGATCTATTTTCAGATTCTCGAGAATGTCCGGGGTGCCGACGTGTTTGTCGTGCAACCTTGCTGCTACCCCGTCGACAACAATCTCCTGGAACTTCTTCTGATGATCGACGCTTTCAAACGCGCCTCCGCGTGGCGTATTACCGCCGTTCTTCCGTACTACTGCTATGCGCGCCAAGATCGCAAAGATAAGCCGCGCGTTCCGATCTCAGCGAAGCTGGTTGCCGATCTTTTGGAAACGGCAGGGGCCAGCCGCGCGCTGACGCTTGATCTTCATGCGCCGCAGATTCAGGGCTATTTCGACGTTCCGGTGGACCATCTCTATGGCTCACCGGTACTGGTGGATTATTTCCGCAATCTGAAGCTGCCGAATCTGACGGTTGTTTCTCCCGACGCCGGCGGCGTGGAACGCGCGCGGGCATTCGCCAAGAAGCTTGGCGCTCCGCTGGCTATCGTGGACAAACGCCGCGTGGACGTGGATGTCAGCGAAGTTATGAACCTGATCGGCGATGTCCGCGGCCGCAGCACGCTGATCGTGGACGACATCATCGATACCGCGGGTACGCTGGTTAAAACTGCCGAAGCTTTGATTCGCGAGGGTGCCACGCAAGTGTTTGCCGCTTGCACGCACGCTGTACTTTCGGGGCCTGCGGTAGAGCGCATTGAACATTCAGCGATCAGCGAAGTGGTGGCCACCGATTCGGTGCCCCTTTCGGAAGCGGCGAAGAAGTTGAAGAAAATCAAGATTTTAAGCGTCGCGGATTTGCTGGCGCGCGGCATTCGTTCGATTCACGAAGAAACATCGATTAGTGAGCTGTTCATTTAGATTTTCTCCGGCTGGTTTCAACGCCGGAATAGATTCCACCGCAAGTGGTGAAACACTCCACCGTAAGTGGGTAATCGGAAGGAAAGAAAGCATGGCTGACATCATTGTGGAAGGGGCGCCTCGCGATCAGCGGGGCAAGAACGAAGCGCGCCGCCTGCGCGTATCCGGTAAAGTGCCTGCTGTTCTCTATGGCGGCAAGGGCGAGGCTCTGGCCCTCGCTGTCAACACCAAGCAGGTCACCGCGATTCTGCGTTCGGAATCCGGCCAGAACACTTTGTTCAAGGTCGATCTGGCCGGCAAGCACGAGCCCGCGATCGTCAAGGATTGGCAAGTGGATCCTGTGTCCGGCCGCTTGTTGCATGTGGATCTGATTCGCGTGGCCATGGACGTTCGCATGCGCGTCAAGGTTCCGGTGCACACCTTCGGCGAGCCATCCGGCGTCAAAGTGCAGGGCGGCGTCTACGAAGTCGTCACCCGCGAAGTGGAAGTCGAGGTTTTGCCCGCGGACATTCCCACGGAGTTTCGTGTGGACGTCAGCGGCCTGGCATTGAATGAAAGCGTTCGCGCCAGCGATCTGCCGATCGACAAGAACAAGATCAAGCTGATCACCGACCCGCACACGGTTCTCTCTCACGTCGTGACGTTGCGCGCCGAGGAAGAGAAGCCCGCGGAAGTGGCAGCGGCTACGACTCCTGCCGAGCCTGAAGTCATCAAGAAGGGCAAGAAGGAAGTCGAAGGCGAAGAGGGCGAAGAAGGCGCCAAAGGCGGAGAGAAGGGCGAGAAGCCGGAAAAGAAGAAGTAACGCTTTTCCGTTCGCCTTGCGCGGCAAACTATGCGGCTCATTGTTGGCCTTGGCAATCCCGGCCCGGAATATCAATGGACGCCGCATAACCTCGGTTTCCTTGCGGTGGATGAAATCGCCAACCGTGCGGGAATTCGGGTCGAGCGGCCGGAAGCAAAAGCCCTCGTAGGGCTTGGCAAAGTATCCGGTCACGATGTGATTCTGGCGAAACCGCTGACGTTCATGAATCTCAGCGGATTTTCGGTTCGTGATTTGCTGGCGAAGTACGAAGTCGAGCCAGACGAATTGCTGGTGATGTTCGACGAGCGCGATCTGCCCTGGGGCATGATTCGCATCGGAGAGCGCGGCAGTGCGGGGACGCATAACGGTGCGAAGTCGGTGGTCAGTGCGCTAGGCACCCAGGAATTTGCGAGGCTTCGCTTGGGATGCGGCCCGGACCACCCGGTGGGAGATTTGGCCGAGTACGTCCTTCGGCCCATGAAGAAAGCGCAGCTGGAAGTTGCCTCTGAAATGGTGGCAACGGCCGGCGACGCGGTGGAAATGATTGTGACGCAGGGAATTGCCGCCGCGATGAACAAATACAACCGGCGGAATCCGCCGGCGGAAGAAGATTTGTAGTGGCGGCTTCAGGCCGCCCGCTCTAGGGTTCGTTTTTTTGTAGCGGCCGCCTTTTGTAGGCAACGCGGTGGTTGCCAGAAACAAGAATTTCCCGGGCCTTGCGCCCGGTAAGGTAAGAAACGAGGTCATCATGGAAGAGCGTTTGTACGATTTAATTTTCATCGCGCGCCCGGCGACGCCGGAAGACGAAGTCAAGAAAGTGCTCACTACGATCGAGCACGCTTGCACCGAAAAGGGCGCCAAGATCGAAAAGACCGAATATTGGGGCACCCGCAAGCTGGCTTATAAAGTGATGAAGCACCGTGAAGGCATCTACGTGTATCAGCAGTTGCGCACCGGTAATCCGGAACTGGTTCACGAAATTGAGCGCCGCCTCGGCGTGCTGGACTCGGTCATCAAGTACCAGACCGTGCGCCTGGACGAAGATCTCAAGCGCCAGAAGAAGCTTACGCACAAGCGTGAATTGCGCGCTGCTCGCCGTCCGCGCCGCGCCACGGCTCCTGCTTCGGCGCCTGCCGCACCTCCGGCGCCCGCTGCTCCTTCGGCGCCCGAATCCGCTCCCGCGAGCTAGACGTTGTGCTTTTTCGTTTCGGCGCTTCGATACGCGCTGAAACTACGGTTTTCATGAATTACCGGCTTTCGTCTCTCAGAAGCGAAGCCACATCGGAAAGGTAGGAAGGTATGTCAGAGGAACAGAAACAGGCGGCTCCCGCGCCAGCGCCCTCGGCGCCACGTGAAGGTGGTCACACGGGTGGTGGTCACTCCGGCGGTGGACACTCGGGAGGCGGCGGTGGTGGTCGCCGCGAAGGTGGCCCGGGTGGTGGTGGCGGTGGACGCCGTGAAGGAAGCGGCCCTGGTGGACCGGGCGGTGGCCCAGGGGGACCTCGCCGCGGCAAGCGTCAGTATTTCCGCAAAAAGAAAGTTTGCAAGTTCTGCGTCGAGAAGATGGACCTGATCGACTACAAGCGTGCCGACATTCTTTCGCAATTCGTGCAAGAGCGCGGCAAGATTCTTCCGCGCCGCATGACCGGTGTTTGCTCGCGCCATCAGCGTTGGCTGGGCGTTGCCATCAAGCGCGCCCGCAACATCGCTCTGCTGCCGTTCGCGGGCAGCGCCGCCGGCACACAAGCACCGCGCGCCGTCGAGGCACCGAAGCCGCAAGCTTGATCGTTTGGCATGCCTGTATAGCGGCCGCTTTCTGAAGCGGGCCATTTCGCAGGCGCGACTGGATTGGGTTCGCAGAGCGGAACTTTGCAGCAAGTAGAGGAGGGCACGACTTCAGTCGTGCCGCAGCGCTCCGAATTGCGCGGCCTTTAGCCCCTGAGGAAAAACTTTTAGAAGGGAACTAGGAGATTGTTATGCAGATTATTCTTCAAGAAGATGTAGAAAAACTCGGACACCGCGGCGATGTAGTCGCCGTCAAACCCGGTTACGCCCGTAATTTCCTTCTGCCGAAACGCCTCGCTATCGAAGCGACCCCTGGCAACATGAAGGCACTGGAGCGCATTCGCGGCTCCCTGGCCAAGAAAACCGCCACGGAACTGGAAGCCGCGCAGAAACAGTCCGGACTGCTGACTGGCGTTGAGCTCAAGTTCCACCGTAAGACCGGCGAAAACGAACAGATGTTCGGCAGCGTTACCACTGGCGACATCGCCGACGGCCTCAAGGCCCAAGGCTTTGAGATCGACAAGCGCCAGGTTCAGCTCAAGGAACCGATCAAGTCACTCGGCGAATTCCCCGTGACCGTGAAGGTATTTCGAGACGTAACCGCCGAAATCAAGGTCCACGTCGACAAAGAATAAAAAAGCGAAGTCCTTTCCAGGTTGAGTAACGGCCGCCTTCGGAGGCGGGCGCACCCGGTGTCGCGCCTCTATTTGCCTTCAAATGCCTCGCCGAGCGATTGCACTTCTTCAGCTTTCCATCCGTCATCGCTTCCGGAGAAATTGCAGATGAACGCCACAACCAGATGGGTGTCTGGATAAATAACCAGTTCGGAGCTGCCGCCCACGGATCCGCCGCTATGTTCGTAAATCCGCTGGCCCGATTTTGATTTGTCGATGAACCAGCCCATTCCATACTTTGTTTCCACATCATCTTTCGTTTTCTGGGGCGTGAAGAGCAGCTTGAGCGATTCCGCTTTCAGAAAGCCTGGCTGAAGCAAGGCCGAACCGAAACGCACCAAATCTTCTGTGCTGGATAGAAAGCCGCCGCCTGCCCATTTATAGCTATTGTCCACGTACATGGCATTCACTCGTCGATTTCCCTTCGCGGGAGAATAAAATCTCGCCCGCTCTTCGATGATCTCGCCTGGCTGGTCCGCAACCGTCGAGCGAAGTCCGAGTGGAGTGAAGACATGCTCCTGTTCGTAATCGAGAAAATCCTCCCCGGAAGCAGCTTCCATGGCCGCGCTCAAAAGGTTGTAGCCGTAGCTCGAATAACTGAACTTAGTCCCAGGCGGAACAAGCAAGGGATCGTCTTGAAAACGCTCCAGGCCTTGCACCACGCTGTCGTAGTGCTTTTGATTTTCCGGTTCGCCTTCCTTGTAGTGCCGGATCCCGCCGAGGTGTCCGGCCAGCATGCGCGCCGTAATCACCGCGCCTTTGTTTGGGAAACTAGGAACGTATTTTTGAATCGGCGCATCCAGATCGAGTTTGCCCCTTTCCACCAAGAGCATCAGTCCGGCCGAAGTGAGTGGTTTAGAAACGCTGCCGATGCGGAATTTCGTCGTTGGCCACGCGGGAACCCGTTGTTCAAGGTCCGCGTAACCAAATCCTTCAGAATAAACAATCACGCCGTCGATCGCCACCGCCACAGCAAAGCCGGGAATCCCACGCGCAAGCCAGTCTTTGGCGATGGCACGAGCGTGCTCGATCGCTGCGGCGCGACTCGCGCTGGCTGCCGAGATGGAATGCGATTGCGCGACGGTTTGTGCGCGGATTTGACCGGCGATGGGAAAAGCGGTGAAGAGCGATAGGAAGACACCAAGAAAAACTGTGGATGCCGGCCATTTTCTGGCAGGAAGAGACTTGCGATTCATATCGGACTCCAGCTCGAGCGAAAATTTGTTGCGCGGCGTATCTTCGCACACTCGCGAGTCGAAAAGTTATTCACCGTTTTTCCTTCGCGATTCACAGCACTCCGATTGACGCGCCGCATTGTTCCGCGCACAATCCACTCAGAACTTCGGCGCAGCGGTTCCATCCGCCGGGGAATTTTTTCCGGACTTGCTTTTCGCGTAACCCATTTCTATAATAGCGAAACAAAAGCGAAGAAAGGTCGTTGCTTTAGCCATGCCTGTTGACACCACACTGGAGCGCGCCCTTCCCAATAACCTCGACGCAGAGCGCTCCATTCTCGGCGCCATTCTCGTCGACAACAACGCGCTCAACGCCGCTATCGAAGCGCTAAAAGCCGAAGATTTCTTCCTTCCCCAGCATCGCCACGTGTTTAACCGCATGATTGCTCTGGGCGAATCGCAGCAGGCCATCGATCTCGTCACGCTTACCGAGGAGCTTCACCGCAGCGGTGAACTGGAAGCCTCCGGCGGCGCACCGTATCTTGCCTCGCTTGCCGATGGCATGCCGCGCGTCTCCAACGTGGAGCACTACGCGCGCATCGTGAAGGAAAAGGCTCTCCTGCGCAGTCTGATCCACACCGCGCACAACATCCAGCAGCATGCCTTCGATGGCGAAGAAGGCGCCGACGCTATTCTCGACAATGCCGAATCCAGCATCTTCGCCATCGCCGAAGATCGCGTCAAAGCTGGCCTTATCTCCGTCAAGGACATTGTTCGCGACAATTTCGAGCGCCTGGAAAAAATCTTCCGCGAAGGGAAGAGCGTCACCGGCATTTCCACCGGATACGGTGAACTCGACAAACTCCTGTCCGGTCTTCAGCCTTCCGAACTGATCATCCTTGCCGCGCGTCCTTCGCAGGGCAAAACCGCGCTTGCGCTGAATCTCGCGGAAAATATCGCTATTCGCGGGGGGCTTCCGGTCGCGCTGTTCAGCCTGGAAATGTCCAAGGAATCCCTGCTGCAAAGACTGGTCGCTTCCGTCGCTCAGGTCGACGCCCACAAATTTCGCTCTGGCCATCTGAGCCGTGAAGACTGGCGGCGTATGACCGAAGCGCTCGGCACCATTTCCGCTTCGCCTCTTTGGGTGGATGACGCCGGCTCGATCAGCGTTCTGGAAATCGGAGCCAAGGCTCGTCGGCTGAAAAAAGATAAAGGACTTTCGCTGCTGATCGTGGACTACCTGCAGCTCATCACTGCTCGCGGCCGCTTCAACTCCCGCCAGGAGGAGGTCGCCAGCATCTCTCGCGGCCTCAAGGGTCTCGCGAAGGAACTGGGCATCCCGGTGCTCGTTCTCAGTCAGCTTACTCGCGCCCCGGAACGCGAAGAGCGCGGCCCGCAACTTTCTGATCTGCGTGAATCTGGCGCCATCGAACAGGACGCCGACGTCGTGATGTTCATCTACCGCCCGAATTTCTTCAATCTTAACGCCACTCCTGAAGAACGCGACATGGCCGATATCCTTATCGCCAAGCAGCGCAACGGCCCAACCGATAAAGTCAAATTCGTGTTTCGCAGCAGGCTTACGCGCTTCGAGGAAGCCGCGCCCGACGCCTTCTCGCAATTCGGTGGCGGCGACGAAATGTAGATGCTGGGCTTTAGCCCAGCACTTCCACACAATTCCTAGTGCGACGGCGTTCGTAGCGAAGCCGATTGTTTGCTTCCCGCCACACAGCGTGTCGCTGCAACCACGCCGGTTCGGTTGGCCACGCCAAGCCGTCGTCTCTGGAGTTGTGTCTGGCTGCTGATGAACGAGTTGCAGAACGCCTCGGAAACGCTTTGGCCCATCCTCTTGGCCTGACAATTGCACTCTCTAACCCTGTTGTCATTCTCGCGCAGGCCGCTTTGGCTTTTGGGCGTCTGCGCAACGATGGCGTAAACTGGTTTTCTTGGATTTGGATAGGAAAGAAATGTCGCCCCGGAAAAAAGCTCCGACAGATTTCGTTGGTCGCCCCGTTTGGGCCGAAATCTCGCTCTCCGCGCTCACGCAAAACTTCCGCGCCATACGGGACTACGTCAATCCGTCCGGGGAATCGCGCAAGTCCGCGCGAAAAGTTCTCTCCGTCGTCAAGGGCAACGGCTACGGCCACGGAGGCCCACAAGTCGCAAAAGCTCTCGAAAAAGCCGGCTCAGACTGGTTCGGCGTCGCTTCTGCTGGCGAAGGCATGCAAATCCGCGAAAATAAGGTGCGCACGCCGATCCTGGTCCTCGGTGGTTTCTGGCCCGGCGAGGAAAAAAATCTCGTCACGCACGATCTGACTCCCGCGATTCACCGCTGCGAGCAACTCCAGCCGTTCAACGCAGCTGTCGCCCGCCATCAGAAAAAGCCGGCGCAAATCCATTTGAAACTCGACACTGGCATGAACCGCCTTGGCATTTCACCCAAGGACATCGACTGCTTCGCGCGCCAGCTTGCCAAATGCAAGCACGTGAAACTAGGTGGCGTGTTCACGCATCTCGCGTCTTCGGAAGTTCTCACCGACTCAGCGACTGGCAAACAAACCTGCCAGCAGATCGAACGCTTTAATCAAGCCGTTGACCGTCTCCGCGCAATCGGCATCGATCCCGGAATTCTGCATCTCGCCAACAGCGCCGCCATCGCTGCCCGCCCGGATACCTGGGCGGACATGGTGCGTCCAGGCGCAATTCTTTACGGCTACCACCCGGGCTTCGATCCCACAGATCGCCGCCACGAATTCGAATCCGCGCTTCCCCTTACGCCGGTGATGAGTTTCCGGACCCGCATCATCAATCTTCGCTCCATTCCCGCTGGCGAAGGCGTGGGCTACAACGCTACTTGGCGGGCAGAACGGCCGTCGCGAGTGGCCGTCCTCGCCGCTGGCTATGGAGATGGCGTGCACCGCTCGCTCGGCAATCGCGGCAGCTTTGCTGTTCGCGGTCGCCTGGCGCCCATCATCGGCATCATTTCCATGGACGTGGTGATGCTCGACGTAAGCGATGTTCCGGATGTGGAAATAGGCGACGTCGCCACACTCTACGGAGTGGATGGCGTTCGCGTTTATCCCGCCAACGTCATCGCCCGCAGACTCGGCACGGTTACTTCCGATCTTCTTTGCGCGGTCAGTCCGCGTGTTCAGCGTTTCTATCTGCCATAGCCCGGCTTGACTACCGGAAAATTACGGAGTATACAAATCATCTCGCTGTTAAGCTCTGATGGGAAAGCTTGTTGTCCCGGAGCACCCGCCGACTGCGACCTCAGAGCGGAGAATCTCGTCGAGCTGTGAGGTTTCATGAGCCAATCCGGGTTCAACCACCGCAGCAGGGGCCAGTCTGAATCGGAAGCAAACGCCTCTGTTGCTACTTCATCCTCCTTTTCCGGCTCACGTTTCATCAGTCAGGCTTGGGATTATTGGGTCGTGCGCATAGCGCTGGTTAGCGCCACCGCCGTTCTTTGCTATACGCTTTCCCCGTTCGGCCTCCATGGGCTCCCCGCCGCAGGTCTTGGCTTCTTCATTGCCATGATCATTCTCCTCGCTGAATTACGGCTTCGTCGCGCGGAGATCAGCGGGCTTGTGGGAGGGGCAGTTGGCGCGGTCCTCGGTCTCCTCGCGGCTCTCCTCATTACCCTGGTGCTCTCCCGAACGTCTGAACCTGAACCCAATAAGTCCTTCTTCGAGGTTACTTCTCTGTTTGCGCTCGGTTATCTCGGACTTGTACTCGGCTCCCGCAAAGGCGCCGATTTTCGCCACATTCCTCTTCCGGCTTCGGTCGAAATCCCCGTCGCTCCCAAGTCAGCTTTAAAGCTTCTGGATACCAGCGTGCTTATCGACGGACGCGTCGCCGACATTTGCGAAACCCATTTCCTCGATGGCACTCTGGCGGTCCCGCGCTTCGTTCTTCACGAACTGCAATTGGTTGCGGATTCTTCGGATTCTCTCAAACGCCAGCGCGGCCGCCGCGGTTTGGAAGTTTTGCAACGCATGCAGAAGCAACCCGGCCTGGAAGTGCGCATTCTGGAGGACGATATCAGCGGCGTGTCGGCGGTGGATCAGAAACTGGTCGAGCTGGCGCGCAATTTAGGGGCAAAAATTGTTACCAACGATTTCAATCTCAACAAGGTTTCGCGTGTGCAGGGCATCCCGGTTCTCAACATCAATGAACTCGCCAACGCTTTGAAGCCCGCCGTCCTTCCCGGCGAATCCATGCGCGTTCTGATTCTTCGCGAAGGCAAGGAGCCTACGCAGGGCGTTGCCTTTCTTGATGACGGCACCATGGTCGTCGTCGACGGAGCGCGCCGTCTGATCAATCGCACCGTGGACATCCTGGTCACCTCCGTACACCAGACTCCCGCAGGCAAAATGATCTTCGGCCGGCTTGATGAAAAGCAGCACGAGCAACCTGCCCCGCGGGCCGCAGCAGTCGCAGCCGGCTCCTCTTCAGGCGCCCGCGCCGACTCGCACTTCACCGAATCTGACGCGCCGTAATCTCCGGAACATTTATGCTCGTATTGGTGTCTCATCAGTATGCCAAGGCGTTGGAGACTAGTGTTTCCGGTCGTCGGCCTCGCTCTCTTTGGTACCGTGAGTTATCACTCCTTCCGTATGCACGGAGAAACTGAACGCGCACAGAGTAAGTATTTCTGGTGGTCAGTGATCCGCTTGGACGCCGACCGCGCGAACAGGCAAAATCGGACCGCTACGTCATGCAAAATCGCGGAAGAGAACTGTTGGGACGACCTCAGGGACACTTGGGTCGACCCTGGATTGCTGGACAGAGTCCTAGTGCTGTCGGCGTTTCCGGCATTCGCCGTTGGTTGGTTCGCAACAAGAGGTCTTGGAAGGCTGGGAATCAGTCAGGTTTCAAGCTTCATGTGTTTGATGCCTGTGCTAATTTTTGTTTGGTACTATTTCATTGGCTGGCTGCTCGACCGTAGGCTTCTTAAGCGCCGCAGCCCACTCGCGATTGACGCCCGAATTGAAAGCTAGCCCACCGTTGGTTATCCACATTTTTCTTCCGCCTCCCGTTTGCGGTACACTCTTCCTTCTGTGCACCGCGCTTAAGCCTCAGGTTTGCCGCTTTCGCCGGAATGCCTTCTCTACATGACGCACATTACCGCCATTTTACCCGCTGCAGGACTGGGCACGCGCATGGGCAACGAAACGCCCAAGCAGTTCTTGGAACTCGACGGTGTGCCCATCGTGATACTCAGTCTTCGCCGCATCGCTGCGTGCTCCCTCGTCTCTGAGATCATTCTCGCCACTCGGCCCGAAAACATCGAGCGCCTCAGCGCGCGCGTCCGCGAGGAGAAATTCAAACAACCTGTCCGTGTTATTCCCGGTGGCGACTCCCGGCAGGCCTCCGTGAATGAAGCGCTGAAACAAGTCTCGCCCGAAACGAAATTTGTAGTTGTGCACGACGCTGTGCGTCCCTTTGTCGCCGTCGAACACATTACCCGTGTCATCGAGGAAGCTCTTCACTGCAAGGCCGCTATCCTCGCGATCCCTGCCATGGACACGGTAAAGGAAGTAAAACGCGGCAGTCTGCCCGAAGATGTCGCGCTCATCACTGCAACAATTCCGCGAGAACGGTTGGTTCTGGCGCAAACGCCGCAGGTTTTCGAAGTCTCCCTATTGAAAGAAGCCTTCGCCCGCGCGGTGGAAGATGGCGTAAACGCCTCCGACGAAGCCGGCCTCGTCGAGCGCATCGGCCACAATGTTCACGTCGTTCACGGTTCCGAGCGCAATATCAAAATCACCAAGCCCTCGGACATGGATCTCGCCCGTTTTTATCTTCACGCTGAGCAACAACCAGCCGAGCAGAAACACGCCGTGCAGAAAAAATCATGAGCTATCGCTGCGGGATCGGCTACGACCTCCATCGACTCGCGGAAGGCCGCAAACTGATTGTCGGTGGCATCGAGATTCCCTTCGATAAAGGTCCGGTGGGACACTCCGATGGAGACGTTCTTGCCCATGCCCTGTGCGACGCGCTCTTTGGCGCCGCGGGACTCGGAGACATCGGTTCACATTTTCCGGACACCGACCCCAAATGGAAGGGCGCCAACAGCCTCATCTTTCTCGAACATGCGTGCAAACTTCTTGAAGAAAAGCATTTCGCGATCGAGCATGTCGATGCGGTGGTCATCACCGAAAAACCGAAGCTGGGCCCGCACTTCCCGAGAATGCGTGAAGCTCTTGCGAAAGCTCTTGGTGTCTCTACTGAAAAAATCCACCTGAAAGCCAAAACGAACGAAGGCGTAGACGCCGTCGGTCGCGGCGAAGCCATAGCCTCCTACGTCGTCGCCACCCTCACCTCGCGATAAACTTCTTGCTATGTCCGAGCCCGAAATTCCTGCCGCCGTTCAACCGGTACTCCTTCCACTCTCCGCTTCCGACATCCTAGCCGTTCTCCGCGAACAAAATTGGCTCACCGCAGACCCGACGCCCGAAGTCACGACGTGGTGCGAACGCGCCGCAGCTCTCCTCGCGCACTCCTGCACTGATCACGCCTCGCTCACCGAACTTCTGCGCGTCGTCTTCTCTTACGATGCCGCGCAAATCCTGCAATCGCCGGAATCCCACTCTCTCATAGCTCGTTCCGGAGCCCGCGAGGTCATACGTCACGTCGCGCTATTTCTGCTCGATCCCGCTCCGCTTTCCACGGACCGTTTTCGCGAAATTATAGAGTTTCTCAAAACCAGCGTCGGCCTCCGCAGCCGCGACCTCTTCCATCCCCTGCGCCTCGCGCTTACCGGTCGCGCCGGCGAAGGCGATCTCGACCGCATCATCCTTCTTCTCGATGAGGCCGCCACGCTCCCTTTCGCCGTACCTGTAAAATCAGCGCGAACCCGCATCCTGGAATTCTGCGCCGCCCTCGACTAATCTCTGTCCGGCATCCACACGTCTCCGTGAACTCCGTGGCTCGTTCCTTCCTCTGTGGTGAGCATTTCTCCTCTCCGAAACTTTCAACTTTAAACTTTCAACTGTAGACTCTCTTCCCATGGATCGCTTTACCGGCATTCACGCCGTCCGCGAAGCCCTCGAAGCCGGTGCCGCCTTCGACCGCATTCTCATCGCCAAGGGCCGCCAAGATGCCCGCGTCGAAGAAATCGTCCAGCTCGCACGCCAGCGAAGCATTCCGGTCCGCTTCGAAGATCGTAGCCAACTAGACCGCCTCGCCAACACGCGCGACCATCAAGGCGTGGTTGCCATGGCCGCTGCCAGAGCAGCCGCAACGCTCGAAGACATTCTTGCGCGTGCTAATCAATCCAAAAGCCAGATCGGCCTCGTCGTTCTCCTCGATGGCGTGGAAGATCCTCACAATCTCGGCGCAGTCATCCGCACAGCTCTGGCCGCCGGTGCCCACGGGGTCGTAATCCCAGAACGACGCGCAGCGGGCCTCACAGACACCGTGGCGCGTGCTTCGGCAGGCGCGCTGGCACATCTTCCGGTGGCCAAGGTCACCAATCTCGCCCGCACGATGGAAGAATTAAAGGAATCCGGCTATTGGATCGTAGGTCTGGATGAAAAAGCCGAAAAGAGTTACACGGAGGTGGACTACACCTCGCCCACCGCCATCGTCATGGGTGGCGAAGGCGACGGCCTGCACGAACTGACCCGCAAGCGCTGCGATTTCGTCGTGTCTCTGCCAACCACCGGCCCGGTAAAATCCCTGAATGTTTCTGTAGCCACCGGTGTGGTTCTGTTCGAAGCCCTCCGCCAGCGCCACCATCCAAAAAAATAAGGCTCACAGCGAGACCAGCTTCTCTTCTGTTCTTCTCTTTGTGGCACAGACATTCTTGGCTGTGCTCTTGGGCTCTTCCTCACTTGTCGTACTTCATCAACGAGAACACATCCAACCCGCCCAACTTTTTCCGCCCTTCCAAGAAACTCAGCTCCACCGCAAACGCCGCGCCATCCACGACTCCACCAAGCGATCGCAGGAGCTCCACGGCCGCCGCGGCAGTTCCACCCGTCGCCAGTAAGTCATCGCACAACAACACCCGTTCACCTCTCCCAACTGCATCCTCGTGAATCTCCAGCGTGTCCGTTCCATACTCCAGCGCATAGGAAATCTTCGCGGTTTTCGCCGGCAATTTCTTCGGTTTGCGAATGGGAACAAATCCCGCGCCCAGCCGGTAGGCTAGAGCCGGGGCAAAAATAAATCCCCGCGCTTCAATCCCGGCTACCAGGTCGATCTTGTGGCCTTCATAATGTTTGCAGAAGCGGTCGATCAGCGCCGAAAATCCCTTCTTGTCCTTGAGCAATGTAGTCAAGTCGTAGAACAAAATCCCGGGCTTCGGGTAGTCTGGCACTTCGCGGATCAGTTTCTGCAAATCGTCCATTCTGGGAGCTCCTATTCCTGCGTGGACTCAATTCGAAAATCCTCGTTGTATGCGGAATCCGGTGCGCTTGGCTCTTCGCTCACTCCACTGACTTTCGCCATCATCGGTCCTTTTGCCAGCGCTCTGCGGAATTCGCTCAATTTTTCTGGAGCGCCCATCGCTAAAACTTCCACGTTTCCATCCCGCAAGTTCCGCACGAACCCGCTCAATCCCAGTTTTCTCGCGATATACTCCACGAAGTTGCGGTAGCCCACTCCTTGCACACGTCCGGTGATCAGGTAGCGCCGTGCAATTTTCTCTGCATTCACAATCCGACGATTTTACCAGACGCTCTGCGTCCCGTTCCAGGCTGCCCCTGGCATCGCAGCGTTTGAGTTACACTGGGTCCCATACACCGGATCGAAGATGGCACTGCCAACGCGAAATCGATGCAGGCGGCACGCGGCGGCCATCTCTGCATCCTATAAGCGAATGTCAATTGCCCGCCAATTTCTCGGTACCTATTTACGCCTGTTTGCGGGTGTCTTCGCGCTGTCCATGTTTGTCGCATTTTCGTCTCGCCCGGTGAATGCGCAGGAAAACGGCCCCGGACCACTGGAGCCGCCACCGGAGCACAAAATCACGCGAGTGACAGGTGGAATAGCTCTTCCGGAAGCGCCGCCCTCCCTACCGCCTGCCGAAATTATCAAGAGCTTCACGCAAAGAGAGGATTCCTTCGCAGCGGCTCGGCCGCAGTACGCCTATCGCCGCACCATCCGCATTCAGGAGTTTGGCCTGGACGGCAAGCCATCCGGAGAATACCTCGCGACCTCCGACGCCATCCGCTCCGCCGATGGAAAAATCTACGAGCGCTCCGTGACTGCGCCGAATTCCACTCTCGAAGCTCTTCAATTAGCGCCAGACGATGTCCAGGCACTCCTTCGCATGCCGGCCTATCCGGTGACCACCAGCCAGCTCTCGAAATACAACGTGACGTATCTCAACACCGAAAAGGTTGACGAGGTAGATTGTTATATTTTCCAGGTCTCACCGAAAACTTTGGACCGCCGGAATCCGCTGTTCGACGGCGTACTCTGGGTAGACCAAAAGTATCTGGAAGTCGTAAAAACCTACGGAAAGTGGGTTACCGATCTTGGCGAGTATCATCCGGCGACGCTACCGTTCACTACTTTCGAGACCTATCGTGAAAATGTCGACGGAAAATACTGGCTGCCGGATTATTCCCGCGCCGATGGTACCGTCAAACTTAAAGACCGCAACGTTCCCATCCGCGTAACTATCAAGTGGACCAATTTCAAGCCATTCCTGCCTGCAGCCGCACCCGCGACTCCTGCGGATACGACCACTCCAGCCAAGCCGTGAGTATTCTATCCGCGCGCGATTCTCGCGTTCACGTCAGTCCATTCTCGATCCTCTCCAGTAATTCTGGCAACGCGTCCAAACTTTCCAGCAAATACTCAGGCTCCGCCGCTCGTAATCTCTTCTCCGTTGGAAACGGTCCCAGCACAGCAATAGCGCGCACTCCCGCTGCCCGAGCCATCAGCAAATCCTCTGGCGTGTCTCCCACGTAAACGCACCGCTCCGCATCTATCTTCATCTGCCGCAGCGCAAGCAGGAGTGGTTCGGGGCTAGGCTTCTTGTCCGTGGTGTCTCCGCCGCAAACATAAGTCTCAAATGCGCTGTTCAACCGGAATTCTCTCAGTTGTCGCGTCACTCTTTCCCGGTCCCCGCTGGTAACCAAACCGAGCCTGTGCCGCCCGGCAAGTTGGTCTAAAATTCGCCGCGTTCCGCTCATCAATTTGGAAGGATGCTTTGCGTAGTGGGTTCGCCATGCGCGATCCGCGTCGCTCCAGCGCCCCTCGGGAATTCCCGCCGCACGGTATACCGCATACCAGTCCGGCGAGTAATTTTGCTCCAGTTCCGCCAAGCCCCACGCGAGCCCCAACTCCTGGAACATCGCCAGATATGCCTGCGAATCCGCGTGATAGGAATCGATCAGCGTCCCATCCCAATCAAACAGAACAGCGTGTATTTTTTCAGGGGAGCTCACAAGCGCAGAGTAGCACAGCGCCCAGACCTATCCCGCATCGCGCAAGGTTAGAGTCGGTTTGAAATTGTGTACGGGAGGGAACTGTTAGCTGACACTGATTTCAAGATGTCGAAAAACGGCCCGGAACATTATCGTCCCGATCAAACGCGAAATCATCAAAACTGGCAGCAATCCCATACCATCCAGGCATGTTCGCCGATTCCACCCGGCGCACCCGCGCCTTGGAAGACACCACCACATTCCCGTATCCCAGAGGCCGGCACACCAAAACGATCTCCAGTTCAATCTCGCTTTCCAGTGCAAGGTGCTTCGGGCTCAGGAAAAACACGCCGGAAGAACTAATGTCCCGCGTAACCAGGGAAACCGGATACTGCTCCATAATTCCGCTCACGCTTCTCAATTTTAGGGGCAGCTTTAGCGATGCCCTCGGGCACTCGCGATGCTCCAGGTGCACACCCACTGCATGTGTGGGTACCCTTACGAACCTCCGCGGCTGCGGTGTCTTCAAAAGCGGCATTACGCGCAGGGCGGGAACTCTGCGCAACACTTCATTCGGTTCTGAAATAGCGGGATTGGACGCCGTGAGTGGCGTCGTGGTTGGTAGCGGAAGACTGTTCCAAGCTAGTGCCAGATTGTTCTGACTCATCTCGCCCCTCAGAGAGATGGTCTGGGAACTAGAGTTTCTTCCCCAGTCCTATTACTGCTTTTTCTGTATTCCGTGGTGAAGTTGGGCTGTCAACATGCCATCCCTAAGGACATAAGTCAATCTACGCAATTTCAGGCAGGTGTCCTAAGATAAAATGGATAGTAATAGTACCGCCGCCCCGCGCGCCCTGCGTATGCCGAAGTTCCCTGTTCCAAAATGGTGCTCGACAGTAGCCATTCACCGCCACTATCGTCCTATTCAGCCCCTCCATGTCCGCACCCACCAGTCCTTCAGAGCTCAACTCCATAGCAGACCGTCGCGTAACCTCACCCGCTCACAACCGGGCCTTGCTCGTCCTCTCTTTCGCCGCCGTTTACGTCATCTGGGGCTCGACCTATTTCGCCATTCGGGTCGGTGTGGAGTCCTTTCCCCCGTTCCTGTTGGCTGGACTCCGCCATTTCACGGTCGGCCTGGTGTTCTTCCCGCTGTTCCGTTATGTCACCAAAGAGAAGCCAAGCCCAGAGCAGTGGCGTACTACCGCCATCACAGGCGTCTTGCTGCTCCTCTGTGGCAACGGGACCGTCTCCTGGGCCGAGAAGTACGTGCCTTCGGGCATTGCGGCTCTCCTAGTCGCCACGGTCTCCATTTGGATGGTTTTGGCCGATTGGTTGCGCCCGGGCGGTATCAGGCCCGTGTTTCGCGTTCTGCTAGGGTGCTTTCTCGGGTTTGTCGGCGTGGTTCTTCTGGTCGATCCCGGCCATCTTGTCGGTTCCGAACGCATCTATCCGTTCGGCGCGTTCGCCCTCACGCTTGCCGCTATGGCTTGGGGAATAGGCTCCATCTACTCGAAACACAATCCCATACCCCACTCGCCCATGCTTGGAGTAGCCATGCAGATGCTCGCCGGCGGTGGGGTCCTTCTGGTTGTTGCTGCCTTAGCGGGAGAATTCCGAAACCTTCATTTGTCGCAAATCTCCGCTCGCTCCTGGATTGCCCTTCTATACCTCGTAATCATGGGCTCCGGCGTCGGCTTCAGCGGCTATGTATATATTCTCAAGCACAGCACCGCCGCCCGGGTCAGTACTTATGCGTTCGTCAATCCCGCCGTGGCCTTGTTTCTCGGCTGGCTTCTGGGAGGGGAACGCCTCACACTGCGCACCTTTCTGGCCAGCGCCATCATCCTCGCGTCGGTCCTCCTCGTCATCACCGCCCCGCATCGCTCGGGATCCCAAATCGAAGACTCGGTACCTGCCCCGGGCGAGGCCTGATAGACCTTTCGCGTATCAAAGATTCGCCAGTCGAAATCGGATAGATTGGATTTCCAGGCGGCGTTAGTCTATGCACATGATTGCCAAGCAGAATTCTTCACGGCCCGCCGGCGTCTCGTCCCACGTCGCTGATCGCCTCTGGCAGGCGACACTGCAGCGCGATCGTCGTGCGGACGGCACCTTTGTCTTTGCTGTACGGTCGACACACATCTATTGCCGCCCGTCGTGTCCTGCTCGCCGCCCGCTGCGGCAGAACACGCTGTTCTTTGACACCGCTAAGGAGGCCGAGTCCCAGGGCTTTCGGCCTTGTCGCCGCTGCAAGCCACAGGAGCAGCAGGAAGCTATTGCACTGGTTCAACGTGCCGCCAAGCTGCTTATCAACTCGTCCGACGCAGCCGAGGAAGGTCCCCGGCTGGAGTCGCTTGCCGCTCAGCTAAAAACTACACCGGCGAAGCTGCGTCGCGCCTTTCGCCGTGCCACCGGACTTGCCCCACGCGAATTCGCGCAGGCCGCTCGCCTCCAGCGCTTCAAGAAAATGCTGCGCGATGGCGCTCGCATCACCGACGCGCTGTATGCCTGTGGCTTCGGTTCATCCAGCCGTCTTTACGAAAAAACAAATGCGCAGTTAGGTATGACCCCTGCGTCATACCGGAAAGGAGCAGCCGGCATGCACATCGGTTATACGCTCGCCGAATCATCTTTGGGAAAGGTGCTGGTTGCGGGGACCGACCGCGGTGTTTCGGCTGTATATCTAGGGGACTCGGACCGCACGTTGATCGACGCGCTGCACAAGGAGTATCCGCGCGCTGAAATCTCCCGTTCCGACAGCGATCGGGATCCGTGGCTGGCAGAGATTCTTCGCCGCGTCGAAGGCGAAGCGCCCAGCGTGGATCTTCCCCTGGATGTCCAAGCTACTGCGTTCCAGCGGCGCGTCTGGCAGGAACTACAGAGAATTCCTCGCGGCGCGACCCGCACGTACACTCAGGTTGCCCGCGCCATGGGCAAGCCCGAAGCCGTGCGCGCCGTCGCTCGTGCATGCGCCACCAATCCAGTCTCTATCGTGGTTCCGTGCCATCGCGTAATCCGTACCGATGGCAAACTCGCAGGCTACCGCTGGGGCCTACGACGCAAACAAAAGCTGCTAGACCGCGAATCTGCCTTGCCGTGACTCAAAACCTGGCGGTTAATTTGTGAAGATCTGGGTTGCACAGCCATCCTGACTGTGTTCTTGGAGTTCGCATTTTGCGGGCTCAGCCGTGAAATCGACCTCGCGTCACCCGCGCGGCTTCTCTACCTTTGTTCCCTTAGGCCAGTCCGGCTTGAATTTGCTATCGGCAATCTTCAGATTCTTCATGACGCTTTTGTACCGCGACATAAAATAATCGCCGGACCCCGCTTCGAAAAACTTCTGCTGCGCCGGAAGCCACGAGGCTTCGTCTACCCACATCTCTATTTTCGTTATCTGCTTCCGTACGTCATCGGCATTGGGGACCAGTTCGATCACCGCCATCTTTCGCCCATCTAGATCTTCTTCGCCACTAAGCGATACTTGGTAGTTCTTCCGCAAACTTTCGCTTTTCGTCCCGAAGCCTAGCGCCAGATACTGGTCGGCCATCGCGCGGTTCTTCCCAATGTTGAACTCTTCGACGGTTCCAATCTTCGGCGTATAGATATACAAATTATCGCCATTCCGCAAAATTGTTCGCGGATCCGGCTTCTGAAAATCGATGCGTAGCTTCTCATCCTTGCGGACGAAGATCTGCCCTGTTTCGGTGGATGTATCTTTCACCACCGCGGTGTATTTCACGTGCTCGATATCCGCAGTCAGGCTATGAAAATCTTTTGCGGACTTGTCCATCATGGCCATCACGGTATCCAGTGTGACTTTGCCGCCCTGCCGCTCCTTGCCACCGGCCGTGCTTGTCAATTGCCCGGCCGCAAACAGGGCTGCCAAGCACCACAATCCCACGGAACACCACAACAATGACGGTTGTCTCAAAGCGTCCCCTGTTGCCCAACCTTAAAATCGTACCTTCTGAAAGACTAGCACAAGCCTCGACGCGCTTGGCGAACCGGAGTCGGCGAAATTCCGAGGCGCGGGCATACTTCTGGGATGCTGGCCAGAAAGGATTTGGCACGCAGTGCGCGGCCAGTATTGCCTTGGTAGGGCGGAGTTTGCTCCTCCCGTTTCGAGCAGCGCTTCAGTTTGGGGGCGCCGCGCCGGGCAAGCCCGGCCTACAGAGGCGGTCCGCCCCATTGACGCGTCACGTTTCGGCTGTCGGGCACGACTCCGCCTTCAAAATCTGACACATCCAACACGTCGCTCTTAATGCCGAATTTCTACCTGGTAGGCGACCACGATTCCCCGGTCATCACGTACAGCCTCGATCGTCCCGATGGAAAAACGTCCATCGCTCAATTCCCCGCGCGATTTCTGCAGAGCATTATGCAACTCATTTTGCAACGTCGGCGTTCGTTCAGGAGGCGCAATCGCTCGCGCATCCACACGGTACACTTCGGTTTCACCGGCCTTGGAGACAAATTCCACGGGAGCGGTGCCGCTGGGCATCCCGACTAACGGCAAATCGCGAAACCACCGCCGTGGGGTCAACAGCACAAATATTAAAATCAGGATCACCGCGACGTCGTATTGCCACGATCCTCGCTCGTACGACCAAAAAAAGGTGCGCGAAAGTATTTGCCCGAGGCTCGCCATATCAGTCCGCCGGAATGCCGTCCACGATCACGCCGTCGCGCATGTGCACCACACGGTCGAAATACGCCGTCGCTTCCGGGTTGTGCGTGATCATCACGATCGTCTGTCCCAGGTCCTTGTTAAGCTGCCGTAGCATTTCCAGTACTATCTCCGAATTCTTGGTGTCCAGGTTGCCGGTAGGCTCGTCCGCCAACAAAATCTTCGGCTCGTTGATGATCGCCCGCGCGATTGCCACGCGCTGTTGCTCGCCGCCGGACATTTCCGATGGTTTGTGCTCCAATCGTCCCTCAAGCCCTAGCATCTTCGTTACAACGGCAAACCGGTGCGGGTCGTAACCGTCGCCGTGAATGTACTGCGCAATAGCAATGTTCCCTTTGGCGCTCAACGTCGGCAAAAGGTTAAATCGCTGGAACACGAAGCCGATCTTGCTGCGCCGAAGTTTGGTCCGCTCAGCGTCGGTCATTTCCGTCAGGTCGTTCCCATCTACCAGCACTTTTCCGCGCGAAGCCTGCGCAAGCCCGCCAATCACGTACAAAAGGGAAGATTTCCCACATCCCGATGGGCCCATCACCGCTACCGCTTCGCCCGGCAAAACGTCGAAATTCACTCCCCGCAACGCCGGTACTTCCACCTTTCCGGCGTAATACAGTTTCCACAGATTCTCTGTCTTTAGGATCGGCTCCAAAGTTTTCAGCTCGGGTTCCGCGGTAGCGTTCGTAAGCGCCTGTATTCTAACTGTGATTGGCATCTCTAGCTAGTTTCTCCGTCTCAAGATTCCTTGCTAGTTTTCATAGGTAAGTGCTTCCACCGGGTCTTTTCGGCTGGCGATCCATGCCGGATAGCTTGCCCCGATCACCGCCCCTACCAGCGCGATAATCGCCGCCCGAATCACCCATTCCGCGGTAATCAAAATGGATAGCGTCGGGAACATTTCCAAAAATGCCGCGCGAACGGCATAGCTCAGGCCAATTCCCGCCGCAATTCCCAAGATACACAGCAGCGTCGTCTCCGCCAGCAGCGCCCGCACGATCAATCCCTTGCCCGCTCCCAGCGCCTTCAACACTCCGATATCCCTGGTCCGCTCCAACACGGTCGTGTACATCGTCAAGAAAATCACCAACAGTCCAATGGAAACCGCCAGGGCCACCATCGCATTGATGAATCCCCGCAGCGCCGGGATATTCGTCGAAGTCATCAGCGTCATGAAATCCTTCAACGGCCTTACCGGATAACCAGGGAAAGTCGCCTTCATTTCCTCAATCAGGTCGTCGGTGTGTTCCGGCCGCGTGCATTTCACCAGAAAGATCGAAGCCTTATCGCGCGCGCCCACAAGTTCCTGAAGCGTCGTTAAAGGAACAAAGATCCGGCCAGCCTTTCCATGCTCCACGATTCCGACTACCGTCCAGTCCCTGCTCAATAGATTGTAGGACGCTCCAACGCTCACGTGTTTCGCCTTGGCTTGCCAATCATCGATCAGCATGTCGTTGGGCTCCTGCATGTCTCGCCCCTGCAGAATCACGAAGCCGCCGGATACCTCGCGGAATGTCTTAGGATCAATTCCCCAAACCGTTTCCACTCCGCCCGAGGAATTAAATTGGAGCAGCGCTGGGGCCACCGATTTCACGTACTTCATCTCTCGCAGCTTGTCGGCAATCTTAATCGGCATCGGCGACCCGCTGAACGTCAAAAACATCTGTGCGGAAGGCGACTGCAGCATCACATCGGCGCCTATTCCTTCGATGCGTTTCGCGGTTTCTTGTAGCAGCCCGGACGTCAGGCCAACGATCAGTACCACCAGCGCCACTTCCACCGCCACCGCCGCGACGCCGATAAGCGTCCGTCCGGGCCGGTGAAACAAATTGCGCACCACCAGATGCCCCATCATTGCTTGGATTCTCCTGGCCCATCGCCAAGGGTCACCATCTCTGCACCCTCTGGCGGGTCCAAGTGGAACCTGCTCGCCTCCATTGGCTCATTCAACGAAACCTTCGTGACCGCCATCTCCAGCGTGTACTCATCATGTGGCCGTTCCATCCGAATCTTTCGAGGGAACTCATTCGCGCTCGCCGGCGCGCCGTTAACCGCGTCCACCGGCTCCCAGTCCGCATAGCGAACATCCGCCAGCAGTGTCCCCTTTGGCCCGAAGGATTCCATCCGCACCACGTGCAGGTCCGCGCGATCGAACCAGATCTTCCGCAAGATCTCCGTTTTGTATCCGCCACGCAGCACCGTCAGCACGTAACAGCGCGCGGTCTCATCGTTGAACTCTTCCATCAGAACGGGTTCTTCCTTGCGAATCTCCGGCCACAAAAGCGCCTCCAACAAATGCTGAGGCCGCAGATTCTCAATCGGTTTGCTGCTTGTCCGCTCCAGTGTCACCGGTCCAGTCAGGAATTTGTTCTTTGGCGGAATCGAGACTTCAAAGTTCTTCCCATCGCTTGCCATGTCGAAAACAGTCTTGCCCACCACCGGCACCTGCCCGATCATACGGATATTCCACGGCCGCGACGCCAGCAGGAATGCCTTCACCTCGTGATATTCGTCAATTACGCCGCTGTATTTGGTGCCCGCCGTCGGCTTCAATTCCACCGTAGCGTTCACCGATTTCAGGTTACGTGCGAATGAGTTGTATCGCTCCAGTAGCTCTTCTTGCGTCGCGTCCTTCACCACCGGCCGAGCGGCAGGCGGTACCACGGTGGTTTGCTTCACCTTGGTGTTGCAGGCCCACACGAGGCTTACAACGGCCGCCACAAGCACAAGTTTACAGACAGCCTCAATACGCGGGCAGTGCATTTTCATTGGCTAAATAACCAATTTAGCAACCGCCGCCATCCCCGTCAAACCGCATTTCTTGCTTGTGGTACTGGAATCCTAGCTGCGTCTTGGGGTGCCTCAGCCGTACCTACCCGCTCACTCCTTCAAAAACAAATCCTTCAGTGCCTTCAAATCCTCCGCCGAAACATCCGAAACCGCCGCAATATTCAATCCATCCTTCTGCCAAGCCAGCCAGTGATAGCCTTGCTGCTCTCCCGCTCCGGACAAGCTCTCGTCGCCCCCGGCCTTCCACACAAACACGTTCACCACATGCTTCCGCCGTCCGTACACCAGCGCCGCTACGGTCCTCCCGTGAATCACATCCAGTCGCCCCCCGGTCAGAGGAAACCCGTCTGCCGTGAAATCTCGCACCGGCGGAGCAATTTCCAACTTCCCGTCAAACCACGGCTTTACCGTATGCTGATCTGTGGAGATGACATCCGCTTGATGCCCGGGCTGCAGCGAACGTAGATGCGCATCCACCACTGCCGCTGCTACAATCGATTGCCGGGACCGGCCTCCAATATCCGAAAACAACTGCAACGCCAGAAAAGCTCCCACCAGACATGCAGCAGCCAGCGCCGCCCATCGCCATTCACCTGTAGACCTCACTCTCGGTTCTGCCAACGCAGGCAGACTGGCCGCGACCCTCTGCCGCAACCCTTTTGGCGCATTCTCGTAAAGCCCGCCGCTTTGCAAGGCTTTCTGCAGTTTCTGCTCCGCCGCCAGCGTCGCGCCACACTCGGCGCACCCAGCGAGGTGCCGCTCAAACTGCAACGTTCCTGCGGCGTCCAGCTCTCCGTCTAGGTATGCATGCAAATGTTCCGTGCGCTGCTCACAGCTCAAGGCGATTCTCCTTCACCACTGGCGCTGCTGGCTTCGTCAACGCATTCCGCAATTGCTGCCTGGCCCTCGCCAGCGCTGACATTACGGTTCCAATTGGTTTCGCCGTAATCGCGGCAATTTCCTTGTACGAACATCCTTCCAACTCCCTAAGCACCAGAATTTCACGGAACGCTGTCGGCAATTTCTCCAGCGCCTGTGCCAGTTGCTCCCGCTCGTGTGCCGCAATTGCTAAGCTTTCCGGCGTCCCACGATCGTCCTTTAAATACTCCTCGCTGATCTCGGATACGTCCTCCGTCGGCCGGTTCTTCTGCAGCCAGGTGTAACAGCAGTTCCTGACGATCTGCAGGAGCCAGGCCCGCGCATCTCCGGCACGAAAGTTCCCGAAGAACCGGTACGCCCGCAGGATCGCTTCTTGCGTTACATCCTCTGCGTCCGCTCGGCTGCGCAACATCCAGCGCGCCAGGTTGAACGCGGCGTCGAAATGCGGCATCACCCACTCTTCGAAGCGGGCTCGCTCTTCTCTATCGGGCACTTCCGATCCTTCTCTCCAGGGTTCTCCCACTTACGTAACCCTGCGCCCATCGATTTTATTCCCTGCCAACCCTTAATTGCTGCCAAAAGAATTACCTCCACTTTCGCACGGTTTTAGGCGCGCGAACCCGGGAATAAAACCCACCCCTCCAAGGTCTATTTATTGAAACAGGCCGAGTGGCGGCGCAAATAACTTCTCTCTCGGGCACGCGCCGCCCTCGACTAATTGCTCGCTCACCATCGAAAGGACGCTAACAAATGAAAGCTAAAGACAACGATCTTCTTCTCCATGACCACAATCACGACGGCATCGACCGCCGCGGTTTCTTGAAATGCATGGCCTGGGCCGGAACCGGCGCAGTCTGCGTGCTGAGCGGCGGCGTCTTGAAGTCCTACAGCCTCAGCCGTCTCAGTGATCTCCCTTCGGGCCACGCTAAAGGTGATTTCAGTTTCGTCCAGATTAGCGACAGCCACATGGGCTTTAACAAGGCTGCAAACCAGGATGTCGTCGGAACCCTCAACGCCGCCGTCCAGAAGATCAACGCGTTGAGCGTGGCCCCGCAATTTCTGCTGCACACCGGCGACATAAGCCACCTCGCTAAACCCGAAGAGTTCGATGCCGTCGATCAGATCCTCAAGTCTTGCGTCGCCAAAGATGTTCACTATGTCCCTGGCGAACACGATTTCATCGGCGACGATGGTAAGCTGTTCCTCGATCGCTACGGAAAAAATACGAAAGGCTCCGGTTGGTACAGCTTCGATCAGAAAGGCGTTCACTTCGTCGGCCTGGTCAACGTAATGAACCTCAAAGCCGGCGGCCTCGGTTCGCTTGGCAACGAGCAATTGGAATGGCTTGAATCCGACGTCAAGCACCTCTCCAAAAGCACCCCGATCGTCGTCTTCGCGCACATCCCTCTTTGGAGCGTTTACCCGCAGTGGGGCTGGGGCACCGACGACGGCGCGCAAGCCCTCAGCTACCTGAAGAAATTTGGCTCGGTCACCGTTCTGAACGGCCACATTCACCAGACCATGCAAAAAGTAGAAGGCAACATCACTTTTCACACGGCTGCGTCTACCGCCTTTCCGCAGCCACAACCTGGCCAAGCCGATTCGCCTGGTCCCATGAAGGTTCCCGCGCAGCAGCTAAGGACTCTACTCGGCATCACCGACGTGAATTTCATCCGCGGCAAGCACGCCCTCGCGGTAGTCGACAGCAACTTGGTGTAGGCGCCTGGCTTTAGCCAGGCAGCCATACGAGCGGGATTAATTCGCAGCAAAACCAAAAAAGGAAAAAAACATGAAAAGAAAGCTAGAACTACGCATCACCGTATTTGCAATCGCACTACTCGGTCTCGCCACCATCGCGAGAGTCTCAACCGTCCACGGACAGACCGCCACGAAATCCGGCTCCGAGGTGAAGATCGACAACTTTACCTTCGCACCGCAAGATCTGACCGTTCCGGCAGGCACCAGCGTTCGCTGGGTAAATCGTGACGACATTCCGCACACCGTCGTTAGCGACGACAAGACCACCTTCAAATCAAAAGCGCTCGACACCGACGACTCTTTTTCCTACACCTTCACCAAGCCCGGCACGTATTCCTACTTTTGCTCAATTCATCCGAAAATGACCGCCAAAGTCATCGTCCAATGATCGCCACGCTGAATCCCTTCGATTTGAGGACCGTGCTGCTCGCTAAACACGCGCAGCACGTGGTCCTCATCCATTTCCCAATCGCGTTGTGCCTCTCAGCCGTCGCGTTCGATCTGCTCGGGCGCTTGACGCATCGATCTGAATTTTCCACCGCGGCCTACTGGAACTTTACGCTCGCGGCGATCGGCACGTTGCCCGCGATCGTCACCGGCCTGCTAGCCTGGCAATTTCAATTGGAGGGGCAACGCATAAAAGGAATCCTGCTCTACCATATGGTCGCGGCCACAGCTTCCACCATCCTCATACTCACTATCTGGTTCTCGCACTACCGTTCGCGCAAAAGAAGCGAATCAAGCCCACCGTCGTGGTTGCTCGTGCTGGACCTTGCGGGCGTGATGTGCATTACCATCACCGGCCACCTCGGCGGTTTCTTAAGTGGCGTCAACCAGTAATTCAGTTGTGCCTGTCCGCACAATCGCCAATTCAAGAACGATTTCCTTACCGGGTGCCGCACCCTTCGGTTTTAACGGTGCGGTTTTTCTCTTAGGTTTTCTTCTGTGGCACAGCCATTCCTGGCTGTGTTCTTGGGTTTTCCTATGGGACCGACGAACTAAACCTCACTGTGGCCGCGCAATATACACGTCAAACGCCTGCAATGCAGGCCGCACGCGCCGAATAATCTCGCTGGCCCACAACTTCTCGCTCAACACCGTTACCCAACCATCGTCCGGTTCGCAAATCGCACAAAAGGCATACCGCATGTACGCCGACTGGTACGCATCCAATCCACGATGCGAAAGCTCTTCCTCTAACGCCACATCCTGCTCTCGAGCCGCCTCTCCTGCACGCATCCCAAACGTTTCCGCGGCAAATCGCACCAGCAATGCCTGCAAATCCTCTGCCGACGGCCGCGGCACCACCAGACAGCGGCTTGCATTTTCACGAAACGCAATCTCGCGTGTCTTGCAAAACTCCCGCACACGCTCCAGGTGACTGAAAAAATCCAACACCCAGAAATCCTCGCCAGCCAGCGCTGGGATCGCAGCCGCCCAAATCTCCGCGGCCTTCTCTCCCCGCAGCGGCTCGCGGCTTTCCGTCTCGATTAGCTCCAACCCTGCCGCTTTTGTCTCGGTACCCAAGTCCATCGACTGCACGTCCAAAGAATACGGCGGCAACTCCGGCACTGTTTGTTCTGGCGTCGCGTTCATTCTTCTGTCTCAATCTCTCCAAACTTCTCGCGGAAATCAGGAGTTGCCTTGCGAACGTCCAGCCAGTCGAAAAACGCATCCGGATTCTCCAGCCAGATCCGGAACCACTCCCCTATTTCTCTTTTTTCCTCGCGCTTGCGAGCCTCCACCTTGCGGTTCAGCGAAATCATTTCCGCCCGGCGTTTCCCCAACCGCGCGATCTCCAGCACCCGCTCAACCGCCGCCTTTTCCTCATGCGCGCGGAATCTACGCAGTAATTCATCCAACCGGGTCAAACTCACCTCGGCGTCCTGCAGGGTCTTGAAATGCAAAATATCCTCGAACTCTTCCTCGAAGCGGTCTTCCGCTTCTTCACGCTCCGTGATCTGCACCTTCCAGCCCGCGCCTTTCAATACATCCGCAATATATTCGTTACCCGTCTTGCCCGCCTCGCCGTGCTCCGCAATCAACCTGCGCCGTAGTTGGTCGATCTCCGCGGATGTCCAGGTTTGCAGCCCCAATTCCCGGGCCGTCTCCACGATCAGAGTTTTCTTTGTCTTTCCTTCGTCGCTCACAGTCTGCCTTTATGCGCCGAGCTGCCTGCGGGCAGCCGATTCGCTTCTTCCGTGGAAGGCTCGTCGCCCTGTCCGTTCAGAAGCCGGTGATATTTCGCCACATTCTTGACGTGTTCACTCAAGGTGGCGGCAAAAAAATGCCCGCCGTGCGTGTTGGCGACGAAATAAAGATAATCCGTTTCCGCCGGTTGAAATGCCGCCCGCAGCGACGCTTCTCCCGGATTCCCGATCGGCCCCGGAGGCAGACCGGCGTGCAGATACGTGTTGTACGGCGAATCGTAATGCAAATCCTTCAGCGACAAAGTCCCATGATACTTCCCAAGCTCTTCCAGCGAATAAATCACCGTCGGATCGCATTGCAGCAGCATCCCTTTGTTCAGTCGATTCGTGAACACGCCGGCTACCAGCGGCCGCTCGTCGGGCTTCGGAGTTTCGCGCTCCACCAGCGATGCCAGCGTCACCTTTCGTAGCAACGACTCATTCGGTTTACCTGGATCCAGGACCAACTGGCTAGGCGAAATCTGCTGTACAGCTTCGCGGAATTTTCGCGTCATCATCGCTGTCAACTCTGCCGCGCTCGCATGACGCGGCAGGTTATAGGTCGCCGGAAACAAAAAGCCTTCGAGGGTCTTCGCTCCTGGCGCGATATCTTGAATCGACGCGGGGTCTTTCGCGGCCTTCAAGAACTCCTCGGCGCTCATGTACTTCGCCACCTGCAAGTCGTGCGCTATCTCGAAAATCGTTTCCGCTTCCTTTACCGTGAACGGCTGTTGGTACACATCGCCGTTCGCCAGTTTTTCGAACACTTCTTTTCCGGTCAGCGGATGATCGAAAAAGTATTCGCCCGCTTGCAATGTCCGTTTCTGATGACGCCGTGCGTAAATCTCGAACGCCGTGGAACTCCGCAAAATCCCATTTTTTTGCAAAAGATGTCCAACACCTCGCGTCGATTCGCCGTGGGGAATTTCCACGAACACCCCATCCGGCGGAATCGCTCCGTACGGCTTTTCCATGCAATACCACCAATATCCCGCGGCAGCCGCGGCCACCAGGATCACTAGCGCAATCACTATGGAGATAAATCTCACCTTATCGCTGCTCCTGCGCTCCGCTTTCCCGCGAGAGATATTCCCTCAAGATCACCATTGCTGCAACGGCGTCAACGCTGTATTTTCCGTCCTCCGGCCGTGACACCTTTTTCCTGCCGCCGGGCGTCTCCTGATGCGTAATGCGCCGCCCCAATTCTTCCTCCAGAATACGCTCGGCCTCCCAGCTGGTCAGCCGTTCATCCACCATTTCCACTGGCAACCCAACTTGCTTCCTTACCCGTTCCGCGAAGCTTGTCGCTTCATCTGCCATTTCCCCGTGCGATCCATCCAACCTCAACGGCAGTCCCACCACGATCTGCTTCACTCCGGCATCGCGTGCCAATTCACGCAGGCGGCGCATATCCTCGTTGCGGTTGATCCGGTCCAGCGTGGTTAGCGGCTCGGCAATGCGCGCCGCCACGTCAGCAATCGCAATCCCGATGCGCGTCCGCCCGTAGTCCAGCGCCAGTATTTTCCCCGCACCGGTGGCAGGCACAAGGGTACTTTTCGCAGAGTTTGTCTTCACAATTCAAGTATAGCCGCTACGACCATCACGTTGCTCGTTCACATCTCGTGTAGCGCCGGCTTTAGGCCGCCCTCTTGGGGTTTCGCACGGTCCATCCATTAGATGCATCTCTCGTATTTTCCTGCGCACCTGGCTATGGCTGTCTACCCCGCGCCCCGCTCTGCCAGCCTTCCCAAAAACCTTCCGTTTTCATCTGCTCGTCCAGTCCCGTTCGCTTGAGTAGTTCCTCCAGTTCCGCGCGACTCAAGCGCTTGCCAAGCGGCTCGCCTCGATCCGCGATCCCCCATGCCATCACTGCCGCCAGCACCGTGTTCAACTTCAATTCCCGAATGTCCACCTTGTCAAACGTGTCCGACGCGGCGTGGTAATTAAACAAATAATTGGCGATCTCCTGGTTGGCCACTAGTGTCGGCACTCCTTCCAGCAGAAAATCAAAATGATCGGTTCCGGTTATTGCGTCGGTCGTGTTGTGGTCCGCACGCCATCCCGCAAATGGCTTCTGAATCTCCCTCACGCCGGGTTCAATATCCGCGCGTCCGCCCAGCGAAAATCCTGTGACCCGTCCAATTCCCGTGTCAAAAACCACCACTCCGCGATACTTATCCATCTCCGCGCGATGCGCCCGCACGTACCCGAACGAGCCGATCATCCCTTGCTCTTCGCCGCCAAATAAAATGAAGCGAATCGTCCGCCGCGGGAGCAATCCGCTCGCTTTGATCGCCCGCGCGGCTTCAATCACTAGCGCCGCGTTGCAGCCATTGTCCAGCGCACCGGTTCCCAATTCCCACGAATCGAGATGCGCGGCCAGCACCACGATTTCGTCGGGTTTTTCGTACCCGCGGATTTCGCCAATTACATTTTCCTGTTCCACCGGCCCATTGATTTTGTTCGGTAGCGTCAGGCCTGCGCGCATTTTCCCTGGATACGTGTCTACCGCGCGTTGCAACCGCAGCGCATCCTCGCGCGCCAGTATCGCTTGCGGAATCTTCTCCGCCTTACCATCGCTGGTATTCGTATGCCGGTACAGCAGCTTCCGTTCGCGTTCCCCGGTCCACAGAATCGCCAAAGCACCGCCCTGAATTGCGCGTTGGATAATGCCCGGTGGTCGCAAATATTCGTTAAATAGGTCGGCCCAAGTTGAGCCCAGGTCCGCGTTCACAACCAGAATTGCGCCTTTCACTGGCGCGCCTGCCTTTGCGAACTCCTGCTCCGTCCCATACCCCACATTAACCAGCGGCGCTTCGATGCCTCCGTCCGGAGTAGCCGGGGATAACGCCCCGGAGACGAAGGCTACTGGAAAGGTTTCTGGTCCGCCCAATTCCAGCCGCGAAGCTCCTTCGCTCCATGCCGCAGGAAGCATAAATTTTTCCGTGTGGACGTCCACGCCCGCGGCGCGAAATCCCGCGATACCCCACTGCACCGCTTTCGTATATTCGGGCGAACCGCTCACTCGCCCGCCGATCCCGTCCGTCAGTCGCCGCAAATTCTCCGCCAGGGGCGATTCGCCCATCACTACCGGCGTAATCTTCGCCGCCGCCTGCGCACAGGACGAAGCCTCTGTCGCGGAACAGGCACCCGATCCCTGAATCATCTGCGCCGGGTGCAGCGGATCGGTCTTGACCGCGGGAAGTTGCGCGGAAACCACAACCGCGCTGCCAAACAAGCACAAGAAAAGCGAACAAACAAAAACCCGGCCAATTCGCATGTCAACTCCCACGGTAAAGTTTGCGAAAACAGATCTTAAGCGCGCGAATTATACCAGCACTGTTTGGTCCGCACCCGGATATCCGGGTTTTGCGATATGCTGCGCGCAGCATGCTGCCATCCGTCACCCAATCGCAAGGCACCGAACAAGTACGCCCCAGCCTCTGGTACGCGGCAATCGCCGCTCCTTTTCTGCTTGCGGGCGTTCTTTGGTCGGGCTTCCTGTTTTACAGAGGCATCGTCGGAATCGCGAACTCGATGGTTCGCACCACGATTCCGAATCCGGTGGAGGTAGCGCTGCACAAGGATCTGAAATATACAATTTTTCTGGAACTGGTTTCCGACCCGGCGAATAGTCCGACCCCTCAATTGCAGGCGTCCGTCGATTGCCAGGTGAGTTCGTTGCCATGGGGAACTCCCGTCGCCACCGCCCAGCCGACCGTGCATTTTACGTACTCTCTGCCGAGCGTAAGTGGTCGCTCGATTTATGAGTTTGTTGCTCCGAACGACGGAACGTACCTCGTTGGCTGCAGCAATTTGCGCGGTTGGACGGGCACGGCCAGAACAGCGGTTGGCACCGGTGCGCCCGAAGCCTTTGGCCGCCTCGTTCTGAGATGCCTTTTAACAGGGGGTTTGGGTGTGGTCGTCGCGCTGCTCATCTTCATCCGCGTGATCATGCTGCGCGACCAATCCCGCCGCGAAATCCGAAGCCGTGGACTAAAACCCGTCTGACCGATCGCTCTCCTGGTCGATCAACAAAGCAACCCACTGCGAATTCGCCCGGCAAAACCGATTGAAGCGACTCGGGCGCTGGTATGCTGTCTGCAATGCCATTCGGAGTCCAGGCTGTTACAAAAACTCGGCTGATTGAACCTAGTCTTTGGTATTGCCTTATCGGATTGCCTTTTCTTTTGTTGGGCGGAATTGGCTACCACTACACTCTTTTGCATGGTGTCCAGCGGTGCTTGGATTCTCTTACACAACTGGTGATTCCGGACCAGGTTGAGATGCCGTTGCGACAGGGGCAGAAGTTAACTTTCTTCTTCGAGAACGGATCAATCGAAAGCGGTGTGCCTTATTCGTCTCCGGCGTCGCTCGACGGCCTGCGTTGCGAGCTGCGAGAAACTTCTACTGAAACGTCTTTTCATGCTTACACGTCCAATCCGCCCTCGACCTACAACTTTCACGGTCGTTCGGGACTTTCCGTCCTCGAGTTCCTTGCGCCGAAGGATGGCCTATACCTGATCACTTGCACTTCACCGGCTGCTGAGAATGGACACAAAGCTGTCTTGGAATTGGGGGTAGGTGTTATTGAAATGTCCTCTCGAGTGATTTTCGAATGCTATCTGGCCATCGGCGCAGGAGTTTTGGTTGCCCTGATTCCTTTCTTGGTCGTGATCTTCAAGCGAGATCGCTCAAGGCGAGGAATTCGCGCCGAAGGTCTAAAACCTGTTTAACGCCGTCGCTCATCCGGGAACTAGGCAATCCGCCACCTTCGCCACCCGCACCATCTCCTTCACGTCATGCACGCGCACGATATGTGCCCCATTCAGGATGCTGGCGGTAACCGTAGCGGCTGTTCCCCAAATGCGTTCCTCCGCCGGCGCGGGCTTTCCTGCCGCGTCCGCGAGCGTAGCCCCCAAAAAACCCTTCCTCGACGTTCCTACCAAAAGCGGAAACCCCAGTTTCGCCAATTCCGGCAATTTCACAATCAGTTCGTAATTCTGCGTATAACTCTTCCCAAACCCAATCCCGGGATCTACGACGATCTGCGACTCCGCCACGCCTGCCTTTCGCGCCATCTCTGCTGATTCACGCAAGTCCGCTCTTACGTCCTTTACCACGTCCCTCGCAAACGGTGCCTTCTGCATCGTTCGCGGCGTGCCGCGCATGTGCATCAGAGTCAGCGGCACTTTATAACGTGCTGCTACTTCCGCCATTCGTCCATCGTGCTTCAATCCCGAAATATCGTTGATCCATTCCGCGCCAGCCTCCAAAGCCTTTTCCGCCACTTCTGACTTCTGCGTGTCCACCGAGACCGGAATCTTCAGCCGTCCTCGCAGCGCCTCCAGCACTGGCAACAATCTCCGCAATTCCTCTTCTAGCGAAATCCCCTCCGACCCCGGCCGTGTGGACTCCGCGCCAATATCCAGCAGGTCCGCTCCGTCGTGTTCCATCTCCGACGCGCCCGCCACCGCGTGTTCCACCGAAAAGAACTTCCCGCCGTCCGAAAAACTATCCGGCGTTACATTCAACACACCCATCACCAGCGTTCGCTTTCCAAGCACAAGCGTCCGATTCCTCAAACGCAGTCGATAGATTTTTCTCGGATTCATCGCAAGGTAGTCAATCGGGCGAGATGCGCTCCCGCCAGTCACCAGTCACTATTCACCGGTCACAGTTCTCAGTCTAAATCGAAATCCCGAATCGGCTTGCCGGCTGGCGCGTCTTTCGCCTTCTTCATCGCTTCTTCAAACTTCTTCGCCAGAATATCTTCCTTGTTGGTCTCCTGAAACCAGGAGTCCGCGAACTTGTCCTCGCGCTGCTTCTTTTGGTCTTCCAGAATGTTCGAAGCCTTGGTTAGGTCCACATTCGGCCCTGGCTTTACGGGCGCCACATGCGACAACACCGCCCCAAAAATCGGATCGACCACTAGCTTTGCCTGGCAGCACGGGCAAGTAATGTTCAGATTTTCGCCGTCTTTCAGTCCCATGGCCGTTATTCTACCCCCCTCTCCAAAAAAGAGAAGGGGCACGATCTTCTGTGCCCCTCCTCGTCAGTCTGATCCTTGGTTGGTGCCTACGCCTTCGCCGGCGAATCTCCCCGCGTAAATCCCGGTGCCGGCCGCAATTCTGGCCGCACCACCTTCGGATCCGCGCTCGGCGCTCCCTGTGGAGGCAGTGGCGGCGGTGTCCGCGGCTTCTCCGGCAGGGGCTTGTTTTCCATCAGCAGTTTCACTTCGTTCGCGTCAATCACTTCGCGCTCCAACAAAGCCTGCGCGATGCGGTCTAGTGTCTCGCGATTGTTCAGCAGAATGTTCCGTGCTTTTTCGTAACCTGAGCTGACGATCCGCTTTACTTCGCGATCGATCTGCAACGCTGTGTCTTCGCTGAAATCGCGGTGCTGCGCGATCTCGCGGCCCAGGAAAATGGCCTCTTCCTTCTTGCCGAACGCCAGCGGGCCAAGATCGCTCATGCCCCACTCGCAGACCATGTTCCGTGCGATGTCCGTAGCGCGCTCGATGTCGTTCCCCGCGCCGGTGGTGATGTGTCCCAGGAAAATCTCCTCGGCCGTCCGCCCGCCCATCAGCACAGCCAGCATGCCCTCGAGATATTCCTTCGTGTACGTATGCTTGTCCGCTTCCGGCAATTGCATCGTCAATCCCAGCGCCATTCCGCGCGGGATAATCGTCACTTTGTGGACCGGATCGGCTCCGGGCGTCAGCGCCGCCACCATTGCGTGGCCGGCTTCGTGATACGCCGTGTTCTTCTTCTCTTCATCCGAGAGGATCAAGGATTTGCGCTCCACACCCATCAGCACTTTGTCCTTGGCCATTTCGAAGTCGCCCATCAATACGAACTTGCGATTCTGCCGCGCAGCCCACAGCGCCGCCTCATTGACCAAGTTCGCCAGGTCCGCGCCGGAGAATCCCGGTGTGCCTCGCGCGATGATCGACATATCGACGTCATCGGAGAGAGGCACCTTACGTGTGTGTACCCGCAAAATCTCTTCGCGTCCCTTCACATCTGGCCGCGCCACAACCACGCGCCGATCGAACCGTCCCGGCCGCAGTAATGCTGGGTCGAGCACGTCCGGGCGGTTGGTTGCGGCGATCAGGATCACGCCTTCGTTCGACTCAAACCCGTCCATCTCCACCAGTAGCGCATTTAACGTCTGCTCCCGCTCATCGTGGCCGCCGCCCAATCCTGCCCCACGGTGGCGTCCCACAGCGTCAATTTCATCGATGAAAATGATGCATGGCGCATTCTTCTTGCCCTGTTCGAACAAATCGCGCACACGGCTTGCGCCCACCCCCACGAACATTTCTACAAAGTCCGAACCCGAAATCGAAAAGAACGGCACGTTGGCTTCGCCCGCAATGGCCCGCGCCAGCAAAGTCTTTCCCGTTCCCGGAGGCCCGACAAGCAACACGCCCTTAGGAATTCGTCCGCCCAACTTCTGGAACTTCTGCGGGTCCTTTAAAAACTCGATAATCTCTTGAAGCTCTTCCTTTGCCTCATCGCTTCCGGCAACATCCTTGAACGTGGCCTTTTTCTGCTGTGCGGAAAGCAACCGTGCGCGCGACTTCCCGAAGCTCAACGCCTTGTTTCCGCCTGCCTGCATCTGCCGCATCAGGAAAAACACGAAACCCGCGAGTAGCAACAGCGGAAGCGCATTCAACAAGATCAGTACCCAGTCCCCGCTCCGCACTTCCTTCACACTCAGCTTCACGGCTTTATCGCGTAGTGTCTTGCTGACCTCTGGTGCGTTTTCCTTTGGAATGGTGATCCGAAACTTGTTCGGGCTCTTGGAATATTCCCCCTGCAATTCATAGCTGTTCGGCGAGAGGTACATCGTCACTTCCTTTACATCCCCCTCTTCTACCTTCGCCATAAATTCGCTGTAGCTGGGTGTATCTTCCCGCGCTGACTGCCCGTTTGCCGAGACCAGTCGCCAGAGCATCACGCCCAGAAACACAATCGAGATCCAGAATAAAATTGTTTTTGCCGTGGAATTCGAATTCACAGTTGCCTCGCTCTTTCCCTAATCCTGAAAAAATCCAAAATTTGCGCCTGCCCGCGCGTCGCTTACTTGCTCTTTTTCGTCCGCGATTTTCTGGCGCTGGTCTTGCCCTTCGTGGCTGCCGTCAGTTCTTTCCCGTTCCCGCCTAACTTATTAGATGCAGCCAAACCGTATCCAGTCCACATTACGTTAGATGCGGTCCGGAATCCAAAGTAATCGGGCTCCAGGTCCACCCGCCGCTGCGAAGTTTTGTCCAGCAATACCGCCAGGCGCAGCGATCTCGGTTTTCCTTCACCCAGCCTTCGCAGCACAAAATCTTGCGTTACGCCGCTGTCCAGCACCACATCCACCAGCAAAACGTCCCGGCCCTTGAACTTCGATTCCTTGTTCCCGGCCGCCATCGCCTCTCGACTACCGAAGAAAACCTCGCGTCGCGCCCGGCCGCCTTGTTCGATGTCCTGCACATCCTCGCGAAGGAAGTGAATCGCCATCGGCGCGTCAATTGCCCGAATCAAATCCGCCGCGAACATGAACCCGCGATCCATCGTTACCACGACGTCCAGCCGCCGCCCGTGGCATCCTGCGGAGATTTTTCTCCCCAGGGACTTCACCTGACTCGCAATCCGCCCGGCCGTGAAGCGTTCCACATGCCCCCGGGTCACGATTTCTGTTCCAACGTAATCACTACCCCCGATTGCGTCTCTTCGTTCACCGCAAACTCTGTCGCAACACTCAGTCCCTGCGCCCAGGCAACCTTGCCATTGCTCGTTAGCACCGGTGCGACGGCCTTTTCCCAGCGGTTCACGCCCGCTTCATTCCACAGCCGCGCCAACGTGTGGCGCTTCTGATGACCTACGGGTTGCATCGAGTCGCCTGGCTGCCAATTTCGCACGATCAATGGGCCGCGCAACCGTTCACGATCGAGTAGCACCTGTGTAACCGGCCCTATATCCTTAGTTTCTCGCCCTTGTGCAGGCCAGTCAATCACCCTGAAGTGCAAGCAGCACTCATGTTCCATCAGGCGCAACTCCGTGCCACTTCCGCCCAAATGCACTTCGTAGGCAAAATTCACCGCGCCACGTTTGTCCTTGCGCCCATTTACTGCCCGCCGCCGGAACAGCAGAGCGCTCCGGTCTCGCAGCACTTCGACGCCGCCGGGTACGGGGAGCGACTTGCCGCTTTCCTTGGCGTCCGCTAGTTGCAGCACCATTTCCACGTGCACAGACGAAAGCTGTCCTGAATGTGTCTTTAGGCGTTCCACGATTCTTCGAATCACCCGCGTTTTTATCGCCCGCGCCTGCTCCGAAAATTCCAGTAGCGGTAGCTGCCCTGCTGCACTTCCTTGCACGTACCGAACGTACGCTTTCTCCCACGCCTCCGCCTGTCCTTCCAGGTGTAGTTCGTCTTCACGCAAAAGTTCCGCCAGTTGGCAAAGATGCTCTACCGTCGCGGGCTGGAATCTCTTCTCCAGCAGCGGCATCAACTCGTGGCGGATCCGTGCACGATTCCTCTCTGTGTCTTTGTTCGATTTGTCCTCGCGCCAAGCCTGGCGCTTGGCGCGCAAATAGGTTCGCAGGTCTTCACGCCGTACCTTCAGCAGCGGCCGGAACACCACGCCTGATTCCGCATGAATCCCCGCCAGCCCCGCCAATCCCGTGCCACGCAAAATATGCGCCAGCACAGTCTCCGCCTGATCGTCCGCCGTGTGCGCCACGGCAACCCGCGCCACCCGGCCGTTCTTCACCAACTCATTAAAAAAAGCGGCCCGCGCGCGCCGGCCTGCATCTTCCAAATTCGCACGCTCGCGTTTTGCCTTAACCCCCACATCCTCACGAGCCACGAAAAACTCCAGCTTGCGGCTTTTGGCGAGTTTCGTCACAAATTGTTCGTCCGCGTCCGACGCCTTCCCTCGCAACCTATGATTGAAGTGCGCAAGGCACACTACCATCCCCAGCGACTCGCGCAATTCCAGCATTAATCGAAACAACGCAACGGAGTCCGCGCCCCCCGAAACCGCTACAGCAATGCGTTCGCCCGCGCGCAGCCTCAGCGTCTTTAATTGTTCCTTTAGTTTCGTCGCCAGTTCTTTTGCTACTTCTCTTGCCACTTTTTGTTCCTTATCGCCATCCTATCAGCCGCCCCTTGCAAACTCACCCATTCCGTAGAAGCGTCTCTGAAATCTGCGCCACGGCCCGGCGTTGCAAGATCTCCTATCTGAATTTTTCCGCTCGATACGCTGACTGCTCTGAAATTATTTTCGAGCGCATTCACTTAAGGATCAAGCGATTCGGTCCAAAATGCCTCACTTAAGTGCTTGCTACTGCTGGTTCTACAGAGAACCCTGAGGAATTGTGTGGAAAATCATTAACCGCATGTAATGAAGTGTTGACAATTTTTGCAGGTCTGCTAATCTTACCTAGTTGTTCGTAGCCACTCTGCTGGACAGGGAGGCAAACAAACGCTCTTTGACAACCGATACGATGTGCCAGAATCTGTTCGACCCCATTCGGGTTTTCGAGCACGAATGGGTTGAGTTAATTTGAGCGACTAACAATTTTGCTTGGTAGGCTGGCCTTGGTGCAAACCAAGGCATTTTTTTTCGCCAAGCGACAGGCTTCAAACGAGAGTTTGATCCTGGCTCAGAACGAACGCTGGCGGCGTGCTTAACACATGCAAGTCGCGTGCGCAGTTGCCGTAGCAATACGGTGATGGGCGCACGGCGCACGG
>Ga0210383_10000177_pt1 | contig 64232 bp, 56 predicted proteins | sample IncBWC14OmetaG_FD_160072 | JGI IMG/M metagenome (GOLD analysis project Ga0210383, IMG submission 160072) | Forest soil microbial communities from Barre Woods Harvard Forest LTER site, Petersham, Massachusetts, United States - Inc-BW-C-14-O ...
TCGATTCCTCGCCGCGCTCCATGCCGCTGAAGCTCAAGGTGGCGACATCCGCGGTCGTCAATCGGCCGCAATAAGGATCGTCGAGCCGAAAAGCACCGGCCGTCCGTGGCTCGACACTACCTTCGATCTGCGCGTCGACGACGCAGTCGAGCCGCTCATCGAGATTCGCCGCCTCGTCGCCGTCCGCCGCGCCTACATGTCTATGCGCCTGGCCAACGAGGCCGCTCAGCGCGGCGATCTGGAAACGGCCGAGCGCGAGTTCACGTCAGCCGAGCGGCTCATCGGCGACAATCCTGAAATGCGCTACTGGCACGGGATTGCGCTGCTCGGCCTCGGCAAGACCGACGACGGCCTCGCGATTCTGCGCGAAGTCGGCCGTCGCGATCGCAATTGGATCGAGCTGACGCTGCGGCTGCCGGACTTGCTGTTTAGAGGCGACGCAGTCGTGAAAGAACGCGTGCGGAAGCTGCTGGACTGACTGTCGCCTTCGAGACAAAAAGCGTTTTGCCCCGTCTGCCTGTAGGTACTAATCTGGTCGGGATAGGAGAACCGGAGTAACCCAGATGCCCGAAACCAATGCTGCGCGCGGTGTTGCCGATCCCTCGCCGCGCGTCGAATACGAGCTGCAACTCTACTACTGGATGAAGTTGATTCGCGCGTTCGAGGAGCGCGTCTCGCGCCTGCATCGCCAGAACAAGATCGTCGGCGGCGTTTACTCCGGCGCCGGACAGGAGGCGATCGTCACCGGCATCTGCGCGCCTCTGCACGACGGCGATTTCGTCGCGCCGCTCCATCGCGATATGGGCGTGTTCATCATGCGCGGCGTCGACACGGGCCGCCTGATGGCGCAGTTGATGGGCAAGGAAACCGGTCTCTCGCGGGGCAAGGATTCGTTTCTGCACGGCGGCGATTTGGAGCATGGCGTTTTCGGGTCGACCTCGATGCTCGGCTCGTCGCTGCCGGTCGCGGTCGGCGCGGCGCTCAAATTCAAAATGAAAAGGAATCCCAACGTCGCCGTCGCCTTCTTCGGCGAAGGCGCGGCGTCGCGCGGCGACGTGCATGAGGCGATGAACTTCGCCGGCGTGCACAAGCTGCCGGTGGTCTTCGTATGCGAGAACAATCGCTACGCGTATTCGACGCCGCTCGAAAAGCAGATGGCGATCGAAGACGTGGCGGACCGCGCAGTCGCTTACGGCTTCAAGGGTTACGTATGTTCGGGCAACGATCTGCTCGCGGTGCTCGAACTGAGCGAGCGCCTGATCGCAAAGACGCGCGCCGGCGAAGGCCCCGTGTTGATCGAATGCAAGACCTATCGCTACCGCGGGCATAGCGAGCACGACGCGGCGCTCTATCGCGACCAGGAAGAGCTGATCGAATGGCAGAGCCGCGACCCAATTCCGCGCTTTGAGTTCTATCTCGAAAAAAAGGGCCACGAGATCAAAGGCATCCGCGAGAAGATCGACGAACGCGTCAACAAAACCGTACAGGCCGCCGTCGACTTCGCCGAAAGCAGCCCGCTGCCGGAACCTCAAGAAGCACTTGAAGATATTTACGCGCCTCCGAACGCGCCGGCGTCGGCGAACTCTTCGTCCAACGGCAAGAATTGAAACGCTGAATCATGGAAGTCACTTACATCAAGGCGATTAATGCTGCCCTGCACGAGGAGATGCGCCGCGACGAGAATGTCTTCGTCATGGGTGAGGACGTCGGCGATCTGGGCGGCGCGTTCAAGGCGACGGAAGGATTGCTCGACGCATTCGGTGAGGATCGCGTGATCGACACGCCGATTTCTGAGGCGCTGATCGTCGGCGCTGGCGTGGGCGCCGCCGTGATGGGCATGCGTCCCGTCGTCGAAATGCAGTTCGCGGATTTCATTTCGTGCGGCTTCGATCAGATCGTCAACACGGCCGCTACCTTGCGCTACCGCCATGGCGGCAAGGCGTCGTGCCCGCTGGTCATTCGCGCGCCCTCGGGCGCGGGCGTTCACGGCGCGCTTTTCCATTCGCAAAATCCGGAGGCGTGGTTCACGCGCGTGCCCGGCCTAAAGGTAGTCGCGCCTGCGACGCCCTACGACGCGAAGGGAATCCTGAAGAGCGCGATTCGCGATGGCAATCCCGTCGTGTACTTCGAGCACAAGCGCCTCTATCGCAGTATCAAGGAAGACCTGCCCGAGGGCGATTTCACCGTGCCGATCGGCGTCGCCGAAATTCGCAAGGAAGGCGGCGACCTGTCGATCATCACCTACGGCGGCACGCTCGGCCAGTCGCTCGACGCCGCGCGAATCGTCGAGAAGGAAGACGGCCTCGCGGTCGAGGTGCTCGATTTGCGCACGCTGCTGCCGCTCGATCGCGAGGCGATTCTCGCGACCGCGCGCAAGACCGGTAAGGTACTGGTGGTGCACGAGGATCGTCTGACCGGCGGAATCGGCGGCGAAGTCTCCGCCATCATCATGGAGAACGCGTTCGAGTATCTCGACGGTCCCGTGCGGCGCGTCGCGGCTGCAGACTCGCACGTCGCGTTCAGCCCGCCGCTTGAAGATTTCATTTTGCCGAACACCAACAAAATCGTGGACGCGATCCGCAACCTGGCGGCGTATTGAAATGGCGATTGACGTAACTATGCCGCAGATGGGCGAGAGTGTCGTCGAGGGCACGATCGCAAAATGGCTGGTCAAGGAAGGCGACGTCGTCATCGAGGATCAACCGCTCGTCGAGATTTCGACAGACAAAGTGGACACCGAGATTCCGTCGCCGGGCGCGGGACGAATCGCGAAGATCGTCGCCGAGGAAGGGCAGACTTTGCCGGTTGGTGCGACGCTCGCCGTGATCGAGCCGGCAGGCAGTGAGGCTCCGGCAAAACTGAAAGTCGTCGCGCCGAAAGCTGCGCCTAAGCCGGAGCTTGCGCCAGCGCAGGTGCGGACGATGCCGCCACCGCAGCCCGCGCCGCTGCCACAGCCGATACAAGCGGCGGGGGCGGGACTTCGTGAAGCCGAGTCCGACGAAGGCGGTCCGCGACGTTTTTCTCCGGTCGTGCTGAAGATCGCGGCGGAAGAGGGCATCGATCTCAGCCACGTGCCCGGAACGGGAATCGGCGGGCGCGTCAGCAAGCGCGACCTGCAACGCTACCTCGACGCGCTGCGCAAGGGCGGCGGCACGCCGAGCGTCGCCGCGCAGCCGCAGACCAACGGCAGTGCGCAGAGCAGTTCGCGTCCGGCGGCTCCTGCGACAGCGCAGGCGCCCGTGCAATCTGGTCCAGGGTTCAAGCCGCCCGTGTATCAACCGATCGAGGGCGATATCGTCGAGCCGTTCACGCGCCGGCGCAAGCTCATCGCCGAGCACATGGTGTTTTCCAAGACGCATTCGCCGCACGTCGGCACCGTCGCGGAAGTCGACGTCACCAATGCGATGCGTCTGCGCGAGCAGCACAAAACCGAATTCGCGCGCCGCGAGGGATTCAACCTCACGTTCCTGCCGCTCGCGGCCGCGGCGACGGTTCGCGCGCTGAAGGAATTTCCGCGGATGAACGCGTCGGTGGTCGGCGACTCGGTGGTGACTCGCCGCGAGATCAATCTCGGCATCGCGATGGACACCGACGAAGGCCTGCTCGTCCCGGTGATCAAGGCGGCAGAGGGGATGTCGGTGGTCGGGATTGCGCGCGCGATTGAAACTCTGCGGCGCAAAGTCGCCGAGAAGAAAATCACTGCCGACGATCTTGCCGGCGGCAGCTTCACGCTCTCGAATCCCGGGCGCGAGGGTAATCTCTACGGCTTCGCGATCATCAATCAGCCGCAGGTCGGAATCCTGCGGATGGGCGAGGTGAAGAAGCGGCCGGTGGTCGTCGAGGTTGACGGCGCCGACGCGCTCGCGATTCGCACCATGATGTACCTGGCGCTGTCGTACGACCATCGCGTCGTCGACGGCGTGCTCGGCAACAGCTTCCTCTACCGCGCCGCCCGCATCCTCGAAGAAGCCGACTTCGAATTGTAGTGCTAAGGCACTGAGCTATTGAGGCACGTGCGCGGGTAGCGGCGGCGGCACGGCCGCAGCAGATTGCGTTGCGACGGTAGTCGAGGGAGCTGCCGCGGGCGAAGGTGCTGCGGCAATCGAGGGAGCTGCCCCAGGCGACGGAGCAGGCGCGGCCGCAACAACTTCGGAATGGGCCGCTGGCGACGGGCTCGCGAGCGGTGACGACTGGGCCTCGGAGGCATCGCTCGCAACGGCTGGCGATCCTGCGGCTGCGGCAGTCGGCTTACCGTTCGGTTCTAGATGCGCAGTCATCGTCAGATGGTCATGTCCCCACGCCGCGCCGTCAGACAAATCAACGACCATCGGAATTACGTATGCCACGAACGCCCAAACTTCATAGCCCCATCGAAAGCTGACCGGATCCTGCAAGTCTTCCTGCTGGTAGCCGTCTTTCGTGACCGAGATGTTGAGATCCTGTTTCGAGGGTATTGTGAACGTGACGGGAGTCGGTCCCTCCTTCGTATCGTTGGCGGTTACCTCGGCACCCGACGGATCCGAAACCACCGTGATCTCATCCGATCGGCCCTTCAGCATCGTGGCGCATGAAGAACTGATGAGTGCGCAAACGGCTAGAGCATAGACGGCGAGTGTCTTCACAATACCCCTCAGTTAACGGCCGAATCAGGTGAGTACTACAAACTGTTATTTGTAGCAAGATCGCATGCGGATACCGCGGCGTGCGCGGTCCTGCGGCTGGTCTGCCTACGCGGGATGTGCGCCCTGATGCGAGCGTAACTGCTGCACCATGTTTGCGATTTGGCCGCTCAGGTCGCCGATCGTTTTGCTTAGCGCGGCGGCCGAGTCCGTCATGTCGCCCGGCTTCGACGGCTGCGTCAGATGAGACTCGACCGTGTACAGAATGTTCTTGCCGGCCGAGTCGAGGATCGTCCATTTTGCCGACAGCGTCGCCGTTCCACTGCCGTCGGTCTCGAAACGGTAGACGTCGATCTGCACCTGCATGTCGATGTGCACGGTGTTGTACCAGGGGAACAGGATGATCTGCGCGCCGCTGGTTTGTGCGGCGAGGTCGCGGTTCATCGCGCTGGTGAAACCGTTCTGGACAGACTCACCCCATCGATCTTCCTTCGATAGCTCGAGACGATTCGGCGCCATGCGCGTCACTATCTCCGGACGGTCGAGATACGGCGGCAGTTTGATCGGTCCGAGTCCGATCACGAAATCGCCGCCGGTGCTCTGCGTGGACGCTTGCGTCGCTGGCGTGTCGGCGGTGGGCGTCAGCAGATAGAACTTCGAGATATCTTTCTGCGGCGCGAGAATCGCTTTCGCTATGTACGAGCATCCCGACATCGACGCCGCCATTACGCCCGCGAGGAAAATTCTGAACAGTCTGGTCAAGGTCATCGGTTAGTCCTGGCTGAAGTCACGGCCGCGAACGATCGCGCTGGGGTTGCGTTGCAGGTAATCCGCAAGTTCTTTAACCGAATGCGCGGCGGCGGAGACATCCTGCAGCGTCTGCAGCGCCTGGTAGTTGATCGGCGAGTTCGGCTCGATCGTCGTCTGGACAGTGCCGAGCGTTGCCCGCGCCTGCTGCGCCGCCGCGTCCGCCGAGCTCGAGGTTTTCTGAATCGAGTCCGACAGCGGCCGCACCTGGCCGTTTACCGTGTTGAGCGTCTGTTGCGCGCCGGCGAGAGTGTGGTCGAGTTGCTCGCGAGTCTGCTCGGAATGATTTATCGCCTCCCTGAGGCTCGGCGAATTGGTGATTTGCCTAACTGACTCGAGCATCCCTGTCATCTGCGTCACGACGGCGTTGAAGTCCACCTTGTCGAGCCGCTCGAAAATCCGGATCGCCACCGCCTGTGCCTGCTCGAGCGTGTTGGGCACCGCCGGAATTTCCTGGAGCGGTGCGCCGGGCGGCGCGACCATCTGGATCGGCGTGTTCGGCTCGATGTCGAGCGCCACGTAGAGCAGCCCGGTGACGAAGCTGTCCGAGCCGAGCTGCGCGCGCAGTCCTTCGCGAATCAAATTGGGAATCGTATGCGGGTCGCTCAAATCGAGCATGCTGCCGTGCGAAACGATCTTTTCCTCGTCGAGCTCGATAATCACCGGGATGCGAACGTCGGCGCGCAGCTGTCCGCTCTGCTGGTTCACTTCCTGCTCGAGGCGCAGCCGAATTTTGGCGACCTGGCCGATCTCGACGCCCTTGAATTTGACCGGAGCACCGACCCGCAGGCCGTTGATATCGCCGGCGAAAAAGATGACGAAATCGTGAGTCTTGCGAAACAAACTGCCCGATCCGAAGACCACTACCGCGGCCAGGATCAGCCCGATCGCGCCCAGAACGAACGCGCCTACCGTCGCCGGATTGATTCGTTTACCCATGGTCCCTCGCTGATTTTTCCGTTTTGTTGTCTTCTCCGCCGCGAGTCAGGAAAGTTCGCACGCGCTGGTCCGTACTATGCGCCAGCAGGTCCTTCGGGTCGCCGTGCGCGATCATGGTTTTGCTTTCAGCGTCGAGAAAAACGCTGTTGCTGCCGATCGCAAAAATACTGGCAAGCTCGTGCGTGACGACCACCACGGTCGCGCCGAGATTGTCGCGCAGCTCGAGAATCAGGTCGTCGAGCAGGCGCGAGCTTATCGGATCGAGTCCGGCCGACGGCTCGTCGAAGAAAAGGATCTCCGGGTCGAGCGCGATCGCGCGTGCGAGTCCCGCCCGCTTCTGCATCCCGCCGCTGATCTGGCTCGGGTAGTAGCCCTCGAAGCCCTTGAGCCCGACCAGCGCGAGCTTCAGCGCCGCCACCTCGCGAATCTCCGCACCGGTCAGGTCGGTAAATTCGCCGAGCGGCAGTCCGACGTTCTCTGCCAGCGTCATCGAGCTCCACAGCGCGCCGCCCTGGTAGAGCACGCCGAAATGCCGCAGCATCTCCTCGCGCTGCTCCGGCTCGCCCTTGGTGAAATTAAAATCGCCGTACAAGACTTCACCCTTGGCCGGCTCGATCAGCCCGAGCATGTGGCGGAGCAGGGTGCTCTTTCCGCTGCCGCTGCCGCCCATGATGATAAAGATATCGCCGTGATTGACGGTGAAGTTGATGTCCTTCATCAGCACGAAGCTGCCGTAGGCCATCGTGAGATTCTTGACGGTGATCGGCGGCGGCCCATCCTTGGCAAAGGTTGCGGCCAGCGCTTGCTTGCCGTCCGTGCTCTTGATTAGTGGATGCGTGATGGCCATCTAAATTCCGATCACATTAAAGATGAAGGCGAAAATTCCGCACGCGACGATCACGTAAACCACTCCTGTGACCACTGCCTCAGTCGCCGCGTCGCCTACTGCCGACGAACTGTTGCCGCATTGAAATCCGCGCAGGCATCCGGACACTGCGATGATGATGCCGTAAACGGCGGCCTTGAAGACGCCACCGAAGATGTCGGTGAGCGTGACGGCAGCCTGCGTTTCGCGAAGATAAGTGCCGAGCGGGATATGCAGCATCGTCGCGCTGACGAAGGCGCCGCCCGCCACTCCCAGGCAATCCGAGTAGATGCATAGCAGCGGCATCATAAGGACCAGCGCCAGCACGCGCGGCAACACGAGGAATTCGAGCGGTGAGATTCCCATCGTGGTCAACGCGTCGATTTCCTGCGTCACCTTCATCGAGCCAAGCTGCGCGGCAAACGCTGCGCCGGTGCGGCCCGCCATGATAATCGCCGCCATCATCGCACCCATGTCGCGGCTCATCGCAATTCCAACCAGGTCGGCGACGAAGATCGCGGCGCCGAATTGCTGCAACTGCACGGCGCCCTCGAACGCGAGAATTACACCGACGAGGAACGTGACCAGCGTGACGATGCCGAACGCGCGCGCGCCGCAATCCTGGATCACGATCATCAGATCGACGCGCCGAAAACGCGCCTTGCCGAACGGCATCCTGGCGAACGCGATCGTCACCTCGCCGAGGAAGCGCAGGAAGTCGTCGAGCGACTGCGCATACGAAATCGCTTCGTGGCCGAGCTCCTCGATAAACGAGCTGTGCGACGCCTCGTGACGAGCGCCGGTTTTTTCGGGCACCGCCTCGGCGAGCTGAACGAGGCTACGCACTCCCTCGGGCAGCGGGCTCCAGTCCGCGGGCAAGTTGCGTTTATGACAAAGCTCGCTGACGCCGATTAGAAAAGTCAGCAGTCCGCTGTCCCAGTCGCGAAGATCGGCGGCGTCGAACGTCAGCCGGGTCGGCTTCGGCGCGGTGTCGAGTTGCTTCGCGACGAGATCCCCCGAGGGCAAGCCGTGACGAAGATGCCAATCCCCGGCAATCCGGACCACCAGCGTGGAGTTGTCGGCGCGCGCGAACGAGAGTTCGTTGTTCGGTGGGGTTTGCTTCTGCGCCTGCATTCGTGCGGCTCAACGGAGCATGGATAGGGTAGCACAATTCCTTGCTTTTCAATGGCGTACGCGGCGTTTTCGCAAGCCAACGGCGAGGCCATCTAATATGATAATTCCAATGAGAGCGATGGCGGTCGAGAAGCCCGCGCCAATCGAATCGGATCCGCTCCACGCGATCGACGCGCCGATGCCGGAACCGGGGGCGGGCGAGATTCTTGTGCGCGTGAGCACGTGTGGCGTATGCCGCACCGATCTACACGTCGCGGAAGGTGACCTGCCGCCGCGTCACGCGCGAATCATCCCGGGGCATGAAGTAGTGGGCGTCGTCGACCAGCGCGGCGTGGGCGCTGCGCGGTTCAAGAATGGCGATCGCGTCGGTATCGCATGGCTGCGCGAGACTTGCGACGCGTGCGCCTATTGCCGCCGCGGTCGTGAAAATCTATGCCCCAACGCGCGCTTCACCGGTTACGACAACGACGGCGGCTACTGCGAATACGCCGTCGTGCGCGAGGATTTCGCCTACGCGCTCCCCGATTCGCTCGGCGATGAAGAAGCGGCGCCGCTGTTGTGCGCCGGAATAATCGGATACCGCGCAATCAAGCGCGCCGACGTCAAGCCCGGCGCAACCGTAGGACTCTACGGCTTCGGCGGCTCGGCGCATCTCGCGATCCAGGTGCTGCGGCACTGGGGATGCCGCGTGTTCGTCATGAGCCGCGGCGGGCCGCATCGCGATTTGGCGAAAGACCTCGGCGCTGAATGGATCGGCAACGCGGAAGACGCGCCGCCCGCGCCGCTCGATGCAGCGATCCTGTTCGCGCCGGCGGGCAACCTCGTGCTGCCGGCGATGCAAGCGCTTGATCGTGGCGGGATCCTCGCAGTCGCTGGAATTTATCTAAGCCCGATTCCGACGTTGGACTACGAAAAGCATCTCTTCTACGAAAAAGAACTTCGCAGCGTGACCGCCAACACGCGCACCGACGGCGAAGAATTCCTGAAGCTCGCCGCCGAGATCCCGATTCACATCAGCACGATCGCGTTCGGCCTCGCAGAGGCAAACGTCGCGCTCAAGATGCTCAAGCACGACGAGATCAAAGGCGCAGGCGTCCTCAGAATTTCGTGAGCAGGGGTGACCCCTGCACCCGATGGAAGAGAAGATGCGTGCGCAAGTTTTGCTTCACTCACAGCGGCCGCTTCATTAGACTTCGTTGACGTGTCGACGCGATGCTTGCTAGCCTTCAATCGTAACGAACTAACGTATATATCAAGCGCCAGAGGCTTCGATGGCATTAGTTAAAAGCGGACTTGAGTCGGCCAAGGGCGACGAGATTCTGCTCGGCGATACTGCGGTCCTGACCCGGCTCGACAAGGCTCTCGGGTGGGCGCGCAAATTTTCGATCTTCCCGTATCCCTTCGCGACGGCGTGCTGCGCGATGGAATATATGTCGCTCTCGATGTCGCCGTACGACATCGATCGCTTCGGCGCGCTGCTGCCGCGCTTCACGCCTCGCCAGGCCGACTTGCTAATGGTGATCGGCACCGTGACCGTTCGCCAGGGACCGATCCTGCGACGCGTTTACGATCAGATGACGGAGCCGAAGTGGGTGATGGCGTTTGGCGCATGCGCTTCGACCGGCGGGTTCTACGACAACTACGCGACGCTGCCCGGCATCGACCGGATCGTTCCCGTTGATGTGTATGTTCCCGGATGTCCGCCGCGGCCGGAGGGCGTGCTCGACGCGCTGATGGCGTTGCAGCGGAAAATCCAGGGACAGAAGCAGAAGCTGATGACGCTCAGCGAAAAACGTCCCGCCTGACGGAATTCTGATCGCATGGAACGGATACTCACTCGCTGGCTGGATATCCCTGACCTACGCAAGATCGACGTGTACCTTGCCAACAACGGCTACAAGGCCGCACGCAAGGCATACTTCGAGATGTCGACCGACCAGATTATCAACGAGGTCAAGAACTCGAACCTGCGCGGGCGCGGCGGCGCGGCGTTTCCCACCGGCGTCAAGTGGAGCTTCATCCCGAAGGACTCGAAGAAGCCCGTCTACGTCTGCGTCAACGGCGATGAGAGCGAGCCGGGAACATTCGCCAATCGCTATCAGTTCGAAAACGATCCGCACGGCATCATCGAAGGGATCCTGATTGCTTGCCGCGCTGTCGGTTCACATACCGCGTACATCTATATGCGCGGCGAATTCGCCGAGCAGAGGCGCAGTCTCGATGCAGCCCTCGCCGAGGCGCGCGCGGCGGGCTACCTCGGCAAGAACGTGATGGGCAGCGGCTACGACGTGGACATCTGGCCGCATCGGGGCGCGGGCGCCTACGTATGCGGCGAGGAAAGCGCGCTGCTGGAATCGCTCGAAGGCAAGCGCGGCTACCCGCGCAACCGTCCGCCGTTCCCCGCGATCGTCGGCGCATTCGGATGCCCGACTGTGATCAACAATGTCGAGACGTTGTCGAACGTGCCGCACATCCTCAATCGCGGCGCCGATTGGTACAAGGCTATCGGTCCTGAGAAAAGCCCCGGCACCAAGCTGGTCTGCGTCTCGGGGCACGTCAACAAGCCTGGCCTGTACGAGTTGCCGATGGGCATGCCGATGAAGGACATCATCTATGACGTTGCCGGCGGCATCCTCGGCGGCAAGAAGCTCAAGGGCGTTATCCCGGGCGGCTCGTCATTTCCAGTCCTCAACAAGGAGGAGTCCGAGCGCGCGATTTTCGATTTCGACTCGATGCGCACGATTGGCTCGGCGATGGGCTCCGGCGTGATCATCGTAATCGACGAAGACGCCTGCATGATCGATATGCTGCTGGCGACGGCGCGCTTTTATCATCACGAATCATGCGGTCAGTGCACGCCGTGCCGTGAAGGTACCGGCTGGATCGAAAAAATCATGACCGAGATGGAAGCGGGGCAGGGCAAGATCGAGCAGCTCGATCTGCTCAACAACATCTCCGACAACATGGTCGGCAATACGATCTGCGTGCTCGCCGACAGTATCGCGATGCCGGTGAAGAGCTACGTCACCAAGTTCCGCGACGAGTTCGAAGCGCACATCAGGCTCGGACGCTGCCCGTTCAAACCAGTCTCGGCACAACAGGCCGCCTAAACTTACTTTCCTGAAAAAAATGCCCAAGCTCACCATCGACGGCAAGGAAGTTGACGCTGACCCGAACATGAATCTCATTCGTGCCGCGGAGCTCGCCGGCATTGAGATTCCTCACTACTGCTACCATGAGGGCTTGTCGATTCCCGGCAACTGCCGCATGTGCCTGGTCGAAGTCGAGAAGGCGCCCAAGCTCCAGATCGCCTGCAACACGCGCGTCGCCGAGGGGATGGTCGTTCACACTACTAGTGACAAGGCCAAGACCGCGCAGAAGGCGGTCCTCGAATTTCTGCTGATCAACCATCCGATCGATTGCCCCGTTTGCGATCAGGCCGGCGAGTGCAAGTTGCAAGACTACTACATGGATTACGATCAGCAGCCGTCGCGCTTTCCGCTGCCGGAAAAAAATCGCAAGGGCAAGGCGCTCGACATCGGCTCGGGCGTGATGCTCGATCAGGAGCGATGCGTCCTGTGCGCACGATGCACGCGCTTCTTCGACGAAATCACCAAGACTTCCGAGCTCGCGATTTTCGAGCGCGGCGATCACAATCGCATCGACATCAATCCCGGCCAGCCGGTCAACAACAAGTACGCCGGCAACGTCGTAGACATTTGCCCGGTCGGCGCGCTCACCGAAAAAGAATTCCGCTTCCGGATGCGCGTGTGGTACCTGCATCGCACGGCGTCGGTCTGCGGCGGATGCGAGCGCGGATGCGCGATCGACATCCATCACCATCGCGAACGCATCTACCGTTTCAAGCCGCGCCAGAACCCAACCGTCAACAGCTACTGGATGTGCGACGAGGGCCGTCACAGCTTTCCCGCGCTGCAGACTGAGACGCGGCTCACGTCGCCGCTCGTGCAGGCGAAGGATCAGCTGGTGGTCGAGCCGTGGGGCGAAGGCGTGCGTCGCGCTGCGTCGATAATCGCGGACTATAAGCGCAGTTACGGCGGCAACTCGATCGCGGCAGTCATCGACGGGACGTCCACTAACGAGGAGGCGTTCGCACTCAAACAGTTCATGAAGACCGCGATCGGCTCGGACCGGATCGCGACGCTTAACTGGTCGCCTCCTGGCGCCAGCGAGGATGACGACCTGCTGATCCGCGCCAACAAGAATCCGAACACGCGCGGACTCGCGGCACTGGGGCTTTCCGCCGACGGCCTCGATACTCTCGCGTCGGCAGTCGCGTCAGGCGAACTAAAGATGCTGATCTCGTTCCGCGCCGATCTGGTCCGCGCACTGGGTGAAGAAGAATTCGTCCGACGCTTCGGCGCGCTCGACTACATGATGGTGCTATCGACCGACGCGAACGAGACCTGCCAGATGGCCAACCAGGTGTGGCCGATCGCGGCGTATCCGGAAATCGACGGCAGCTTCACGAACTTCCAGGGCCGCGTCCAGCGAATCAACGCCGCATTCCCACCGCCGGGCAACGCAATCGCCGGCATCGAAGCGATCGCACGCCTGGGCCATGCCCTCGACGGCACCGATCGCCCGAAGACTGCGGAAGCGGTGTTCACCGCGATGTCCGCCGCAGAGCCCGCCTTCAAGGGCCTCAGCCTCGCAACCCTCGGCGAGCACGGCTCCGACCTGGCCGCGAACTAAACACGCTTTTCTGTCTGCGTATGGATTGCCTCTCTCTGATAGGAGAGAGGCAAAGAATCACCCCGCGTGGCAGTTGAAGCGGAAGCTTGATTTGCCGCTTTTGATTTGCGCGATTCGGCCTTTGATCTTTGGCGTGATCGGGACGCCGGGGAATGCGTCGACGAATGCTTGCAGTCCTGCTGCCGTTTTGTCGGCGTTTTCGCAGGTGCAGATTCCTGACAACAACTCGGATTCGAGGCTGTCGATCTCGCCTTGCGCCTCCGCCGCATAGTCATCGGGATACGTCGTGCGGAACGTGAGCCAGCCGCGATACAGGTCGACCATCAGTTTGCCGTCGAAGCGCGTGCATCCCGATTCGTCGGTCTGTTGCTTGATGTAGACGGGGAACGGGCCGTTGCCGTCGGGCTCGGTGCGCGAGTAGATCGCGAAGAACGCGCGGTCTGCCTTGGTGCCCTGCTTGCGCGCGAGATTTTTGAAATAGTCGACGCTCGGACGCACGACGATCGGTTCCTGCCGCACGACGATGAATCCCTGCATCTGGCGCTGGACTTCCTGGTATTGCGATTCGCTGAGATCGGGCAGGACGGCCTGCACCTGCGGACTCGCCTGCATGCCGGCCTCGAAGACCGGCTCGATCGGGCTCTTGCCCCGCGAACTGCGCACGTCGTCGAGCGCCGATGCGTAGGCTTGCACGGCGGCAGGTATTTCGACGTCGGCGGCACGGACCTGGATTGCGAAGCACGCAACAGCAATTGCCGCGGCGAAAAGCGCGCAGGGCAGGGTGGCAGATCGGTTGATCGAGATATGCAAGCGGCTTCGATCGCTAGCATCGCGATCGCGCTGCGCGCAAGCAGACCCGCGCTAATCGGCGGACGGCTGGAACACTATCTCGAGACGATCCATATAGTTGAGCAACTGCCGCGCGAGCGTCGTCACCGCGCCGTCATCGCGCATCGCAGCAGCCTGCTCGAGCCCGCGCCCCAACTCGGTCATCGAGTCGAAGCCGTAGCTGCCGCCTTCGCCCTTAATCCGATGCGCGACCTGGCTGATCTCGGTGTAGTCGCGGCGCGCGACCGCCTCGAAGATCGTCGCAATGTCTTCGCGCTTGTGCGCAAGGAATCCCGGGATCAGATCGCTCAGGTCCTGATCCACTTCCACAATTACTCGGTCCGGCATGCTTCCTCCTTCAGAATGGCAACATTTTCCCGATCGTCATCCGGCCGGGTGTTTTTCAATGCATTGCGAATTGCTTCGAGCAGCGTGGCTTTTTTGACCGGCTTGGTTATGTGCGCGTCGCAGCCCGCGGCTTTGGTCCGAATCATCGCGTCGTCGAGCGCCGATGCCGTCAACGCCAGGATGGGAGTGCGGCGGCGATTGTTCGTGCGCTCCCAGCCGCGAATCGCGGCGGTCGCTTCGTAGCCGTCCACGTTCGGCATCTGGATGTCCATCAGCACCACGTCGAATTTTCCGGCGATGAATTTTTCGATCGCTTGCAGGCCGTCTTCGACCTCTTCGAGATGGTATGGGGTCTTCTTCAGGTACGCGCGAATCAAAGCGCGGTTGTCGCTCGAATCGTCGGCCAGGAGAATTTCCAGCGGCCGCTCGACTATTGCGGGTTGATCCGATGACAGTGTGACGGCCGGCTTCGCCGACCGGTCGCCTCGCGGCCCCGTCGTCTCTCCCGCGCCCGCACGCGCGACTGCCGCGAACAACTCCGCACGCCGCACCGGTTTGACGACATAGTTGTCGACCCCGATTGCACGCAGGCGAACAACTTCGAGTGCCAGGTCTCGGCTCCCAGCCATCACGACGATCCGCGGATGCCCGTGTGCGACAGCCGTCACGTATTCCGCGACTTCGAATGATCCTCGCGCCGGCATCGCGCCGTCGAGCAGCACGATTTGGAAGTGCGAAGCGCGCGCGCGGTCGCTGTATAGTTCCGCAAGCGCGCCGGCAGCCGATGAGGCCTCTGTTACCTGCGCCCCTCGTGTCGCCAACAGCTCCGCTACAATCGAGCGGGCGTCGGCGTTGTCATCGACCAGCAGAACCTTCGTTCCGGCGAGCGGCCGATCTGACGATTCCGATGGCGCCGGCCCAACCGCTGCCGCAAATTGCGCGGTGAATGAAAACGCGCTTCCGATTCCGGGCTCGCTCTCAACCGTGACCTTGCCGCGCATCAGCGCGACCAGCCGCGACACGATCGCCAGACCAAGGCCGCTGCCGCCGTACTTGCGCGAGGTCGAAGAGTCGCCCTGGCTGAAGGGCTTGAAAAGGAAGTCGCGTTTGTCGGCGAGAATTCCGATACCGGTGTCGCTCACGGTGAATTTGAGTCCGACCGCCGCCGATGCCGCCGCGGTCGTTTCGGGATCGCGCTCGACCGTAACCAGCACTTGTCCCTGATGGGTAAACTTGATCGCGTTGCCGACCAGGTTGATCAGTATCTGGCTGAGCCGCAGTGGATCGCCGAGAGCAAGCTCCGGGACGTCGGGCGCGAATCGCAGCATCAGATCGAGGTCTCTCTCATCTGCGCGAATCGCCAGGGTCTCGAGCACTTTCTCGGCCACGTCCCTGGGGTTGAACTCAACCGCCTCGAGGCTAAGCCGGCCGCTTTCGACCTTGGCGAGGTCGAGGATGCTGTTGATCAGCTCGAGCAGGGCGTGACCGTTGCTGATGACGGTGCGCAGGTACCTGCGCTGTTCGTCGCCCAAGTCGGTTTCCATCAGCAGGTCGGCCATCCCGAGGATCGAGTTCATCGGCGTGCGGATCTCATGCGACATGCTCGACAGGAATTCCGACTTGGCGCGCGACGCCGCCAGCGCCGCCTCACGCGCCGCGACCAGTTCGCGCTGCGTCATTTTGACGTCCGCGATACTGCGACAGATTGTCAGGCAGCACTTCTGGCCATGGAGATCCAGGTTGACCGCCGAAAGCAGCACCGGTTGCTCCGATCCGTCCTTCATGCGAAACGCCACCTCGAGATTCCTGACCTCGTCGGTTCTCGTCAGTTGGTCGGCGAAGCGAATCATTTCGTCCGGATGGATCCACATGTTGAGATCGGTGAAGTGATGGCCAACGGCCTCTTCGCGCGAGTACCCGGTCGTCTTGATGAATTCCTGGTTGACGTCGATATAGGCTCCGGTGACGGCGCCGAGCGTCATGCTGTCGAGGTTCGCGTCGAACAATTTGCGGAAGGTCTCTTCGCTCGCGCTCAGCGCCTCGACGCTCGCTTCGAGCTTGCGCGAGGCCTCCTTCGCTGCCGTCAGATCGCGAATCATCGAGACCACGCAGTCCTCGCCCTCGAGTTCGACGCGTACTGCGGCCAGCAGCGCCGGCATCAGGCGCCCGTCGGGGAGTAGGAAATCGACCTCCATGTTGCGCACGACGCCCTCGGCCAAGATTCGCGCGCGAAGCTCCTGATGCTGCTCCTCGCTCGCCCAGATCTGACGCTGGCCTTTGCGGGAATCGTCGAGATCCTTCTGGCCGTAGCCGAAGCGCTCGAACTGGTGATTGAAATCGATGTACGCGCCGTCGGACAGCCGCGTCACTACAATGATGTCGAGGGTGGCGTCGAAGATTTTGCGCAACGCGGCGTGGCTGGCCCGAAGGTGGGTCTCGACGCGTTTTATCTCCGTGATGTCGCGCGTCATCGACATCACACACGGCTCGCCGTTGGCCTCGATCACTGATGCCGAGATCAGATGCGTCTCCAGGTCGCCGTCCTTGCGCCGCTGCGCGATTTCCATGTTCTTGACTCGGCCGGTTGCCTTGATCTTGTCGAGAAACAGGTTCATCTGCTGTTCGTCCGGCCACATTCCGAGCGCGATGATGCTGTTGCCAATGACGTCGTCGCGAGTGTACCCGGCGACCTCGTACTCGTCGTTGACCGCGATGAAACGTCCGTCGGCAAGGCTGTTGACCGCGATGTTGTCTGGTGAGGCTTCGAACATCTTGCGCAGCATGGTCTCGCTGGTCTGCAGCCGCAGATGATCGCGCTCGCGCGCCGCTGCGATTTCCTCGCGCAGGGCCATCTCGCGCCTGAGCAGGCGATCGTTCTCGGCCAGCGCCGCCAGTTGCTCGTCCAGCCTTTGGCGAGAGCGGGAGCCGTGGACTGAACTCACGTGCGACAACACCGCCGCGCTTGCCAGCGTCATCCAAGCGATCGCCTCGCGCGAATCCGGAGCAGCGGCCGCCCTCGAATAGCCCAACAGCGCGATTGCGCCGATCGCCTCGAGCGCGGCCTGCCAGCGCGGACTCCACGGCAGCAGGGCGCCGCCGCCGAAGAAAAACAAAACGATCAACGCGACCAGCACGTCGCTGTCGCTGTTGAGCACGGCGATCCTGGCGGCGCCCGCGATAATCAACGCGTAGACCAAAATCGAGAACGCGCGCCAGTTGCGCGTCGTGCGCGATGACAGCGTGATCGTGAGCGCAATCAGGCCGACGACCACACTTGCGATATGAAGCGGAGCGGTCCTCGCGAAGGTCAGCGGATACTCGACGCGGTCGAGCACCGTGTATGCGATTTGAAAAGCGACGAGCGCCAATGATCCCGCACGAAGCATCGGCAGCAGCACCAGGGTGGAATCATGATCGGCGCCGGTCGCGACGGTCGGCGTTGCACCGTTGCCGCTGACTGATTCGATCGCGAACTTCGCCGTTAGTCTGGCGGAAGCGTTATGCGCCGTGAACGCATCTGCGCCATTGTTGGCGAGGCGCGGTCCGATCGCCAAGGCGTCGGCAGACGGATCGATATGCGGGTCCACGGGTCACCATCAAGCAAGTCCAATGCCCCTGCGGAGCATTGCATCAGCCTGCTATCGCCACCCGACGTTGGCTTGCGTCGCCGAATTTCTACGATGTCGCGAAGTATGTCCCAGAATGCGTCGGCGGCCGCCGAAACCAGTCTCAGACCCGCAGCGCCGTCTCGAAATCTTCGATTAGGTCGTCACTCGATTCGAGACCTACAGATAGGCGGACGAGACCGTCGCCGATTCCGGCACGCGCGCGCTCGGACGGCGACATTCCGGAATGCGAAGTCGTCGAGGGGCGCGTGATCAGAGTCTCGACGCCGCCGAGACTCGGCGCGCTGATCGGGATCGTCACGCGATCCATGAAACGTTGGGCCGCGTCGAGACCGCCCGCCAATTCGAAGCTCAGCACGCCGCCGAAGCCGTCGAAGAGTTCGCACGCGCGCAGATGATTCGAGTGGCTCTCGAGGCCGGGATAGTTCACGCGCGCAATCGCGTCGTGCTGCTCGAGCCATCGCGCAAGCTTGAGCGCGCTTTCATTCTGATGGCGCACGCGGACGCCGAGCGTTTTCATCCCGCGATGCAGCAGGAAGCATGCGTGCGGATCGAGCGTGCCGCCAAAATGATTCAGCGTATGCGTGATGCTTTCGACCAGGTCCGCGCGGCCGATGACGGCGCCCGCGACGATGTCGGTGTGGCCGTTGAGATACTTGGTGCCGCTATGGAGCGAAAGGTCGAAGCCGATTTCGGCGGGACGAAAATTAATCGGGCTCGCGAACGTGTTGTCGATGATCGAGACGAGCCCGTTCTCCGCGGCGAAATCGACTGCCGCCTGCAGGTCGCTCACCTGCAGCAGCGGATTCGACATCGCCTCGACGTAGATAGCCTTGGTGTTGGGGCGCAGCGACTCGCGCCAGGTAGCGGGCTCGTCGCCGTCGATGAAATCGACCGACAGCCCGAGGCGCGGGAATTCCTCGACGAACAGATCGTGCGTGCCGCCGTAGACGCAGTCCTGCGCGAGCAGATGGCCGCCGCCGGCCAGCACGGTGAGGAGGGCCGCCGATATCGCCGCCATCCCACTGCCGGCGACCAGCGCCGCCTCGGCATTCTCGAGCGCCGCGAGCTTGGCGTGCAGCACCGCGTGATTGGGCGTGTTGTTGAGGCGGATGTAGGTCAGGTCGTGGTAGTTGGTCTGACCGGCGTACTCGTAGGTCGAGGATTGAAAAATCGGCATCGTGACCGCGCCGCCGATCAGCGGCTCGGGCTCGCCGGCGTGAATGAGCTTGGTGTCGAGTCCTTTGATAAGTCGCGCCATGCGACGACATTTATCACTGGGCGCGTCAGAAAAAATAGATCGTCGGCTTGATTCGCTGCTGCCAGTCGAGTGACCAAACGTTGTTCTGAATTGGGATTTGGCCTTTCGGTCGCATTTTTCTGTTTCCTCGGTTTCTTCCATCGGTTGCGAGCGGCCTGGTGAAGGAAGGCATGGAGGGAGAGAGATGATCTTCGCGTGCTGGTAAGTGTGTGGGCGGGTGGGTGTGTGAGAGGGAGTCATTGTTCATATTATGGCATGGCTTGGTGACAACGGTTGTCATTAGAAACTTGATCGTAGTGGAACCCGCGGTGGGTTCCACACCTCCTTCGGCAGGGGTGACCCCTGCACCCAGTGAAAGGAATCGCGAAATGTTGAAGACAACCTCTTCGCTCTCCTGGGTTGGTCCTTGTGTCATTGCAGGCGTGCACCTCGTGTCCTGAACGCGCCAAAGCGCTAGAATCGCCGGTTCGTTATCGGACAAATCGGGGCATGGAGGGGTTTCATGAATCCGCCCAAGGTAATCGCGAACGCGAATCCGCCGAAAGAGTGGTTCCACATTGTCGGGCGCGGACTGGAACGCCATAACACGGCGGCCACCGGTATCGTCGAATATTACCCGGTCTGTTTCGTAATCAGAGAAGCGGGGAACCACGTGCGGGGCGGCCTCTATGGCAACCTGTGGGGGCAATGGCTGCACGTCGGATCGCTGTGGGTCGACCGAGATCTGCGCGGACGCGGGCTCGGAATCCAGTTGATGGCAGCGGCCGAAGAGTACGCGCGATCGAAAGGATGCGTGGCCTCGTTTCTGCAAACCGGCAGCTTCGAGGCACGGCCGCTATACGAAAAACTCGGCTATCGCGTTTACGGGGCGCTCAGCGATCATCCGATAAAAGGCCACGATCGATTCTGCATGAGCAAAAGGTACTCGGAAGCAAATTTGCTTCGGCGGTCGGCGGACGCGGCAATCACCTTCGAACCATACGCATCGGAGGAAGTCCAGGAAATCCTTCACCGCGGTGTGCGAACGCATGCGATCGCGGCAATCGGTCTGCCGGAAGAGATGTGGTCAGCGGCACATTTCTTCCTGCAAAACGACGATGGCGAGATTGTCGGCGGCGCGCTCGGCAATATCTGGGGCGACTGGTACTTCCTCGATGTCCTATGGGTCGATCGACCTCTTCGCGGGCATGATAGCGGTCGGCGGATGCTGGCCGCCGCCGAGCATCATGCGATCGAACGCGGGTGCACGGGCGCCCATCTGGATACGGCGAGCTTCCAGGCGCGGCCGTTCTACGAAAAGCTCGGCTATAAAGTGTTCGGCACGCTCGAGGATCATCCGGTCGGTCACAGTCATTACTTGCTGAGTAAGCGGCTCGGCGCGAGTTGATCGCGGGCAGGGAATGTCGCGGAATCGTATGTGAAACCCGCGGTGGGTTTCACGCTTCCTTCGGCAGGGGTGACCCCTGCACCCAGTGGAAGAAATCGCGAAATGTTGAGGACAACCTTTCGCTCTCGGGGTCGGGTGCTGGTGTTGTTCGGGGCGGAGCGAAGGGTCTCGGATTTTCTTCCCCTCTCCCTGTCAGGGAGAGGATCGAAGGTGAGGGTCCTTGTGCAGCGCGTCTCGCGCGATTCACGATTCCGCTCGGCATTTGTTGTTGTGCCACTGATCCTTTCCCGATGGGGAGAGGATGAAGAAGGAGATCCCAGATTCTTCGCTTCGCTCTAGAATGACACCGGCATAGACCCTGATAGCGAAAGGTTGTCCTCAACATTTCGCGCCTTTTTCTAACTAAGGTGCCGACGGCAGCTCGGAATTTGAAATCGCTAGTGTCTTCACCGGACTACTTCAGAAACCGAAACGACTTGAGCGGGACATCCAGCGTGCGGAACACCTCGCGCCAGTCGGGCTCTTTGACCGGGGGATCGAAGACCTGGGAATTGGTGGCGGATTCATCGATTCCCAGCTGGTAGCACCTTCCGTTGTGAAATGTGCGATACAAATCCACCCCGATACCATGATTGCTTCCAGCGTTGCTGAGCTGGAATTTCGTAAATGAGACACCATTGATTTTCGTGGTGCCCTGTTTGTCCGTATCGTCGACTCCTTCGTCCCCCGCGAGACAGCTCTTCGCTGTTGAGTGTTCGTCAACTACCTCGACCGAAAACGTCGCGGCTTGAAAAGCCGGGGTATCGGTGAATTTGTCGTCCAGGTATGCGAAGCAGGCGATGGAAGTTTGGCCGTGGCCAGGATTGGGGAAGTCATCGCAGAGCGAATCGTAGTAGTCGGAGCAGTTTTTGATGGAGGCTCGGGTGTGCTTTCCGTTCGGGTCCTTTACGCACCGAATGAGCTGGTCCGAGTAGCGAAAGCTAAACGCGCCATCCGGAGCAGTGAAAGTTTTCAAAGCGGCGTGACTCTGCGCCCAAGAGGGTAGCAGGCTAAGTACATACCAGCCCACAAGCGCGAGCGCGGCTGCGTGTCGGGGCTTCATTGTTTTGGGTTTTTGGTAGTCAAGCCGAGACGTGCTTTATGTAACTCCAAAAAACATTTCTACCGCGTCGATGAACTCCTCATCAACCGCGCCCACAGGGTTGCACCGCTCAATCTTTCCGGGGATCGTTGTAAACTCATTGGTTATGGGAATTGGGTGGGCGCTGGTGATTGGTGTTTTGATTGGGAGTTTTGCGCCTGCGGTGGCGCTTGGGACGCCTTCGGCATCGCCGTCGCGGGTGGGTGAATCGAAAGGGGCGGAGGTGCGGCAGCAGATACCAGCGCCGGACGAGGATATGGGCGTTAGCAGGATGAAACTGCTCGCGCCGGGAATCGGGTGGGCGGAACACGACGTTGGCAGCGATTCACCCGATGGCTTTGCCGAGGACTACTACTGGACTACGGATAACGGCGCCCACTGGAAGAACATCACTCCGCGTGCCGCCGGCAAACGGAAAATTGCGGATTTTTTCTTTCTGGATCCCTATCGAGGCTGGGCGATGTTCGAGCCGACAGCCGAACAGGATCCTCCGATAGCCAGGATACTGCTCACTCTTGCTGCTACTACGGATGCGGGCGCGACCTGGAGAAAGACTCCGCTGACTCTCCGGCTCACAGATTACTTATCCAAGAATAACCTTACATACCTCGATGAGATCGAGGTCAGCCATATTGCATTTGCGGACGCGGTTCACGGTTGGTTGCTACTTGCATATACGATCGGCACGCACGGAGACTCGAGTCTTCTGCTGGTAACTTCGGACGGCGGCAAGACCTGGAGGAAGGCAAACAGCTATCCGAGTCCAAGTCTTGGCGACATGGCTCTTGTCACACCCAACGTGGGATGGATATTCGGCACGGTCGACCCCAACGGCGCTCCAAATAGTCTGTTTGTTACCCGCGACGGCACGAAAAGTTGGCAAGAGTTGTCCGCCTATCCAATTACATACCTCGGTGACGTCAAGGAGTGGCACGAAATGGTGCTGCGGCCGGGCGATGCGGAAGGTCATTGCGAGATCTACCGCGTGCCGATGGTTCATGATGCGGCGCACGCCTTCCTCGAGGAAGATTGCGCGGTCGACGCGCGGGCAGGTGACGCCGATCCGATTTCCACGACGGTGCTGTTCGCGACCAGTGACGCCGGACGGACGTGGAAACCGAATCGGACGCTCAAAAATTTTGTTGGACAGTGCGGCTCATCGACGATGGCCGGTTCCACCTGGATAGCTCCCGTCATGAAGGGCGGTCATCTTGAACTCCTTCGCGTTGCGGCAGGGGCCACTGTTGACGCCGGCGAAGAGAACGGCTCAATTTCCCGGTATTCTCTGTGTGAAACGCGCCTGAGCTTTGTCAGTCTCGCGCAAGGCTGGATGACGGACAGCGGCACGCTGCGAGCAACTGTCGACGGCGGCCGAACGTGGAGCACCCTCACGCCGGGCCATTAGGCGGCAAAGGCGGGAATAATCACTTAAGCCTGTGCTACTTCGGAGAAGACTCGTCGGATGGTCTGCGACGGATCTGCGGGATTGCACGGCTCAATCTTTACGGGGATCGTTGTAAACTCATTGGTTATGGGGATCAGGCGGGCGCTTTTGATTGCGGTTTTGATTGGGACTTCTGCGCCTGCGCTGGCGCTTGGGGCGCCTTGGGCGTCGCCATCGCCGGCGGGTCTATCGAAAGGGGCGGACGTGTTGCCGCAGAAGCCGGCGACGGACGAGGATCTGGGCGGCGGCGTCGGGAGCATGAAACTGATCGCGCCCGGGATCGGGTGGGCCGAACACGACGTCAGCCGCAATTCATCGTATACCTTTGACCGGGTCTACTACTGGACTTCCGATAACGGCAAACATTGGAAGAACATCACTCCGCATGCCGGCGGCAAACAGGAACTTGCTGATTTCTTCTTTCTGGATACCCATCGAGGCTGGGCGATTTTCGATCTATCGGCAGAAGAACAAGATCATCCGCAAACCAGGATGCGACTTACTCTTGCCGCCACTACGAATGCGGGCGCGACCTGGTCGAAGACTCTGCTGACTCTCCGGTTGAAGGATTACTTCGATGACCTTTCGGACCTCAATTCAATCAACGTAAGCCAGATTGCATTTGCCGACCCGCTTCACGGCTGGTTGCAGCTCGCATATTGGGTCGGCACGCACGGGCACTGCAGTTTTCTGCTGGTCACTTCGGACGGCGGCAAGACCTGGAATCAGGCAGACAGTTCCCCAGGTCCGAATTCTCCCGAGATGCTTCTTGTCACGCCCGACGAAGGATGGATATTCGGCACGGTCGAGCCCGATGGCGCTCCAAATAGTCTGTTTGTTACCCGCGACGGGACGAAAAGCTGGCGAGAGTTGTCGGCACAGCCAATTACAAATCTTGGTGACCTCAAAGAGTGGCACGAAATGGTGCTGCAGCCCGGTGGAGTTCTCGATGCCGAAGGCGCCGATTGTGAGATCAATCGGCTGCCGATGGTTCAGGATGCGGCGCACGCCTTTCTCGAGGAAGATTGCGCAGTCGACGCGCGGGCCGGTGACCCCGATTCGATGCATACGACGGTGCTGTTCGCCACCAATGACAGCGGACGAACGTGGAAACGGGATCGCACGCTTACAAATTTTGTCGGGCAGTGCGGCTCATCGACGATGGCCGGTTCCACCTGGATAGCTCCCGTCATGAAAGGCGGTCATGTTGAACTGCTTCGCGTTGCGGCAGGGGCCACCGTCGACGCCGGTGAAGAGAACGGCTCAATTGCGCGGTATTCTTTGTGTCGTACGAGCCTGAGCTTCGTCAGTCTCACCCGTGGCTGGATGCTCTTTGCGGATAAGAGCATGCTGCGAGCAACTGTCGACGGCGGCAGAACCTGGACCACGCTCACGTCGGGCCATTAGGCGGCGAAGGCGGGATAATTCTTCGCTGCGCTCTCGAATGACACAACGACAAGAATACGGAGCGGGACACAAGGTCGCGCGCGGAAAATCACAGGCTGAAGCCTGTGCCACTTCAGAAAGGACTCTCATCCGGAAGCTCGTCGTGTCATCCCAGGGCGGAGAATCCCGCAGGCAAAAGCCTGTGCTACTTCAGAAAGGCAGTGGGGCGGGAGGTCATTTTACTTTTCCTTGAGGCGTGGATCGTCGGACGCGATACAGGCTGATTGAAAGGCCGCATCAAAGTTATCTTTGTCGTTCGTCGCTTGATCGAATGCCTGCTGGTTATGTTCAAGATTACGTCGCTGCTGGTCTGTCATGCTGTCGTATTGATTCTGTTTCGCGGCCGCCTGGTCTCTGTTTTGGCTCTGCGCAGATTGGCAGGCTTCGGCTGAATCATAGGAACGCGAAACGGTCCATGCACTCAGCGGCGCATCGGCTCTCTTGTTCGGCGGCATCATCAGATACCACGCGACTATCGCGAGCGCGACGGCATGGCGGCGGTGGTTCATTGTTTTTCTCTCAATCGGCAGCGCGATTTCGAAAATGCTCACGTTTATTGGCGCGCTCAGGAGCCGGACAGCCGAGCAAAAGTCGGCTGTTCGTGAGAGGATGGCGCGGGTCTGCCGAGCATAGCGACTCCAGTCGTCGCGTCGGGAGCTGACGAATGAATTAGGACTAAGCTTCCATTCTAGTCGGCGGTTCCTCTGGCAGATATACGACTAATCGAACGCGTCGACCATCCCCATATCGGGAGGGGCGCATCCTTTCGACAGGTATGTCCCGGCGATTTCGTTTCCGGTGGAGTGTGGCGTCCACATGCCCTTGAAATCGAACTTACATCTATGGCCTGGGCGGAACAGCGTGAGGGTAACGTCCCAGTTGGCTTTCACCTTACCCTTTACATCGCCACCGAATGTTCCGCCGCCGACCGCGGCCTGAAAGGTGCCGCCCAGCTTCGGCCCCTTCTGCGTGAGGTCAATCGAGATCGTTCCCGTGCCGGAAGTGTGACTCACCAATTCTCCGACATAGTTTCCGGCGGTATTGGGCAGCATATGGGTAGCCTGGGTTTCGGCCGAATCTTCGAAATCCTGCGCGAATGCATTCGGACCCGCGAACCCGCGATCTGCCATCAGGTTGTCGATGCGTCCCAACGCAACCGACGAGACGAACACGCCTACGACGACGAAGACAATTTTGCGCACGGCAATTACCTCCTCGACGAAACTTGGGGTGTTACGGTTAGAGCCAACTACTAAAATGACGCTTGAAGGTCCAGAGGCACAATTAGCTCTCAAGGATGGCCACGAGTAGACGCTGCCGGGGCAATTTAGTAACAAAAAGTACAGTGCGGGCTGGATCATCCCCTTTTTCCAGTCGGCATCGGGCCAGCGGGAAATTCGTCCCGCCGGCCCGTTCTTTTTTCAATCGATCGCGGGGCGGCGGCGGGTTGTGGGTTCTGTTTTGTGCAGGTAGGTCGTGAAGCCGTCGCCGGGGGGAGCGATCGAGTTCTGCATCATCAGCAAACTGATTTGGCCGCGGTGGTATTCACCATGAACTGTCACGTGCATCAGCATTTCTTCGCGTGACATGCGGCCCGGTTGGCCGTCGGTGAAGGTGAAGTCGATGCGCTCGGCCAGCTGGGTTTCATCGAGATGTGAGACATAGTCGATGTACCACTGATCGCTCGTCGCGATCGCGGCGGCCAGTTCTTCCATCGATGGCGCCTGGCCGGGGTTGGGTGAGGTGTAACTGTGCTCAACTCGGCGCAGGTTCGCGGCGAAGATGCGATCGACAGTGTAGGTGTGGTTTAGGACTCTTATGGCGATCTCCTTTGCAGGGGAGGCATCGTCGAATTGGCGCATCGCGGCGAGCATCTCGTGGTTGGCCTTTGCCTTGTAGGTGAAGACACGATCAAGTGTGCTGATGTGATCCATGTTTTTTCTCCTAAGCCGGAAATTGTAGTTCCATCAGGCTGATTGCTACGGCTTTCTTGCGGTTACGGTGCGGGCTGGGGGGAAGGTCCACCAACTGCGGGCGGAGATTTGCACCTCGGTCATATTCGAGTTGAGCAGCTCGTCGGCGTAGAGCGGGACGCCTTGCAGGTCGGAGATAGCAACCTGGCCGCCTGGCTTGAGGGTGCGCACGATTTCGCGGATCGCTTCGCGGCGTCCCGCGCTGACGGTGATGTTGTGGATGGCGAAGTGGGCGACTGCGGCGTCGAAGGTGCGATCGGCGAAGGGCATTTTGCGCATGTCGCCGTCATGCACGGTTACTCGATCGGCGACTCCTTCGAGCGCGGCATTTCGTAGCGTCGCTTCGCGCGAGTTGTCGGCCTGCTGCCAATTCGACCATAGATCGATGCCGACGGCGCGACCTCGCGGCAGCATTTTTGCGGCGGAGATGAGCAGGAGTCCGTGGCCACATCCGACGTCGAGGACGGTTTCGTCGCCGCGAAGATTCAAGCGCGCGAGGATGCGATCGCGTGCGCGGAGTTTGCCGAAGCGACTGCTGGCGTACATCAGAGTCGCGAGTATGAGAAAGAGAAGGCCGGAAATTTGAAGCGTCCAGGCCACGCCGAGGTGCGGGCTCGTAGCCCGATGCAGGAGAAGGAAACCGCCGATCGCAGCTGCGAGGCCAACGACGAACATTGTGCGAACGGCTCTGCCACCATCGAGACCATAGTCGGGCGTTTGAGTGCTCATGAGGCTGCTACCTGCCGGTGTCGACATTGTCGTGACTTGCGTTTTCACAATCGATAAAATACAAGCGATAGCTCATAATTGTAAACTCGCATTTCTGGCGGATAGATATGGCGCAAAAACTGCACACAAACCCCAGAAAAGAGGCCTCGCAGGAGCGATCGCGGGCAACGGTCGATGCGCTGTTGGAAGCGACTGCTCGCGTTTTGATCAAGGAAGGTTATGACCGGGCGAGCACCAATCGGATTGCCGAAGTAGCCGGCGTCAGTATTGGTTCGTTGTACCAGTACTTCCCGAGCAAGGAGGCGCTGGTCGCGGCGGTGATCGACCGTCATACACAAAGCATTGCCGAGGTGACGGGCAGGGCGCTGCTGAAGGCGGCGGCGATGCCGATCGAGGACGCGGCGCGCGAATTCGTTTCAGTGGCGATCGACGGACATCGCGTGAATCCCAAGCTGCATGGCGTGCTGGCGGAACAGATCCCGCGGGTCGGGCGGCTCAACAATATCGAGGCAAATGTCCGGAATGGCTATGCGCTGATCCGGAGCTATCTGGAGGCGCATCGCGAGGAGATCGAGGTCGAGGATCTCGATCTCGCGGCATTCATCGTCGTCACAGTGGTGGAAGCGCTGACGCATGCAGCAGTCCTGCGTCGCCCGGACATTCTGGCGGATGAAAAGGCAGACAGGTTTGTGGACGACGTCACGCGGCTGGTCGTGCGGTATCTGCGAGCGTCGTGAGCTGACGACCAGCAGGTCAGGGGAAGTAGGTGTCGGCGGGCGTGCTGTAGAAGGGCGGGACGGCGCCGTACGTGGGTGGCGGCGTATTCCGGGGCAGGCGTTGGAAGAGCGCGGCGGTGTCGTCTTCGTACATCAGTTGCCAGTGCGGGTTTTTTCTGACGAGGTCGGCGGCCTTGGTTTGCGCGCCTATCAGGATGTAGTCGTGGGGGTAGGCGTCGAGTAGTTGGTCCGAGCCGGGCATGCCGTAGAAAAATTTCGCGTAGTCGCCTTCCTGCTTGTCTGAATAGACCAGCTCGCCGCGCGGGTCGATGTAAACCTTGAACGCGTCGGAGGCGTGCCAGAGGATGTACGAACCCCATTCGAATTGCGGCAGGATGTTGCCGTGAAGTTTGTGATCCTGCATGTAGGCGAGCGCGCCGACCGGCACCGCCTTCCAGGTTTTTAGGCGATTCGAGAACGTTCCGCCGACGAGTGCGAGGGCAATCGCGCAGATTGCGAGCAGCGCCGCCGGCGGTTCGCGATCGACGACGGGCTGTGCGTGGGGCGCGAGCGCGGCACGTCGAGCGAGGGCCAGGCTTGCGTGGCGCGCGAGCGGAATCGCGACGGCGATCACTCCGATCGCCACGTTGCGAGCGGCGTAGAAGGCGGCGGCGATAAAGATTGCGGCGACTGCGGCGATCGGCGCGTCGTCGAGGTCGGGCGCGAGCGCGAATGCGGCGACAAAGCCGGCGAACATCAGGATCGGCGCAACGTACTGGAGTAACTCTTTCGGGTCGGTGCGCCAATTCGTGAGCATCATCTTCGTGAGCGGCACCCAGTCGGCGATCACCTGCCGAATGAGCGGGTCGCCGACCGAATGCGCGACGCCCGTCCATAGGCCGACGCCGAACGGATTGATGAGTGTCGCCAGCGCGCATCCGAGCGTGACCAATGCGAGCTTCCATGCAGAGGGCAGGCGGCCGGCGTCGCCGAGCCATCCCTGGGCGAACATGACGGCGGTGGCGATGCCCATTGCGCCGAGTCCGACGATGTAGCCGCCGTGAAAGTTCGCCCACAACGTGAACATCGGGAGCAGCGGCCACAGCGTCGCGTCGCGGCGGTAGACCTCGAGCGCGAGCGCCATCATCACGACGGCGATCATCATGAAAGTGAAGAGCTGCGGGCGGAATTGCATCTGGGTCGAGATGGCGACGGCGCTGAGAATCAACGTGAGGCGTTGGAAGCGGGGCACGGCGTCGCTCGCGGAAATGCCGATCGCGAGCGCGACTATCAGGATGCTCGAGCAGATCAGCTTCAGCAGCTTGAGGCCGAAGACGCCGAGATGCGCGTAGAAAAATGCGAGCGCCACCTGCGACAGCCATTCGTGATTGTGCCACGGCATGTTGGCGGCGGCGTACGAGTAGGTGTCGAAACGCGGGATGTGGCCGGTGCGCAGCGTGGTCGCGCCGGTGAGCATGTGGATCCAGAGATCGGGCTCGGCGAAGTTGTCGGCCGTCGCGAGCGCGATCGACAGGATGACCGTCCATCGCGACGCGGAAAGCAGCGAGTAGCGCTGAGGTTCCAACGACGTGCGAGTGAATCATCGACGGCGCGCGTCCGCAATAGCTCCCGCTTTCGCCCAATGTACTGCGCCGGTAATCTAGTCGCGTGAAAGCTCTCGTAATCGGCGGCGGCATAATCGGCAGCTCGGTCGCGTGGCGGCTCGCGTCGGAGGGCGTCGAGGTCAGCGTGTTCGAGCGCGGGCGGCTCGGGCTCGAGGCGTCGTGGGCGGCGGCTGGATTGATCGGGCCGCAGGCCGAGGCGCATGAGCCGGGCCCGTTCTTCGACCTCGCGCTGGCGGGCAAGCGTTCTTTCGACGCGATTGTCGATCGACTCACAGCGGAGAGCGGCGTCGATCCCGAGTATGACGATCACGGTGTGCTCTATGTCGCGTTCGACGACCGGGCTCGCACCGAGTTGCAGTTGCGCGCGCGATGGCAGCGGGCGGCGGGCGGCGACGTCGAGGAGCTATCGCCGCGCGAGGCCTTCAGGCTTGCGCCGGTGCTCTCGGAGAAAATTATTTTCGCGCTGCACATGCCGAATAACCGCCGCGTCGAGAATCGCAAGCTGACGCTCGCCTACGTGAATGCCGCGACCCATGCAGGCGCCGACTTTCGCGAAGGCGCGCGCGTGAACTCGATCGAGATCGACAGCGGGCGCGCGACCGGGCTGCGGATGGCGGATGGCGCCGTAGAGAACGGCGACGTCATCATCAACGCGGCCGGCGCGTGGGCGGGCGATATTCGCGGACTCGAAGACGATCGCATCCACTTCTACCCGGTGCGCGGACAAATTTTATGCTTCGACGCGCGCCCCGGCTTGATCGGGCCTTCGATTTTTTCAACGGCCGGAATAGTGGTGCCGCGTCGCGACGGCCGAATCCTCGCCGGCTCGATCTTCGAGGAGGCCGGCTTCAACAAATCCGTCACGCTCGACGGGATGGAACGAATCCTGCGCGCAGTGCGCGCGTTGGTGCCGTCGATCGCGTCGATTCCATTTCGCGAGGCGTGGGCGGGTCTGCGTCCCGCGAGCGACGATCTGCTGCCTGTGCTCGGCCCGTCGCCGACTGTCGAGAACGTCCTGTATGCCGCCGGACATTTTCGCAGCGGCATCCTGCTTTCCGCGTTGACGGGCGAAGTGATCGCCGATCTCGTCAAGCAGCGCACGCCCTCGATCGACCTCACGCCGTTCTCGCCCGCGCGCTTTCGCAACGGCACGGCACGCGCGGTGAAACTCGCCGACATGATATGAAGGCGCTCGGGCTAGTTCGCGATTTGTTCTTTCGCGCGAAGATCGACGCGGTCGCGGCGGTCGTCGGCGCCGAAGTAGAGTACGCATCTTCGCTCGACGCGATCGCCGTGCGATGCGCCGCGATTCATCCGTCGGTCATCTTCACCGATCTCTCCGACGCCACATTCCCGGCAGCCGAGACCCTGAAACAGATCCGCGCCGCGGCGCCGAATGCGCGAGCGATCGGATTCGCCTCTCATATAGATCTCAAGCCATTGAAAGCCGCCCGCGACGCCGGCTACGAACTGACCTTGTCACGCAGCGAATTCACCGCGCAGCTGCCAGTATTGCTTAAAGGTTCATCGGACTGACTGCCGGTCACGTTCCTCGATCGATGCTAGCCCTAGCGCGCGCATCTCCGAGCAATCACTTGATGACCAAAAGTTATGAGTGCATCGGTCTGCATATAAATGAGAATAAAAGATAGAAAAAGATAATCTACGCTAGGCTTGTAATCTTATAGCGACAGTGTTAATTACGCGCACTGGTTCATCCGCGCATGGTGTTTCTCCGGGGTCGCAACGACTTCAGTGAGCCAACGACATTTTCCGTTTTCAAGTGAAGTGACTGTTCGGAATCTCGCGTAACTCAAAAAATCGCGACGAGCAGTCGAGTGTGGGTGTGTGCCCGCGCGATTCGACGCGCGCGGACGCAGCCGAACAGCCTCGCTTGCGAGTTTGGAAATCGCAGCGCCGGGCATAGGAGTCACGTGGTGAAGACTCAGACCGCTCTCAAAACAATTGGTGCAATTTTCTGCTTGCTGGCGACCATGACGCCGCTGAACGCGTACGCGGGGCCGGCGAATCGGAGCGCCTCGACGCAGCCTGCGCCGAACTATCCGATAAACCTCGACGGTTTCGGCGCGCCGATCCCCGCGGTCGCGAACAGCATCTCTGACCTTTCGACTTTCGCGACCGGCCAGCTCAACTTCAAGGAAATCGAAACGCTCCCGCAACTGGGACCGCTGTTCAACGGCACCACGTGCACGGGATGCCATTCGCAGCCGGCGACCGGCGGTGGCGGACTGTTCATCAACGAGATCCGCGTGCGCAACAACACTGATCCCGGCCCGGTCCACATCTTTGCCGTCGACAACATGCTGCGTAACGGTCAGCAGTCGCAAGGCGGCACGCCGATTTTTGCGGCCGGCGTTAGCGCCGAGCCGCTTGGATGCCAGATCACCGTCCCCGGATGCCAACTGTCGGCATGCCAGCAGGAGGAAGCCGCGCGCACGACGTTCAATCCCAGCTTGCCGACTTGCGATCCGACGAGCACGGACTTCGCCGGTGGCGGCGATTGCGTCTCGGGACGCGCGGCGCTTGCAACCTTCGGCGACGGCCTGGTCGAGGCGGTGTCGGATCAGGCTCTCATTCAATTGGCGAACAACGAGCCAAAGTCGGTTCGCGGCGTGCCGAAGATGGTCACCGAAAATTTTCTCAATACCGCGCACGTCGGGCGCTTCGGATGGAAGGACGATCACGCATTCCTGCGTGCGTTTTCCGGCGACGCGTATCTGAATGAAATGGGAATCTCGAATCCCGACAACCCGACCGACACCAGCAACTGCGCGATCGGCGTCACGCAATACGGCGTCCCGCTCGAAGATACCGGCCTCGAAGATACGACCGGTCCCGACGGACGCGCCGACATCGATCGCTTCACCGACTTCATGCGCGCGCTGGCGCCGCCGCCGACGATACCGCAGAATACGTCGGCCTCACGCGGGGCCAATCTGTTCGGAAATCTGGGATGCGCCGGATGTCATGCGCCGTCGATCACCACATCGTCGAACCCGGCGTCGTTCATCCCGGCCTCGACGGGTGGCACGCCGATCAGCTCGACGGTCAACCTCGCGCTGTCGAAAAAGACCTTCCATCCATACGGCGACTTTCTGTTGCACAGCATGGGCGCGCTCGGCGACGGAATCACGTCGGGCAGCGCCGGTCCCATGATGATGCGGACGGCGCCGCTGTGGGGATTGCGCGCGAAATCGGTTTACCTGCACGACGGCCGCGCCGGCGATATCCCGACGGCGATTTCGCTGCACGATGGACAGGCCAAGGCGGCATCGCAGGCATTCCAGGCGCTGTCGACCTCGCAGCAGCAGGATTTGGTGAGCTTCCTGAATACTCTGTAGCGCCGGGCTGACGCGGACACATCGATCTATGCGCGCCTGGCGACAAACCGCGCCTGTGCGATCTTGCCCGCGCGCGCCAGCTCGCGGAGGAAACGAAAGCCGTCGACGAGCGTGTCCATCAGATCGACGCGGAAGGCGAGAGTGCGCAGGACGTCGTAGGTGAGCTGCATCTCGATCATGTTGAGATACAACTCGAAGTGCGGAGCAAAGCGCCCGGTGTCTTCGGCGACACGGACCTCGCAACCGCTCGCCGACAGCAGCTGGACGTAGCCGGGAATATTCTGGACGTTGGCGAACGTCATCATCGCGAGGAAGCGCTGGGCTTCGGTATCGGTCAGTCCCGCGGGACCTTCAACCCAGTCGGTGAACGCGATGATGCCGGCGGGACGAACGATCCGCGCCGCCTCCGCAATCAATTTCGGTTTGTCCGGTACGTAGCACCACGCATCCTCGCTCCATACGAAGTCCGCACTGTCCGAGGGCAGATTGCTTTGACATGCGTCGGCGAGGACGAAGCGGACGCGAGCTTCGAGTCCTTCGTCGCGCGTGAGCCGCCGACCGCGGTCGACCACTCCCTCGGTCGCATCGACGCCGACCATCGAGGCAACGTTGCGCGAACGCACCAGCACGCGCATGCCCGCGCCGTTGCAGCAGCACAGATCGACGCCGCTCGTACCGGCGGCGATTCCCGCGCGCTCCGCCAAATCGAGCGACGCCTTCATGCCGCCGATATGAAGTTGCTGCCCGAAAAGCAGTTGCATGAAGTCGCCTTGCACACCGCTATAGACAGCGACGACCTCCGGCAGCCCGACACCGGTAATGGACTTCACGGTATTCTCCTGATGCTCGGCCGCCGCGATGCGCTGAGGGCTGTCACGGGACTAGCCGCCGGCATACCGATGCTTAATTGTGCGGAGCATAATGATGGGAATCGAAAGGGGCAGTGCGATCGCGACGAGAATCAGGGCGACGGCGGCCCAGCTCCAGCGATTGCCGAAGTTCAGCGTGTAGCCGATGCCATAACGCTTGGGCACAAATATATTTGGATCGTCGCGGTTGACGTAGAAAATTCCCCACTTCCAGCACTTGTCGCCCATCTCCATGCGCGACCATTTTCGTCGAATGGCGCCGGCGAGTCACGCTGACTGCTGCCAGTCCGTTGGCAACATCTTTTTTCAATTGAACTCCGCGCGGTGGTATGATGCTGCTCGATGCACACTTCGCTCGGCGATTTTCATCCTGCGGTTCGCGCGTGGTTCGAGCGGCGCTTCCGTGCGCCCTCGCGCGCGCAGGAACTTGGATGGCCCGTCATCGGCGCCGCGAACGACGCAGTCGGCTTCGACGTCCTGCTGTGCGCGCCGACCGGCAGCGGCAAGACGCTCGCGGCGTTCATGTGGGCGATCAACGGACTCGTGATCGATGCGGCGAACGATCAACTTCGCGATGAAGTCTCGGTGCTTTATGTGTCGCCGCTGAAGGCGCTCGCCAACGACATTCGGCTGAATCTCGAGGAGCCGCTCAATGGTGTCCGCGACGTTGGCGCAGAGACCGGTGTCGATTTGTCGCGCATCCGCGCCGGCCTTCGCACCGGCGATACGTCGGCGAGCGAGCGCACTGCGATGCTGCGGCGGCCGCCGCACATTCTCGTCACGACGCCCGAGTCGCTGTTCATCCTGCTGACCTCGCCGAAGTTCCGCGAGAAGCTGGCCAATGTGCGTCACGTGATTGTCGATGAGCTCCACGCGCTGGCCGGCAACAAGCGCGGGGCGCATCTCGCGCTGACGCTGGAGCGCCTCGAACGTTTCGTGACGAGCCGCGGGAATGCGCGCCCGAATCGAATCGGGCTGTCGGCGACGCTGAATCCGATCGAAAAGCTGGCGGGATTCCTGGCCGGTTATAATGTAGCGAACGACAACACACGCACTCCGCGTCCGATAAAGATAGTTCGCGCCGACGATCGCGTCCGCACGATGGATCTGCAGGTAATCGCGCCGGGTCCGGAGCTGGGGCCGCTCGCGACGCATCCGCACTGGGAGGCGATGTACGACGAGGTCGCGCGGCTCATCGGAGAGCATCGCACGACCCTGGTTTTCACGTTGAGCCGCCGGCATGCGGAACGTGTCGCGCTGAATCTGCAGAAGCGCCTCGGCACGGACGCGGTGATGGCGCATCATGGCAGCCTCGCGCGCAGCGAGCGCTTGCTCGCGGAGCAGCGCCTCAAGCGCGGCGAGCTGAAGGCGATCGTGGCGACCGCGTCGCTCGAACTTGGTATCGACGTCGGCGCGGTCGAGCTTGTGTGCCAGCTCGATACGCCAAAATCCATCTCGGCTGCGATTCAACGGATCGGCCGCTCGGGACACAGCCTCGGCGCGACTCCCAAGGGCCGCTTCTTCGCGCTCACGACCGACGATTTGATCGAATGCGGCGCGGCGGTGCGCGCGATTCGCCGCGGGCATCTCGACGAAGTCGAAATCCCGATGGGATGCGTCGACATTGCGGCGCAGCAGATCGTCGCGATCGCGGCCGAGGAAGAGGAAATCTCCGAGGCCGAACTGCTGCGCGTGCTGCGGAGCGCATACAACTTCGCGGAGATCGACGCCGCCAAGCTTCGACATCTCCTCGAACAACTCTCCGCCGAATTGCCCGAGCGGATCATGGGCACGGCGCCGAAAATTTTCTTCGATCGCGTCAACGCACGTGTCCGTCCGCGCCGATCCGCGCGGCTCTCGGCCATCACCTCGGGCGGAACGATTCCCGAAGCGGGCAACTACGACGTCGTGATCGAATCCGAAGGCCGCAAAATCGGCGACGTCGAGGAGGACTTCGCGCAGGAGTCGTCGCGCGGCGACATTTTCTCGCTCGGATCGATGCCGTGGCAGATTCAGCGCATCTCGCGCGGGCGTCTGATGGTCGAGCCGGCGCCCGGGATGGCGCCGACGTTGCCGTTCTGGCTGACCGAGGCGGGCGGCCGCTCTCAGGCGCTGTCATCCGAGATTTGCGATCTCCGTCACGAAATATGGAACCGCATCGAGCGCAACGAAGCGCCCGAAGAATGGCTGATGACCGAATGCGCGATGAGCGAGCGCGCGGCGAAGCAGGCCACCGACTACGTGCGTCGCGGGGTCGACGCGCTCGGCGCGATCCCCGACGAGAAGACCGTCGTCGTCGAGCGCTTCTTCGACGGCCTCGGCGGCACTCAACTCGTGATCCACACGCCGTTCGGAATTCGGCTTAATCGCGGACTTGGGCTCGCGATTCGGAAGCGGCTTTGCCAGTCGTTCGATTTCGAAATCCAGGCGTCAGCGATTGATGACGGGGTGCTGCTGGCGCTGAATTCCCGTCACAGTTTTCCGCTCGATTCGTTGTTCAGCATGCTGAAGGCGCGCAACGCGCGCGATGTGCTCGTGCAGGCACTGCTGGCGGCGCCGATGTTTGAAGTGCGCTTCCGCCATGTGGCGACGCGCGCGCTCGCCGTCATGCGCTCGTCGCGCGGCAAGAAAGTTCCCGCGTGGATTCAGCGACTGCGATCGCAGGAACTGCTTTCGTCGATATTCCCCGGGCAGCAGGCGTGCTTCGAGAATCGGCCGGGCGCGATCGAGCTGCCGGATCATTTTGTGATCGACGAGACGATCCGCGAATGCCTGGAAGAATCGACCGACCTGCCGCGCACGGTGCGGATGCTCGAAGGAATCGAGAGCGGCGCGATTCGCATCGTTGGCGTCGACGGGATAGCGCCGAGTGTGTTTGCGCATCGCCTGCTGCTGGCGTGGGACTACTCGTTCCTCGACGACGGCGAGCGCGCCAACCGCCGCTCGCGCACCGTCACGATGAACCGCGGGATGGCCGAGGACGTGTTCCGCAAAGAAGACCTCTCCGATCTGCTCTCGGTCGAGGCGGTAGATAGCGTCGTTGCAGAAGTGACCGGTCGCACAGTCGGCCGCAAGCCGCGTTCGCGCGACGAGTTGTACGAACTGATTCGCGCGCACGGTTCGATGACGCTCGGCGAGGTCGAAGAGCGAGTGGGCGAAACTGCGCGCGCAATGCTCACTGAGTTGGACGCCGAAGGCAGAATCGCGCGCGTCGCACTGAACGGCGAATCAGTTGAGAGAATCATCGGGAGCGAGGATCAACCGATCTTCGACGCCGCATATGAGAAAGTCGGCGACGTCGATGCGGCGCGCATCGAGCTTACCCGTCGCGCGATGAAGACTTGCGGCCCGACTACTGCCGCCGAAGTCGCGGCGCGATTGCATTTGAGACCGGCGGATGTCGAGCAGGCGCTTGCCGCGTTGGAAGGGCAGGGCGCAATCTTTCAAGGTCACTTCACCCGCTCGGACGCGATTCAATGGTGCGACCGCTACAACCTTGAGCGGATACATCGGATGACGCTGGCGCGGGTGCGCGCTGAGATCGAGCCGTGCGCCGATCACGAATACGCGGCCTTTCGGCTGCGATGGATGCATGTCGGCGACACTGAGCTTCCCGCAGATCAAACCGGAGTCGCGACGGTCCTCGACCAACTTTCGGGAATCGCCACGACGCCTGAGATTTGGGAACACGCGATTCTGCCGGCGCGAATCGCGGGCTATCGCCCCGAGATGCTCGACCTCGTATGCATGAGCGGCCAGATGAAATGGGTCGCGATTCCAGGTGAAACGGTCGAAGGCGCGCCGGCGGCGAACATTCCCTCGCGCGTAACGTTCGTCCCGCGCAAAGCGAACCTGTTCGTGCCGCATCATGACGCCGCAGTTGAAGACGCGAAGGAGCGCGCGGTGCTCGACGCTCTGGGAGCCGCCGGCGCGCAGTATCTAGACGAAGTGGCCGAACGCGCGAATGTCTCCGAGCGCGATGCGTTGTCGGCGCTGTGGCGGATGGCGGCGGCGGGGCGCGTCAGCAACGACAACTTCGCACCGCTTAGAATGTTTGCCGACGATCGCAGCGCCGAGCGCGCGCTTGAATCAGTCGCGCGCCGTCCTTCGACTCGCCACGACGCCGCAGTCCGCGCGCGCCTGAAGTCTAGCCTCGCGGGCCGTTGGTCGCTGATCCAGTCAAGCGAGCACGCCGACGACGCGCGGGAACTCGCGCTCAAGTTGCTCGAACGGCACGGAATTCTCGCGCGCGAGATGCTCGGCTTCGAATCGACGCATATCTCGTGGAGCGAAATCTCGTTCGAACTGCGCCGCCTCGAATACGGCGGCACGATTCGCCGCGGATGGTTCGTGCGTTCGCTCTCGGGCGAGCAGTACGCGCTGCCCGAGGCCGTCGACATGCTGCGAGCCGCCCGCAACCTGATACCCGCGCGCGAGAAGCCGCTGGCATTGAGCGCGATCGATCCCGCAAGTCCGTACGGCGTCGCAATCCCCGGCTGCGGCATCGCGCGCGAGGCCGGCAACGTCGTCGTGCTCCGCACCGGCCGCGTAATCGCCGGCTTGCAGGGCCGCACGATGCTCACCGGCGCCGACGGCGAGGTCGACGACGAGAGTTTCGGCGCGGCAGTCGCGGCGCTGATGACGCTGAAGCCGCGCATCGCGATCGATTCGATCGACGGCGTCGCCGCGCTCGAATCGCCGCGCGTCGGAATCCTGGCCGCGATGCGCTTCCACTCCGACGGGCGCTCGCTGATCTTCGACGGCTTGCACGGCCCGGCGCCCTCGCGATCACGGCAGGCGAACTTAAAGTGACACATGAAGAAAGCGCCGCCGACCTCGCGGGCTTGCAGGCGATTATCGACCGCAGCACTCGGACCGCAACTCCGTCCGTCGCTGATTCGGTCGCTTATCCCGAGCGCCAGATGACGGCTTCCGAGTTCGTCGAGTTTTGGAGCAGCGTCCGGCTGGTGGCGATGGCGACGGTAGGCGACCAGCGTCAACCACATCTGGCGCCGGTGCATGCACAAATCGCCGGCACGAGTCTCAAATTTGTCGTTTATGACAATACGATCCGGCGCGCCGATCTCGCGCGCAATCCGCGCGTCGGATTCACGACGTGGAACGATGTGGGCGCCGCCGTGATCGTTTACGGACGGGCGCGCGAAATGCCGGGGACGACTCGCGATGCGCGGGCGGGGCAGAGCGGCAAGCCGCGGCGCGTGATCGGGATTGAAGTTGCGATCACCAGAATTTACGCGATGCGCGCGCCGCAGAAGCCGGCTGCTGCAACTTAGCCAGTTGAATCGGCGCGCTCGCGCGCTATTCTGAACTCATCACAAATCGAAGCGGATTGGCTGGCGCGTCGGATGTCGGAATCCGCGTCCCCATCCGCCACCGCAATCGCATCTGGAGGCTAGGGCTCTTTCAATGGCGACAAACAGTTTCGGTGCTCGTTCGACGCTCACGGTTGATGGCAGGACTTACACGATCTACAAGCTCGACGCGCTCGAGAAGCATGGGTTCTCGCTCGCGCGGATGCCGTATTCGATCAAGGTGATGATCGAGAACGTGCTGCGGCGCGAGGACGGCTTGATCGTGACGAAGGGGCAGATCGAGGCGCTCGCGCGATGGAACGGCAAGGGCGGCGAGCGCGAAGTATCGTTCATGCCGGCGCGCGTGTTGCTGCAGGATTTCACCGGCGTGCCGGTGGTCGCCGACCTGGCGGTGATGCGCGATGCGATCAAAAAGCTCGGCGGCGATCCCGACAAGGTTAGGCCGCTGCAGCCGGTCGATCTGGTGATCGATCATTCGGTGCAAGTCGATTCGTTCGGCAGCGCGGGCGCGTTCGCGGCGAATGCGAAGCTGGAATTCGATCGCAACCAGGAGCGCTATCTTTTTCTGCGCTGGGGGCAGGGCGCCTTCGACAATTTTCGCGTCGTGCCGCCCGACACTGGAATCGTGCACCAGGTGAATCTCGAATATCTCGCGCCGGTGGTCTTCGCGTCGGAAAGTGGCGAGGCGTATCCGGACACGGTTATCGGTACCGACTCGCATACGACGATGATTAACGGACTCGGCGTCGTCGGATGGGGCGTCGGCGGAATCGAAGCCGAGGCGGCGATGCTCGGGCGATCGATGCCGATGCTGATTCCCGAGGTCATCGGCTTTCGACTTGCCGGCAGCCTGCGTCCGGGCGCGACTGCGACGGACCTGGTGCTCACGGTCACGCAGATGCTGCGCAAGAAGGGCGTCGTCGGCAAGTTCGTCGAGTACTTCGGGCCGGGGCTCGCGTCGCTGCCGGTGGCGGATCGCGCGACGCTCGGGAATATGTCGCCTGAGTATGGCGCGACGATGGGATATTTTCCGGTCGACGAACAGACGCTCGCTTATTTGCGGCTGACCGGGCGCAGCGACAGCCAGATCAAGTTGATCGAGGCCTACTGCAAAATCCAGGGACTGTTCAATTCGCCCGAGGCGCCCGAGCCGAAGTATTCCGACACGCTGGAGCTCGATCTCGGAACTGTGGTTCCCAGTATTGCGGGACCGCGACGTCCGCAGGATCGAGTCTCGTTGAGCGCGGCGAAGGGCGATTTCCGGCGCGAGCTGGCCAAGGAATTCGAGGAGCATCCGAGCGTCGATCGCGCCGAGCTGACGAAGTGGGTGGCCGAGGGCGGCAACGGCGCGACGGCGGGAGATGGCACAGTGCTCGAAGCGAAGCTCGGGCATATCGCACACAAGGTCGAAGTGAATTCGGAGATGGGGAAGTTTCCGCTGACGCATGGATCGATCGTGATTGCCGCGATCACCAGCTGTACCAACACGTCGAATCCGTCGGTGATGCTGGCGGCGGGGATTCTCGCGAAGAAAGCGGTCGCGCGCGGGCTCACCGTGAAGCCGTGGGTGAAGACCAGCCTCGCGCCGGGATCGAAGGTCGTCACGCAGTACCTCAAGCGTGCGGGGCTGACCGAGTCGCTCGAAAAGCTGCGCTTCAACCTCGTTGGTTACGGATGCACGACGTGTATCGGCAACAGCGGGCCGATTGATGAAGGGATGGCCGGCGCGATCAAGAATGGCAACCTGGTCGCGTGCGCGATCCTGAGCGGCAATCGCAATTTCGAGGGGCGCATCAATCCCAGCGTGCGCTTCAACTACCTGGCGTCGCCGCCGCTAGTCGTCGCGTACGCGATCGCGGGCACGATGGATATCGACGTCGAGCATCAGCCGCTCGGCACCGGATCCGACGGGCGTCCCGTTTTCCTGCGCGACATCTGGCCGTCGCAGGATGAGGTCGCGGCCGCGGTGACGGGTTCGGTTCACGCCTCGATGTTCAAGAGCGAGTACGGCCAGGTGTTCGAGGGCGACGAGCGATGGAAGAGTTTGCAGGTGCCCGAGGGCAATATGTTCCGCTGGGCCGAGGATTCGCTGTACGTGAAGGCGCCGCCGTTTTTTGATGGCGTGACGGCGAAGGTCGGCGAGTTTTCCGACATCACGGGCGCCCGCGCGCTGGCGGTGCTCGGCGACAGCGTGACGACGGATCACATTTCACCCGCGGGATCGATCGGCGCTGACAGTCCGGCGGGAAAATATCTGATCGAGCACGGCGTGCAGCCCAAGGATTTCAATTCGTACGGCGCGCGGCGCGGGAATCATGAAGTGATGATGCGCGGGACGCTCGCGAATATCCGGCTCAAGAACCTGATGGTGCCCCGGGTCGAAGGCGGCTTCACGGCGCATCAGCCGGACGGCAAGCAGATGACGATTTTCGACGCGTCGGAGCAATATCGAAAAGAGGGCGTGCCGCTAATCGTGATCGCGGGCAAGGAATACGGTACCGGATCGTCGCGCGATTGGGCCGCCAAGGGCGTGCAACTGCTCGGCGTGCGCGCGGTGATCGCAGAGAATTTCGAGCGGATACATCGCAGCAACCTGATCGGGATGGGCGTGCTTCCGCTCGAATTTAAGGCGGGCGAGAATCGGCAGACGTTCAAACTCACTGGCAAGGAACTATTTTCAATCACCGGGCTGAAAGCCGGAATCAAGGCGCGGCAGACGTTGAAGGTACGCGCGGAAGCGGGAGGCAAAACGACGGAGTTCGAAGTGACGATGCGCGCGGACACGCCGGAGGAAGTCGAGTACGTGCGGCACGGCGGAATATTGCCGTTCGTGCTGCGCGAACTGATTCGCGCGTGAGCGATCGCGCCTATTGCATGTGGCTGCCGGCCGCGCCGCCGACGGTCGAGACGCTTGGCCCGCCGGCCGGGGCTGGATGTGCTGGAGCTTTGAGCATGGGATCATCGCTCGAAACGCACTTGTAAAAGGGTTGCATCTTTTTCAATTGCGCCTGGCATGCACTCTCGGATTTGAGCGTCTTGAATTTCAGCCACTGCGTCATCGGCGCCGTGGTGTTCATTTTGAAATCGCCCGCGGCGTCCTTCACCGGCGGATAGACCGGCGGCGGGAGCATCAGGTACCAGCTAATCAACACCATCGCGGTCGCATAACACTTTCGCATCTCCGATCAGTTACCGATTTTTTCGGGCGAATGCGATAGGCGTGCGAGCGCAACCTGATGCCTGATTCTATTTTGCGGGCGGCATCGCATCGAGCAACGCCTTTGCCCGCGACTCGATTAGTCCAGCCATCACGCGATCGGTGTGGATGTAGAGCCGGTTTTCTTTCACCGCAGCGAGAACCATTTTGCCTACTTCGTCAGGATCGACACCCGCGGCCAGGAATGCGTTGGCTTGCGCAATGGCAGCGTTGTAGACCTTCGCTTCCTCGGGAGTCGACTCTGTGCTGGGCCGTGTCTCGCGACTGTTCGAGAGGATCTTTGTATTGACCGGACCGGGGCACAAAACGCTGACACCAATCTGGAAGGGCGCGAGCGAGTTTCGCAGAGATTCTGAAAGACCCACCACCGCGAATTTCGAGGTCGTGTACAGGAGGCCGCTGGATGTCGCGGCGAGTCCGGCGCCCGAAGCAGTGTTGACGATATGCCCGCCAATTCCGCCCTTGAGCATGCGCGGAAGAAAGGTCTGGATTCCGTTAATCACGCCATTGAGGTTAATGCCGAGCACCCAATCCCAGTATTCGTAGGTCAGACGTGTAACGTGCTGGTCACCGGCCACTCCGGCGTTGTTGCACAGGATCGACACGGGGCCGAGTCGGGATTCAGTTTCGTCGGCGACGCGAGCGTAGGCATCGCGGTCGCGCACGTCGAGCATGAAGGTTTCCACCGCGGTCAATTGCGAGAGATCCGATTTCGCCGCGTCCAGCGAGGCTTGATCGATATCGGCAAGCGCCAGCTTCACGCCGGACCGGGCGAAGGCGCGAGCGATACCGAGGCCGATCCCGCGCGCGCCGCCGGTGATGAATGCGATCTTTCCGTCAACACGATCCATGTTTCCAACCTTGTCCCGAGAATTGAAGTTTTTCGTACCGAGACAGTACGATGCCGACTATCTAAACTCTAGCCTCTTCAACCAGACTCAAGCCGGCTGCGGGGACGCGGCGTCCAGGCGCACCGACGCGCCGCTCTTGCGCGTTGCGTAGCGGCTCAGCAAGCGGACGACGGCAGGCGTCACTTCGTCGATCGCTTCGCGGCGGAAGCCGACGACCTCGGGACCGCGCGCGCGCATCATGCCCATCATCGAGAGCCGCAGCAGCGCCGCGACCGCCTGGCAGTAGCGGAAACGCTCGAAGTCCATCGGCGCCATCGCATGATAGAGCGGCATGTACAGCGCCGCGAAGCTCGACCGCAGGCCGTTGCCGACGAGGTTGTCGCGCATCCATCGCGGCTTGTCGAGCGCTGACGACGACAGGATTACCGCCGTCATCGCGGCGTCGAGATGGCGATCGCCGACGTCGGTGTTCACCCAATCGATCACGCCGGTCACGCGCACGCCGTCGACCATCACGTTCAGCGGATGATAGTCCATGTGGACGAGCGAGTCGGGGCTGCGGCGGAATTTGGGCGCGCGCTCGGTGACGAGATTGAGCGCCTCGCGCAGGCCGGGCAGCGGGCCGGTCTCGACGCGATTGGCGATAATGGCGAGGATGCGATCGAGCAACGGCGAGTCGGCGGTGGCGTCACCGATCGGCGCGTACGCGCGCGGAATCTCGCGCAGGCCCGCGCTGGTCGGGTCAAATTTGTGCAGCTTCGAATGCGTGCGCACGAACGAAAAAAATGCCATCGAGAAAGTTTTGAACGCGCTCGGAAAGCTGCGCACAGCGAACAGTTGTCCGCCCGCGAGCTTTTGCATGATCAGGAACGGCGCGCCCAGCGCATTGTGATTGCCCTCGAAGACGTAAGGGCGTGGGACGGGATATGCGGCGCTGAACAATCGATCGATCGTCGTATGCTCGCGACTGCCTTTGGCGTCGGCAGCGGAGCCTTGATAGAAGCGCAACACCATCGGCAAGCCGACCGGGATATTTCCGAACGACTTCGCCGCCGACTCCAAAGTGAACTCGAAGACCGTCGTCTCCCATCCGCTGGCGAGCACGCTCAGGCGCGCGACGGGCGCGCCGAGATAGACAGATAGACGTTGCGCGATGTCATGCGGGTCGAGCATCAGGTGAACGCGGGCCGAGAAACCGCGCGAATCGCAGCGTAGTACACGCGGTAATCGGGTGCAATTGACCTGACACGCGTGTCAGGTTTAGTGCGGCAGTTGCATCGAAGGCTGCGTGTTGGTGTTGGGCGCGGGTTCGGCAGACGGCGAAGATTCGGGCGGCGTGTGCAGCGTCTCGTTGGGGAGCGTCTCGCCGTCCTTGGTGTAATGCTGCTGCACCATCGAGGAGAGCAGCGGGCCGCTGCGATCTCCCAAATCGATCGCGACTTCGACCGACAGTCCCAGGCGCAGCGGCTTGTCTTCAGGCGCCGGGCCCTCGATCACGATCTTCACCGGCACGCGCTGCACGACCTTGACCCAGTTGCCGGTCGCATTCTCGGGCGGCAGCAGCGAGAACGCCGCGCCGGTGCCCATGCTGATCGAATCGACGTGTCCCTTGTAGGTGTAGCCGGGATAAATATCGGCCACGATTTCCACCCTCTGCCCGACGCGCACGTCGGTCAGCTGCGTCTCCTTGAAATTCGCTGTCACGTAAAGCTTGCCGAGCGGGACCACGGCCAGCAGCGGCTCGCCGACCTGCACGCGATTGCCGACGTGCGCGGTCTTGTGCGTCACCACGCCGGCGAACGGCGCCATCAATTTCGTGTAATCGAGATCGAGCTTGGCAGCTTCCAGAGCCGCTTCGGCCTGCCTGACCACCGGACGGTCGTAGCGCGACTGGTCGTCGGTCTGGGTTCCGAGCGCGGCCCGTGCCTGGGTCAGCTGATGCTCCGCCAATGCTTCATCGGCGACCGCGATGCGCAGTCCCGTGTTGGCTTGATCGTATTGTTCAGTCGAGACGACGCCCTGTTCCTTGAGCGACTTGGCGCGATCGAAATCGATCTTCGCCTGCTTGAGTTGCGACTGCACCAGCGACACGCCCGACTGCGCTGCCTGCACGCCCGCGTACAGCTCGTCGACCGATTGTTTTGCGCGCTCGAGTTGTGCCTGCGCTTGATCAACCTTCACCTCGAAGTCGCGCGGATCGAGCGTCAACAGCAACTGGCCTTCTTTCACCGTCCAGTTGTCCTCGACGTAAACGTTGGTCACCGTGCCGGCGACGCGCGAGGAAACCAGCGCGACCGTGCCGTCAACGTAGGCGTCGTCGGTGGTGACATGGCTCTCGATATATCCGTAGTAGCGGTAGCCGGGAATGGCGGCGACGGCGATCGCAATGATCACCACTACCAACAGTACCCGGCGCACCAGCTGCGAGTTCATAGGATGATTTCAGGGACGGGGAAATCCAGATGGGTTTCTCGAATCGCTCACGTGTTACAGAAGGCTAAGTATGACGAAAGCGGGAGGCTGTCAAACGTAGCGTGGCGATCGGCGCCGTCGAGCAATTTGCGCAGCTACCGCGGGCGCTGACTCAATTCGCCGCATCGGTCATGGCTGGCGAATGGTCAAGTTGGGTCCGTTCGATACGTTGATTACAACCTGGCCATTCAGCGTCATGTTGGCGCTGAAAACACCGAAGTTCTGGTTGCCAAAGAACGTCGCATCGACTTTCCCGTTCGGCGTGTCGAACAGAATCAAAGTCGGCGCGCGCGAGTTGATGATGAATCCGGTCTGGATGTCTTCGACCAGCGCCGAATATTTTTCGTCGAACGGGCCTCTCAGGAAAATCCGCAGATCCGGACTCGCCTGCGGCGAGATCGTGCCTATCCCTCCAGCGGCCTGCACCGTTGCGCTGCCGAACGGCGCGTTGGTGGATTGGAGATCGCTGATGTGGTTTCCGGAAATTATTTCGAGACTGAGCAGGTTGTTGTTGCTGGTAGTTTTTGTCGCGACCAGTGAGGCTGCATTCGAAGGGTTGTTGCAGAGGAAGACTGCCAGCGGCGTATTGCCCTGAAACGTCCACGAAGACCGCGAGTCGGAGAGGGTCGCGGTGAATGGCGTGCCTTGGGTGCCGAGGATCTCGAACGATGGCAGCTTCGGGCCGTTGGGCGTGTTGCCGACGCTCCCGGAAAATCCAGTCTGGTTGTTGCAAGCGGCGGCCGATATTGCGATCGCCGCGCCAATCGCACCCATCGACAAAGTTTGCGCGAGACGCCGAATTACCCTGTTCGCCATCATGCTCACAGGGGCTGGAACACGTTGTTGCAGATGCCCGGGCATGAGCCGTCGGGATTGGAGCACGTGGTCGGGCATTTCGGCGCTACCGTCGGCGTTGCAGTTGGAGTCGGTCCGCTCGATGTCGCAGTCGGAGTTGGCCCTCCGGCGGTCGGAGTCGCCGTCGGCCCGCTGACTTTAGCCGCCGGCGGGATCGTAACGCTCACGGCGTCGTCGTTCAGCACGGGCGTCGGCGTCCCCATCGGCACTACTGAGGGTGAGGGCACGGCGATTTGCGCCGTTTGTACCTCGTAAGTGTCAGCAGGGGCGCAGAACGAATAGTTGTTGGCGGGGCTTGGACCGGATGCCGGCGCCTGATTCTCCACCATCGAGTTCGTGATCTGCACCGAATGCCCGGTGTCAGTGTCCTGCTTCGACAAGATCACCGACGTGCCGAGGTTCGCATTGGCGACCGTGCCTGTGATGCTGCCGTGACCGACGCAATCGATCACCTGGTCGAAGGGCGGCGGCGTCGCCGTGTTGCACGCGTGCGGCGTGAGCGCGGGTCCGGGACCAAGCACATCTGACTTCACCGCAATCGTGTGGCCCGGATATGGATCGGCGGTTCCCTGGTAAAGGTCGATCGTGGAAGCAAACAGATCGAATCCTTGCGGAATGATATCGTTGGTCGGGACGTTGAGCGTAAACGTGATCGGGCCGGACTGTGAGTTCCTCACGACGATCGGCATCGACAGCGCGCTCTCAATATTGTTGGTGCCGTGGTCTTCGGCAAAAACCTGGACCAGCGTCGTCTGCCCGGGGGGCGGCGGGATTATCGGGATCGTGTCGGTGATGTATCCCGTGTTCATCGCCAGGTTGCATTGGGAGAAAGTGGTGCTGCCAATTGGGGCGCACATGCCGCCGCCTTTCTTGCCGGTGCCGTTGCTCGGCTTCGCCTGGACGACCATCGTGTTGTAACCAGGCGCGCTGATCTGCAGCGCGTAGGCGTTATTCAAGTTTGTCTTTGGCGCCGCCGGAACGTTTTGGAACTGCGAGGGTATCGTGATCGTGCCCGGCAGCGGGAAGTCGCCGGCGTTGTCCGAGTTCGCAAGCGCGACGGTCACGCACTGCGCCCTCTCCGAGGGAGTGCCCAGGCAGTTGGCCGTGCTGTTGCTGTCGGGCGGGACCAGCAACTGCAGCGTCGCCCCGACGATCGCTTTGCCGGCGACGCACTTGTCCGTAAGCGAACCCGTTAGATTACCGAGCGTCTGGTTTCCGGTAACGGTGAAGTTAATCGGCGGCAGCTGCTGCCCCGGGTATAGCGGCACCAACCGCTCGGCCGCATAACTGTTGTCGCCGCCCGCCACTGCGAGGTCATACAGCGTCCCGAACCCGAACGGCGACGCCAGTATTCCGCCCGCCGCAGGCAGCAACAGGTTGTACTGCCCGTTGCTGACGTTCGCGCTCGAAATCGCGATCCCGGTCCCGATATCTTCGGCCGTCACCGCCAATTTGCGCACTTTCCCGATTGCGCCCATTCCGGTTCCCGTGCCCGGCTTGACGGTTACCGATCCCGAAACCGACCCCATCAAATTAAGTGGAGGCACGCCCAGGGTGACAGTCACGAGGTACGCTCCACCCGGGCTGGTCGGCGCTTGGTTCACCACCATATTCACTTGCAGGACCAGCTGCGCCACTTTTCCATTCCCCGGCGCGACCAACCCGCCCATCGCATCGCTCGACACTGTGATTACATCGCCGTTATTCAGCGCGATCGGCTGATTGATGCATCCGTCGGTGTTCTTGTCGCCGATTGGCGACGATTGCGGGCAGTTCTGGATCAGCGATCCGGGATTGTTCGTATCGAGCAGTATCTCGGCGGTGCGGTAGGTACCGGAACGCACAGGCGCGGTATTGAACAGCTCGGGCACGTTCTGCGACGTGTTGAGGTCCATCTGTAATATCGCGCTCTGGTCCTTGCCTCCGATCCCGGGCGGCGTCGGGATCGACTGCCATTTGCCGCTGCTGGGACCGGCGTTCACATTGGGATTGATGCGAACCGCCTGGACGTTGAGCAGGACGTTCTGAAAGCCCGGCGGTGGCGTGCCGACGAAACCGACGGCGACCATCGCCTTCTTGCCGGCGCTGGCCGGCTGCACACCGCCCAACAACACGCAAGTCACAACGAAGATCGGTACAATGAGGCTGCGAGCAGTCCGATACGCAAAAAAATCTTTCACTCGGAATCCATCAAAGAAGAATTCGGTCAGCGTTTGGGATAACCTAACCGGTGGGTGAAGGCAAGAATACAATCGCTCGTTTGAACGTCCAATCGATCGAAGAGCTTGACTGATCGCCTTCCCAATCCGGAGAATTACTACTGCCATCGATGAACTCCTCGAATCGAATCACGCGCCGCTGTCTGTTTACGCTTTTTCTCCTTTTGGGTTTCGCTTTTCGGGCAACCAGCGCCGACGCCAGTTTGAAAGTCACCACCGGCAATCCGGGCCTCGAGCACTTCGATGCCGACGGCGGCGTGCAGCTCGACTTCGGCTTGACCGATCAGAATGGCAACCCTGTCGGCAGCCTCCGTCCCGACAACGTGAAAGTTTTCGAGGACGGCAAGGAAGCGAAGATCATCGATTTTCGCGGCGTCGGCCAGGGCCGCCCCGTCGACATCGTGTTCGTGCTTGACGTCACCGAATCGATGCAGCCCTACATCGACGCCGTCAAGCAGAATGTGATCTCCTTCGCGCAGGACCTGCAGGCGAACAGCCGCGACTACCGCCTCGGTCTGGTGACGTTCGAAGACTACGTCGTGTCGGCCTATCCCGATTGCAACTGCGCCTATCGCAACTCGTTTACTTCAGACGTCAAGCAGTTCACCGATTGGGTCGGCAGCCTGCACGCCGGCGGCGGCGGCGACATCCCCGAGGATCAGCTGGACGCGCTTTCGTATGCGGCCAAATTTCCGTTCCGCCCCGAAGCCGAAGGCATCATCATTATCGTCACTGACGCTCCGCCTCATCACGATGGCGACGGCTCGGCCGACACCTCGCACGATCAGGCGTTCTGGGACCATCACACTCGCGGCATGCAGGTGACTGATCTGACCGGCACCAAGGTCGCCGAACAGCTCAAGAAAAACGGCCTCACCCTGTACGGAGTGGTGCCGCCGCCTTTCATCGCGCCCGAGTACCAGGAAATCGTCGACGCGACGCACGGCCGTTCCTACAACATCATCACCGAAGAAGGGCGCTTCGCCTCGCTCGTGCGCGAAATCGGCCATTCGATTGCCACCGAGTACTCGCTGACCTATCGCACGCCGCGCCCGATTGAAGACGGTACCAATCGCAGCGTCCAACTGAAGGTCGATTACAACAGCGACGCCGGCGAAGCTGCAACCTCGTACCAAGTTCGCGGCATCGGTGGCGCCGCGATCAACGTTCCCGAAGATTCCGGCTCGGGCGACAGCAACTCGACCGGTACCGGCCTCCGGCAATTCTCGTTCAGTTGGTGGAATGGCGCCGTGCCGTTGATCGCGGTCCTCGGGCTGTTCGGGCTCTCGCGGATGCGCTTCGGGGTCTCGGCTGAAGAACTTAAAGCGATCGTCGCGGCGCAGGGCACGCCTTCGATTCGGATTCCGACGGCACCGCAGCCGGCGGCGCGCACCGCGCAGCGCGCTCCCGCACGGCCGCCGACTCAATCGCCAGCCACTGCTCCGCGCGGCGCCGGAAGCACGCAAGGCGCCCGGCTGGTCGCCGTCGATCGCATCGATCCGGTGCCCGCCGAATACTCGCTGATGAAGGACGAGATCTCGATCGGCCGCGGCGAGGACAACGACGTCGTCATCCCGCACGCCAGCGTGTCGCGCCAGCACGCACGCCTGATGCGTCGCGACGGCGGCTTCGAGCTGATGGACCTGAACTCGACCAACGGCAGCTACGTCGACGATCGCCAGATCCACGGCTCGGCCTTCCTGAGCGCCGGCAGCCGCGTCCGCCTCGGCGACATCCGCTTCGTCCTGCAGCTGTAGCGGCATTTTCCAAAGCATGCCGCAAAGCTGGGAGGATAGATTCGAGTCGCTGCGTGCGAGCCGGGTGCTCACTCATAACGCCGACTATCTCGAGTTCCTCGTCCGCAAGGTGTGGCGAATCGATCGCGCACCGCTGCGGGTCGCCGAGTTCGGATGCGGCTATGGCAGGTTTGCCTCGATGCTGTTGCCGCTGCTATCGGCCGGGACCTCTTACACCGGCTTTGATTCTGCTGCGACGCTCATCTCCAAGGGCAAAGAGATCTTCGCTGACTCTCCGTACCCGGTTTCATTTCTCCGGGGCGACACGCACCACGCGCCGCTGCGCGACCGCAATTTCGACGTGACCATCGCTCATCTCGTTCTGATGCACGTGCCTGACTCCGAGCGAGTCTTGCGCGAGATGATCCGCGTCACGCGGCCCGGCGGACTGGTAATAGCGTGCGACGCAAGCCGCAACGGAAGTAATGCGCTGCTTCATATCGAAGAGACCAACGAGCAGGAAAATCTTCCGCTGGAAATCTTTCAGACAGTCAATCGTAGCATCCGCAATGAGAGCGGCGTTGACTACAACATCGGGATGAAGACGCCTGTGGTGATGCATCGCCTGGGCCTGGAGAACGTGCAGGCGCGCGTGAGCGATGCTGTCGCGCTACTTTTTCCGCCGGTTGATTCGCCGGAGAAGGAGCAGATCTTTCAGGCGATGTGCAGCGAAGGCCTTGGCTATCAGCCCACCGACGAAGCTGAGATCGACCGCTGGCGCCAGGCTTTCATCAGGCGCGGCGTATCACCCGATGCGGCCGACAAGGAGATCAAGCGCGAGCTGGATCGCGACTTCCTGCACAAAGGCCGGACCTACCACACGGCCTCTCCTTGCGTCTTCACTTTCAGCTTCGGCACGGTAGCGCGGTCCGCGACCAGCTCTCAGTGACCCTCGCGCTCGAGCGCCTGCGGCGCGAAAAACGAGTTGTCAACCGTACCCATGTCGATATACCAGCACTCGCGATCGGGCGCGGTCGCGCCGGGCATGTAGACCACCGAACTTGCGCCGGTCTGCAGATCCTGATCGACCAGTCCCAACTGGAACATTCGCTTGTACGGATAGATCGCGATGCGCGCGTCGGGCACCGGCCGGTCGCGAAACGTGTTGAAGGTCGCGATAGTTTTCCACAGCTTACCGTCGCGATCGTATTGATCCGACGCTGTGATGAACCATCCCTCCGAGTCGATATAGAAGATTCGCTTGGGGATCGTCGAATCGCGGCCCGGCTTCGCCACCGCTTCAATCACGTACAGATGACGCATCTCCCAGTTTTCCGGGCAGATTGTGCGGCCCCCGTCGTACGGACATTGCACCTCCGGCGAATGCTCGGCATTCACTGACGCGAGCATCTCCTTCTCGCCCAGGAACCGGTAGTTGAAATCCTCGATTTTCGCCGAGAACCCGAAATACGAATCCGGATCGATCGTGTTCGCGTACGCGCTGCCGCCGCCGCCTCCGCCCAAGCCGCCGCCGCCGTAGCTGTTTCCTCCGCCCCCGCCAAATCCAGGCAGCGCGCCGATACTGTCCGCCAGCACGTCCGCTGATTCACGGCGCAGCTTGCGCGTTGCCGGATTGTAGACCCAGACATTGTCGTCAATTTTGGGATCGATATGCCGCTGCCGCACCATCCCGTAGCCGCGCAATGACGACGGCTCGAGGAACGGATAGAACGCGAAGCGATATCGGATGCCGCTCGCCACGCCGTCGGGATCGGTCGGGATCGGCGGCACTTCGATTCGCCCGATATTGTTGTAGAAGGCAAAATGCCCCACCGTGTAGTAACTCAGCGGTGTTCCCGTGGCGTTCTTGTCGAAGCTGGCCACCTCGGGAAAGCGCATGTCGATATCGTCGCTGTAGAGCGGCCGGTAGCTGAAATTCCACATCACCTTGGTCGCCATCTGCGGATCGTTCGGATCGAGCAGCGGAAACGGCTGCCCTGCCGTGTAACTCTTCAACGTCCCGTCGGGCAGGAGCTGGACCTGCGACGAGTACTTCTCGGTCGCGGTCTTGAATGGCGGCGGCCAATCGAGCTTCTCGCTCGGCACGATTCGTAGCTGCATGCCTTGCTGCACCAGTACGTAATTGCCGGGGCTCATCAACTCGGCCACCTTGTTCGCATTGTCCTTGGTGATTACATCGCCGGGCTTTACCTCGGCGCGCGCCGGCGCCAGCGCGCACAGCATTGCGGCGAACAGTACCAGGCCTACGAATGGAAGCGATGACCGTCTCATGAACCCTCCGTTGATGCGGCAGCGCCGGCAGGGCGCCTCGCGAAGTACCTTACAATAGTTAGGCTGGCCGCGAAAAGCTCTTGCTTGATCGTTCGCCGTAGCGCTCCCTATGATTTAGTAAGCAGCGCCCGAGGTCAGCATCATGAAAAAAATCATTTGCACGCTCGCCATGTTTGCGATTGCGCTTCCGACGATCGTATTCGTCGCCGCGCGGGGAGACGCCCAGATGCGCCCGATGATGATCCCGCTAACCACCACGATGGTCATCACCAAGCCCGCGCCCGGAACGATCTTCGGCAACCAGCAGGTGGTGACGATGGGCGTCAGCGGCAAGACCTACAAGTTCGTCCTGAACGACGCCTACGTCGACGACCCGCGCGGCATCATCCATTGGCCCGACATATGGCAACAGGTCCAGCAGTACAAACCCAACTTCAACGTGACGGGTCTGGGCGAGGACACCTTCGCGAATATGAAGCCCGGCGACACCTTGACGGTGCGCGGGATGTTCTCTCCCAACAATCAAACTTATGAAGTGATGGGCAGCGAGCCCGGCCGCGGCAACTTCGGCCCCGCCCAGCACTACTAGGGTAGCCTTCTGCGAGACTCGAATGCTCTACGATCCTGACCGGCACGAAGCGCTTGGCTTCGCTTCGTGGAAGGAAGCGTCTGCTCGGGACACGATAGCGGAGATTGTCGCAGATACCGAGGCGCGGTTTGACCCCGAGCGATTCTGGCCGCCCCATCCTCGCGAGGACGCGAAGGGCGTTCTCAAGGGTCTATGGTTCGGCGCGGCGGGCGTAATTTGGGCGCTGCGGTATCTTGCTGAACGTGGCGCGGCTTCGACTCGGCTCGATCTGGTCGGTGCGATCGACCAGGTCTACAAAAAGTTCCTCGCCGAAGAAGATCCAAAGATCTATTCCGGTTCGTTCCTGATGGGCGAGATCGGCATCTTGCTCGTGCGATGGCAACTTACACGCGAGCGCACTGCTGCGGATCGCCTGTTCAGCCTGATGGAAAACAACGCGGAACAGAAAACCGACGAACTGATGTGGGGTACACCCGGCATCGCACTCGCTGCATCCTTTATGTGGGATGCGAGCAAAGAGGAGCGCTGGCGTACGGTCCTGCTCCGGAAAGTCGACGAACTATGGTCGCGCTGGAAATACCGTCCCGAAAATAGCTGCTACCTGTGGCAACAGCGCCTCTACCGGCCGGAACCGCGGATGTTTCTCGGCCCCGTTCACGGCTTCTCGGGCAACGCCGGCGTATTGATGCGCGCGGCCTCGATGATGACGGACGAGCGGCGCGCGGAGATGTACGATCGTATCGCTCAGGTGATGCTGGCCGCCGCCCACCTCGAAGATGACTGTGCCAATTGGCTCGCGCTCGCCAATTTGCCTCCACCCGATCCCGCACGTCCATCGCAGGCGGATCGAGTCGGATGGCTGGTCCAATGGTGTCACGGCGCACCGGGGACACTGGGTGCGCTCTCAGCGTTCCCCAACGATCGCAACCCGCAGATGGAATCGCTCTTCGCCGCGGGTGGGGAACTAACTTTCAGAGCGGGTCCTCTGAAGAAAGGGCCCAATCTGTGCCACGGCACGGGCGGAAACGGGATCCTGTTTCTCAAACTCTATGCGCGTACCGGCGACCAAAAATGGCTGGATCGCGCCCGCGCCTTCGCGATGCATGGCATTGGCCAATATCAAAGTTTCAAGGAGCTATACGGTCAAGGCTGGTATTCTTTGTGGACGGGCGACTTGGGATTCGCTGTGTACCTTCTGCAGTGCATCGAAGTTGAGTCTGGCTTTCCTACGATGGATTTCCTTTAGCGGATTTCGTACGGCTGGCTACGTCCCCAAAATCTCTGCGAGCTTGCTCTCCCGATACTCGAAAATCTGCGCGAGACTCCGCTTGACGAACAGGTAATAAGCAACCTCGCCAAGCGGCCCCAGCGGCATCGCATACTCGACGCGATCCTTCATCTCCGTCGCCCCGTCGCCGATATCCCTGAAGCTATGGCTATGACGCCACAACGCATACGGCCCTTTCTCCTGCACGTCGACGAACTTCTTCGGCGCCTCGACCACTTCAATCCGCGTCCGCCAATGCACCGGCACGCCGTAAAGTTTGATCTGGTAATCGATCACCGTCCCGGGACGCACGACTTCCGGCGGCGGCGCAAGAAACTTGAAATTCAGAAACGCCGGCGTGAGCCGCTGCAGATTGTGCGGATCGGAAAAAAATCTGAACGTCTCGGCGAGCGGGCGCGGCACCCGCTGGGTGCGTTCCAGGATACGGACTTTCATGCCGTCGAGAGTATGGGATTCGCGATGGCGAGACACGGACCGGCATGCTCGAAAAGCACAAGTTGTGCCGCTATCCGCGCGTAGTGTAACTTTGGAGGCTCGAATCACAGGGAAAAACAGCACAAAATCGGGTAAATGAAAAAACTCACGGGAGCACAAATCGTTATCGAGAGCCTGATCGCCGAAGGCGTCGACGTAATCTTCGGCTACCCCGGCGGCGCGATCCTGCCCACTTACGACGCGTTGCTCGACTCAAAGATCAAGCACGTTCTCGTCCGCCACGAGCAGGGCGCGACGCACATGGCCGAAGGCTACGCGCGCGTCAGCGGTCGCCCCGGCGTCGTCCTCGTTACGTCGGGCCCCGGCGCGACCAACACCGTCACGGGCATCGCCGACGCTTACATGGACTCGACTCCGATGGTCGTCCTGTCCGGCCAGGTACCGACCACGATGATCGGCAACGACGCTTTCCAGGAAGCGGACTTCGTCGGGATCACTCGTCCCTGCACCAAGCACAATTTTCTCGTCAAGAACGTCAAGGATATTTCGCGCATCATCAAGGAAGCGTTTTATATCGCAGGCAGCGGACGCCCCGGCCCGGTCGTCGTCGACCTGCCCAAGGACGTGCAGCAGGCCGAGCACACTTACCATCCCTCCGAGAAAGTCGAACTGCGCGGCTATAAGCCGACGATTCGCGGCAATCCGCGGCAGATCGAGCGCGCCATCGAAGCGATCGAGAAAAGTTCGACGCCGCTCTTTTACGTCGGCGGCGGCGTGCAATGGTCCGGCGCCGCGCCCGAGTTGCGCGAGCTGGTTAGAGGACTTGGAATTCCAATCACCGAGACGCTGATGGGACTGGGATCGTTCCCGGCCTCCGACTCGCTGCGCCTTGGGATGCTCGGGATGCATGGCTCCTACGGCACCAACACCGCCGTGTGCAACACCGATTGTCTGATCGCCGTCGGCGCGCGCTTCGACGATCGCGTCACCGGCAAGATTTCCCAATTCGCGCCGAAAGCCGAAACGATCATCCACATCGACATCGACCCGTCGTCGATTTCCAAGAACGTCAAGGTCGACATTCCGATCGTCGGCGACATCAAGTCGGTGCTCACCGACATGCTGACGCAGATCAAGGGCCGCGAGAGTATCGGCAAGCGCCGCGCCGACTGGACCAAGTGGCATCAGCAGATCCTCCAGTGGCAGAAGGACAAGCCGCTCTACGAGAATGGCCATCGTGGCGACAGCGTCTCGCCGCTCGACGTGATCGCAGAGCTGCACAACATCACCAAGGGCGATTGCATCGTCGCGACCGACGTCGGCCAGCATCAGATGTGGATGGCGCAGATGTTCCCCTTCGAGCATCCGCGATCGTGGCTGACTTCAGGCGGCTTGGGCACGATGGGCTACGGATTGCCCGCGGGAATCGGCGCGACGTTCGCTGCCCCCGACAAGAAAGTCGTCGTGATTTCGGGCGACGGCTCGATCCAGATGAACATCCAGGAACTCGGCACCGCCGTGCAGTACAACGTCGACATCAAGGTTGTGATCCTGAACAACTACTTTCTCGGGATGGTTCGACAGTGGCAGGAGAAGTTCTATGCCGAGCGCTATTCGTACTCCGCGATGTCGGTGCCGAACTTCGTCAAGCTGGCCGACGCGTACGGCGCGCGCGGTTTCCGAATCGAGAAAGCGAAAGACATGGTCGCGACGATGAAGGAAGCATTCGCAACGCCCGGCCCGGTCCTCATCGACGTCGTGATCCCGAAGGAAGAAGCCGTGATGCCGATGATACCGCCCGGCGGCGCAATGTCCGAAATGCTCTTCGCCTGAGCGAAGTCGTTTGCGTCCCACCCGCGATTGTCCCCCTTCCACTGGGGGAAGGGGTTAGGGGTTAGGTTGCACGAACATCGAAACACGGAGGTGCACCCATGGCGGCACGCGTACCCTATTTGAATCGCGAGGACCTTCCCGAAGCTGATCGCGTCATCTACGACAACCTCGCCGCCGAGCGGGGCGGCACCGTCGGCAACATTTTCAAAGCGCTCGGACATACTCCGAACCTGCTGCGCCGCTTCTGCCAGATGGGCAGCGAACTTCGCAACAAGACCGCGCTGGATCCCAAACTGCGCGAACTCGCGATCTGCACCGTCGGACGGCTCACCGATGCGCAATACGAATTCGTGCATCACTGGAACATCGCGCGCCGCGTCGGCGTCTCGCGCGAACAACTCGAAGCGCTCGCCGATTGGGAGAAATCCCCGACCTTCAACGATCACGAGCGCGCCGTGATCCGCTACACAGTCGAGGCGACCAACAATATCCGCGTCACCGACGCATCCTGGAACGCGCTGAAGACCTTCCTCGACACGCGCCGCCTGATGGAACTGGTGCAGAACGTCGCCTTCTACAACATGGTCGTCCGCGTGCTGGTCCCAGTCGGCGTCGAGTTGGAGCCCGGCACGATCAAGCAGTAGCTGGCCGACATGGTCAAGGCGTTCAATTTCTTCAAGCGCAAGCAGGGTCTCAGCGTCGAGGACTTCCGCAAGTACTGGCTGAACGAGCACGCCGCGATAATCCGCGCGATTCCCGAACTGCGCAAATACACCGCGTCGATCACGCTGCCCTCCGCCTATAGGAATCGCGAACCGCTATATGACGGAATTTCCGAAGCGTGGTTCGAAGACGAGCACACCCTCCGTGCCACCGCAGATTCAGCACCGCGGCAAGCGGCGCACGCCGACGATGCGAAGTTCGTCGATATGTCGACGACCGGCTCGATCATCGTCGACGAAGTGATCCAGAAAGAGTGTAGGGTCGGTACCGGCGCTGTGAAAATGTTCTCGATGCTGACGCGCAAGCCGGGCACCGACGTCGCTGCCTTCCAGTCATACTGGCGATCGCATCATGGCCCGCTGGCAGCGAAAATCCCGCAGGCAAGGCGTTACATACAATGCCACGTGCGCCCGTCCTCATATGCCGACGGCCGCACGCCGCGCTACGACGGAGTCGCGGAGCTGTGGTTCGACAACTTCGACGCCGTCCGCGACTCAGGCAACACCGACGAGTATCGAGCAGTACGCCTCGACGAGCCTAAATTCCTCGCGCTCCCATTCCCGTTCATAATCGCGTCCGAGCACGAAGTCGTGTGACGCTCGAACTAGGTGTCGGTCGGGGTCTGATCCCAATCGTTGTTCGGACTATAGCCGCACAGCCAATTCAGCGCGTAGTGACGTTCCATGGAAATCGATTGGACCTCCGACCACTCCTCCTCGCTCAGCTCGCCGTAGGATTTGCCTTTGACGCCAAAGTCGTTGCGGATGACTAGAGGAACGTCGCCCCGTTCCTGCGCTGCGATCGCCGAGCGGTGCACGATGTCCTGGTACGATCTTAGTCCTTGCCTGATCGTCGCCTCGTTCGATGGAAAGGGCCGCCCTTCGCGGATGAACTGCTCCGTGCGGCTGCGCCAATGCCAAAGCTCCGCTGCGTCTCGTGCGTGATAGATTTCCGTTTGGGGCCGTAATCTTGCTGAGTTCAGGAAAGTTGCCGGATCGTTCAAAACGTCAGACTTCGAGAGTTGGAGATTGGCCTGCGTGTCAGGCGCGGGCAACTCGTGAATCAGGCAGAGCGCCCACATCAGAACCTGAACCGACTCCAGGCGCCACGACCCGTCGAGCTGCTGCCGATTGGACATTGTCAGCTCTGTGGCCGTAGCGAACCGCCGCTCCCAGGGCGAGAGATACCTGGAAATCGGAGAAGAGTTGACGCCGTCCCAAAAACGCTTGGAGTTGGAATCGCTCTCGCGGACAAATTCCAGACGCTCTACTTCGGTCCACTTCGCAAACCGCTCTTGGAGCTCTGGGCGAGGACTCGTGGCCATAGCGTGAGTCACCACGCATCTCAAAGCGAGGAGGCGACCAGCTACTTCTGTGCCATTCGGCGGCGATTCCACCATCTCAGTCCCCCTCGTGTTAAACTAGCTGAGAGCGGACGCGCTCGGTAGAAGGCTTTGCACAAGCGATGAAACAGGACCCAGACTTCTACGAACACGGCATCGATCTCTTCAACGAGGGACGCTTCTTCGAATGCCACGAGGCATGGGAGGAAATCTGGAAGCGCTCCGACGGTGAAGTGAAGCTTTTCTACCAGGGATTGATCCAGGCGGCCGTCGCGATTCTGCACGCGCAGCGCGGCAACCTCGAAGGCGCGCGCTCGCTGTACGAGAAAGCATCGGCCAAGCTCGCTCCAATTCCGCACGAGCACATGGGCCTCGCCATCGGCGACCTGCGCCTCGAGTTGGCCCGCTTCATCGAAGCCGCTACCCGCGCAGACGCCATCCCAATCCCGGATCCTCCGCGTTTGCGGCGAGTAAGAAAATCAGGTGACTAATTTCTGCTCTTGGCCCGACGCGATCGTCTTGACGCTGTCCGGCGCCGTGTCTTCGCCGCCTTTGTCGCGAGGCGGTTCAGTGACGACTGCACCATGTAGGCCGATCGCGTCATCCCTGCCATGCCAGCTAACCGATCGATCGCTTCGAGCTGGCTTGCGCGGGCCGTGATATTGATACGCACCGTTTTTTCTGTCGCAGGCTCAATGCTGACGAGGATTGCCACGGCGCCCTTCATATTCGGATCGCGCGCCAATGCATCTAGATTTGACGGGTTCGGCACTCCTTCACCGTCCTCGATCATTCCCTCGATATGCAAGGCGAGAGCCTCAACCGCCATCCGCCGCGCCTCCTCGAGCGTTCGTCCCGCAGTCACGCATCCCGGAAAGTCAGGGAAGCTAACGCCGAAATCCGAATCGCGATCCTTGTGAAGATACGCAATGTAATCCATCTCGTTTCACCATGTCAGGTCAGTTTGATGCCGGCCTGCTTTTCGATGCTTTTCAAAGTTCCAATCGGTACGTCTCTGCTCGGGTGCGGAACAGTTACACGGCCTTTCTTCGTGGCATGCTTGAACTGTTTGTGGCTGCCGACGTGATTGACTTCGTACCAGCCGTCACTCTTTAGCTCCCTGATGACGTCACGACTGTTCATTACCCGTCCATCAGTCTGGGAAAAATGACAATACACACTGTCTACACACTGGTCAATTTTGCGGGCGTGTTCCGGACGCCTACCCGGTAATTGTTTCCGAAGATGCGATCTCCGGACAGGATATGTTCGACGAAAGCCGGAAAACCTTGATGTTTATTAGCTGGAACGTTTGTTGCTGATTCCTTGGCAAGGCTAAGGAGGCCCCACTCTATGAAGCTTTCAACAGGGAAAATTGTCCTCGGAACGGCGCTGGCAATTTCTCTTGGTATTTTCACTGTGCCGGCGGGCGCATCGGTGCCCGCGACGGGGCAGGGCAAATCCGTGAGCACGCAAATTGCCGGCGTTCAGATTGCTCAGGTGCAAAGGGACGTCGATGAGAAAGCCGACGAGGTGAAGTCCGAGACCGTGGGCGCCGCGCATGCGGTCAGGGCGGTGCATCGCCGGCACGAACGCAACGAGTATCGGCATCACACGATCGGCAGCAAGCTCGACAGCAAGGTCGACGAGGTCAAGAACGAGACTACAGGTGCGGGACACGCGATCGAGCGCGCTCATGATCAGCACGAAGCGCTCGAGCATAGCGAAGGTCGCGACTAGCGCATTCGACTAGAGCGTCCAGGTCAAACTGAAAGGGCCGCCAACTCTGGCGGTCCTTTTTTCGTAATGCTAGGCCTTGCGGGATTGTGACCAGGCGACGATTCCTTGCAATGGTGGCGCGTGCGAGCGCGGTCGTGTCGATGACGGCGGGCAGAGCGATCGCGCGATCCGGCGGCATGCAGTATCGGACGCTCGGCCGCACTGGCGCGAAGGTCTCGCTCATCGGTATCGGCGGCTATCATATCGGGCAGCCGAAAGATCCGCGCGACGGTATCGCGATTATTCGCAATGCGATCGACAACGGCGTCACCTTCATGGACAACTCGTGGGACTACCATCTCGGCGAGAGCGAAATCAGGATGGGCAACGCGCTGCGCGACGGCTATCGCGACAAAGTCTTCCTGATGACCAAGGTTGACGGCCGCACGCGCTGGACGGTCGACTGGCAGCTCGACGAATCCCTGAAGCGCCTGCAGACCGACCACGTTGACTTGCTGCAGATTCATGAAGTGATTCGCGACAACGATCCCGACCGCGTCTTCGGCAAGGACGGCGCAATCGAAGCGCTGCTCGCCGCGAAGAAGGCCGGCAAGATTCGCTTCTTTGGATTTTCGGGGCACAAGACTCCCGCGATGCTGCTCAAGATGATCCGGCTCGCCGACAACTACGGCGTCACCTTCGACACGGTGCAGATGCCGCTCAACGTGATGGACGCGCACTACGACAGCTTCCAGCATGAGGTGTTGCCGGTCGCGCTCGCGAAGAACATGGGCGTGATCGCGATGAAGTGCTTCGGCGACAATTTCATCATGCAGAGCAAAACTGTCACGGCGCTCGAGGCGCTCCACTACACGATGAACCTGCCGATCAGCACACTGGTCGTCGGTTGCGAATGGATCGGATACGTCAAGCAGGCGGTCGATGCGGTGCGGACATTTCGGCCGCTGAGCGAGGCGCAGGTGGCGGCGATCCTCGCGAAGACGGCGGAAGCTGCGAAGGGCGGGCAGTTCGAATACTACAAGACTCGCGACACCTTCGACGGCACCTCGCGAAATCTCAAGTGGCTCGGCTGATTCGAATCGTCAATGACCATTGGCGCGCGGCGGAAACGAAATTGGAATGAGTTTCGGGCGACTGACTATTGGCCCGGGCGCAGCAGCAGTACCCTTGAAGGCCGCCTGCAACGCGTAGAATCCTGCGCGCGGTGTAAGCACGTCGGCGCCGCCATTCAATGTTCCCGGCCCATGATCGGCGGCGAGGAGTACCGGAGAATCCGGACGACGTGATGCACTTGTCGCGACCGACATCAGCCCGAACCATTCTTCGTCCCAGTACGACGCGAAGCCGCTGCCGGGCTCGCCAAACGGGAACAAGCTCGTCTCTATCGTCGTGTCATGCGACGACCATGTCGCGGGACGGCGCTCTGCTTCCTTCCACCATTCGTCCTGGAACTCGAAAACGTACCCGCCCGACAGAATGCCGCCGCCGGTTGTCGAGAGCGTCGAGCGCGGCCCGTAGATGTCTGACGCGATCTGCTGAATCAGCTTGCCCGTGCGGTATCCCGGCGCGCCGTTGAACTCACCGGGCGCAGCCTCGCTAACCCTTACCCATTCCTGATTCGGCGGCGCCGGCGGCTGTCCGTCGCGAGTGCGAATCGAAGCGGGCGCGCCCCATTCGGTCAGAACGATCGGCTTCGGCATCGGATTCGGCAGCTCGGCACCGAGCCCGCTGCCGTTCGAATATCGGCCCTCAACAATCCAGCGCTTGAAGTTCGCCACGTCTTCAGTTTCGGGCCTGCGATATGCGTTGAAGCCCCAGACGTCGAGCGCATAGATATCTGCGGGATAGGCGCGCCGACGATTCGCCGACTTGCAATCAGGTCCCGGCTTCGCGCCATCGCGATCGACGCAGACCGCAACAGTGCGGCCGCCGGGATGAGCGCTGGCGGCATCCTTGAAAGCCACCAACGGCTTCAGAAGCATCGGCGCTCCCGGCGGAGGATAGTCGGCGAACGCGGTCATCGTGAGTTTGTCGGGCGCGTAACGCTTCGCGATTCCGCCGAGCCGATTCAGATATTGCCAATAGTCAATGTACCGGTCGGTGCCGCGCGCGAACGGCAGGTTCGTCTCGTTGCCGATAGCAAATCCGAGCACCGCGGGATGATAGCCGTAACGCTGCGCGAGCCACTGAGTAGTACGCTCGACGTACATTCGCTCGTCGTGCACCAGAGCTGAATCGGGATTGGTGCTCGAAAACGCGAACCATGGATCGACGGATATTCCGATGACGACATAAATCGGGTTGACGCCATGGTTCCAGCAGAGGTCCAGAAATTGATCGCCGCCATCGTGCGCCGGCCACTCGGCGAAGCCCGCGGGCGCCGCAGTCGCGCCGAAGCGGACTCGCGGCGTGACGCTCCAGTCCAGTTGGTTCCATTTCGCGTAGTCGGCGGGCTTCATCGGAACCCATTTCCACCATGCGTAGGTGCGGATACTGTTGGCGCCGAGTTGACGCACGAGCCCGTCAGGAAAGTTGATGCCCGCTTCGCCGTCGTTGTAGGTCGTGCCCCACACATCGCGCATCCAGATCGGCGCGTAAGTAAGATGTGCTGGATCTCCCCAGAAATAATCCGACCCAGGAATCGTCGAAGCGGCGTCGTTGATCGGACGCGGTGAATAGTCGACGCCCTTGACGACGAACGGAAAGGGCACGCTGCCGTTAAGCGACAGCAGTATGGTCTTGTGATCGCTCGCAACCGACCACTTGCTGTTCGACGAACCCGGCGGCAGTAGAGTCGTCGCGAACGCGTCGGCGGAACTGAGCGCCAACGCGAGCACGATCATCAACGCGAGCGCGCGAGCGCTCCTGCGGCCGGCCCGGGTGGCCCATGACTGAATCAATTGGATGAGTTCCCCCGCTCGCACAAAGAAGCAAGCGGTATACCCTCATTCACCAGGTGTTTTCAACGGATGGCGAGAACGATTCGCACGATTCGCAATCAACTGCTGCCGCTGCGAGCAGCACCTTGCGATCTAACGATCAGACGAGAATCAAACCTTGCTAGAACGGAATGTCTTCGTCGTCCATCGGCGCCACTTCATCGACGCCGCCACCGCCACCGCCCGCAGCCGCGCGACCGCGCGTCGCACCGCCGCCGAAGTCTCCGGCATCATCGCCGACCGGCGCACCGCCGCGCGAGTTCAGGAACTGCACGCGCATCGCCACGATGTCCGTCGCCTTGCGCTTGCCGCTGCCGTCCTTCGCTTCGTACTCGCGATAGGAGATGCGCCCTTCGATATAAACCGAGCTGCCCTTTTTCAGGTACTGCGCGCAGGTCTCGCCCTGTTTGCCCCACACCGTGATGTTGTGCCAGTCGGTGCGCTCCTGCCGCGTGCCGCTCTTGTCGGCGTACGATTCTTTGGTCGCGATCGAAAAGCTGGTGACCGACGAGCCCGAATTCGTGAAGCGCGTT